>Ga0136639_10000009_pt1 | contig 60848 bp, 60 predicted proteins | sample AntDrymUQ8592106_2_FD_113739 | JGI IMG/M metagenome (GOLD analysis project Ga0136639, IMG submission 113739) | Polar desert sand microbial communities from Dry Valleys, Antarctica - metaG UQ859 (21.06) | ecosystem: Environmental > Terrestrial > Soil > Desert | place: Antarctica: Dry Valley...
CAGCGAGCGCCCGGCTGGCCCGGACCTGGTTGATCAGGTCGGTGGGTGTGGGCGCGGCGTCGTCGACCTGGTGGGAGTCGATCACGCCGGTGGACATGCATCTAGTATAGTCGAAGGGGTGTTCGGTTGACAAGCGTTAGTTCACAGGCTCGCGCGGGCGAGCTCTAGCTGCCACCAGCCCGTGATGTCACATTGCGCCGACTCGGCAGGCCTCAGCGCGCTTGACGCCACAGGTCGAGGCCGATGTCGACGAGTCCGACGCGGGGCAGCCGGCGTACGTCGGCGAGCGGCCACCAGCGTGCTTCGTCGGTGCTGCCGCCGACCTCCTGGGTGAGCTCGCCGCCCGTGATGGTGGCTTCGTAGACGATCCGGACCGCCTTCATCGCCCGGTCGGTGTCGGCGAGTCGCCGCGACACGGGGATCGTGTAGGAGTGCACGCCGAGCAGGCGACCCAGCCTGATCGCGTAGCCGCTCTCCTCGCGCACCTCACGCACCGCGCCGTCCTCCGCCGACTCCGCGAAGTCCACCCCGCCCCCGGGCAGCGTCCACTTCTTCTCGTCGGCCTCGTTCCACAGCGCGAGCAGGACGCGGTCCTGTTCGTCGACGATGACGGCGTAAGCGGCCAGACGGGTGTCGTAGTCGGTGTACTCCATCGACCCATCATGGAATAGACCACCCAACCGACGACGCTGTGCCCCCATGACCGTTTCCACGATCACCCTCAACGACGACACAACCATCCCCCAGCTGGGCTTCGGGACCTACCAGGTCCCTCCCGCGGAGACCGCCGCCACCGTGCGCACCGCGCTCGAGGTCGGCTACCGCCACATCGACACCGCACAGATGTATGAGAACGAGGAGGGCGTCGGCGAGGCCCTCGCGACCTCCGGCATCGCCCGCGACGAGCTCTACGTCACGACCAAGCTCAACAACACCTTCCACTCCCCGGACGAGGTGAGGCGCAGCTTCGATGAGTCCCTGACCAAGCTCGGCCTCGACCACGTCGACCTGTTCCTCATCCACTGGCCGCTGCCCACGAAGTACGACGGCGACTACGTGTCCACCTGGAAGGCGATGACCGAGCTGACGAAGGACGGGCGCGCCCGCTCCGTCGGGGTCTCCAACTTCGAGCCCGCACACCTCGACCGCATCATCGAGGAGACCGGCGTGCTGCCGGTCGTCAACCAGATCGAGGTGCACCCCTACCTCACCAACGAGGCCGCCCGGGCAGCGTCGATCCGCCACGGCGTGGAGGTCGAGGCCTGGTCGCCGATCGCCCAGGGTGGCGTGCTCGACGACGAGGTCATCGCCAAGATCGCCGCGTCACACGGCAAGACCACCTCCCAGGTGACCCTTCGCTGGCACCTCGAGCGCGGCGACATCATCTTCCCCAAGTCGATGCGTGAGGAGCGGATGCGGGAGAACTTCGAGATCTTCGACTTCTCCCTGACCGCCGACGAGGTCGCCGCCATCACCGCCCTGGACCGTGGCGAGGAGGGCCGCACCGGCCCGCACCCCGACACCTTCGACTGGATCCCTGGCTGAGCCTCAGCCTGCGGAGAGCTGCGCGGCGAGGGCCGTCGCGCGCTCCTCGTCGAAGTCGCCAGCGAGCTGCAGGCTGCCGTTGGTGATCGGCGCCTCCACGGTGGGGGCGCTGATCACCACGCTGTCGACGAGGAGCGCGAGCCGACCACCGGTGGCCGCGAGCTCGGCGGACATGGCACCGAGCGAATCGGTCGCGTCCGTGTCGAGGTCGACGGTGACGACCCACAGGCCGGTGCTCGTGTCCATCTCTGCCCGGGCAGTCTCGACGCCACCGAGCACGACCGCAGGACCCAGGCTGTACTTCGTGCCGTCGGCGTCGCAGGCGGCTCCCTGCTCCTCGATGCCCACCGGCACCGGCGGCGCGGCGCAGTCGAGCGCATCGAACTGCTGCTTGACCAGCGAGTCAGGGGCAGGCGCCTGACTGGTGGCGATGACGTCACGGATCTCCAGCGGTGCGCCCGTCAATGTCCCCGGCGACCCCTCCGGCGACGTCCCCGGCGATCCCTCCGGTGCCGTGGGCGTCGCGGTCGGCTCGTCCCCGCAGCCGGCGAGGGCGGCGGCCAGCACCACCACGGTGACGAAGGCTCGCAGTCTCATGCGTGCGAATCTCTCACGCCCCGAGCGCGCGCCCCCAGGTCTCGAGCAGGCGGGCGAGTCGCGACGGTGAAGGCCTCGTCGATGAGCGCTCGGCCGGCCTGCGTGAGGGCGATCACCCGGCCCCGCCCGTCCTTGTCGCTCACCCGCCGAGTCACCCAGCCCTTCCCCAGGCACCGGTCCACCCGCTTGGTCACGGCTCCCGACGACACCAACGTCGAGGAGGCCAGCTCGCCCGGGGTCAGCTCGAACGGCTCCCCGCTGCGGCGCAGGGTGGCGAGCAGGTCGAACTCCCCCTCCCCCAAGCCCCACGAGCGGTAGACGACCGTCAGCTCCTCGTCGAGGTGCTGAGCGAGCCGCGTCAGGCGACCGATGATCCCCTTCCTGGCGCACCGTGGCGATCACCAGCGTCGCGCCACTCGCATGGGGCTCGACGTACATCGTCACCGAGCAGCTGCTGCCGCCCGACCGCCCACTCTTCGCTGCCGCTGTCCGGGCACTGCCGGCCGGGCTCCTGCTGCTGGCCTACCGCCGTCGCCTGCCCCGGGGGGACTGGTGGTGGCGCTCGGCCGTGCTCGGCGTCCTCAACATCGGACTGTTCTTCCCGCTCATCTTCCTCGCCGCCTACGAGCTGCCCGGCGGTCTCGCAGCCACGCTCCAGGCGACGATGCCGCTCGCCGTGATGGGGCTCGCGTGGAGCCTGCTGCGTGAACGACCCGGCGCGCCCCGGGTCGTCGCCGCCCTCGTGGGCATCGTCGGCGTCGCGCTGCTCGTGCTGCGCTCCCCCGGGCAGGTCTCGGGCCTCGGCCTGCTCGCCGCCTTCGGCTCCGTGGCGGTGACGGCCCTGGGCTTCGTGCTCCTGAAGCGTTGGCAGCCACCGGTCGACATGGTCACACTGGTGTCCTGGCAGCTCGTGGCAGGCGGCCTGGTGCTGCTCCCGGTCGCCGTGCTGGTCGAAGGCGCTCCGCCCGCGATCGACCTGCCTGCCGCTGCAGGCTTCCTGTGGCTCGGCGTGGTCGGCACGATCCTGGCCTACATCTGCTGGTTCCACGGCCTGACCCGGATGCCCGCCGGCGCGGTCTCCCTGATCGGGCTGCTCAACCCCGTGGTCGGGACCCTGCTGGGAGTGGCCTTCGCCGGCGAGCTCTTCGGCTGGACCCAGGCACTGGGCGTGGCGCTGGTCCTCGGCGGCGTCCTCGGCGGGCAGCCGGCCCTGGCCACCGCCGTACGACGCCGACGAGGCCCGGATCAGACGATCGTCACCTTGACCTCGTTGGAGGCCTCGTCGTTGTCGGTGTCGACCATCCGGAAGCGGTTGGACCCGGTCTGACTGGTCTGGATGTAGGTCGAGAAGGTCTCGTTGGTCACCGACGCCGTGACGGGGAAGTCGCCCCACGAGCCGTTCTCGAACTGCTGGACCTGGAGGATCGCGCCCTCACCACCGGGATAGACCCCCGTCAGGTCGATGCGTTCCATCGACCCCACCTGCGTCTGGCCCGCCTGCAACGAGATCGCGGGCGAGGACTCCTCCTCGGAAGGCTGCTGGCTCGGGGACGGGTCCACCGAGCCCTCCGGGCCGGGTGCGAGCGTGATCAGCGGCCCGGAGTCGGGGTCCGTGGGCTCCACCGGCGGCAGGAACATCGTCTCCTGCGCGGTCGAGCCCGAGGACGCCTCGTCGGAGCCCCCGACGCCGAGCACCCGGCTGGCCGCGAGAGCGCCACCACCGAGGATCAGCCCCACGGTCAGCGTGACGGCGACCAGGGCCAGCACGCCGGCGATGACGGGGTGCCCCTGCTGGGTCGGACGGTCGGTCTCTTCCTCGGCCACGCGTGGTCACTCCCTGGTCCTCGTACGTGCCCCCATTGTCGGCGACGAGGCCACGCACGCCAAACGGCCCATCCCCATGGCAGGTCGGGACCGCGTCCTCAGCGAGGTTCGAGGACGACGACCGGGATCTCGCGGTCGGTGCACTGCTGGTAGACCGCGAAGTCGGCGTAGAGCTCCACGAGGCGCGGCCAGAGCGCCGCGCGCTCCTCGGGCGTGGCCGTGTGGGCGCGCACCTCGCGCTTCTCGGTGCGGATCTGGATCACCGTGTCGGGCGCGGCGACCAGGTTGGGGAACCACTGCGGGTTCTTCGGCAGGCCGCCCTGCGAGGCGACGACCACGACGTTCGGGCCGTCGAGCAGGTAGAGGAGCGGCGTGCGGAAGCGGGTGCCGGACTTGCGACCGACATGGTCGAGCAGCAGCGTCGGGACCGGCTTGCGGAAGCCGGCACCGATGCGCCACTTGCTCCCGATCCGGCCCCCGGTGAGCGTGAAGACCTTCACCTGCGCCTTGGCCATGTACTTAATGACCTTCGCGGTCGTCGGGTTCGCCAACGCCGCCTTGCGCTTGGCCAGCTCGTCAGGGCTCATCTGTGGGGACGTCATCACATCCCACGCTTCCACACGATCTGCTCGTGGAGGTGGCGGCTGCGCCAACCGTCCGCAGTGCGGACCAGCGTGTGGTGGTAGATCCCGCCGAACTCGACGATCTTCTCGCCGCCCTGCCCGTCGTCCATCGGCATCGGGTTGTGGAAGTACGCCGAGCACGTCGCCGTATCGGGGTCGTCACCGTCGAGGCGGATGTCAAGCTGGCCCAGGGTGTGCATCCGTTTGGGGAAGAACGCCGGCAGCATCTCGGCGAGCCACGGCTTCACCTCGGCGTAGGACGCCGCGATACCGCCCGACTCGACGTAGTCGATCTCGGCGTCGGGCGTGAAGACGGTGTCCAGCACGTCCCACTCACCGGTGTCGATGGCGCGCGTGTAGCGCGTCAGCACGTCGGAGATCTCGGCCCGGTCGCTCAGTGTCTGAAGGTCCACGTGCGAACCCTGGCACAAAACTGGAACACGTTCTAGTGTAGGCCCATGCGATTCACCTACGCCGAGGCGATGACCCAGGCCCACTTCTACGCCCCGCTGGCGCAGGCTGCCGAGGCTGCGGGCTACACGAGCATGACCGTGGCCGACAGCCTGATCTATCCCAAGGAGTCAGACTCCAAGTACCCCTACACCGACACCGGGGACCGCGCCTTCCTCGACGGCAAGGAGTTCATCGAGACGATGGTGCTCTGCGCGCACCTGTTCGCGCAGACCACCACGCTGCGCCTCACGCCCTTCGTGCTCAAGCTGCCGGTCCGCCCGCCGGTCCTGGTCGCCAAGCAGGCCTCGTCGCTGGCCTTCCTGTCCGACAACCGCCTCGGCCTCGGCGTCGGGCTCTCGCCCTGGCCCGAGGACTTCGCCAACATGGGCGTCGACTGGGCCAAGCGCGGCAAGCGCATGGATGAGTGCCTCGACATCCTGCGTGGCCTCACGATGGGTGAGTACTTCAGCTACGACGGTGACTTCTACCAGGTCGACGAGCTCAAGCAGACCCCCGGCGCGACCCAGAAGATCCCGATCCTCATCGGCGGTCACGCCGACGCCGCGCTGCGTCGGGCCGTGCGCAAGGGCGACGGGTGGATGCACGCCGGCGGTGACGGCGAGGAGCTCGACCGCCTCCTGACGCGCCTGGCCGAGATCCGCAAGGAGGAGGGCGACACCCGCGACGACTTCGAGGTGCACGTCATCTCCTACGACGCCTACGACGTCGACGGGATCAAGCGCCTCGAGGACAAGGGCGTGACCGACTGCATCGTGGGCTTCCGCGTGCCCTACATCATGGGCCCGGACACCGAGCCGCTCGAGACGAAGATCGACGCCATCGACAAGTACGCCCACGCCATCATCTCGAAGGTCAACGGATGAGCAGTTCGCCCGGCGGCAGCCTGGGACTCACCCAGGTCCTGCAGGACGCCATCGCCGAGGCGGAGGACCTGGTCGCCAACGCGCCCTTCATCCGCACCGAGACGGACCGGCTGGAGGGCTACGACTACCTCTCGGGTCGCATCCGGATGGCGATGCAGATGGCCTTCGACCACGACCTCGACCGCCCGCTCTTCATCAACCCCACCCACCAGTTCTCCCGCCAGGGCCTCGACAACCCCGACGCGGTCTATTTCAACGCCTTCCTGCGCGAGGGCGTCGAGTACGTCGTGCGCGGGCGCCGCGGGACCAGCGCGGACCTGTCCTTCCAGGTGATGGGCGGCGCCTACACCGCCGACTCGACCGCCACGTCACTGATGGCCTTCGACGACCGCGAGCTCGACATCGCCGACGACGGGACCTTCGAGCTGACCTTCGTCGCCGAGCCCGGCGCCAAGACGCTCATCGTCCGCGAGGTCTTCAACGACTGGGACACCGAGGAGCGGGGGCTGCTCACCATCGAGCGGACCGACACGCTCGGCAAGCCGGCCCGTGAGCTCACCGAGAGCCTGCTGCGCCGCAAGTACGAGATCGCAGCGCGCAGCCTGGTCGGCAGCATCCAGACCTGGTTCGCGTTCCCCCAGTTCTTCCAGAACAAGGAACCGGTCAACACCCTCACCGCCCCGCAGTCCACGCCGGGCGGGCTGGCCTCGCAGCGCTCCTCCATCGGCCACTACGAGCTCGCCGAGGACGAGGCGATGATCGTCGCGGTCCCCGAGTGCGACGACTGCGCTTACCAGGCGATCCAGATCGGCTCGGACTGGTACGCCTCGACCGACTACGAGACCCACCAGACGTCGCTGACCAAGGCCCAGGCCGTCACCGACCCCGACGGGGTCATGCGCTTCGTGATCTCCGAGCGGCCGCCGGCTGACGGCGCTCCGATCGCCAACTGGTTGGAGACCACCGGCCATCGCACGGGCTCGATGATGCTGCGTTGGCAGCGCCTCGAACGTGACCTCACCCAAGACGACGACGGACCCACGATCCAGGTCGTCAAGACCGCCGACGTGCCTGACCTGCTCCCGCACCTCACCGCCCTCACCACCGAGGAGTACGCCGCGCGGATCGCCGCGCGGCAGCGCTCCGTTGCCCGAAGGATGATCAGTTGAGCACCCACCTCGGCACCGCCACCGCGCACGCCACCCCCGTCGCGGACGCCTACGCGCCCGTGCCCCTGCTTCAGGGCAAGGTCATCGTGCTGTCCGGGGTCGGGCCCGGGCTGGGCCGCTCGCTCGGCGAGGAGGCCGCCAAGATGGGCGCCGACCTGGTGCTGGTCAGCCGGACCGAGAGCCGGCTGGAGAAGATGGCCGACGTCGTGCGCGGCTACGGCCGGCGAGCCCTCGTCGTACCGACCGACATCACCGACGAGGACTCGCGTGCCGCTCTCGTCGAGAAGACCCTCGAGGAGTTCGGGCGCGTCGACTGCCTGATCAACAACGCCTTCGGGATCCCGCCGATGGACCCGATCACCCAGATCAAGATCGAGGACCTCCGCGCTGCCAACGAGACCAACGTCTTCGCGCCGCTGCGACTCTCGGCCCTGTTCGCCGACGCGCTGTCCGCGAGCAACGGCTCGGTGATCATGCTCAACTCCTGCGTCGCCTTCAGCTCCCAGCCGGAGTACGCCGGCTACAAGCTGTCCAAGGGTGCGCTCGAGCACCTCGCCAGCTCGCTGGCCACCGAGCTGGGCCCGCGCGGCATCCGGGTCAACAGCGTCGCCCCGTCCTACATCTACGAGGACGTCAACAAGGGCTACTTCGACTGGCTGGCCTCCGAGGCCGGCGTCACCCACGACGACATCTACCGCGAGAAGGCCGAGCCCACCGACCTCAAGCGGTTGGCCTCCGCCGAGGAGGTCGCCCGCGCGGCGCTCTTCCTCGCCAGCGACCTGGCCTCCGCGGTCACCGGACAGATGCTCACGGTCGACTGCGGCGAGTTCCACGACTGACATGAGCGACAACGTGATGGCGCGGACCCGCGCCGACGTGGGTTCCTACGACGAGATCGTGGCCGCAGCCACCCGCACGACCGGGATGACCGACACCGGCGGTGACTCCCACGAGGAAGGCCTGCGCACGCTGGTCGACGACCTGTCCTCCCCGGAGGCCGGGCTGACGCCGCTGGGCAACTACTTCCAGCGCTCCGAGGTCAAGAGCGCGATCGTCGGCCGGCTGCTGACCCAGGCGAAGTTCAACGAGCGGCCCGAGCATGCCGACGTGGCGATCGAGCGGCCGGTCTTCGTGATGGGACTGCCCCGCACGGGGACCACGGCGCTGCACCGCCTGCTCCATGCCGATCCCGTCGCGCAGGGCCTGGAGATGTGGATCACCCAGTTCCCCCAGCCACGGCCGCCGCGCGACACCTGGGAGAGCGACCCGATCTTCAACGCCATGCAGCAGGCGTTCTCCGCCCACCACGTGGAGGCCCCGGAATTCATGGGGATCCACTACATGGATGCGACCTCCGTCGAGGAGTGCTGGCGGCTGCTGCGCCAGACCGGCAAGTCCAACTCCTACGAGTCGTTGGCCAACGTGCCGCGCTACACCGACTGGCTGGCCGGGCAGGACTGGACCGACGCCTATGCCCGCCACAAGCAGAACCTCCAGCTGATCGGGCTCAACGACCCCGAGAAGCGCTGGGTGCTGAAGAACCCATCGCACATGACCGCACTCGACGCGCTGATGACGGTCTATCCCGACGCGCTGGTCGTCTACACCCACCGTGACCCCGTGGTCTGCATCGCCTCGTCCTGCTCGCTGTCGGCCGAGACGACCGCCGGCCACTCCACGACGTACGTCGGTGACGTCATCGGCCAGACCCAGCTCGACCTGTGGTCGCGCTCGTTCCACGCCTTCCACGACGCGCGCCCCGCCTATGACCAGGCACAGTTCGCGGATGTCGCCTTCCGTGACTTCGTCACCGAGCCGGTGGGCACGATGCGGGGGATCTACGAGCAGTTCGGGCTCGACTGGACCCCGGAGGCCGACGCCGCCATCGAGGCCATCGACCGCGAGTCCAAGTCCGGCGCAGCCAGGCCCTCCCACCGCTACGACCTCGCGGACTACGGCCTCACCGAGGCGCAGCTCCACGCCGCGTTCGACCGTTAGGCATCACCTCCATGCAACCGAAGCGCGTCGTCGTCTGGGGCACCGGTGTCGTCGGCACCATGGTGATCACCGAGATCATGAGGAGCCCGGCGTTCGAGCTGGTCGGGGTCGGGGTGAGCAACCCGGCCAAGGTCGGCAGGGACGCCGGTGAGATCTGCGGGATCGACCCGACCGGCGTGATCGCGACCGACTCCGTCGAGGAGCTCGTCGCGCTGCGACCCGACGCGCTGGTGCACTACGGCCCGGCACGAAGCAGAACCCGGCTGCGTGGATCGACCCGATCACCCAGGCCTGCGAGGAGGGTGGCGCGTCCTGCTTCACCACCGGCATCGACCCCGGCTTCGCCAACGACCTGTTCCCGCTGACCCTGATGGGGCTGTGCGGCGAGGTCACCTCGGTGCGCGCGTCCGAGCTGCTCGACTACACCGACTACGAAGGTGACTACGAGGACGAGATGGGCATCGGCCGACCGCCGGAGTTCACCCCGCTGCTCGAGATCCCGGACCTGCTGATCATGGCCTGGGGCGCGACCGTGCCGATGATCGCGCACGCGGTCGGCATCGAGCTCGACGACATCACCACCACCTGGGAGAAGTGGGTGACCCCCACGGACCGCACGACCGCCAAGGGGGTCATCGCGGCCGGGAACGTCGCCGCGATCCGCTTCACGATCAGCGGGATCTTCGCAGGCCGCGAGGTGATCTCGCTCGAGCACGTCAACCGCATCGGGCTCGACGCCGCGCCCGACTGGCCGGCCGGGTCGCAGGACGACGTCTACCGCGTCGACATCACCGGCTCGCCCTCGATCAGCCAGGAGACCTCGTTCCGCTTCACCGACGGGTCGGGCCGCTCCCCGGCCGTCGCCGGTTGCCTGGCCACCGGCCTGCGCGCGCTGAACGCCGTACCGGCCGTCAACCACCTCCCCGCCGGCTGGGTCACCGCGCTGGACCTGCCGCTGGTGCCAGGGGTCGGCACGATCCGCTGACGCCCCGGCAACCCCGGTTGCTCGCGTCCCGGCTGGAGCCTTCCTGCCCCGGCTGGGTGTGGCTACGCCTTCTTCACCACGCTCGACTTCAGCTGCATCGCACCGAAGCCGTCCACCTTGCAGTCGATGTCGTGGTCGCCGACGCCGTCGACGAGTCGGATGTTGCGCACCTTGGTGCCCACCTTGATGGCCGTCGCTCGGCCCTTGACCTTCAGGTCCTTGACCACCACCACGCTGTCGCCGTCGGCGAGCACGTTCCCGGCGGAGTCCTTGACCACGCGTGGGCCGTCGGCGGCATCCGCCTCGTCGCTGACCGAGCCCACGGGTGACCACTCGAAGGCGCACATCGAGCACACCGTGAGACCGCCCAGCTCGTAGGTGTGTTCGCTGGAGCACTCCGGGCAGGACGGGGCAAGGGTCTCGGTCATGTATCCCACCCTAGGGCTGGCCGGGCGGCCCTCCACAGGTCGCGCGCAGCCGGGTTTGGGGAACCCCACCCAGCGAGCAGCCTCCGGTCATGTTCACCCTCGAAACCCGCGCCCTGCGGCGCGCGAGCCGCGAGCTCATCCGCCACGGCCTGGACGTCGACCACCGACTCCAGGTCCCCCTGCCCGACACCGGCCGCTCCGGCAGCGCCACCCAGGATGGCCTCGAGCGGGTGCTCGGCGGCGCCCTCGACGAGCTGGCCGGGGCGGTGGCGCGCGCCGGCGACTTCACGGCCACCCAGGCGACGCTCTCGCCGGACCATTTCGACGGCTGGGCTGCCGATGCCTACCGTCTCAACGCCGGTGGACTCACCGGTCGGGAACGCAGCTGCGCGTCAGCCTGTCGCGGGCTGGCTGCGGCCCTGGGGATCCTCGCCGCGGCCCTCGACGTCGTCCGACTCGCCCTGCGCCGGATGCGCGCCCTGGCTCGTCAGCACCTGGTGGTCGAGGGCGAGGAGATCCGACCGCCGGGGCCCGACGCCCCCGACGTCCAGCACCAGGTCTTCCAGATGGTGGAGCACGCGGTCCACCAGGCCCGCCGCCTCGAGCACCAGGCCCACTGCGACTGGCAGAGCGCCCCGGCACTGCTCGCGACGATCGCCTGGGAGCTGAGCGATGGTCCGCGGTGATCTCGGCATCGTCGTCCCTCCCCGGTGGCGACGGCGGTCCGACCCTGACCACGGCGTGCTCGTCAGCGCCCGCTCACCGGTGCTGCCGGTGAGCGGGGTCCGTCCCGAGCTCGTGCTGGCGTGCGCGCGCGTCGACCAGGAGCTGACCGCCTGGCGGGACGCGGCGATGCTCGAGCTGGCCCGGTGCCTCGACGACCTCGACGTGGAGGACGAGGATGCCTTCGACCTGATGGGCCAGGACGTGGCCTACCGGCGCTTCGCACACCGCCGGGGGGCCGCCGACATCGTGAGCGAGCAGTGGGCCTGGGTCGTCGGCACCCTCGGCCTCACGCTCACCTGCTCGGTCGCCCGCGAGGACTACTGGGACTGGTGCGAGGTGTTCGAGGCCATCGCCGAGACCGTCGACCTCACGTCGCTGGCGGCGTAGGCCGCGCCGGTCGTCGACTCAGCGCGCCGTGACCCGGACCCGCGCCCCGCGCCGAGGCACGGAGGTGATGTTGCGGACCCGCGGGGCGTCGTCGCCGACCGCCTCGACGGCGTAGGCACGGAAGACCTCGCGCAGGACGGCCACGCCCTCCATCAGTGAGAAGCCCGCGCCGATGCACCGGCGTGCGCCACCACCGAAGGGGATCCACGTGTTGGTGGGCGGGTTGGCGCCGAGGAACCGCTCGGGTCGGAAGGTCCACGGGTCGGGGAACGCCTCGCTGCGCTGGTGGCTGACGATGATCGAGGGTCCGATCGTGGTGCCGGCAGGGAGCTCCCAGTCCCCGATCGTGACCGGCTCGAGCAGCGTGCGCACGACCATCGGGATCACGGGGTGCAGCCGCAGGGACTCCTTGAGCACCGCGTCGAGCCAGACGTCGCCCTCGGCGCTCTCCTCGTCGGCCGCGCGCTGGGTGCGGGCCAGGAGCTCGGGGTCGCGGCCGAGCTCATAGAGCGCCCACGCCAGCGCGGTCGCGGTCGTCTCGTGGCCGGCGAGCAGCAGCGTGACCAGCTGGTCGCGCAGCTCGGTGTCGTCGAGGGCGTCACCCTCCTCGATGCCGGCCAGCATCAGCCGGGACAGCACGTCGGTCCGCTCACCCAGGTCGGTGGCCTCGCGACGCTCGCGGATCTCGGCGTACATCAGCCGGTCCAGCTCGTACTGGTTGTCGACCGTGCGCTTCCAGGGCCCCAGCTTCTGCAGGCGGGGATAGCCCCAGCCGAGCAGCACCACCGGTGAGACGTCGACGGTGGCATTGACCCGGGGCCGCAAGGCCACGAGACGGGCCTCGTCGGTGACGCCGAAGACCACCCGGAGGATCACCTCGAGCGTGAGGGCGTTCATCCGGTCCAGCGAGCGCAGCTCGGACCCGCTGCGCCAGGTGGCCACCTCGGCACGGGCGAGGTCGGTGACCAAGGTGCGGTACTCGCGCAGCGCAGCGCCGTTGAAGGCCGGCATCAACAGCTTGCGCGCCCGCTTGTGCTCCATCGAGTCCTGCAGGAGCAGCGAGTGCCGGCCCATGATGGGGCCCAGGATCGCGTTGGCCTTGCCAGCGTGGAAGACCTCGGGATCGCCCGCGAAGATCTCCTTGGTGTGCTCGGGGCGGGTGAAGAAGACCAGCGGTCGACCACCGGGCAGGAGCCGCACGGTGAAGGCGTCGCCGTGGGCGGCGTGCATCCGGGGGTGGAACCAGTGCCGGAAGCGCATCAGCCCGATGGTCTGCAGTAGCGGGTGCCACCGGGGCCCGGGCGGCAGGCCGGTCAGGTCGACCGGCGGGAGCGAGTCACCTCCGACGAAGCTGGTGCTGCGGAACCGCTTCGCGGTCAGCTCGCTGACGTCGTCCAGGAGGGCCATCGACACATACTAGGAGTACGTCACCAGTTCCTGCTCGCGGACCTCACGACGTAGACCGTCGCTGCCTTGAGCTTGTCGTCACCGCACGACTGGTGGCGCGGCTCGCCGCGCGTCTGCTCCACCACGACCCGCCACTGCTCGCCATCTGCCCGCACGAGGATCGCATCGCCGTCGCGGCCCAGGCTCGTGACGTCGCCACCGGCCAGGTGTGCGCGCAGGTGCAGCTCGGCCACCTGCTCGGCACCGCTACGGCCGGCGCGTCCGCGGGTGAGTCGCTCCGGGACGCGCCCGGCCTCGACCTCCTGGCACGCCCACACCGCCGACTCCGCGTCGAGACGCCCCAGCGTCAGCCCCGACGGCAGCGCGAGCAGCGTGCCGGAGAAGCGGTGCCCGCCCAGGTGGGTCGTCTCCCACGTGGCTTCCGGCCACCGGGCGGCGAGTGCTGCGGCGACGGGTCGTCCGTGCTCGGCGCAGCAGACGTCGCGGCGACCGTTGGTGCAGACCAGCCACAACGGCTCGTCGTACGACGTGAGGGCGGTGTGGTCGGACAGGTCCAGCGAGGGCAGGTCCCCGACGTCGTCGAGCACCGCGGAGCGCACCTCGGCCTGCTCCCCGAACGAGGCGGTGAAGACGCGCACCTGTCCCGTGGCCTCGGACTCCCGGCCGTGGCGGCGGACCAGTTGCACGCGCACGTCCGCGAGCCCGAGCAGGTGCTCACGCACGTGGTCGGGCAGCTTGCTCTCCGCGACCGCCCTGCGTCCCCAGGAGCCGGGGTGCTCCACGAAGAGCCAGTCGGTCTCGCTCGGCGCGGTCCCGGCGAGAGGCTCGGCATCAGCGAGGCTGAGGGCCGCGCACCTGACATCCACCCCGACATTCGACCAGAGGCGAGGGACCTCACTACATCTGACCCCACGGGTCTACAGTCCGATGCGTGCCTCGCCCCTTGCTAGCGACCCTCGTCCTGCCCCTCATCATCGGACTGGGCGCCTCGACGCTTCCCAGCGCCGGCGCCCGCATCGCTGATCCTCTCGCCCCGTCCACGGCCGGTGCTGCGAGCAAGGCCAAGCCCGACACGCTATTCCCGAAGCAGGGTCACACCGGCTACGACGTGCGGCACTACGACGTGGCGCTGCGCTACGAGCCGGTGAGCAACCAGCTCGACGCCTCCACCGCGATCCGCGCGGTGGCGAAGACGTCGCTGAGCTCGTTCCGCCTCGACTTCGTCGGCATGACGATCGACTCGATCAAGGTCGACGGCAAGCCTGCTCGGTGGCGCCGCACCGACGAGCACCTCATCATCACGCCCCGCAAGCCGCTGGCGAAGGGCCGCTTCGTCACGACCGTGGCCTACTCCGGCACCCCGTCGGACTTCACCGACGCCGACGGGTCGAAGGAGGGTTGGGTCCGTACCGTCGACGGCGCCATCGCCCTGGGTGAGCCGGTCGGCACGATGACCTGGATCCCCTCGAACAACACCCCCGCCGACAAGGCCCGCTACACCTTCCGCATCGACGTGCCCAACACGGTGCAGGCCACGGCCAACGGCAACCTCGTCTCGCGCGAACGGCGTGGCCTGCGCACCACCTGGACCTGGCAGGCGCGCGACCGGATGTCGACGTACCTCGCGATGGTCGCGATCGGCTCCTTCAACGTCTACCGCTCCTCCGTCGAGTCGATCACCGGCCGCACGATCCCGCTGTGGAGCTTCGTCGACACGACCAACGACACCACCGCAGCAGCGCGCGCCCTGCTCCCGAAGGTGATGCGCTTCCAGGAGAAGCTCTTCGGTGCCTACCCGATGACCTCAGGTGGGATGGTCGTCGACAACGCCGGCGTGGGCTATGCCCTCGAGACCCAGACGCGCCCGTTCTACCCCTACTCCGTCGACGCTGCGACGCTCGTGCACGAGACCGCCCACCAGTGGTACGGCAACTCGGTCACGCTGCGCGACTGGCACGACATCTGGCTGGCCGAGGGCTTCGCGACCTACGCCGAGTGGCTGTGGGACGGCGCCCACGGCGGGGCATCACCGGCCAAGCACTTCGACGACCTCTACGCCACCCCCGCCGACAAAGGGCTGTGGCGCCCTGCGCCGACCGAGTTCACCGACGCAGCCGACCTGTTCGGCGAGCCGGTCTACAACCGCGGCGCGATGACCCTCCAGGTGTTGCGCGAGCGCATCGGTAACGCCGACTTCTTCCGGTTCGTGAAGCGCTGGGCAACGTTGCACCGCCAGTCCAACGCCACCACGGCGCAGCTCGTCACGCTCGCGGAGAGGGTCTCCGGCGAGCAGCTCGACGGACTCTTCGCCGACTGGCTCGAGCTGGACGGACGTCCGGCCGGCTACTGAGCGTCGAGTGACGCCGTTGGCAGGTTCGTCACGCCTCAGGACCTGCCATCGGCGTCGCTCGATGACTCTCCGACCGCGCTAGCGTCAACCAGAGGCTCAGCGCGACGTAGTAGACGAGGTAGCCGACCGACCCGGCGACCACCCAGGTCTGTGGGTCGGGCAGCTGCGCCACGATCACCGCGTAGGAGACGAACCACAGGGCGGTGAGCACGAAGGTGAGCTGCCACAGCGCCTCGGTGCGCGAGGGGTAGACGTAGCGGATCGGCACGAAGACCAGCACGGTGCAGACCAGGATCGCGACGGCAGTGGCGCTGGTGCCCATGCCGGTGGCGATCACGTAGAAGGCCAGCACGTTCCAGTAGCTCGGGAAGCCCAGGAAGAAGTGCTCCCCCTCGACGACCGGCTTGGCGTCGGTGCGGCAGAACTGCACGCACGAGGCCATCAGGGCCACCGCGGCGACGATGCCGCCGAACGGGCCGTCCGGCAGGTAGCCGTTGGCCCAGAGCAGCGCCATCGGCGCCAGGACGTAGGTCATGTAGTCGACGATGTTGTCGAGCAGCGCCCCGTCGAAACCAGGCACGAGCTCCTTGACCCGGAAACGTCGCGCGAGCATCCCGTCGGTGCCGTCGACGAACATCGCGGCGAAGAAGAGCCACAGCACGGTGTCGACGTCACCGCGGTAGGAGAAATGCACCATCAGCAGCGCCAGCACCGACCCGGTGGCGGTGTAGGTGTGCACCGCCGCGGCCGCGAGCCACGGGCCCCAGGACTGGGCCTGGGCAGGCGGGGTGGTGTGGGGGGTGGGTGTGGTGGTCATGGGCGGCCTCCGACCCAGGTTTGGGCGACGATCGGCGTGCCGGGGCGGTAGGCGAGGTGGACGTGGCTGGGGGCGTCGAGGACGACGAGGTCGGCGCGCTTGCCGGGTGCGAGGACACCGACGTCGTCACGACCCAGGGCCGCCGCGCCGGCCGCGGTGGCAGCGCGCAGCGCCTCGGCCGGGGTCATCCCCATCTCGCGCACGGCGAGGGCGATGCAGAACGGCATCGAGGAGGTGAAGCAGGAGCCCGGGTTGCAGTCGGTCGCGATCGCGACGCGCACTCCGGCGTCGAGGAGGCCACGGGCGTCGGGATAGGGCTGGCGGGTGGAGAACTCCACGCCCGGCAGCAGCGTCGCGATGGTGCCCGAGTCACGCAGCGCGTCGACGTCGGCCTCGGTGAGGTGCGTGCAGTGGTCGACGGCGTGCAGGCCCAGCTCCGCCGCGAGCCGTACGCCGGGCCCCGCGGTGAGCTGGTTGGCGTGCAGGCGGGGTAGCAACCCGGCCGCTCGACCCGCCTCGAGGACGGTGCGGGCCTGGTCCGCGTCGAAGGCGCCCTCCTCGCAGAAGACGTCGATCCACCGGGCGTGCGGCGCTGCCGCCTCGAGCATGGGGCCGGTGACCAGGGCGACGTAGTCCTCGACGCTGATGCCCTCCGGCACGACGTGGGCGCCGAGGAAGGTCGTCTCCTCGGTGAACTGCCGCGCGACGGCCAGGCTGCGCGCCTCGTCCTGGACGCTCAGCCCGTAGCCGCTCTTGATCTCGACGGTCGTGGTGCCCTGGCGGCGCATCTCCTGCACGAGGCTCCCGACGCGGGCGGTGAGCTGCTCGTCGGTGGCAGCGCGGGTGGCGGCGACGGTGGTGCGGATCCCGCCGGCGGCGTAGGCCTGCCCGGCCATGCGCGCCGCGAACTCTGCGGCCCGGTCTCCCGCGAAGACCAGGTGGCTGTGGCTGTCCACGAAGCCGGGGATGACGGCCCGGCCCGCGAGGTCGACCTGGACGTCGGCCGCGGGTGCGGCCGTGCGGGGGCCGACCCAGGCGACCCGGGCGCCCTCGACCACCAGCGCCGCCTCGTGGAGTACCTCGACGCCGGCAGGGTCGTGGGTGGTGAGCTCGCCGATGTTGGTCAGGAGCGTGCTCGTCACCTTTCCGCCCGCACGCGCGTCACGTCCACAACCTCTCGATGCTCGCTGCGAGGTCTCGGCCGACCTGCTCACGATCACCCTGCTGGAAGACGACGCGTCCGTCGACCACGACATGCGTGATGTCCGCGGCTGTTGCGGCAAAGACGGCCGTGTGGGCGTCGGCACCGGTGCCGGCGGTGCGCGGGCTCAGGATGTCCAGGGTCACGAGGTCGGCGCGCTGACCGACCGCGATCGCGCCGGCATCAGCGAAGCCCAGGCTGGCGTGGCCGTGCAGCGTCGCTGCATCGAGCAGCTCGCGGGCGGTCCAGTGCCCCCGGCTGCGGGTGGCCAGGCGCTCGTCCATCTCGACCGCGCGCATCTCCTCGAAGAGGTCGATCACCGCATGGCTGTCGGAGCCGAGGGTCAGCGGGCTCCCCGCGTCGTGCAGGTGTCGGCTAGGACCGACCCCGTCGCCGAGGTCGCGCTCGGTCGTGGGGCAGAAGCAGGCGTAGGTGCCGGTGCTGCCGAGGTGGGCGAGGTCGTCCTCCATCAGGTGCGTGGCGTGCACGACGCTGGTGCGCGGACCGAGCACGCCGTGGTCGGCGAGGAGCTGGGTGGGGGTGGCACCGTAGGCCGCGATGCAGGCGTCGTTCTCGGCCGTCTGCTCCGAGAGGTGGACGTGCAGCGGCCGACCGGTCGCCGCCTCGACGACGGTCGCGAGGTCCTCGTCGGGCACGGCGCGCACCGAGTGGATGGCAGCGCCGATGACGGTGGAATCGTCGGCCTGCAGTGCGGCCATCCGGATCGCCCAGGTCTCGGCGTCCCCGTCGGAGTAGCGCCGCTGGACACCCTGGACCGGCTCCCCGAACCCGCTGCTGAGGTAGCACGTGTCGAGCAGCGCGATCCGGATCCCGGCGTCGCGAGCCGCCTCGATCAGCGCGTGGCCCATCGCGTTCGCGTCGTCGTACGGCGTGCCGTCAGGCTGGTGGTGCAGGTAGTGGAACTCGCCCACCGTCGTGATCCCCGCCGCCACCATCTCCCGGAACGTCGCCCGCGCGAGCACGTGATAGCTGTCCGGGTCGAGCGCCTCCGCCACCGCGTACATCTGCTCACGCCATGTCCAGAACGTCCCCCGCTCCCGCTGGGTTCTGCCCCTCAGGGCGCGGTGGAACGCGTGGCTGTGGCAGTTGGCCAGGCCGGGGAGGGTGAGGCCGGGGAGGGAGACAGTTTCACCGGCCGGCCGGTGAAACTGTCGGTTGGCCGATGAAGGTTCATCGTCCAGGCGTGAGTTTCCTCGTCCCACGGTGACGGATGTGAAGCGTGTGTCCACGATCTCGACCAGTACGTCGTCGTGCACGGCGCCGTCGACCCACGCCCGCTCGAGGAGGTACGACGAGCCCGTCACCGGGCCAGCCGCTCGAGGGTGTCAGCGAGGGCGGAGACGCCCACGAGGCAGTCGGGGACCGTGGCCGACTCGGCCGGTGAGTGCGAGATGCCGGTCGGGTTACGCACGAACAGCATCGCGGTGGGGATTCCGGCGGCCGAGAGGATGCCGGCGTCGTGGCCGGCCTGGGTGGGGATGACGGGCCAGTCGCCCGCGGCGTGGTCGGCCGCGATCGCCACGGCGAGCGCGGCGTCGAAGGCGACGGAGGCCGACACCGACTCAGCGGTGACGGCGAGCGAGGTGCCGTCGCGCCCGGCTCGCTCGGTGCCCTGACGGGTCACGGCCGCCACGAGGTCGCTCAGCTCGCCGTCGGAGGCACAGCGCGCGTCCATCCACGCCGTCACCCGGGACGGCACGGCGTTGGTGCCGTTGGGGGCCACCTCGATGCGCCCGAAGGTGGCCCGGGCGGCAGAGAGCCGCGCCTGCTTGTTGGCTGCCAGCGCCGTCATCGCGTAGGTCAGCATCGGGTCGGCCCGGTCCTCCATGCGCGTGGTGCCGGCGTGGTTGGCCTCTCCGGCGAAGTCGAACCGGTAGCGCCCGTGCGGCCAGATCCCGCTCGCCACGCCGATCGCGGCCCCGCGCTCGACCAGGTCACGACCCTGTTCGACGTGCAGCTCCACGAAGGTCCCGACCCCCGACAGGTCCAGCACCGAGCCTGCGTCAGTCCCCGCCAGACCCGCCGGACCCGCCGGACCCGCCAGACCGACCGACGCCAGCGCGTCCGTCAGGAAGACCCCGTCCCGGTCACGCAGCTCCTGCGCGGCGGCCCACGACAGCGCACCGCTCGCCAGGCGTGATCCCAGGCAGGCCAGCCCGAAGCGCGAGCCCTCCTCCTCGGCGAAGACCGAGACCCCGATACGGCGCTGCGGCGCGACACCGCGCGAGCGCAGCAGGTCGAGCGCCGCGAAGGCGGAGACCACGCCCAGCGGGCCGTCGTAGGCACCGCCGTCGAGCACCGAGTCGAGGTGCGAGCCGGTCAGCACGCCGGGCGCCTCGCCATCGACACCCACGGGGTTCCACCACGCCACGACGTTGCCGACCCCGTCGGTCTCGACCTCGAGATCTCGCGCGTGGGCCTGCTCCACGAACCACGCCCGCAGCTCGGTCTCCGCGCCGAGGAACGGCTGGCGGTAGTAGCCACCGGACGTCGCGGACCGACCGATCGGGGCCAGGTCGGCCCACATCCGCTCGAAGTCGTCACCCATGGTGCGTCCCATACTGGGGCACATGGAGTTCCAGGACGTCGTCAGGCGTCGTCAGATGGTCCGCCGCTACGCCGAGGACCCCGTCGACCCGACGATCATCGACCGCGCGCTCGACAACGCGACGCGGGCGCCCAACGCCGGTTTCAGCCAGGGGTGGGCCTTCCTCCGGCTCGACCGCCCCGACGACGTACGACGTTTCTGGGTCGCCTCGACCGACTCCGCGAGCCTGGAGCGGCCGAGCGCCTGGATCGCCGGGCTGATGACCGCGCCGGTCGTGATCGTCCCGTGCTCCAGCAAGGCGGCCTACCTGGACCGTTACGCCGAGCCCGACAAGGGCTGGACCGACCGCGACGAGACCCGGTGGGCCAAGCCCTTCTGGCACATGGACGCCGCGATGGCCTCGCTGCTGATCCTGCAGACCGTCACCGACGCCGGACTCGGCGCGTGCTTCTTCGGCGTCCACACCGCCCACGAGCCGCGGCTGCGCGCGGAGTTCGCGATCCCCGACGACCACGACCCGGTCGGCGTCATCACGATCGGCCACCGGCTCCCCGATGAGGGCACCGGCGCCACCGGGAGGCCTACCGGCTCGCCGGCTCGCCGACCCCGTACGCCGTGGCGCGAGGTCGTGCATCAGGGTCACTGGCGGCAGTCGGGTCACTGACCTCATTCCACCGCTCGGCAGCGCCCGGGGTCAACGTGTCGCGGAGCCTCGGCGTCTCACATCCGAGACCGCTCGCAAGGCGGTAGCGTCACCGCCATGACCTTGAGGGAGGGGCAGCAGCGCCATGCCCGGGCAGTGGAGAAGCTGCAGGTGCTGGTCCGGATCCCCACCGTCAGCGACCGCGACCCGGCGCTGGTCGATGCAGCGGTCTTCGACGAGTTCCTCGAGGAGCTGGCCCGCCAGTTCCCGGTCCTGCACCAGCGTCTCGACCTGACCCGGGTCGACACCCACGGCCTGCTCTTCCACTGGGCCGGCGCGAACAGCGACCGACCGGTCGTGCTGATGGCCCACCTCGACGTCGTGCCCATCGAGGGCACCTGGCAGCACCCGCCCTTCTCCGGCGACGTCGTCGACGGGGTCATCTGGGGCCGCGGCACCCTCGACGACAAGGGCTCTCTCGTCGCGATCTGCGAGGCGGTCGAGGGTCTGCTGGAGCGCGACGTGGTCCCGGCCCAGGACGTCTGGCTCTCCTTCGGCTGCAACGAGGAGGTCTCCGGAACCGCCGCGGTGCTCGCCGTCGAGGAGCTGCGCCGGCGCGAGGTGCGGCCGTGGTTCGTCCTCGACGAGGGCGGCGCGATCGCGAGCGAGGCGTTCCCCGGGGTGAAGGCACCGATCGGTGTCATCGGCCTCACTGAGAAGGGCGTCACCTCGGTCGAGCTGCGGGTCGAGGGGCGCGGCGGCCATGCCAGCACTCCCAGCCGGATGGGCCCCACCGCCCGGATCGCCCGTGCGATCGTGCGACTCGACCGCTCCCCGATGGCGCCGCGCACCCCGTCGCCGACGATCGAGCTGTTCCGCCGGATGGCTCCCCACGGTCCACTCCCCCTGCGGCCTGTCTTCGCCAACGCTGCCCGGCTCAAGCCGCTCCTGACCCGCGCCCTGCTGGCTGCCGGCCCCGAGACCGGCGCGATGACGCGCACCACCTTCGCCGTGACGACGCTGTCGGGCGCACCCGCCCTCAACGTCATCGCCGCGACCGCCAAGGCTGGCGTCAACATCCGGATCATGGTCGGCGACACCGTCAGCGACGTCCTCGACCACCTGCGCTCGGTCATCGCCGACGACGAGGTCCACCTCGACGTCGTGGAGCAGAACGAACCCAGCCCCGTCTCGCCGATGGACGACGCCTTCGCCCTGCTGGAGGCGACGATCGGCGAGGTCTTCCCCGACGCGGTGCCGGCGCCCTACGTGATGATGGCGGCCACCGACTCCCGCTTCTTCACCGAGCTCTGCGAGCGCGTCTACCGCTTCGCACCGTTCCGCATGACCCAGGCCCAGCGGCAGGCCATCCACAGCTTCGACGAGCACCTCGGCGTCGAGGCCTTCCTCGACGGCGTGCGCTGGTACGAGCGTCTGATCGAGAGGCTCCCCCGATGACCGCCCCCCACCCCGGATCCAGCACGCTCCGCCCCGCCGCGCAGGGGCTCGCCCTGGTCGTCGGCTTCCTGGTCGCGGTCGAGGTCGCGAGCGGAGTGCTCCAGGGCTACTACACGCCGATCTTCCCGCAGATCGCCGACCACCTGAGCATCAGCGAGGGCGACATCAACTGGTTCGAGGCGGCCCAGCTGATCGTCAGCGCCCTCTGCGTCCCGCTGCTCGCCCGCCTCGCCGACCTCGTCGGACACCAACGCGTCCTGCTCCTCTCGACGGCCGTGACCGCGCTGGGCTCCTGGGTGCTCGCCTTCGCCCCGTCCTTCTCCTCGTTCCTCATCGGCTGGGCGCTCCAGGGTGCCTACGTCGTGTGGCTGCCCCTCGAGGTCGCGATCATCCACCGCCGCACCCGCGACACGGGTCGCCAGGAGCTGCTCACGCGCCGCGGCGCTGCCGTGCTGGTCGGCGCACTCGAGCTCGCGGTCATCATCGGCGCGCTCAGCAGCGGGCTGCTGGTCGACACCCTCGACATGAACCTGCTGCTGGCCATCCCGGCGATGGTCGTCACAGCGGTCTTCTTCGTGATCCTCGTCGGGGTGGAGAACTCCCCCGGCGAGGCCACGGGTGGCATCGACTGGACGGGGTTGGGCCTGATCACGGTGGCCCTCGGCCTGGTGATGGGAGGTTTCGTGGTGCTCCGCCTCCAGGGCGCCGGCAGCCCGCTCGCCTGGGCCCTGGTGGTCGCCGGCCTGGCGACGCTCGTCCCGTTCTGGCGCTACGAGGCCGCCCACACCGAGCCGATCATCGACGTGCGGCTGCTCGCGACCCCGCAGCAGTGGCCGGTGCAGCTCACGGCGTTCCTCTTCGGCGTCCCGGTCCTCGGCGGCCAGATCCCGCTCTCGACCTTCGCCCAGGCAGACCCCGAGGTCCGCGGCTACGGCCTCGGCGCCGACTCGGCGTTCGTCTCCACCCTCATCGGTGTCTACGTCATCACCCTGGCGATCGGCGCCTTCACCTTGCCGCTGACCTCGCGCTGGCTCGGCGTACGACGGGCGCTGATCGTCTCCTGCCTGCTGATCGCGCTCGGTTACGGGTTGTGGATCCCGTTCCACGACAGCACCAGCCAGGCGCTGCTCAACATGGCGATCGCCGGACTCGGTTCGGGTGCCCTGGTCGCTGCCCTGCCGGCCGCGGCGGCCGCCGCCGCCCCGCCGGACCGCACCGGCTTCGCGACCGGCATGACCAACGCCACCAAGACCGTGGGTGGCGCGATCGCCTCGTCGATCTTCGCGCTCGCCCTGGCCAGCAAGGGGATCGAGGGCGTGACCGAGGCCGAGGCGCCCCTGTCGGGCTACCTCACCGTGTGGGCCGTCTGCTCGGTCGCGTCGCTGCTCGCGGCTCTGTCACTGCTGGCGGCGCCGAAGCACGCGTTCTCCGACGTCCCGCGCGGCGAGGCTCAGAGCGTGCGCGCGAACAGACCGTCCAGCTCGACGTAGTGCCGCTCGGCCGCCGCCTCATCCCACAGCGCGGTGTCGGCCATCGTGGAGCCGTCCTGGTCGGCGTGCCCGAAGGCGAGCTCGGCCCGCACGCGCCCCAGGCCCAGGTGGGGGCTGTCCGCTGCGCCCGTGACCAGGCCACCGCCGTGGAAGCGTCCGCACGCGGCGACGTGCTCGGGATGGGCGCTCGCGGTGGAAGGCGTGGGGGCGAGCACGACGAAGCCCCAGCTGTCGATCCGGTCCATGCCAGCAACCTGACCAGCGGTTGCTCACCCCCTCGTAGACTCGAGTTTCCCTGCGGAGGTGACGACATGGACCACGACGAACCCACCGGGATCGAACGCGTCGACCAGACGCCCCTGAAGGACGAGCGCACCGGCCGGACCGCTGCCCAGGCCCGCATCACGCACCAGGCATCCTGGGTCGACCAGCAGATCCGGGTCGCGATGGCCAAGGGCGAGTTCGATGATCTCCCCGGTGTCGGCAAGCCGATCGAGGGGCTCGGGCGCGACCACGATCCCGACTGGTGGCTCAAGAAGCTCGTCGAGCGGGAGAACATCACGGTCCTCCCGGCCTCGTTGCAGCTGCGCAAGGACGACGCCGGGCTCGACGAGCACCTCGACGCGCTCGTCACCGACGCCGAGGTGCGGCGTGAGGTCGAGGACTTCAACGCGCGGGTGTTCCGAGCGCGCTACTCCTCCCAGGACGGCCAGCCTCCCCTGGTCACCATGCCCCGCGACGTCGAGGAGACCGTCGCCGCGTGGCGCGGCCGCCGCGACGAGCGGGCCGCCGCCGCGCGGGTCCGCCAGGCGGAGCAGCAGGCTGCCCAGCCGCCGCGACGCTGGTGGCAGCGGCGTCCGCACCACGAGCGTCCACACCGCTAGGCCGCTCGCGTCCGAGGCCCGCCGAGAGATCCGTCATACCGGCACACCGTCGGCCGCTGGTACTTTCCGCGCATGACCGGATCCGCGCGCAGTGCCAAGGACTTCTTCCGCCCCCTCGCGGTCGGAGCCCCCACCCCACTCACGGAGGTCCCGGCCCGCCCCAGCCGCGCGATCCACTTCTTCGACCCGAGCAACGAGAAGATGGCCGCCAAGATCCCCGCCATGGTCGGTACCGTCGACGTGCTCCTCGGCAACCTCGAGGACGCCGTCAAGGCCGACAACAAGCTCGCCGCCCGCGAGGGTCTCGTCAGGATCGCCCAGTCCACCGACTTCGGCCCCACCCAGCTGTGGACCCGGATCAACTCCCTCGACAGCCCCTGGGTGCTCGACGACCTCACGACGCTCGTCCCCGCCATCGGCGACAAGCTCGACGTGATCATGGTCCCGAAGGTGCAGGGCGCCGAGGACATCCACTACGTCGACCGGCTGCTCGCCCAGCTCGAGGCCAAGGCCGGGCTCGACCGCCCGATCCTGATCCACGCGATCCTCGAGACCGCCCGGGGCGTCGCCAACGTCGAAGAGATCTGCGGGGCCAGCCCGCGCATGCAGGGTCTCTCCCTCGGCCCGGCCGACCTCGCGGCCGACCGCCGGATGAAGACCACCCGCGTCGGCGGCGGCCACCCGGGCTACCTCGTGCGCCAGGATCCGGCCGGCAGCGGCGAGGACGCCATCAACGCCGAGCGCGCGATCTACCAGCAGGATCTGTGGCACTACACGATCTCCCGCATGGTCGACGCCTGCGCGATGCACGGCATCTACCCCTACTACGGCCCCTTCGGCGACATCGCCGACGTGGTGGCCTGCGAGGACCAGTTCCGCAACGCGTTCCTGCTCGGCTGCGTCGGCACCTGGAGCCTGCACCCCAAGCAGATCGCCATCGCCAACAGGGTCTTCAGCCCCGCGGTCGAGGACATCCTGCACGCGCGCCGCGTGGTCGCGGCGATGGGCGACGGCACCGGTGCGGTGATGCTCGACGGCAAGATGGAGGACGACGCCTCACTCAAGCAGTGCCTGGTGATGGTGCGCCTGGCCGAGGAGCTGGCCGCGATCGACCCGGAGCTGAAGAAGCAGTACGACGCGATCACCGTCGACGAGCAGGGGGCCTGAGATGCCTGACCAGACGGCGTTCACCCCGCTCCGCTCGGTCCTCTACATGCCCAGCTCCAACGAGCGGGCGCTCGAGAAGGCCAAGTCCATCGCCTGCGACGGCCTGATCCTCGACCTCGAGGACGCGGTCGCCCCCGACGCCAAACCAGCCGCCCGCACGGCCGCGGCCACGGCCGCCTCCTCCGGGGACTACGGCAACCGCACGGTCACGATCCGGGTCAACGGCATCGGCACCGAGTGGCACGACGACGACATGGTCGCCGCCTCCCAGGCCGGGCCGGCCGGGATCGTGGTGCCCAAGGTCAACAGCGCCGACGAGGTGCGCTCGCTGGTTGCTGCGATGGAGAAGGCTGGCGCGCCCGATCACACCCGGCTGTGGGCGATGGTCGAGACGCCCGAGGCGATCTTCAACGTCCGCGAGCTCGCCGCCGCCTCCGACCGCCTGGCCGTGCTCGTGATGGGCACCAACGACCTGGTCAAGGAGCTCTATGCCGAGCACGTGCCGGGCCGCGCGCCCCTGCTGACCGCCCTGTCGCTGTCCCTCCTGGCCGCGCGATCGGCCGGCATCGCCATCCTCGACGGCGTCTACAACGACGTGAAGAACGAGGAAGGCTTCCTCGCGGAGTGCGAGCAGGGCCGACAGCTGGGCTTCGACGGCAAGACGCTGATCCACCCCGGACAGGTCGCCCCCGCCAACGAGCAGTTCGCCCCGTCCGAGCAGGCCGTCGAGGACGCCCGCGGGATCCTCGAGGCCTGGGAGGCCGGCAAGGGCTCCGGTGTCGTGACCTACCACAACAAGATGGTGGAGAACCTCCACGTCGAGTCGGCCCAGCGCACGCTGAGCATCCACGAGGCGATCCAGGCGCTGGGCTGATTGCTGGGCTGATTGCTGGGCTGAGCGCTGGGCTGAGCGCTCAGCCCCAGATCTCCCGCACCCGCTCGGCGTACGACGCCGCCTGGGCGTGGCCGGCTCGAGCGGACGCGGGTCGGGCAGCCGGGTCCAGCACGTTCTTGCCGATGGCCGCCAGCGCGCCTTCGTCGGGGGTGATCACGAGGTGGGTGACCCCGAGCTCGGCGAGCTGCTGGGCGGCGGTGCGCATCGGGCCGATCGAGCGGTCCGCGGGAGTGAGCGCGACCACGGGGTCGCACCCTGCTGCCAGGTCGGAGTTGGATCCCGACCGCATCCCGCCGTCGACGTAGCTGCGGCCGTTGATCGGGATCGGCGGATAGACGCACGGCACGGCGCAGCTGGCGTTGACTGCGTCCTCCAGCCCCACGTCGTGCCCGGGCTTGAAGGCGACCAGGGTGCCGGTCTCGACGTCGACGGCGGTGATGACCAGGTCGCGATCGGGCCACTCGGTCGTCGTGAGGCGCTGACGGACCTGGTCGTAGCGCTCCACGATGCTGGGCGTCCTGCCGCGCGCGCTCGCCCGCACGGCGTGCCGACCCAGGATCCGTCCGAACGCCTCGATGTCACCCCGCGCACGCAGCAGCGCGAAGCCGAAGGTCGCGAGCACGCGGGGACCGATCGAGGCGAGCGTCGTCTCGGTGGGTCCGTCGGGGTGGCCCGGTGGCAGGAGCTGGCGCCGGTAGAGGTCGTCCAGCGGGGTGTCGCTGGTGATCTGGGAGCCGACGATGGACCCGGCCGACGTGCCGATCACCCGGTCTGCGCTGGTGAGGTCGACCCCAGCCTCGGCGAGACCGGTGAGGAGCCCGGTCTCCCAGGCGATCCCCGTGATACCGCCGCCGCCCAGGACCAGTCCGCGTGTGCTCATGCGAGCAGTCTCCCAGTGCCGTCGCACCGTCCGGTGCACGGACCACCTCGACGCCCTGTTCCCGCTATGCGGCCGTCAAACCACCCCAGGGGGTGGTTTCAGGACCGATCCGACCGGGGATGGTTGTCGACGAACATCTCGAAAGGATGGTTATTCCCATGGTGGTACTCGGACTGATCCTGCTGATCATCGGCCTGATCGCGAAGATCTCGATCCTCACGACGATCGGCGCGATCCTGCTCGTCGTCGGACTGATCCTCAACGTCGTCCCGATCGGCGGCTCCCGCCGACGCGTCTATTGACGCACCTGCTCCAACTGCACGAACCCAGGACCCCCGGCCAGTGGCCGGGGGTCCTGGCGTTGCTGACGGTGCCGGCGGAGTCGACTGCCCGCTAGGGCGTGTCGTCGCGGCGCAGTTTCTCGTCGAGCCACAGCTTGACGCTGCCGGCGACGCCGGCGACGTCGTGCACGAGCTTGCCGAGCGCGTCCTGGGACTGCTGGAAGGTGTCGGCGTAGCTCGCCGCGGCAGCCTTGGCAGCATCCGTGACCCGGGCGTCGTCGTCGGTGGCGCGGCGGGGATAGGCGCCGGCGACGAAGCGGGTGTACTCCCCCGAGTCGACCCAGCGCCGGAGCTCGGCGGCGCGGACCACGGCGAAGGGGTGGGTGCGGTTCTCGATCAGGAGGAGCTTGAGGACCGAGTCGCGCAGGTCGCTGGCGTCGAGGTACTCCTGGCCCTGGGCGAAGAACGACGTCGTGTCCAGCTGGTCGAGGTGGCCGCCACTGGCGAGCTGCATGTGCACGCGGAACGCGGTGGCCGGGTCCTGGATCGCGAGCAGCCCGGCCCGGTCGGCCGACAACTCGGCCTTGCGCGACCACTCGTAGAGCGCCGCCACGATCGCCCGCAACCCGAGCCCGCCGAGAGGGATGCTGGAGAGGACGCCGCTGAGCACGAGCATCCGCTGCAGCAATGTCTGGTAGACCGCATGACCGCTGACCGCGTGGCCGAGCTCGTGGCCGATCACGAAGCGCAGCTCGTCGCCGTCGAGGAGGTCGACCAGTCCTGAGTTGAGGACGATGAACGGCTTGTTCATGCCGATCGTCATGGCGTTGAAGGCCGGGTTGGCGGCGACGTAGAGCTCCGGCAGCTCTGCCACGTCGAGCACCCGTCCGACCTCACCGAGCATGTGGTGCAACGCGGCGAACTGCCGCTCGTCGACCCGCACCGCGGAGCCGAGGAAGACCAGCCGGAAGGCGCGCTCGTTGAACAGCCCCGACACCGCCTTCAGCACCGTGTCGAAGCCCTTGAGCTTGCGCAGTGCGACCAGTGCACCCTGGTCGGCGGGGTGCTCCCATGCGCGGGAGCTGATGTCGGTGAGGGTGGCCCGAGAGCGAGCCGGCTGGTTCGTCACGCCTTCACTCTCGCACGCGAGCCTGAGAGCCCCGGGTCGTGGCAGCGACGCACGACCCGGGGCCTGCTTTCGGTCAGCGCTTGGCGAAGGAGCTGACGCAGTCGCCCTGGTTCTTGAACACCGGGCTGGTGCTGGTCGCCCAGCCACCGTTCTTGCACTGCTCCTTGCTCGTCAGGACCACCGGGGCTGCGAAGGTGTAGCGGTCGCCGGCGAAGGTGATCGCGTTGATGACGCCGTCGCCCTTGACGCCGGAGCCCAGCGAGAAGCCGAAGGCCTTCACCACGGCGGCCGGGAACGCCGTGCGCCACTCCTCGAGGGTGCCGTCGTAGCCGAACGCGCTCCCAGAGGTGCCCGGGTTCATCGGCGCCGCGGCTTTCACGTCGGCGTCGGCGGAGTTGTTGAGCCACCACACGTTGCCGTAGAACTTCGGCTCGCTGATCAGGATGCCGTCGTCCGTGCCGTCATCGTCGAAGTCGACGACGAGCTGGAAGCCCGGAGGGATGGTGCCCGAGGTCGGCGTGTAGTCCAGGCTCGGCTCACCCACGGAGGCCAGCGGCGTGTTGGTGTCGACATACTCCGCGACCTTGTCGAACGAGGTGTTGTTCTGCGTCGTGATCCGCAGGCCGGTGCCCTCGACGGCGTAGGAGCCGCCGGGACGGGTGTCCGAGCGCACCGGGTTGAAGTCGTCGGGGACCAGGATGGTCTGGGCAGCCGCGTGGGCGGAGGTGACGCCGACGAGGCTGATGACGAGGCCGGCCGCAGCCGTGCCGAGGGTGCTGATCTTCTTGGTGCGCATGTGCTGTCCCCACAGGTACGAGCCCCTGTCCCCCGGCACACCGAGTGGGTGCTGGAGCGGGACGTCGAGCGACCCTAGGCGCGTGCGCATGACGGGCGTCTCGCCGTTTCCCCCGTCTGGGGTAGTACTGGCTCTTGTACTTTCGGGCGGGGCCTCACTCCTCCATCGGCACGCGCACCCCCCGCTCGTGGGCGACGTCGACGGCAGACTCATAGCCCGCGTCGACGTGCCGGATGACACCCATGCCGGGGTCGTTGGTGAGGACGCGCTCGATCTTCTCGGCGGCCAGCGCCGTGCCGTCGGCGACACAGACCTGGCCGGCGTGGATCGAGCGACCCATGCCGACGCCGCCGCCGTGGTGGATCGACACCCAGGTCGCGCCGGACGCGGTGTTAACCAGCGCGTTGAGCAAGGCCCAGTCGGCGATCGCGTCGGAGCCGTCGAGCATCGCCTCGGTCTCGCGGTAGGGCGAGGCGACCGAGCCGCAGTCGAGGTGGTCGCGGCCGATCACGATCGGCGCCTTGAGCTCACCGGAGGCGACCATTTCGTTGAACTTCAGGCCAGCGACATGGCGCTCGCCGTAGCCCAACCAGCAGATCCGCGCCGGCAGCCCCTGGAACTGCACCTTCTCCTGCGCCATGGTGATCCACTTGTGCAGACGTTCGTTGTCGGGGAACAGCTCGAGGATCGCCCGGTCGGTCGCGGCGATGTCGGCCGGGTCGCCCGAGAGCGCGGCCCAACGGAACGGCCCCTTGCCCTCGCAGAACAGCGGTCGGATGTAGGCCGGCACGAACCCTGGGAAGTCGAAGGCCCGGTCGTAGCCGCCCTTGCGTGCCTCGTCGCGGATCGAGTTGCCGTAGTCGAACACCTCGGCGCCCCGGTCCTGGAACTCGACCATCGCGCGGACGTGGGTGGCCATCGACTCCTGCGCGTGCTTGGTGAAGCCAACCGGGTCGGCCTCGCGCTCGCTCGCCCAGTCGTCGTACGCCGTGCCCGCCGGCAGGTAGTAGAGCGGGTCGTGTGCCGAGGTCTGGTCCGTGACGATGTCGATCGGAGCCTCCGACTCCAGCAGCGCGGGCAGCATTACGGCGGCGTTGCCGAGCACCCCGATCGAGAGCGGACGACGCGCGTCGCGCGCAGCCACCGCCATCGCCACCGCCTCGGCGAGCGACCCGGCCTGGACATCGAGGTAGCGGTGCTCGATCCGCCGCGTGATGCGCGCCTGGTCGCACTCGATGCAGATCACCACCCCGTCGTTCATCGTGACGGCCAGCGGCTGCGCGCCACCCATACCGCCCAGCCCGGCCGTCACGGTGATCGTGCCGGCGAGCGTTCCCCCGAACCTCTTGTCGGCCACGGCCGCAAAGGTCTCGAAGGTGCCCTGCAGGATGCCTTGCGTGCCGATGTAGATCCACGAGCCGGCGGTCATCTGGCCATACATCGTCAACCCGAGGTCCTCGAGGCGACGGAACTCCTCCCAGTTGGCCCAGTCGCCCACCAGGTTGGAGTTGGCGATGAGCACCCGCGGTGCCCACTCGTGGGTGCGCATGACACCGACCGGTTTCCCGGACTGCACGAGCATCGTCTCGTCCGGCTCCAGGTCGCGCAGCGTGCGCACCAGCGCGTCGTAGGCCTCCCAGCTCCGCGCGGCCTTGCCCGTGCCGCCGTAGACGACGAGGTCCTCGGGGCGCTCGGCGTTGTCGGGGTCGAGGTTGTTCATCAGCATGCGCAGGGGCGCCTCGGTCTGCCACGACTTCGCGGTCAGCTCGGTGCCACGCGCGGCCCGGATGGGCAGGCGGTCGTTCATCTCAGCTCTCCGATCACTTCTTCGACGACACGGACGACGGCTCCGGAGCGCACCAGCTCCACGGCCGCCTCGATCTCGGGTGACAGGTGCCGGTCGGGGCCGGGCCCGGCGACGCCCCCCTCGCGCAACAGTCGTACGACGGCACTCGTCGCCGGCGAGGCGACCAGCGGTGCGCGTAGGTCCAGGGCGCGGGCGGCCGTCATCACCTCGATCGCCACGACCCGGGTGAGACCGTCGACGGCGCGCCTGAGCTTGCGTGCGGCCGACCAGCCCATCGACACGTGGTCCTCCTGCATCGCGCTGGAGGGGATCGAGTCGACCGAGGCCGGGTTGGCGAGGCGCTTGAGCTCGGAGACGATCGCGGCCTGGGTGTACTGCGCGATCATCAGGCCGCTGTCGACGCCGGGGTCGTGGGCCAGGAAGGGCGGCAGCCCGTGGCTGCGGGCCTTGTCCAGGAACCGGTCGGTGCGTCGCTCGCTGATCGAGGCGACGTCGGCGGTGACGATCGCGAGGAAGTCGAGCACGTAGGCGACCGGAGCCCCGTGGAAGTTGCCGTTGGACTCAACCCGCCCGTCCACGACCACCGGGTTGTCGACGGCGCTGGCCAGCTCCCGGTCCGCGACGACCGCCGCGTGCTCGAGCGTGTCGCGCGCACCGCCGTGCACCTGGGGCGAGCAGCGCAGGGAGTAGGCGTCCTGCACGCGGTTGCAGTCGGGGCCCCGGTGCGAGGCGACGATCCCGGAGTCGGCCAGGAGCGCCACGAGGTTGGCGGCCGAGGCCGCCTGCCCGGGGTGGGGCCGGATGGCCTGGAGGTCCGCTGCGAAGACGCGGTCGGTCCCCAGCTGCCCTTCGACCGACATGGCGGCCGCGATGTCGGCCGTCCGCAGCAGGAGGCGCAGGTCGTGGATCGCGAGCGCCAGCATCCCGAGCATGCCGTCGGTGCCGTTGATGAGTGCCAGCCCCTCCTTGGCGACCAGCTCCACGGGCTCGAGCCCGGCTGCCGCCAGGGCCTGCGCTGAAGGCATCAGGACGCCCGCGGCATCGCGCACGGACCCCTCACCCATCAGCGCCAGCGCGCAGTGCGCGAGCGGGGCGAGGTCACCGGAGCAGCCGAGCGAGCCGTACTCGTGGACCACCGGGGTGATGCCGTGCGTCAGCAGTGCGGCCAGCAGCTCCGCCGTCTCCGGACGTACGCCGGTGTGCCCCGTCGCGAGCGTCGAGAGCCGCAGCAGCATCAGTCCACGCACGACCTCGCGCTCGACCTCGGGGCCGGATCCGGCCGCGTGGGAACGCACGAGCGAGCGTTGCAGCTGGGTCCGCATCTCCGGGGGGATGTGCCGCGTGGCCAGCGCCCCGAAGCCCGTCGAGATGCCGTAGGCAGGCGTGGGCGCTGCAGCAAGCTCGTCGACGACGGCGCGAGCACGCGCCAGGGCGACCAGGGCGTCCGGACCCAGGCGCACCGCGGCGCCGTCGCGGGCCACGGACACCACGTGCTGGACGGAGAGGGGACCAACATCGACGACCACAACGGAGGACATGTCCTCATCCAACGCCGATGCCGATCGGGCTCACAGGCCTGGCGCGGAGGAAGAGTCTCAGATCCGAGATTTGATACCGCATACTGCATAAGTTTGCGTATTCTCCAGATGGGGTATCCATGCTAGGTGCACCGCGGCCTTCCCAGCTGCACAGATCTCTCGGGCTTGGGGCCGCTCGTCCGTGACCGCTAAATAGGAGTGCATCCATGCCACACCAGATCCGATTCGGCGCCATCGTCGCCAGCGCGACCCTCGCCCTCACGGCGCTGGCCACCGCATCCCCCGCCACGGCCGTCGTCGGCAGCCCCGACCTCGCCCGCCAGGTCGTCAAGACCGGCTTCGCCCTGAACGCGACCGGTTTCGGCACGCTCGTGACCGGCGGCCAGGTGCCCGCCAGCTCCGACAACACCGCCTACACCGCGATCGGCTGCACCGTGCGAGCCGGCATCACCCGCAGCAACTACGAGGCGCAGGTCGAGGTCCCGGGGCTGGGCACCATCTCGGGCGTGCGCACGCGCACCTGGACGGAGAAGAAGGGACCTGTGGTCTCCTCCTACGCCACCCACTCGATCGCCGAGGTACTGATCGCCGAGGGCGAGCTGGGTAGCCTGTCCATCGAGGGCGTGCGCTCCATGTCGCGGGCCTTCCACACCGGCACCTCGTTCAAGACCGACACCGACACCAGCGTCGCGCGCATCATCTTGACGCCCGCCGGCGGCGCGCCGCAGGAGCTCGAGATCCCGACACCGGGACAGCCGCTGGAGATTCCCGGCCTTGCCCGGATCACTGTCGGCAACGAGGTGAGCGCGAAGATCCTCGACGGCGTGCGTGCCACGGCCGACGCCATCAACATCAGGGTGTTCCCTTCGGACACCCTTGCCAAGGTCGCCCACACCGCGACCAAGATCCAGAAGGGTGCACCGTTCGGCACCTTCCGCGGCTACTCCGCCGGAACCCGCGCCCGTGGCCTCGGCGAGACCGTCAAGTCCGGCCGCACACCCCTCTCGCTGATGCCGTGCAAGGGCACCAACGGTCGGGAGCTGACCAGGGCCGTGGCTCGCGTCAACCTCGGCGACCAGATCGTCGTGCGCGGCGTCGACACCAACCAGAAGGCCCGCCAGGTCAAGGGCTCGGGCTCGGGCTACGAGCTGGCCAACATCGCCAAGGTCAACCTCGGCGACGGCGCGCTGGTGATCAACTCAATCGTCGCCCAGGCCAACGTGGCGCGCAAGGGCGACAGCCTGATCCGCAACGTCACGGCCACCGTCGGCTCGATCATCTCCAACGGTGAGCCCCGCTTCTTCCCCGAGAGCGGCGTGATCGAGATCCCCGGCCTGGTCAAGATCCAGCAGAGGATCGTGCGCAAGATCAAGAACGGCATCTCGGTGATCGCCCTGCGGCTCACGCTGCTCGACGGCTCCGGCGCCGTGGTCGACCTCGGCATGGCCGAGCTCCAGGTCCGCAAGGGCTGATCCCTCCGTGCAGCACCCCTGAAGAATCCGTGACGGGTGGCGAGGCCCCGGCCTCGCCACCCGTCACGTCAACGTTAGGTTCAAGGGCCATGACCCAGGTGCCTGCTGCGACTCGCGCACTCAGGGTGCTCACCTTCCTCGCCAGCCAGCCCGACCCGGTCCCCCTCGAGCGGATCGCTCGCGCGTGCGATCTTCCCCGCAGCACCGCCTACCACCTCCTCGCCGCGATGATCGCCGAGGGCTACGTCGTCCACCTCGCCGAGGAACGTCGCTACGGACTGGGCGTGGCGGCATTCGAGGTGGGCAGCGGCTACTCGCGCCAGGCGCCGCTGCAACGCATCGCGCGTCGTCAGCTGGCCTCCCTCGTGGACCGCGTCGGACAGTCGGCACACCTCGCGGTGCTGCACGGTCGTGACGTCCTCTACGTCGTCGAGGAGCGTGCCCCAGGACGACCGCCGCTGGTCACCGACATCGGGGTGCGCCTCCCCGCGCACCTCACCGCCAGCGGCCGAGCCCTCCTGGCGAGCCTGCCCGCGGCTCAGGTCCGCGCGCTCTACCCCTCACCTACCGCGTTCGTCGACCGGACCGGCGCGGGTCCGCGCAGCCTCAGCGCGCTGCGGTCGATGTTGACCGACGTACGACGGCGTGGCCACGCGGTCGAGGACAGCGAGGTCACGCCTGGTTTCTCGAGCATCGCGGCGGCCGTGCTCGACCACAACGGGCACCCGGCCGCTGCCGTGGCGGTCACCTTCGAGGGCGATCTCGACCCGGGCCTGGTGCTCGAGGTGCAACAGACCGCCGCCGTCCTGACCCGTCGCATCAGCGGGCGCGCGTAACCGCGACACACCTGGCGCGTTGCACCCCTCGACAGCGTCCGACTCGTGGGCGATCCTGTCGTGACCCGAGCCAGGAGAACCCATGAGCGCACCCGATCCCCGATCACGTCGACAGCTCGCGTGGACAGCGATCGTGGCGGGCACGGTGCTCGCGCTGGCCCTGCAGGCGGTGCCGTCCTTCGGGCAGCGCACGATCAACCTGCTCGACTCCTACGACGCGAGCAAGGCCGCAGCCCTCGAGGCGCAGCCGCACCTCGCCGCCCCGGACGAGCAGGGTGATGGGCACGACCACACCGACCCCAGCACCAAGAACGCCATCTCGCGCGCCGGAGAGGTGGGCGCCGACACCCAGGACCCCACGTCATCAGCCCAGCGTCGCGCCGGGGCGGCCTACGTCGCGAGCCAGCGCAAGCTGCCCGACCCGAAGCTGCGGCGCCTCTCCTTGCTCTCGAAGCGCACCGCCGTGCCGGCGACGCGCTATGCGATGGCCGGGGGCTGCTACGCCCTGCGTGCCCCCAGCGGCAGCTACGTCCACCGGGTCTCCGGCAGCGTCGCCCTCGCGAAGGTCGCCCGCGCCCAGGCGGCGCCGTTCTACTTCAAGGCCACCGCCCTGGGCAGCTACCTCGTCTACGGCACCGCGCGCGACTTCCTCGCCGCCGACGGGCTCGACGCCGACCCCAGCCCCGACGCCGACTGGTCCGTACGCCAGAGCGGCAAGGGCTTCACGTTCACCCTCAGCGGCGGTCGCGACCTGCGCGCCTCGGGGAGCTCCCTGGCCATCGGGACCAGCCCCACGCCGTTCCGCCTCGAGCTCACCCGCGGCTGCACCGCCTACCCCGAGTCGCAGATCGACATCGCCGGCAATCCGCACGGCGGCGTGACGTCCTTCCAGGAGGTGCGCGGCTACGTCGACGCCCACACCCACGGGATGGCCTTCGAGTTCCTCGGCGGCGAGGCCCACTGCGGCAAGCCCTGGGACCGCTACGGCGCTCCCTACGCGCTCGTCGACTGCGAGGACCACACGCTGACCGGCGGCAACGGAGCCGCGCTGGAGACGTTCCTGTCCGGGGAGCCCAGTCACGACCCGGTGGGCTGGCCGACCTTCAAGGACTGGCCGGCGCCGGAGTCACTGACCCACGAGGGCACCTACTACCGCTGGATGGAGCGCGCCTGGCGCGGTGGCCAGCGACTCTTCGTCAACCTGCTCGTCGAGAACAACCAGCTGTGCCAGGTCTACCCCCTCAAGCGCAACTCGTGCGACGACATGGACTCCGTGCGCCTGCAGGCCCGGCAGATGCACAACTTCCAGGACTACATCGACGCCCAGTTCGGCGGCCCCGGCAAGGGCTTCTACCGGATCGTCACCAACCCCTTCCAAGCCCGCAAGGTCATCAACCAGGGCAAGATGGCCGTCATCATGGGCATCGAGACCAGCGTGCCGTTCGGCTGCACGTTCAAGCGCGTCGGGCCCATCGAGGCCCCGGCGTGCGACGCCGCCGAGATCGACCGCCAGCTCGACGAGGTCTACGCGTTGGGCGTGCGGCAGATGGAGCTGGTCAACAAGTTCGACAACGCGCTCGCCGGGGTCGCCGGCGATGCCGGTGAGACCGGCGTGGTCATCAACGGCGCCAACTTCCTCGAGACCGGCACCTTCTGGGACATGAAGAGCTGCGACCCGGCAGACGGGGAGAGCAGCGACCGGCCCCAGCTGGCCTTGCCCGAGATCGACCCCCAGCAGCAGGACGCGCTCTTCGGTGCGGTCGGCCAGCTGTTCGGCCCGATCCTCCCCGCCATCCCGCTCTACGGCCCGCCCGCGCACTGCAACGCCCGCGGCCTCACCACGCTCGGCGAGAAGACCATCACCGGACTGGCCAAGCGCAAGATGATCTTCGACCCCGACCACCTCAGCGTGAAGGCCCGCAAGGCCGCGGTCGACCAGATCGCCCGGATGAACTACCCCGGCATCATCTCCAGCCACTCCTGGTCGACTCCTGACACCTATCCCCGGATCTACAAGCTCGGCGGCTTCATCACGCCCTACGCCGGCGACTCGACCGGCTTCGTGGAGAAGTGGCGTCGCCACCTCGGCTGGGCCGACAAGCGCTTCTACTACGGCATGGGCTTCGGTGCCGACATCAACGGCCTCGGCGCCCAGGGCTCGCCGCGTGGAGCCAACGTCGCCAACAAGGTGACCTACCCCTTCAAGGGCCTCAACGGGATCACGATCAAGCGCCAGCGCGCCGGCCAGCGGGTCTATGACATCAACCGCGACGGCGTCGCCCAGTACGGCCTCTACCCCGACTGGATCGAGGACCTGCGCAAGGTCGCGGGCGGTCAGGGAGCAGCCATCGTGGACGACATGACCCGAGGCGCCGAGGCCTACCTCCAGATGTGGGAGCGCACCGAGGGCATCGCCGCCGACTCCTGCCGCAACCCTGGGCAGCGTCTGTCGGTGGCCACGGTCGAGAGGCTGGTGCGTCGCGGCATGACCACGCGCGCGGTGATGCAGGCGGTCGGACAGCCCTACCAGCGGTTGGGCACGTCGTACGCCTTCTGTGCGCGCAGCGCGAACGACCCGAAGGTGATGATGACGGTCCGGTTCACCCAGGCCGGGAAGGTCCAGCACGTTACCAGTCGGTAGGATTCTTCTCACCCCCAGGAGGCACTGACTCACGGGGCAGAGCCGAATAGGCTCACCCCCGCCGGTCGCGCTCTCGTCGGCACCCGATCCACGAGGAGTCCTCGCGCATGCAGATCGTCGCCATCGTCATCTCGCTGGCCGTCACCGCCGTCGCGGTGGTCCTGACCACGCAGGCCGTGCGGTCCATGGTCGCCACCATGAAGATCGGCCAGCCGGCGGTGGGTCGCACCGACCAGCCGCTGGCGCGCACGGTGACGATGGTGAAGGAGACGTTCCTCCACACACGGATGCTGCAGTGGACCGTCGTCGGGATCATGCACTGGTTCGTCTACCTGGCGTTCCTCATCTTGTCCTCGGCGGTCTTCGCCGGCTACTTCCAGCTCTTCGACCCCGAGTTCGCGCTGCCGATCATCGGCCACTTCTTCCTCTTCGAGTGGGTCTCCGAGGTCATCGGCCTGCTGAGCACCGTCGGGATCATCTACCTGATCATCTACCGGCAGAAGCACCACCCGCGCTCGCTGGGACGCCAGAGCCGCTTCTTCGGCTCCTCGATGTGGCAGGCCTACTTCGTCGAGGCGATGGTGCTGCTCGAGGGTGGCGCGATCCTCTTCATCCGCGGTGCGGAGTACAACCTCGGACAGGCCAACGGCGAGACCGAGAAGTACAGCGGCTTCCACTTCCCGATCAGCCAGTTCTTCGGCAACCTCTACCCGACCGGCGCCGACTCGATCGGCACGCTGGAGAACATCATCATCGCCATCGCGATGTTCAAGATCCTGCTCGCCATGATCTGGCTCATCGTGATCTCGGCCAACCTGACGATGGGCGTCGCCTGGCACCGGTTCACCGCGTGGCCCAACATCTGGTTCAAGCGCGAGTCCTCGGGCCGTACGGCGCTCGGCGCGCTCAAGCCGCTCACCTCCGCGGGCAAGGCGATCACCCTCGCCGACATCGATGACCTCGACGAGGACTCCACGCTCGGCGTCGGCTCGATCGAGGACTTCTCCTGGAAGGGCATCCTCGACTTCACGACCTGCACCGAGTGCGGTCGCTGCCAGTCGCAGTGCCCCGCGTGGAACACCGAGAAGCCGCTCTCGCCCAAGCTGCTGATCACCGCGCTGCGCGACCACGCCTACGCCAAGGCGCCGTACCTCCAGGCCGACGAGGGTGACCGCGCCGCCCTGCTCGAGGACAACGACACCCTCCAGAAGGAGGTCGACCGCCCCCTGGTCGGCGACACCGGCGACGACTGGTTCTACAACCCCGAGAGCGGCGCTGCCGTGATCGATGCCGACGTGCTGTGGAACTGCACGTCCTGTGGCGCCTGCGTGCAGCAGTGCCCCGTCGACATCGAGCATGTCGACCACATCATCGACATGCGCCGTTATGCCGTGCTGGTCGAGTCCAACTTCCCCTCCGAGCTCAACGGTCTCTTCAAGGGCCTCGAGAACAAGGGCAACCCGTGGAACATGTCGCCCTCGGCGCGGATGGACTGGGCCAAGGGCCTGGACTTCGAGGTCAAGGTCGTCGGCGCTGACCCTGAGCTTGGCGGCATCGAGTCGCTCGACGAGGTCGAGTGGTTGTTCTGGGTCGGCTGCGCCGGCGCCTACGAGGACCGGGCCAAGAAGACGACCCGGGCGGTCGCCGAGCTGCTCGACATGGCCGGCGTCTCCTTCGGTGTGCTCGGCAACGGCGAGACCTGCACCGGTGACCCGGCGCGTCGTGCCGGCAACGAGTTCGTCTTCCAGGGCCTGGCCCAGCAGAACGTCGAGGTCATGACCGAGGCGAGGGCCAAGAAGGTCGTCTCGACCTGTGCCCACTGCTTCAACACCCTCAAGAACGAGTACTCCGACTTCGGCATCGAGCTCGAGGTCGTGCACCATACCCAGCTGCTCAACCGCCTCGTGCGCGAGGGCAAGCTGACGCCGGTCAAGGACGGCGAGGGGGCCCACAAGCGCTCGATCACCTACCACGACCCCTGCTACATCGGTCGTCACAACGGCGTCTACACGCCGCCGCGCGAGCTGCTCCAGGTCCTTCCCGGTGCCGAGTTCGTCGAGATGGAACGCAACTCCGAGCTGTCCTTCTGCTGTGGCGCCGGCGGCGCACGCATGTGGATGGAGGAGAACATCGGCGAGCGGATCAACATGAACCGCACCAACGAGGCGGTCGGCACAGGCGCCGACCAGATCGCCGTCGGCTGCCCCTTCTGCCGCGTGATGCTCTCCGACGGACTGACGATGAAGCAGTCCAAGGGCGAGGCTCGCGAGGAGGTCGAGGTCCTCGACGTCGCGCAGATGCTGCTCGCTGCGGTCAAGGGCGAGGTCGCCACCAAGATGAAGCCGGGCGGCGCTGGCGCTGCGCCGGCCGCCCCGGCAGCCAAGACAGCTCCGGCTGAGAAGGACGTCGCCACCAAGGCCGAGCCCGAGGCCGGCGACGAGACGATCACCGAGAACACCGTCACCGAGACCGCCGACGTGGGCCCGCTGGCGAAGGCCTCCGGCGGGTCATCGCTCTTCGACACCCCCGAGGCCCAGGAGCCGGCCGCCACGGCCGACCCCGAGGCGTCGGTGGCCGAGGAGGCCCAGGCCGCTCCTCAGCCTGCTGCGTCCTCGGGTGGGTCGCTCTTCGACGTAGGTGGGGACGAGACTCCCGCCGCGAAGGTCGAGCCCGTCGCCCCCCCGGCGCCCGAGCCCGAGACCCCGCCGGCCAACAAGTCCGAGCCTGCCGCTGACCTCGGCTCCGGTGGGTCGCTCTTCGACCTCGGTGGCCCGGCGGCCCCCGCGGCTCCCGCAAAGCCCGTTGCCAAGGCCAAGGTCGAGGCAAAGACCGAGCCCACGACCGGGCCTGCTGTGCCCGCCGAGGCGCCTGCTGCCGCGGCGAAGCCCGCTGCCGACCTGGGATCGGGCGGGTCGCTCTTCGACATCAGCGCCGAGGAGCCTGTCGCTCCTGCCGCGAAGGCCGAGGCAGCGCCGGTCGCCGAGTCGGAGTCGGCGGAGGCGCCTGTCGAGAAGACGGCCGCGGAGCCGGCGGCTGACCTGGCATCGGGTGGGTCGCTCTTCGACATCGCCTCCCCGGAGCCCGCCGCGAAGGCCGAGCCGAAGGCGCCTGCTGAGGCCCCTACCCAGGCCGAGCCTGAGCCGACCCCGGAGCCCGCGGCCGAGGCCCCGGAAGCCCCGGTCGAGGAAGTCCCGGCTGTGGAGGCCGAGCCGGCTGCTGCGGCAGCACCTGCAGCTCAGCCGTCAGCGGAGATCCCCGAGGGGGGCTCGCTCTTCGACATCGTCGCCGCCGAGCCCGCAGCCGCTCCCGCCAAGCCGGCTCCCGCGGCGAAGGCTGAGCAGACGCCGACGCCCCAGCCCGAGCCCGAGCCCGAGCCCGAGCCGGAGCCGGAAGCAGCCGAGCCCGCCGCCGACCTGTCACCGGGAGCCGCACTGAGTGCGGCCGCCACCGCCGTGGCCACGGATGCGGATGCGGATGCGGATGCGGATGCGGTCGAGCCGGACGCAGAGACGGAGGCCGAGGCACCCGCCGAGGCTGAGGCGCCCGTCGAGGCCGAGGCTGACTCACCAGCCGAGGCTGAGGCTCAGGCACCCGCCGAGGCTGAGGACGAGCCGACGTCTGACAAGAGGCCACCGCCGGTCAGCTCGGGTGAGGCGCACCAGCCCAAGACCGACGTCGAGATCTCCGACTCCGGGTCGCTGTTCGACCTCTGAGCAACGCCGCCGAGCTACTCGGCTCGACAGTGCGGTCGCCTGGGTCCACCCCGTGGACCAGGACGACCGCACTGTTCGTCCCAGCCGGCGACGCTCCGCTCCACAGGCGCGCGACCGCTGGGTTCCGCCCGCCGACGTGTGGCCGCACGATCTGGTGATGGACGAGCTCTCGGAGATCCTGCGCAACCAGGACGGGGTCGTGGCTCGCTGGCAAGTGCACGGCGCCGGCCTCGAGCCCCACGACCTGAAGCGGATGCTGCGCCGCCGGGAACTGGCGGTCGTCCACCCGGGCGTCTACGTCGATCACACCGGACCCCTCACCTGGAAGCAACGGGCGTGGGCGGCTGTGCTCCACGCCGGACCGGATGCCGCGCTCACCCACACCTCTGCGGTCCGCGCGACCGAGGGGCCGGGCCGGCGCGGGACGGACGAGCGCGAGATCGAGGTCGCGATCGACGCCGACCGCCGTGTCGCCCCCGTCCTGGGCGTGCGCGTCAGGCGGCTGCGGGGGTTCGCCGACCGTCTCCAGACCAACGTGGGCCCGCCACGCATCCGTTACGACGACGCCGTCCTCGACGTCGCGATCGACGCGGCGACCCGTCTCGACGCCGTCGCTGTGCTGGCCGACGCCTGCGGCGGGCGTCGTACGACGGCGCAGCGGCTGCTCCGCACCGCCCGGGACCGCGCACGGCTCCCGGACCGGGCGTGGCTGATCGGCGTCCTCGAGGACGTCGCCGGGGGCACCTGCTCGGTCCTCGAGCACGCCTACCTCGACCTGGTCGAGCGCCCGCACGGGCTGCCCCAGGGTCGTCGCCAGGCGTGTCGACGACACGGCGGCGCAACCACCTACAGCGACGTCGACTACGGCCAGCTCCTCGTCGAGCTCGACGGCCGGCTCTTCCACGACTCCACGCAGGCCCGCGACCTCGATCTCGAGCGCGACCTGGCCGCCGCTCTCGACGGCGTCGAGACGCTGCGGATCGGCTACGGCCAGGTGTTCCGCAGCCCGTGCACCACCGCTGCCACGGTCGGCGCCGTGCTGCAACGACACGGCTGGGCCGGCTGTGCGACGCGGTGCGCCGACTGCCCCCGGTGACGGGTCAGGGGGTCAGGGGTCGACTACGGCACCACCACGGGCCGCAGCCGGAGGAAGGGGGGCCGGCTCGCCATGATGGAGGCCATCTCGCAGGCGGCGGCGGAGATCACGGCCGAGATGCCCGCGGGCGGGGTCGACGTCAGGCTCCAGGGACGTGAGCTCGACTTCGTCGTGCACACCCCCAGCCAGGCCGACCTGACGCCGCCCACGCCCCCGGCAGCAGCGGCTCCGACACCTGCCGGCGAGACCGACGAGGACGGAGGCGTCGCCCGCATCACGCTCCGACTGCCCGAGTCGGTCAAGACCCGCGCCGAGGACGCCGCCGCCCAGGCTGGCCAGTCGCTCAACACCTGGCTCGTCAGCGTCGTGCGGTCCGCGACCCACCACGGCGTCGTCAACGTCGACATCGACCTCTCCAGCATCCCCTTCCTCGGCAGCACCGACCCGCTGCGCGGGAAGGGCAACCGCCGCATGACCGGCTGGCTCTGACCTCCGGCCCTCCCGCACCTCCACCCCACACGTACGACTCCGGTCCCAGCGCACTGGCTGGTCCCGCGATCGACCACACCCTCGAGGACCCGCCATGACCGAGCACCACTTCGCAACACTTCGTCCCGTCAGCCTCTACGTCGAGATCGGCAGAGGCTCCGCGACCGTCCATGCCATCGACACCACGGAGTCTCGCGTGGAGGTCACCGGCCGCGATGCCGACGCCGTCCGTGTCGAGCAGGACGGTGACGAGCTGATCGTCGTGGCTCCGCGTCAACGCACCGGGTTCCTCACCGGCTCCGACACCGCGCTCCACTTCGTCATCACCGTGCCCAGCCGCAGCAGCCTCGCGGTGAAGAGTGGCAGCGCTGACCTACGCGCCCATGGCAGCTATGACACCTGCCAGGTGCGCTGCGGCTCCGGCGACATCCGGGTCACCCACGCCGAGCAGGAGCTGCGCATCAAGAGCGGCTCCGGCGACGTCGCGATCATCCGCGCCACCTCCGCCCTCTCGGTCTCGACGGGTTCCGGCGACATCGAGATCGGCGCGAGCCAGAGCCGCACCGTGGTGAAGACCGGCTCCGGCGACGTCACCGTCACCGAGTCCGGCGACGACGTGACGCTCTCCACCGGCAGCGGCGACCTCAGCATCGCCACGGCGCGGCGCGGCCGCGTGACCGTCAAGGGCGCGTCGAGCGACGTGCGGATCGGCGTGCCCGCGGGCCTGCCGGTCTGGACCGACCTCTCCTCCGTCACGGGCCGCATCCACTCCGGCATCACGGGCGTCGGCCAACCCGAGGAAGGTGCCGACCACCTCGAGGTCCGGGCCACCACCGTGAGCGGCGACATCACCCTCTCCCCTGTTTGATGCCCGACTGATCCCCAGCTCACCTCCCCGACCCACCCCAGCCGAAGGAGCACCACCATGAGCGACCTGCACCCGATGATCGAGACCGAAGCCCGCCACCGCATCGCCGAGCGGGTCGCCAAGGCGTCCTCACCACGCCTGCCCTCGCGCAGGGCCGCCCGCCTGGCCAGGCGCCTGCGCACCCTGGCCGATCGTCTCGACGGCTGAGCCGAGACCGAGCGCGGATGTCCACGCGCGCCCACTCGGCCATGCTGGTCCGGTGAGCCAGCAGCGTGCCGCCAGGATCGGGCTGCTGCAGATCTCCGTCGCAGGCATCCTGTGGGGCACCGGCGGCCTCGCAGTCCAGCTGGTCCGCGAGATCACCCCGATGTCGGTCCTGACCATCAGCGCCTACCGGATGCTCATCGCCGCGGTCGTCCTGCTCCCCGCAGCGGCGGCGCTGCGCCGGATGCCCGACGTACGACGTCTGCTGCGTGAGCACCCGGCGTACGCCGTGCTGGTCGGCCTCGCGACGGCGACCTACCAGGCGCTCTACTTCGCCTCCGTCGTCGCGGTCGGCGTCACGGTCGCGACCGTTGTCAGCCTCGGGCTGGCACCGGTCCTGCTGACCGTGGGCGAGGCGCTGCACGAGCGGCGCCGACCCGATCGCAGGCGGTTGCTCGTGCTGGCTGCGGCCCTGGGCGGCCTCCTCCTGGTGAGCTCGACCGCGGGCCTCGGCGCGACCGGCCCGGAGCCGGTGCTCGGCGTGCTCGCCGCGATCGGCTCCGGCACTGCCTACGCCCTCACGACCGCGATGGGCCGTCCGTTGGCCCGGACCACCAGTCCCCTGGCCCTCACGACGACCACGACAGCCGTCGGAGCGCTGGCCCTCGTGCCGCTCGGCCTGCTGAGCGGGCTCGACGCCTGGGGTGGCAGCCCGGTCCTCACTGCTGATCCCGGCGCCCTCGCCCTGCTGGTCTACCTCGGCGTCATGACGATGGCGCTGGCCTACGGCCTGCTCTATGCGGGGCTGCGCACGACCGCCGGGAGCGCCGCCGTCATCACGACGCTGCTCGAGCCCGTGACGGCCGCGGTGGTCGCCGCAGTCGTGCTCGGGGAACGGCTGGGCGCACCCGGTGTCGTGGGCACGACGCTGATCCTCCTCGCTGTCGGCGGCCTGGGCCGAACGGGTCGGACGTCCCTGGCTAGGGACCTCGTCGACCTCGAGGAGTGACCGCTCAGATCTGGGTGCGGTGGAAGCCCTTGAAGGAACGCGACGGCGTCGGGCCGCGCTGGCCCTGGTAGCGGGACCCGTACTTCTCGGACCCGTAGGGGTGCTCCGAGGGCGAGGTCAGCCGGAAGAAGCAGAACTGGCCGATCTTCATGCCGGGGTAGAGCTTGATCGGCAACGTCGCCACGTTCGCCAGCTCGAGGGTCACGTGACCGGAGAAGCCGGGGTCGACGAAGCCCGCGGTCGCGTGGGTCAGCAGACCCAGGCGGCCCAGCGACGACTTGCCCTCCACCCGGGCGGCGATGTCGGCCGGCAGCGAGATCACCTCGTACGTCGAGCCCAGGACGAACTCACCCGGGTGCAGGATGAACGCCTCTTCGCCCTCCGGCTCGACCTCGCGCGTCAGGTCCGACTGGTCGGCGGCAGGGTCGATGTGGGGGTAGCGGTGGTTCTCGAAGACGCGGAAGAACCGGTCGAGGCGCACGTCGACGGATGAGGGTTGCAGCATCGTCGGGTCCCAGGGGTCCAGGGCGATGCGCCCCCGGTCGATCTCGGCCAGGATGTCGCGGTCTGACAGCAGCACGGGCAGTAACCTACCGGGCGGGACGGGTGGCGGGCCGCATCGACTGTGCGGTCACGAGGTTCCACGTCGCGTGAAACCCTTGAATGTGGTCCCCCTCTCCCGACAGGTCGGGCGCGTCACCCTGACCGGCCTGATCGTGGTTGCCCTGGCCGCCCTCCTCAACATCGCCCTGCTCGCCTACCTGGCCGTCGTCGTCGACGCCTCCACGACGCGCGCCTCGGATGCCGCTCGTGAGGTGCGGCTGGCGCACCTGGCCATGCTCGATCAGGAGACCGGCCTGCGCGCCTTCCTGATCACGGGCGACGAAGCCTCGCTCGCTCCCTACTTCAGGGGTCGCGCCGAGGTCGTCGACCGGTTGGCACAGGTCGGGGAGGCGCTCGCGGAGGACCCCGAAACGCGAGAGCTGTTCGGCGCCTACGAGCAGGCCGTGAGCGCGTGGGACACGGGCTGGGCGGACGAGGCACTCGCCGAGGGCGCGGACTTCGCCGCGATCCCGGCAGGCTCCGAGCAGAGGGCCTTCGTCGCGGAGGGCACGAGACTCTTCGACGCCTATCGTTCCGCTTACTCGCCACTCCAGGGCGCGACCGACGACCGGCGCGAGCAGGCCGAGGCCCTGCAAACCCGCGGCGTGCTCGTCGCCGTCGTGCTCGAGGTGCTGCTCTTCCTCGTCGGGATCATGCTCCTACAGCGCCAGTCACAGGCCCTGCGCAGGGCCGTGGTCGACCCCGTCGACGACCTGCTCACGACGATCGGGCGCCTGGGCGAGGGTGACCTGACCGCGCGCACCAGATCGAGTGGTCCCCGGGAGCTGCGCTCGATCGGCGAGGGTCTCCGCACGATGGCGACGACCCTGGAGGAGCAACGACGCGAGACCGAGCAGCGCAGCCGGGACCTGCTGCAGGCCCGCCGCGAGGCCGACGCCGCCAACGCTGCCAAGTCGGCCTTCCTGGCCACCATGTCCCACGAGATCCGCACGCCGCTCAACGCCGTCATCGGCATGACCGGGCTACTCCTGGACACCTCGATGACCACCGAGCAGCGCGAGTTTACCGAGACGGTTCGCCACAGCGGTGACGCGCTCCTGACGATCATCAACGATGTCCTGGACTTCTCGAAGATCGAGGCCGGGGAGCTGGAGCTCGAGCACCTCCCCTTCGTCGTACGGGACTGTGTGGAGACCGCGCTGGACCTCGTTGCCGCCCAGGCCACCGCACGGGGTCTCGATCTCGTAGGCCAGATCGAGCCCGACGTGCCGCCGGTGCTCGTCGGCGACGTGACCCGACTGCGTCAGGTGCTGGTCAACCTGCTGAGCAACGCGGCGAAGTTCACCGAGGTAGGCGAGGTGCTGCTCAGGGTCGCGTGCGAGGGCGAGCTCGACGAGCACGGACGCCGACCCCTGAGCCTCTCGGTCCGCGACACCGGCATCGGCATACCGCCAGACCGACAGGACCGACTCTTCCGCAGCTTCAGCCAGGTCGACAGCAGCACCACCCGCACCCATGGCGGCACCGGTCTGGGCCTGGCGATCAGCCTGCGCCTCGCCGAGGCCATGGAGGGACGGCTCGACGTCACCAGCCAGGTGGGGGTCGGCTCCACGTTCACGCTGATCGCGCCCTTCCTGCCCGGCCAGGAGGCGCAGGACCGCGTGCGGGTCGCCCCGGCCGAGCTCCCGGGGCGCTCGGCGATCGTGGTCGACGACAACGCGACCAACCGACGCATCCTGCGCGGCCAGCTGGAGGCGTGGGGCATGAGCGTCCACGACGAGGGCGGCCCCGTCGCCGCGATCGCCCACGTCGTCGACGACCGGGCCGTCTACGACGTGGCGATCCTCGACATGCACATGCCCGACCTCGAGGGGACCGAGCTGGCGGTCCGGCTGCGCGCGCTCCCCGACTGGCTCGATATCCCGATCATCTTGCTCACCTCGCTGGGCGAGCGCGTGGACGTGCCGGTGGAGAACATGGTGCACCTGACGAAGCCGGTCAAGGCCGCTGCGCTCCGGACCACCGTGGCGCGCGCCCTCGGCGCCCGGGAGACCGCACCGACGTCCTCGACGAGCGGGGAGGGGTTCCGTCGGCTGCGGATCCTCCTCGCGGAGGACAACCAGGTCAACCAGAAGGTCGCGACCTTGATGCTGCAGCGGCTGGGTCAGACGCCGGTCGTCGTCGCCAACGGGCGCGAGGCCGTCGACGCCATGCGCGCCACCCGGTTCGACCTGGTCTTCATGGACGTGCAGATGCCCCTCATGGACGGGTTGGAGGCGACCCGCCTGATCCGGTCGGACCCCGACACGGAGCACCAGCCACGCATCGTGGCCATGACCGCCAATGCTCTCCTCGAGGACAGGGAGGCCTGCCTGGCCGCCGGGATGGACGACCACCTCGCCAAGCCGGTGCGAGCCGAGGACCTGGCTCAGGCACTGCACCGCGTGGGCGCGGCCATGCCAGCCATGCCAGCCATGCCAGCCCAGCCAGCCCAGCCAGCCATGCCAGCCCAGCCACCTCCGACACCGCTGGCCGTCCCGGAGCTGCAGGCCTTGGACCCCGCAGCGCTCGACACCCTCATCGTGCACATGGGCGAGGCGGGCGCAGACCTGCGCATCTCGCTGGTGTCGGCCTGGTTGCGCGAGTCTCGTCGTCAGCTCGAGCAGGTCGACGCCGGCGCCGCTGCCGAGGACCGGGCGGTCGTGGAGCAGGTGGCCCACAGCCTGCGGTCGGCCAGCGCGAGCCTGGGCGCCGTGGCGGTCGTTGCGCTGTGCGCCGAGATCGAGACAGGCCTCCGGTCCGGGGCGATCTGGACCTGGTCGCTGCGGCCTCCCGGCTGCGCCACGAGGTGGACCGCGCCGCAGAGGCCTTCCGCGCGTCGGCCTGAGGCGCACCGGGGGCTCACCGGTCTCCATGAGGACCCGGGCGGCAGACTGGGGTCATGCCGTTCCACCGCTACGTCGCCCTCGGCGACTCCTTCACCGAGGGCTACGGCGACCCCGACCCGACCCGACCCAACGGCTTGCGCGGATGGGCCGACCGGGTGGCCGAGGTCCTGGCAGTCCAGACCGAGAGCGTGGGCTACGCCAACCTCGCGATCCGCGGCCGCAAGCTCGAGGCGATCATCACCGAGCAGCTCGAGCCGGCCGTCGCGCTCGAGCCCGACATGGTGACGATCTACGCCGGCGCCAACGACATCCTGCGACCCAAGGTCGACCTCGACGCGCTCATCAACCGCTACGACGAGGCGCTGGGCAGGCTCGCCGCCACGGGCGCGCGGCTGCTGGTGTGGACGGCGTTCGACCCGGGCGGCTCGTCGACGTACAAGATGCTGCGCGGTCGCTTCGCGCTCTACAACGAGCTGGTGCGCGAGAGCGCCGACGGGCACGGCGCCGATGTCGTCGACTTCTGGCGACTGCGGGAGTACCGCGACTGGCGGCTGTGGGACGACGACCGCATGCACATGGGGCCGGCCGGCCACCAACGCATGGCGATCGAGGTCCTCGAGACCCTCGGGGTCGAGCACGACCTGGAGCCGCTGCCCCTGAGCGAGCGTCCGCTGGTGGGGCGCCGCGAGCAGCTGCGCGAGCACGCCGAGTGGGTGCGGACGTCCGCCGCGCCCTGGGTGCACCGTCGCCTGACCGGGCGTTCCTCGGGCGACACGATCTCCCCGCGTCACCCAGCCTTCACGCGCCTCAGGTCCCCCGGCGCCGAGTCAGGTGCCGGTCCGTCGCTATAGTCTGGGCGCCGACCCGGGCGACCGGGCCGTGCGGACGTAGCTCAGTTGGTAGAGCGCGACCTTCCCAAGGTCGATGTCGCGAGTTCGAGTCTCGTCGTCCGCTCCAGTTCTCCCGGTCCCTGCCCAGTCACTGCCCGGTCCCCCAGTCGCTGTCGGGGCCCTCAGCGTGACCTCTGATCTAGTCCAGCGTTGAACCTGGGTCGGGTGATTTTCCGCCCGGCTCCACGGACGGGGTGATGGCGGGCAGCGGCGTCACCACCGCCATTGCCCCGTCGCAGCGCCCCACCGAGGAGCAGTCGCGTCCGCGACCTAGGCTTGGCGGGTGGAGTTCACCGGTTTCCCTGTCGCGGCCTTCGACTTCTACGACGACCTCGAGGTCGACAACACCAGGTCGTTCTGGGAGGCCCACAAGGCCGTCTACGACGAGGCCGTCAAGCAGCCGATGACGGCGCTGACCGCTGCCCTGGAGCCGGAGTTCGGCAGCCCCAAGATCTTCCGCCCCTACCGCGACGTGCGGTTCGCCAAGGACAAGACGCCCTACAAGACCCACCAGGGCGCCTTCGTGGGCGCCGGTCAGTCGATGGGCTGGTACGTCGAGATCGCGCCCCGCGGCATGCGGGTCGGCGCCGGCTTCTACGAGGCATCGGGGCCTCGGTTGGCGGCCGTGCGCGCGGCGATCGCCGACGACGTGACCGGCCCGGCGCTCGGGCGGCTGCTGACCAAGCTCGAGAAGGCCGGCTTCGAGGTCGGCGGCGAGCAGCTCAAGACCTCGCCTCGCGGCTACGCCGCCGATCATCCCCGCATCGAGCTCCTGCGCCACAAGCAGCTCGTCCTCGGCAAGCCCTACGGCTTCGAGAAGTTCATCCACTCACCCGAGCTGCTCGACCACGTGCGCGCCGACTGGCGAGCGCTCAAGCCGCTCATCACCTGGCTCGAGCGGGCCTTCGCCACCGCGGAGTGAGCGCCGACCCGGCTCAGGGGGTGGTGAACGTCGCCATCGTGCGCTCGGGTTCCCAGTAGGCCTTCATGGAGGCCACCGTCCCGTCCTCGTGCACGACGTAGACCATGATCAGCTCGGTGGTGGTGTGACTGCCGTCGGGGAAGGTCGTGCGGATCGAGCCGATGTTGGCGCAGGTGTTGCTGCCCGGGTTGGCGAAGGAGTCGGTGATGGTGAACTCGAAGGTCTCGATCGGCTCGATCGCCAGCTTCCAGAACGCCGCGATCCCCTCGTGCCCGCGGTGGCCGGTGCCGTCGGCGTCGAACATCGACGGCCCGACCGGGTCCTCGAGCACGGCGTCAGGTGCATAGACGGTGAGCCACTCGGCCAGGTCGCCCTTGGCGACGGCGGAGTAGGACCGCTGGGATGCCGCACGTGCCGGGTGGGGGTCGTTGGGGGCGTTCCAGATGATGGCGTCCGACGTGATCATCCGGGCATCGTAGGCCGAAACCTAGAACTTGTTCTAGAAGTGTTTCCCCGAAGGTCCCGGGTGCACCGGGTCTTGCGCCTCTGCCGGTCGGGCGCGAGCGCGGCGAGGCTCGTCCCAGAGTCGATGGCAGATCGCCACCGGATCGGGAGGTGGCCACCATGTGGAACGACGACAACGGCAGCTGGAACGGCATGCACGACGGCGGAGGCTGGGTCGGCATGGGCGTGATGATGCTGCTCACGAGCCTGCTGGTCATCGGACTGCTCGCCTGGATCGTGGTGATGCTGCGCAGCACCCAGCGCGGCGCGCTCACCCCACCCCCGCCGCCGTCCGTCCTGCCGAGCGCACCGCCCGCACCCTCGCCCGCGGACGAGCACCTCGCCAGCCGGTTCGCCCGGGGCGAGATCGATGCCGACGAGTTCGAGCGCCGTGTCGAGGTCCTGCGTCGCTCACGCGCCGGGTCCTTCGAGCGCCGGTGAGCATCACCTGACGTTCACCCGCCCGTCGTCCTCCGCTGGTCCCGCGCTGGCCGTCTGATGACCTGGTGCTGCGAAGGTCGTGACATGGCCAAGCGCAAGGCATTCCTCCACGTCGGCCTCGACGACCGCTCCGCCGACTTCCTCGACGCCGCGCTCGAGCTCCACGAGCACGCTCTCGCCGACCTCGGCGTACGACGGCCCGCGGCCTCCGCGGAGGAGATGTTCCGCGCGGCGATCGAGATCCGGCGCGACCACCGCGCGTGGGGCTACGCCCGCGCCGAGGTCGAGGGCGCCTGGTCGCGCATCTGCCGCCGCGCCGACCGCGGCAAGGACACCGTGGTGTTCAGCCAGCCCCTGCTCGCCGAGGCAACGAGCGACCAGATCGCGTTGCTGCTCGACGCCCTCGCCGGCTTCAAGACCCACGTCGTGATCACCGTCGCCGCCCCCGACACCTGGAGCGACCCCGCACTCGACCTGGGCGCGATCATCGACCGGTGGACCAACGCCGTCGGCAAGCCCGAGCGGGTGCACGTGATCGTGGTCCCGCCGGACCGCGGCCGCAAGGCCGTCTGGAAGGCCTTCGGCCGCATCGTCGGCTTCGGGACCGCCTCCCTGCCCCTGGACGGCGTCGGCAAGCCGCTCGTCGAACGCCCGCAGCGTCTGGTCTCCATCGAGCGACAGGACGTGCTGCGTCAGCTGGGCCTGCGCTGGGGGCACCACGTGGCCAGCCGGGCCGTGGACGTGCACGGGGACCTGGGCGACCTGGGCGACAACGGCTGCGCCGTCGCCGATGCCCAGCAGCTCGTGGACAGCTCGGACCAGGCGCTGGGCGAGGCCCTGCGTGAGCTGGAGAGGCTGGCCCGGCGCAACGACACGCTCGTCACCCGGGTCGGGGAGCTCGAGCGCAAGCAGCGCAGGCTGCGCCGCCGCGAGTCGGACTCCTCGGTCGCCTGACCCTCCGCACCGGGGCAGCGCCCGAGGCAACGTCAGTGCGGCTGCCAGGCGTCCTCGTCGGCCGTGCGTGACGTGACGGCCTTCGGGAGCTTCTGGTCGGCAAGCTGTTGGATCGAGACCTGCTCGAAGACATCGCGCAGCGAGCGACGCGCGGCGATCCAGACGTGCTGGAGCACCTCGGCGGAGGCGTTGTAGCTCACGGCCTCGGGCCGCAAACCGTAGACCGAGACCAGCGGTCCGTCGACGGCCCGGATGACGTCGGCGACCGACACCTGCTCCGGCGCGCGGCCCATCCGCCAGCCACCGGACTGACCTCGCTGCGACATGACGATCCCGGCACGGCGCAGGTCGGCCAGGATCGCCTGCAGGAAACCGTGGGGGATGTCCTGGAGCCTGCCGAGCTCCTCAGCGCTCACCGCGCGTCCATCGACGCGCGAGGCCATCTCGATCAGCGCACGCAAGGCGTAGTCGGACTTCGCGGAAACTCGCATGGTCCAGTGTGTCAGATAGATCGAGTCGAACACTCGACCATGGGACGCCGTGGCCGATGGACCCTCGAGAGATCCCGATCACGCGTGACCGACCCCCGCTTGCAACCTGCTAGCAGCCTCCCTATCATTATGTTACCGACGAGTAGCGTCCTTCCTCGAGACAGAAACGGTGGGTCAATGAGCCACTACAAGAGCAACCTGCGCGACATCGAGTTCAACCTCTTCGAGGTCCTGGGCCGTGACGAGGTCCTGGGCACCGGCCCCTTCGGCGAGGTCGACGGCGAGACCGCTCGCTCGATCCTCGCCGAGGTCGACCGCCTGGCCCGCGAGGAGCTGGCCGCGTCCTACGAGGACAGCGACCGCAATCCGCCGGTCTTCGACCCCGCGACCCACACCGCTCCCATGCCGGAGTCCTTCAAGAAGAGCTACCAGGCCTGGATGGACGCCGAGTACTGGCGCCTGCAGATCAACGAGGAGCTCGGCGGCACGCTGGCCCCGGCCACGATCAACTGGGCCATCGGTGAGCTCGTGCTCGGCAGCAACGCCCCCATCCACATGTACGCCGCCGGCGCGCCCTTCGCGGGCGTCGTCCACCGCAACGGCAACGACCGCGACAAGCGCGTCGCCCAGCTGATGGTGGAGCGCCAGTGGGGCTGCACCATGGTCCTGACCGAGCCCGACGCGGGCTCCGACGTCGGCGCGGGCCGCGCGAAGGCCACGCCCAACGACGACGGCTCGTGGAACATCACGGGCGTCAAGCGCTTCATCACCAGCGCGACCCACGACATGAGCGAGAACATCATGCACCTGGTCCTCGCGCGCCCCGAGGGCGTCGACGGCGTCGGTGGCCCGGGCACCAAGGGGCTCTCGCTCTTCTGGCTGCCCGAGCAGCACTTCGACCACGAGACCGGCGAGCTGACCGGTGAGCGCAACGGCGTCTACGTCACGGGCGTCGAGCACAAGATGGGCATCAAGGTCTCCAACACCTGCGAGGTCACCTTCGGCGACCCACAGGTCGGCGGCGGCGAGCCGGCGCAGGGCTGGCTCCTCGGCGAGGTCCACAACGGCATCGCCCAGATGTTCCAGGTCATCGAGAACGCTCGCATGATGGTCGGCACCAAGGCCATCGCGACACTGTCGACCGGCTACCTCAACGCCCTCGACTACGCCAAGACCCGTGTCCAGGGTGCCGACCTGACCCAGTCGGGCGACAAGACCGCTCCGCGCGTCACGATCACGCACCACCCCGACGTGCGCCGCTCCCTGATGACGCAGAAGTCCTTCTCCGAGGCCATGCGTGCCCTCGTGCTCTACACCGCCTCCTGGCAGGACAAGGTCATGCTGGCCGAGCACGCGGGGGAGCGCGACGAGCTGGCCGAGAAGGTCAACGACCTGCTGCTCCCGATCGTCAAGGGCTACGGCTCGGAACGCTCCTGGGTCCTGCTCGGCACCGAGTCGCTGCAGACCTACGGCGGTTCGGGCTTCCTGCAGGACTACCCCATCGAGCAGTACGTCCGTGACGCCAAGATCGACACCCTCTACGAGGGCACCACGGCGATCCAGGGCCAGGACTTCTTCTTCCGCAAGATCGTCAAGGACCAGGGCAAGGCGCTGGGCCACCTCGCGAGCGAGATCACGGCGTTCATCGACTCCGAGGCCGGCAACGGTCGCCTCAAGGTGGAGCGCCAGCTCCTCGCGACGGCGCTCGACGACGCCAACGCGATGGTCGCCCACATGATCAACGACCTGATGTCGGCCCAGGACGAGATCCGCAACATCTACAAGGTCGGTCTCAACACCACCCGCCTGCTGATGGCGCTGGGTGACGTGGTCTGCGGCTGGCTGCTGCTGCGCGGCGCCGAGGTCGCGCTGACCAAGCTGGGTGGCGACGACCTGTCCGGCAAGGACAAGGCGTTCTACGAGGGCAAGGTGGCCGCTGCGCAGTTCTTCGCGCAGACCAACCTCCCGCGCCTCACGGCCGAGCGCGCCATCGCCGAGGGCATCGACCTCTCGCTGATGGACCTCGCCGAGGACTCCTTCTGACCCAGCACCACCCCGCACCACCCGGCGGCCCGCCACGCACACGCGTGGTGGGCCGTCGTGGTCCGGTCACCGCCGCAGGCCGTCGAGGGACGCGTCGCGCACCGCATCGGTGAGGCGCACGAGCAGGGGGCTCTCGAGCCGCCACCGCTGCCAGAACAGCGCCACGTCGACATGGCCGCGCGAGAGCAGTCCCACCACCCGCCCGGCTGCGAGGTCCGGCAGCGCCTGCGGGTCCGGCAGCATCCCCCAGCCGAGACCCCGGACCACCGCCTCGCGGAAGTCGGCGGAGGTGGGGACCCGGTGCACGACCGGCGGCATCCCGCCGCGCCCGGCCAGCAGGTCACGCTGGAGGGCGTCCTTCTCGTTGAACACCACGACCGGCATCTGCGCCCAGTCGTAGCCACGCCCCAGGCGCCACCGCTCGGCCAGCACCGGGGCAGCGACCGGTCGGTAGCGCAGCACGCCGAGTCGCTCCACGACACAGCCCTGCACCGGGGTCGGCTCGGACGTGATCGCCGCGAGCACGTCGCCTCGCCGCAGGAGCGCCGCCGTGTGCGCCTGGTCCTCGACGTGCAGGCGCAGGGTCGTTCCGGGCCAGGTCGCCACCGCGCTCATCACCGGGCGGAACCAGGTCGCGAGCGAGTCGGCGCTGACCGCGACAGACAGCTCGAGCGGCACCTCCGGCGACTCGCCCAGCGCGTCGCGCGCCTCGTCGTACAGCAGGCGGGTCTGGCGGGCGAGCTGGAGCAGGGTCTGGCCCGCCTCAGTGGGGCGGCACGGCGTCGTGCGCTGGACGAGCACCCGGCCGGCAGCCGACTCCAGGGCTCGGATCCGTTGGCTGACCGCGCTGGGAGTGACATGGAGGTGTCGGGCAGCGGCGTCGAAGGTGCCGTGCTCGACCACGGCCACGAGGGCGGCCAGCTGGGCAGGTTGTGGCTCCATGAAGCAATGCTAATGATCCAACAAATTCTTTCGCTGGCCTTGTCTGCGCGCACGACCTAGCGTCGAGCCCGTGCTCCACTCCACCGCCTACGGCCTCGCCACCGGGCTCACGCTCATCATCGCCATCGGCGCGCAGAACGCCTACGTGCTCCGGCAGGGCCTGCTGCGGCAGTACGTCGGACCGGTGGTGGCCGTGTGCGCGGTCTCGGACGTGGTGCTCATCGTCGCAGGCGTCAGCGGCATCGGGACGGTCGTCGAGCAGGCCGGATGGATCCTCGACGTGGTGCGCTGGCTCGGCGTCGCCTTCCTGACCTGGTACGGCGTCAGCTCGCTGCTGCGCGCCCGCCGGCCCCAGACCCTGGAGGCTGCCCGCGCCGGCGCGCCGTCACTGCGGGCAGCCGTCGGCACCGCCGTCGCGCTGACCTGGCTCAACCCCCACGTCTACCTCGACACCGTGCTGCTGCTCGGCTCGATCGCCAACGCGCAGGGCGACGGCCGCTGGTGGTTCACCCTCGGCGCCTGTGCCGCGAGCCTGCTGTGGTTCACCGCCCTCGGCTTCGGGGCACGCCTCGCCGAGCGCGCCCTCGCGACCCCGCGGGCGTGGCGCATCCTGGACGTGCTCATCGGCCTGACCATGCTCGCGATCGCGGTCCGGCTGGCGCTCGGCTGAGCCACCCCCAAGGGTCCCGGCCGGGTCACTAGGCTGCGGGCATGACCGACCAGGAGCGACTCGCTGGCTACATCGACGTGTGGTGGAGCGCCATCAGCGACTTCACGACCCTCCTCGAGGAGCTCGACCCCGCGGAGTGGGACACCATGACCGACCTTCCCGGGTGGGACGTGCGCGCGGTCGCCGCCCACGTCGCCCACCTCGAGGGCATCCTCGCCGGCGGGCCCGAGGAGACGGCCGACGTCGGCGAGCCGCCGCACGTCACGGGCTTCATGGGGCTCTACACCGAGATCGGCGTCGTCAACCGCCGGACCACCTCGCCCGACGCGATCATCAACGAGATCCGCGAGTCGGCGACGACACGCCACACGTTGCTGCTCGCTGCTCCGCCGACCGACGGCTCGGTCAAGCCCGAGGTCGTCTTCGGCGGCGTGCCCTGGACCTGGGAGGTGCTGCTGCGCAACCGCCCGCTGGACGTGTGGATGCACGAGCAGGACGTACGCCGGGCGGTCGGTCGCCCCGGCGGCCTCGACACCGCACCGGCCAAGCACACCGCGGAGTACCTCGCCGACAGCCTCGGCTTCGTCCTGGGCAAGAAGGTGGGCGCGGCGCCCGGCACCAGCCTGGTGCTGGACATGGCCGGCAGCGAGCCCTGCGCGTTCGTGATCAACGATGCCGGTCGCGGTGAGCGCCTGTCCGACCCTCCGACCGACCCGACGGTCACGCTCCGCATGGACCGCGCGACGTTCGTGGTGCTCGCCGGAGGTCGTTGCCCCGCAGACGCCGACGCCGTGACGATCCAGGGCGACCAGGCGCTCGGCCAGCAGGTCGTCGACGCGATGGCCACCACCCCGTGAGCCGATGATGGGCGCGGCGTGGCGCGTGAGCGACATCCCGGACCAGACCGGTCGCACGATCATCGTCACGGGCACCACCGTCGGTGGCCTCGGGCACTTCACCGCGCTGGAGCTGGCCCGCCGCGGCGCGCGCGTCGTGCTCGCCGGTCGCACCGCGAGCAAGATCGCCGACACCGAGTCGGCCATCCGCACCGCGGTCCCGACCGCCCGGCTGGAGCAGCTCACCATCGACCTGTCGGACCTCGCGTCGGTGCGGTCCGCTGCTGCTGCCGCGTCGTCGTACGGACCGATCGACGTGCTGGTCAACAACGCCGGCGTCATGGGCACCTCCTACACGCGCACGGGTGACGGCCTCGAGATGCAGCTGGCGACCAACCACTTCGGCCCGTTCCTCCTCACCGGGCTGCTGCTGCCGCAGCTCGTCGCGAGTGGGCACGGGCGCGTGGTGGCGGTGTCGTCACAGTTCCACCGCTACGTCCGGTCGGCGCCGCTGGGTGACCCCCGCCAGCAGACGGGCCGCTACAGCACGTGGCCGACGTACGGCGCCACCAAGCTGGCCAACCTGTTGTTCACCTACGAGCTCGACCGACGCGCCCGCGAGGCCGGCCTCCCGGTCGAGGCGATGGCCGCGCACCCCGGGTTCGCCGGGACGCACCTGGCCGCCAACGGGCAGTATGGCCGCTCCACGGGTGGCATCGCCTCGATCCTCGACGCCACCATCCGGGCGGTCTCGCAGTCCGCGGCCGCCGGCGCCTGGCCGACGCTGATGGCAGCGACGGCCGACCTTCCGGGCGGCACCTACTGCGGCCCCAGCGGCCCCGCCGAGATGGCGGGGGCACCCCAGGTCGTCACGAGCAGCCGCGCCTCGCGCGAGCCTGCCGCGATGCGGCGACTGTGGGAGATCAGCGAGGAGACGACAGGGCTGCACTATCCCTGACTCCAGGGGTCACTCGCGATCGCGGATGCGAACCAGCCCACCGAGCGTCGCGACGTACGCCGAGCCGTCGGGGCCGAGGGTCACGGCGGAGTGGTGGTTGTCGAACAAGGTGCCGATGCCGGTGCGCACCGAGAATGCGGTGCGACCGGTGCGCGCGGAGATGGCGGTGAAGTACCACGCGTTGACGCCGAGCAGGCTGGACCGCTGGGTGTAGGCGTAGACCAGGCCGTTGGCCAGCGACACCTTCGCCACCGACGTGGGGCCCACCTGCGGGCTGGTCCACGTGACGCTGCAGGCCCCGTCGACGACCTCCACGCGGGCGAAGCCGCCGGGCGTCGTACGGCCCAGGACGGTGCTCAGCGGACCGGTGTAGCCGTAGTTGTTCTCCACGACCACCGCGCGCGGACCGACCGCGACCAGCGAGGTGCCGGTGGCGCTCTGGCCGTCGGAGAAGACCGCCCGCTGGCAGACCAGGTCCCCGTCCTCGACGGCGTAGAACTGCACGTTCATCTTCGGGTCGGCGTTGTCGGTGATCGCGACCAGACCGCTGGGCAGCAGGGTCGGCGTGGTGCCACTGCCCCGGCTGGGCTGGCCGTCCTTCTGCTCCGTGCCGCGGTCATAGATCGTGCGCCAGCGCACGACGGGCCGATCCGCCCGGTCGACGCCGAGCCGGTAGAGCGCCTCGACACTGACGACGTAGACGCCGCCGTCCTCCCCGACGGAGAGCGAGCCGGCGATCTCCTCGCCGAGCTCGAGCAGCCGCACCTCGCCGGTGCCGGGGTCGACGAAGCCGACGCGCCCGTCCTGGCTCACCCACCAGATCCGCCCGGACCAGTCGGGCATCAGCCCGACGAGGCAGTCGTCGTCAGGCACGGTGGTGGAGAGGTCGTAAGCCGTCTGGATGGTGAGGTCGGGCTCCCCGCGCCCATCGGCGGTCGTCACCGCGAGGATCTCGCGATCGGTGGTGGTCGTGACCCCGCGGTCCTGGTCGTCGAGGAAGAAGGCGGGACCGCAATCACCGTCATCGCCACCTCCCTCGTCGCCGCGCCGGCCCGGCAGCACCAGGGTGTCCTGGGCGCGCATCGTCTCCGGGTCGAGCACATGGACGACGGGCCCGCTGCGGTTGGTGCACAACGCGATCAGCCGGTCGCGGGTGTCGAAGGTGAGCGTGGAGCACTCCTCCACGCCGAACCACGCGGTGTCCACCGACGGGGACTCCCCCAGCGGACCCGGGCCGGGGTAGGCGTCGGTCGACCACCCGTCGTTGTGGGTCGTGCTGGTGCCGTTGGCCGCGAGCCGCGGGTGCTGCGGCACCTGGAGGTCGAGGGGGTCGGGCGTGGCCGGACTGCCGAGGTAACGCGGTGTGACCAACGCTCCCATCCCGGGGGGGATCGGCAGGTAGCCGTCGGGGACGATCACCACGATCCCCACCAGGGCCGCCACGGAAGCAGCCCAACCAGCGACCACCCGCCAGGTGGGGCGCAGCCAGCGTCGTACGCGCGGGACTGCCAGGGACGCGAGTGCTGCGACGAGCGCGAGCGGTCCGGCCGCCCAGACGACCAGGACCACCGCCAGCAGGGTGAGGCTGCGGTGCAACCTCACCGTCCGCGTCGGGCGAAGTCGGGGACCGCCCTGGCGAACGCGGCCTCCCGCGCGACCTTGGTGTTGTGTGCGAAGAGCAGGAGCAGCTGCTCGGCGCGCTCGCGCGCGAAGGTACGCCGCGGGCTCGCGGTCCAGGTGTCGTTGAAGAGCCGCTTCGTGGCCGCCAGCTGGTCGGGGCTGCGCAACTTGAGCTGCTCGGCCAGCGTGACCGCGGCAGCGACCGGGTCGGCGGCCAGCTCGGTCACGAGGCCGAGGTCGAGGGCCTCCTTGCCGGAGACCACGTCGGCGGTCATCGTGAGGCGCTTAGCGGTGTCGATGCCGACCAGCTCGGCCAGGGAGCGGATCCCGCTCATGTCAGGGACGATCCCCCACTTGCCCTCGAGCACCGACCACTGCGAGTCGGGCGTCGCGATGCGGAAGTCGGCCGCCAGCGCGATCTGCAGACCTCCGCCGAGGCAGTGCCCGTGGACCGCGGCGATCACCGGAACCGGTACCCGGCGCCAGGCCCAGCAGGCCTCCTGGAAGGTGTTGGTGCCACGCCAGGGGCGCGGCACGAAGCTGATCACGACCTTGGCGGGCTGCCTGAGCACGTGGGCGAAGTCGAGCCCGGCACAGAAGGCGTCCCCCTCGCCACTCAGCACCACGGCGCGCAGGGTGCGGTCCTTGCGGAGCATCTGCGCGGTCGACACCAGGTCGTCGAGGATCTGCAGGGTCAGCGCGTTGAGCTTGTCGGGTCGGTCGAGCCGGACGTGCGCGATGCCGTCCTCGAGGGAGCAGGTGACGTGACTCATGGGAGAAGCGTAGGGCCCCTCCACGCTCGTCTCCGGGGTGGTCGGTGGGCTCGCGGCCGGGCTAGGGGCGGCTCGCGACAGTTTCACCGGCCG
>Ga0136639_10000010_pt1 | contig 59118 bp, 38 predicted proteins | sample AntDrymUQ8592106_2_FD_113739 | JGI IMG/M metagenome (GOLD analysis project Ga0136639, IMG submission 113739) | Polar desert sand microbial communities from Dry Valleys, Antarctica - metaG UQ859 (21.06) | ecosystem: Environmental > Terrestrial > Soil > Desert | place: Antarctica: Dry Valley...
AACCTGGGAAACCGGCAAAACCTACCTCTCCCTCAGCTAACAGAAACCAAACCGGAAAACACAAAAACAACCACTTTCAGGAAAGGTCATCAGCCACTTTTACAGAAAAAAATTTGCGCGGCCTCCAACTTCCGCAGGTTACTTATGACAAGGGTGAGAAGGGGTTTATCATTGGATGGTCATGGGCTGGCGATGATGTTGTCACAGGGCTTGCGATCATCACTGATGAAACCGGGCATATCGATAGGGAAGTCCGGCTCTATGCGTTCTTTTTCAAACAGATGGCGCTGGCCCGCCTGGATTTGGAAGCACTCCAGCTCGATGGGGAGAAGGTTCCGGAAGTATGGGTGTTGGAGAAGATTTACAGCATCTTCGCATCCGTGCTGGAGATCGTGAGTTTTTCGTTAAAGCAGATTTGGCATCACCTCCAGAACCACTTTTGGAATCCAGCCTCACGGCAGCTGGCGGTCAGGTGGTGAATGGGCGCGGAAATCAATCGGGCGCGACGGGGGCGGAGATTCCAGCCCGGGGCCTTAGGTACGCCCAAGGAGAGGCGATCTCCGAATCACCGCACGGAGAGGCGATCTCCGAATCGCCACAAGGAGAGGCGATCTCCGAATCGCCCGGCCCTGGGAGGCCACTGAAAAGCGGATTCCTCTTACCATTGGCTCTCTCAGGCACTGGCGGATCGGAGTCCGCCGCTCCTTGGGGCGGATCGGAGTCCGCCACTCCTTGCCGCTTGCGACGCGCGTGTGATCTGCGGGCGCTCTATTGCGGCCATTCAGGCCGCGTTTTTTTGGTGCCTCACCCCGGGCATCGGAGTACCTCGCGGGGGTACGCGCTGACCCCCGGCTAAGCTCTCTTGTCCCGCAGGGACGGAAGAGGAGGCATTGCGGTCCCGCGTGGGGTACTTCCCGATGAGCGGGTGGCCTGAGGCGCACCATGCGTTTGGGCGGCAGGTGGCTTTTCCCGCCGAACGTTTCACCAATGGGTGGCGTGGCTGCGCTGCGGATCAGATCTCGGAATGGAAGAAGCTAAGGCGGTCGATCACGGCGGGGTTGAGGGTGAGTGGGCCTGCTTTGGATTCCCAGAGCTTGATGGATTTGACCGGGACGCGCAGACAGAAGGCGAAGTCGGCAACCTCAAGACCCAGCCGCAAGCGCAGCGCCCGCACCGTGGCACCGGTCGCCTTGAAGCTGGAGGAATCCGTTGGTTTCCTTGGGGATTTGGCGGGGGATTTGGGGGATTTGGGAGATTTTGGTGTGGGTGATGGCGGTGTGGGATCGAGGTCGATGCCGAAGACGTCGTTGAGAGCGGCGGGGTCGAGGGTGCGGCGGCGGGAGGTGGAGGGGTTGGCGATGGGGGAGGGTTGAGCCGCGGAGGTGATGAGTTCGGTGTGGTCGACGCCGCGGAGGGTGAAGAGGAGTTCCGGGCGTGCGTCGAGGCGTGCGCCGACGCCGTAGAGGACGGCGGCGACATGCTTGCACATGACCGCCCAGTCAGGGCAGTTGCAGGCGAGCTTGATTTCCTTGGGGTGGGGGAATAGGCCGTCGCGTGTATCGGTGACGATGGCCATGATCTCGGCGGAGATTTTCCCCTGGAGCAGCTCGATGAGTGAGCCGATTTTTCCGCGGCAGCGGGATTGGAGGGCCTTCCATTTGGCGGCGGGCAGCGGGGTGATGTGGATGGTTTCCTCGTAAAGTGAGGATCCTTGGACCAGCCCGCTGATGGTGCCCGGGGCAATCCCGAGGTGGATCACCGAGCCGTTGCGCACATAGGTGCGGCCGCGCGGCAGGCGGTTCTCATAGTCGCTGAAGGACTCAAGGTGCTGGCACCACGCGCGGCCCCAGAAGCTGGTGGCGATTTTTTGCGGGACGGTGCCAAGCGGTTCGAGGATGCGGCCTTGTTTGGCGAGAGCCTTTGCCTCTTTGGCGGCTTGGGCCTTGCGCGCGGCGGCGGATACGTAGGGCTTGTAGAAATGGTGGAACCTCATTGGTGGGGTGGCCGGCATTGGCTGGGAGTCAGCGTGTTTTGTCCGCGTGCGGGTGTCGATTTTTTCCCGCGCAGGGGATGGCTGCGGCAGCAGAATTCCGGTGGAAGTCGGGGTGTGCGGCGGCTAGGTTGCGGGGCGATGAGGCGTGAACCCTGGCTCCCCACGCCGGAGGAAGGATATGGTGGTGCAGAAACTCCGCTGGGGCTGGCCGTCCATGGGCCGGAAACCTTGGGCATGGCCTACTTTGACCATTGGTGCGGCCAGCACGGGACCCTTGAGCGGCTCACCGCCGCGCTTGACTGGATTCCCCCGCTGAATTGACGCGAAATGCTGGATTTACCGCCGGCTCATCCCTGGGCGTCGGCGCGGGAGAGGTCGAGGCGGATGAAGTTGAGGAGTTCGGAGTTGTTCATCTCGGTGAGGGATTTTTCCGGGCCGTCGCTTAGGATGGAGTCCGCGGTGTGTTGTTTGGAGGAAATGAGGGCGTCGATTTTTTCCTCGAGGGTGCCGGAGGTGATGAACTTATGGACGATGACGTTGTGCTTCTGGCCGATGCGGAACGCTCGGTCGGTGGCTTGATTCTCGACGGCTGGATTCCACCAGCGGTCAAAGTGGATGACGTGGGTGGCGGCGGTGAGCGTGAGGCCGGTGCCGCCGGCTTTGAGCGAAAGGACGAAAAATGGCGGCCCATCGTCGCGCTGGAACTTTTCCACCATGCGTTGGCGCTCCTTGACCGCCGTGCCGCCGTGCAAGACCAGGCCGCGGCGACCAAAAACCCCCGCAAGGCAGGCCTCGAGAGGCTCGGTCATCTCCCGGAATTGAGTGAAAATCAGCGCCTTCTCGCCGCGCGAGGCAATTTCCTCGCAGAGCGCGGCCAGGCGGGTGAATTTTGCGCTCTCGGCTGGCGCGTAATTTCCCGCCTTGGTGAGTTGGTCCGGGTGGTTGCAGATTTGCTTGAAGCGCATCAGGTAGGCGAGGACCACGCCGCGCCGCTCGATGCCGTCGGCGGATTCCAGCGAGCGTTCCAAGGCGTTGGCGCTCTGCTGGTAGAGCTTTGCCTGCGCGGGTGAGAGGCCGCAAAAGACCTTCATTTCGGTTTTGTCCGGGAGGTCCGAGATGATCGATTTATCCGTCTTGAGGCGGCGCAGGATGTAGGGAGCCACCAAGCGCCGGAGCGGGGCAAAGTGTGCCGAGTTGTTGGCGCTGATCTTCTTGATGAAGGTGCTAAACTGCCCTGAGCTGCCGAGCAGGCCCGGATTGATGAAGTCAAAGAGCGACCAGAGATCGCCGAGGTGGTTTTCCACCGGGGTGCCGGTCAGGGCGATGCGGGCATCGGCCTGGAGCTTGCGCACCGCTTTGCTTTGTCGCGAGGTGTGGTTTTTAATTGCCTGAGCCTCATCGAGGATGACCCATCCCCAGCGGGTAGCGGTCGGCCAGTCGAGGCGTGCGAGCATCCCGTAGGTGGTGATGACCAGGTCGACGGCGGCCAACTCCGCGGACTTTGGCGCACCGGTGTGGCCCTCGGACCGGTGGGCAATGTGCAATCGCAGGCTGGGGGCAAATTGCGCCACCTCACGTTGCCAGTTGCCGATGAGCGAGGCGGGCACGACCAGCAGGCTCGCTGCGGCGGCGGGCATTTCCTGTTGCTTGCGCAGCAGAGCGGCAAGGACTTGGATGGTTTTGCCAAGCCCCATGTCATCCGCCAGGCAGGCACCCAGACCGGCGCGGGCACAGAACCAGAGCCAATCCAGACCGCGGGCCTGGTACGGCCGCAGGGTGGCGCGCAGCGTTGCCGGGGGCGGCGCGGCGTCCGGGGTGGTGAGACGGCGCAGGGTCGCCTGAAGCTCCGCCCCAGCCTGCGCGAAGGCCCATTCACGGTGCTCCTCCATGTCGGCCGCATTTTTCAAGTCTGCGGGTGCCCCGGCCAGCAGCCGCATCCCCTCAATGAACGAGACGCCATCGCGCGCATCCAGGCTCTTCCAATGGTCGAGTGCCTCCTGGAGCTTCTCGCGGTCCACCTCAATCCACTGGCCGCGAAAGAATACCAAGCCGTCCTCACCCGCCAGAATCCCCTTCACCTCCTTGGCGCTGAGCTTCTTCCCGGCCACCACGACCTCCAGCTTGAAGTCCAGCAGCGCGTTGAGCCCCAGCGTGCCGGAATTCTTCTCGCCGATCGTGGCCGCGACTTGGGGTCGGGTTCCACGTTTTTGCCACCAGTTTGGCAGGCGGACAAGCAAGCCTGCGTCCTCGAAGGCTGGGATGTGGCGCAAGAACTCGTAGGCTTCTGGCGGCGTCCAGGCCAGCGGGTGGAAAACGTCCCCGGAATCAACCAGCTCGGCCATCAGCGGGCAGGTCTTGGCTGCCGCGTGCAGCGGAGTGAGCAGCTTGAGGAGCGCCGGCTTGTTCTTCGCCCCACTGTACTCGTTGAGCGCCCGCCCCAGCCCGACCTGGGTGAGCCGACCGGACTGAGAAATTCCTGAAGCATACGAGGCCATGAAGGCAAATGGGCACTCCGCGTCACCCTTGTTCTCCGCCAAATGCAAGGTCACCCGCCCGACCTGCGACCATGCCGGGGCGTGCCGCTGCAAAAATCCCGCAATGGATTTTTCCTCCGCGATGCGCCCACGGGTCCACTCCGCCAGCCGCTCCCACACGGCGCGCAGCGTTTCAGGAGATAGGTATTCCGCCCCCAGCATCGGCGGCGCATTGAGCGTCCATGCGGCAAGCGTGCCCTCATCCGGCGCGGGCAGTTCAGGCAGTGTCTCGCCGCCCTCGGGGATCTGGCAAAGGTGCCGGATGAGCTCGTCAGCCACCGATTTCCAAAACAACATCGAGCCATCCGCGCTGGCCTCCGCAGCCCGCCCGCCCAAGGCAATGAGCCCTGCCGACTCGCCTCTCCCAAACCCTCCCGCCGCCGGGCACTCCTCGTCATGGCACACCACCGCACCTCCAGGGCTCATCCCCAGCGTGCTGATATTCCCCATCCCTTGCGACTTTTGAGCAGTGGCTGACACGCCGCGTTTATTAAAAAATCCATCGCCACCCTGTCACTCGCCAACTTCCCCGTTTCTCGATTAGCGGATGGCCGAGAAGAAGTTCCACCCTTCCCGGCGCTCCCGAAAGAACCCGCCAAGCGAGGAAACCTCACACCGGGCACCCGCTTTGCACCTGCGCACTGGCGGGCGGCGTGGTACCTTGTCGGGTTATGAAAACCCAAACTTGGACCCTCGTTGTCTGCGTTGTCTTGCTTGGTGGCTTTCCTTCCCCTCCCACGTTGCGCGCTCAGGGAGTGATGCCCTCCCCGACGGTGCCCGGCAGGGCCGACTTTGACTTCTACCGCGGCGTGGTCCGTGACTTCGAACGCGGAGTCGCCCTCGAGCTTGTGACCCATGATGGCAAGGCGCGCTCCTTTGTCGCTCCGGAAAACCTGGCGGTTTTGTTCCAGTCCGGAAAGTCCTCCGAGCTGTCCGCCGTTCATCGCGGTGTCCAGGCGATCGTTATCGTTGTCGATCCGCCACAGGCGCGCGCTCCCGCAGTGGTTCACAGCGTGGTGATTTCCGACCCATCAGCGGATCCCTCAGAGCACCTAATGGTCGAGGGCCTGGTGGTCAACGTCCGCGACGCCGAAAACGTCATCATGCTCAAGCCAAGCGCGGAGAATACGGCCACAGTTCCCGTGCTCTACAATGAGGCCAGAACCGCCTTTGTCGGTGGCGACGGTGTGAAGGTGGGCGAACAGCAGCTCGATGCCGGCGACCGGATCCTTGCCTACATCGCCGTGCAGAAAGATGGCGGTCTGCTCGCTGAGCGCATCGTCTTCCTCGATGACACCGAGGAACCGGCCTACGTCCCCATCCTGCGCTAAACAATCAATCCAAAGGCTCAGGCAACAAGCCGGGGCAATTGGACCTACCTAGCGGATGTTCGTGTTCTTCTCCAACCGACGGCTGCCTCGCCTCGATCCTCATCTCGGTGCTTGGCAGCGTCGTCCTGCTTTTCGTCCTGCGCGCCTGCCAGGCCGGAGCTTGAGAGCCGTCAGTTGCCACCCGCTGCAGTATCCTCATGAGTGAATTTCAGAAACCGATCCGGATCGGCAACTCGAAAGGCGTTCGCATTCCGGCACGTCTGATCCGCTGCTATCAGCTAGAGCGCGGCTTCATCATGAAAGTGCTGCAAGAGGGGATTCTCATCGCGCCCGCGCCCGGCTCTAACCTTTCCTTGGATGAGTCCTTTGCCGCGATGGCCTCGGACCGCGCAGAGCAGCATGCTGCCCGCGAATGGGCGGAAGCCGGACTTGCCGATGGCCTCGAAGAAGAACCCAACGTGCGGGGGGAGGCCGCCGCCCACCCGCGCTCGCCCAATTGCTTCTCCAGGGCAGCAATAGCAGATGTGAGCCGCAGGCCACCTTGGCCTGCTGCAGCTTTGATGCGCGGCATGCCCGGGGGAGGCCCCGCACCGCTCACCCACGCCCGTGGTCGCCTACAGCCCGTGGTACTCCTGGATGCTTTTAACAGTTAGCTCGTGGTCCTTCAGCGAGCGCATCGCCCGGGTGCAGGCTTCTGCGGCGGCCAAGTTCGTGCAGTGGGAGATCTTGTGGGCTACCGCGCCGGAGCGGATCGTCACCTCGTCGACCCGCGTCTCGTGGCCGCTTGGCGTGTTGATGACAAACTGGATCTGCCCGTTTTTCATCATGTCGATCACGTTCGGCCGGCGCTGCTCGCTGAGCTTAAAGAGCCGGTGGCAAGGGATCCCGGCCTCGCTGAACTTCTGGTAGGTCCCGCCGGTAGAGTAGATCTCAAACCCAAGCTCTGCCAGGTCGCGCGCAATCGGCACCGCGGCCTCCTTGTCGCGGTCGTTGACCGAGACAAAGACGTTGCCCTTGGTCGGCAGCGGGTTGAAGGCGCTGATCTGGCTCTTAGCGTAGGCCATGCCGAGGTCCGCATCGATGCCCATTACCTCGCCGGTGGACTTCATTTCCGGACCAAGCACGATGTCGATGCCCGGGAAGCGCGGCCATGGGAAGACCGCCTCCTTCACCGAGAAATGCGGCGGAATGATCTCCTTGGTGAAACCTAACTCCTTGAGGGTTTTCCCAACCATGATCTTGGCCGCCAGCTTGGCTAACGGAATGCCGATAGCCTTGCTAACAAACGGGACGGTCCGCGACGCGCGCGGGTTGACCTCGATGATGTAGAGCAGCTCGTCCTTGACGGCGAACTGGATGTTCATGAGCCCCTTGACCTGCAGCTCGCGTGCCAGGTTCTTGGCCGCGGCCATGATCTCAGCCTTGATAGGCTCTGATAGGGAGAACGCCGGAATCACGCACGCCGAGTCACCCGAGTGAATCCCCGCCTGCTCGATGTGCTGCATGATGGCACCAACCACCGAGGTCTCGCCGTCCGAAATGCAGTCAACATCCACCTCCACGGCGCCTTCCAGAAACCGGTCCACCAGCACAGGCCGGTCGGGCGAAACATCCACCGCCTCGCGCATGTAGCGGCGCAGCTCGTTGTCCTCATAGACAATCATCATCGCCCGTCCGCCTAACACGAAGGACGGCCGCACTAACACCGGATAACCAATCCGCCCGGCAATCGCCACCGCCTCGTCCTCCGACACCGCGGTGCCGGCCTCGGCCTGCTTCAGGCCGATCCGGTCTAGCAAGGCCGAGAAATGCTTGCGGTCCTCGGCCAGCTCGATGCTCTCGGGCGAGGTGCCAATGATCGGCACGCCGTGGCGCTTGAGCGCCGCTGCCAGGTTCAGCGGCGTCTGCCCGCCAAACTGGACAATGACTCCGTCGGGCTTCTCCTGGTCGCAGATGTTGAGCACGTCCTCCAACGTGAGCGGCTCAAAAAACAGTTTGTCCGACGTGTCGTAGTCGGTGGAAACCGTCTCCGGGTTGGAGTTGACCATGATCGTCTCATACCCAAGCTCCTTGAGCGCAAACGATGCGTGCACGCAGCAGTAGTCAAACTCAATGCCCTGGCCGATCCGGTTGGGACCGCCGCCAAGAATCATGATCTTCTTCTTGTCGCTTGCCCGCGCTTCGTTCTCATCGCCGTAGGACGAGTAGAAGTACGGCGTGTAGGCCTCGAACTCCGCCGCACAAGTATCTACCAGCCGGTACATGGGAATGATTCCGGCGGCCTTGCGCTCGGCGCGGATGTCGTCCTCGGTGATCACCACCTCGTTAGAGCGCGGGTGGCCAGCGCCGTTAGCCTGGTTGCGCGCGCGGGCAATCTGCCGGTCGGAGAAACCTAACTTCTTGGCCTTTCTCAGGTCCAGCGTCGCCAGCTTGGTTCCTTCGGTAAAAATCTGCTCCAGGTGGACAAGGAACCACGGGTCGATGTTGGTCGCTTCGTGGATTTCCTCAACCGACCAGCCAAACTCAAAGGCGGTCTTGAGCCAGAAAATCCGCTCGGCGTTAGGCACCGCCAGCTTCACCTCGATGTCCTCGCGGCTCGGTGCCACCGGGTCCTTCGCGTCAAATCCAAAGCCCCAGCGGCCAGTCTCTAACGAGCGCAGCGCCTTCTGCATGGATTCCTTGAACGTCCGGCCAATCGCCATCGCCTCTCCCACCGACTTCATCGAGGTCGTAAGCACCGCGTTGGCTGTTGGAAACTTCTCAAACGTGAAGCGCGGAATCTTCGTCACCACGTAGTCAATTGTCGGCTCGAACGACGCCGGTGTTTCCTTGGTGATGTCGTTGGGAAGCTCGTCGAGCGTGTACCCAACAGCCAGCTTCGCCGCAATCTTGGCAATCGGGAATCCCGTCGCCTTGGACGCCAGCGCAGAGGAGCGCGACACCCGCGGGTTCATCTCGATGACGATCATCCGCCCCGTGTCAGGGTCGACCGAGAACTGGATGTTGGACCCGCCCGTCTCCACCCCGATCTCGCGAATCACCGCAAAGGACGCGTCGCGCATGATCTGGTACTCACGGTCGGTTAGCGTCTGGATAGGTGCCACGGTGATCGAGTCACCGGTGTGCACGCCCATCGGATCAAGGTTCTCAATCGAACAAATCACCACGCAATTGTCCGCGCAGTCGCGCATGACCTCCATCTCGAACTCCTTCCACCCTAACAACGACTCCTCTACCAGAACCTCGGTAACCGGTGATAGATCCAGCCCGCGGGTGACGATTTCCTCGAACTCCTCGCGGTTGTAGGCGATTCCGCCGCCCTGGCCGCCCAGGGTGAAGGCCGGGCGGATGATCAGGGGAAATGCCTTGCCGGTGAGTTCCGCCAGCGTTTCGGCAGCCTTGCGGCCCTCCTCTAACGTGTGGACGGTGACCGACTGGGGCATGTCGAGGCCAATTTTTTGCATCGCCTCCTTGAACCGCTGGCGGTCCTCGCCTTTGTCGATGGCGTCGGCGTTGGCACCAATCATACGCACGCCGTGTTTTTCCAGCACCCCGGTTTTGAACAATTCCATCGAAACGTTCAGCGCCGTCTGGCCCCCGAGGGTCGGCAGCAGCGCGTCAGGCTTCTCACGGATGATGATTTTCTCCACAACGGCCGGCGTAATCGGCTCAATGTAAGTGCGATCCGCAAACTCCGGATCGGTCATGATGGTCGCCGGGTTGGAGTTGACCAGGACCACTACGTAGCCCTCCTCGGCCAGCGCCTTGCACGCCTGCACTCCCGAGTAGTCAAATTCACAACCTTGACCAATGACAATTGGCCCGGAGCCAATCACCAGAATTTTGCGGATAGTTTCGTCTTTGGGCATTGCAGGGCGGCTAAATTCGGGTGGGTGTGACAGGCTTTCCCGGGCTTGTAAAGGATCGGGTTGATTCGATCCCGCGGCCTCGGGCCGCAATCGCCCAAACCAAGGAGCGGCGATCTCCGAATCGCCTGACCATGGAAGGACAATGATGGGCGGGTTCCCCCTACCAGTGGCATGGCGGATCGGAGCCCGACACCCCGTGCCCGCGCAACCGCACTCTCGGAATGCCAATGACTAAGCTGCATAACCTCATCCCTTTGAGGCGATTCCGAGGCCCCCTTTTTGAGCCGAACCCGAGATTCCCCTCTGCGCCTCTCTGTGACCTCTGCGCCTCTGCGGTAAATGCTTCATTTCGCCGGGTTCGACCTCGTTATTGCAGCCCCAGCAGATCATGATCTCGAGACCTGATAGTCCGTCCTCGCGGCTCTACGGGCCATCTAACCCCGGTTCGCCAGGTGGCTCTTCCACGGCTCCTGGTCGTCGACCCCTTTCATGAACGGCACTTCCTCGCCCGCAAACTGGCACGGCGAAAGGATAGCCAGAAACTTCACCGGCGCATCCAGGGTGAAGGTGGCGTGGATCATGTCCGCTGGAATGTGGGCAATGTCGCCAGGGCCTAGAATTCGTGATTCCTCGCCAATCCACTGCTCAAGCTGCCCTTCCAGCACGTAAATGACCTCCTCCCGGCGATGGTGGTAATGGAACGAGTGCATCTGCCCAGGCTCCATGACCGCCCGGGCGATCATGATCTGCTCGGCGTCGGTGACCGTCGCGTGGCTGATCCACTCGATGCTGCCGCGCTCGGCGGCCTCGACTAACAGCTCCTCGGGCCCGACGAAGCGGTGCCCTCCTTGTGGCATTTCTTTCATGGCTGGCGATGAAATGGACTCCTTTGATGCTTGGCAAGCCGCCAATTCATTCCCCCTTGGGAGCGGCTTTCTGGGGCTTGGCGATCGCCTCGGTGGCCTTCTTGGAGGCCTCCGGATCTCCCGGCAGAAAGACCACTTCCTCGTACTTGCAGGTTCCGGTGCGCCCTTCGGTTAGCCCCTTGTCCAGATTCGGCGAGTAGGCGCGGGTGGTGATCTTGCGCGCGTCGGTGTCGACGGTCACCAGTACCAAGTAGCTGTTAGGGTCCGGCGACTCGCCGTTCTGCCAGTCAAACAGCATCTCGCAGACGGTGTTGCCGCCGTCGCCCTCGGCGCGGAAATTGACTGTTGAGAGATGGCCGCAGAAGACCATCGAGATGTTTGGATGGTGGCGCACCAGCTTCTCCCAGAGCATCTTGCCTGCCACGTCCCGCTCTGTGTGAGTCAGATAGGAATGAGTGACAAGGATCACCTGATGGTCCAGATGCTTGCCGATGACCTCGTTGGCCCAGCCGATCTCGGCGTTGTTGGGATTGTACTGCAGAGAGACGACAAGCCAGTTCTTGCCGCCGGCTTTAAAGGTGACAAAGCTGTTATCGCTCTTCCCTTCGGGGAACGCTCCGCCGAAGCCCGGATTTTTGCTGATCCGCTCAAGCGGGAAGTACTTGTTGAAGAGCACGGTGCTCCTTCCCTTCGAGAGCCGGTCGTAATCGTGGTTGCCCACCCCGAGGATGTACGGAACCTTGCCGTCCTCCATGATCTTCATCGAGCGGTCGAAATTCTTCCACTCCTCCTCGGAGCTTCCGACCTGGACCATGTCGCCCACGTGCAGAACGTACTTGATGTTCTCCTTCTCCTTGTTAGCCGAGACCCACTTGGCCATGTCGTCAATGACGTTGGGCCACTTTTGGATTGCCCACTGGGTGTCGGGCATGACCACCAGCTTGAACTCCTCGGCCTGCGCGTGAAGCGCAATGCCCAGCGTGAGGGCCAGGGATAGAAGGCCGCTGCGCAGCGACCGGCAGCTAGAGTGAAGCAATGGATTTTTCATGGACGTGAACCTCCTACGTAACAGGCTCGCCCGGGCTTTCCAGATATTAAAGCTTTCCTGGCAGGGTGCCGGATCCGCCCCGCGCTGCGAATTTCCTGCTCAGGCGCAAGACTTACTCGGTTAGGCGGGTTTAAGCGCGCCCTGGTCCAACGCCTAACCATCCTGCTGGCTCTCGTCGCTAGCATGATCCCGGCAGCAGCGGAACCGATCGGCGACGAGCTCCAGCGCCATCTCATCCACGGCTACTACGCCGCCACCAGCTCCGCCGACGCCCAGATCGGCCGCATCCTCGACGAGCGTGACCGCCTCGACCTCGCCCAAAACACTCTCGTCATCGTCTGGGGTGACCACGGCTGTCTTGGCGACCATGGACTGTGGTGCAAATACACCAACTACGAGGCCGCCCGCATCCCTTTGATCATCGCACTCCCGGGTGCCAAACCTGCAATCGGCGCGCGCACCACCTCGCTGGTGGAAACCGTCAACATCTTTCCAACCCTCTGTGAGCTCGCCGGCCTTTCCGCCCCAGCCGGCCTCGACGGCTGGCAGATTCTAGCAAGCCGGCGCGCGACCACGTCATCCATGTCTATCCGCGCAACCGTCCCGGCAGCGGCGAGGTCATCGGCCGCGCCATCCGCACCTAGCGCCACCGCATGGTCGAGTGGAAGAAGCCCGGGGCGGATCCCGCCACCGCCGAGTTCGAGCTCTTCGACTATCAGGCCGACCTGCTTGAAACCAAAAACCTCGAAAGCGAGCAGGCGGAGGTTCTAACGAAGTTGCGGGAGCTCCTTGCCACCCACCCGGAGGCCATGCCGCAGTGCGGATGGCGATGGCTTCCTGACTCGCGATGAGTTTGTCCATCCGCCGCGGACGCCAGAGAGGTCTGCCGAAAGTGCTGAGTGAATTCGCATCCCTTCGTCCTGCCACGCACCCTATGGAAGGCGCGTTCTGGCAACTTCCTTCGTGGCCGTGGCTCTTGCGCAACCTGTGGGAACGGCGCGGGTGGCCTGGATCTTAGGCCGGAGTGAATATTCAACGCAGCGGCTTCAGTTGCGGATTTGTTGGATGGAAACTTCTAATATCTCCGCGTGTCCGGCAGTTGACTATCCGATCCCAACAGCCGCTGGTTGGAGTTGATGTATCGTAAAACCAGCGCGGCATTTCATCGGAGCTCTCATCAACTTGATGCCATGATTCAGCGTGCCAGATTAAGTCTAAGTGTATTGATCATGATGTGCCTTGCGCACGCTCCCCTGCAAGCACAGTTGGCGGCGCCAAAACCCGCACGCTTGGCGACGCTCGGGGCCGATGGGAAACTTTTCTACACGCCCTATAGTACCGCCGGTGATATCCTGCCGGACTTTTCCAGGGTAGGTTACATGGCCGGCAACAAGTCGATTCCGCTCGTGCCGGTGAAGGTCACCTTGCTGCCCGGTAACGGGGTGAATGATGACACGCTAAGGATTCAGGCGGCGCTGGATAAAGTCGGCGCCCTCACGCCCGATGCGAATGGGTTCCGTGGCGCCGTGCTCTTGAAAAAAGGTGTCTATCTTGTTGCCAATACGGTCACCCTGAAAGCCTCCGGAGTGGTGCTGCGAGGCGAAGGCAAAGATGAAAATGGCACGGTGATCAAGGCAACTGCAGCCAAGCAATACAGTCCCATCGCCTTAGGTGTTGCCACCGCCGATAGTCGCAATGTGATTAGCCCACTGGGCTCAAACCGGGATTTGGTTTTCACTTATGTTCCGGTGGGCGCGCGCACCTTGACGATTGCCGGGAGCAATAGTTTCAAGGCCGGCGACCGGATCATGCTGGTGCATCACCACAAGCAGGCGTGGATTGATATCCTTGAAATGGGTGCCACCGGTCGCTTGGGGAAAACCTTCATCACCCCGTGGACGGCTCCCTACACCCGCCGCTACGAACGGGAAATTGTCAGTGTGAGCGGCAACACCGTGACCCTGAACATCCCCATCGTGGAAGCCCTCGATTCCCGCTACAGCAGCGCGTTGATTCATCGCTATGCTTTTGACCGCAGGATCCAGCAGGTTGGAGTGGAAAATTTCCGCGTGGAATCCTATTTCAATCCGCTTCTGACCTCCAGTGAGCAAGTCAGCGCCCAGGGTTGGCGCTATCCCAATGACTATGTGAAGTATGTGGATGAAAACCACGCCCACCGCGCGGTAAGCATCGTCAATGTCGAACACGGTTGGGCGAGAGATATCAACGCCAGGTTTTTCAGCTATGCCACCGTGGACGTTGGCGGTCTCTCCAAGAACATCACCGTCGAGGACTGCGGCTACTATGACGGGATTTCAAGAATCACTGGCGGCCAGCGCTACTCGTTTAATGTTTCCGGGCAACAAGTGCTGGTCCAGCGCTGCTATGCGAGCACCGGGCGACATAGCTTTGTTCTCGGCGCCGGGGTCTGCGGCCCAACCGTCTTCCTGGATTGCATCGCGGAGAAATCCTACGCCATTTCAGAACCGCATCAACGTTGGTCCACTGGCGTCCTTTACGACAATGTGATCGAGGTCCACTCGATTGGCTTCCAGAACCGCGGAAGTTCCGGCACGGGCCACGGGTGGACGATGACCGGCGGGATCTTGTGGAACTGCAGTGCCCCGCTGATGATCACCACCAAGCCCCAAGTCGGTGAGAATTTCGCCATCGGCATGCGCCCGCTTCCAGTCGTCAGCAGCGCTCAGGTCTCAAGTATCATCGGATCCACCGGTTGGTCGTTTAGAAATCTCGTCAATTACTCCAACTGGCAAACTGACAATAGAGGCTCCATGTACGGTACCGGCTATCGCGAAAGCTGGGATGGCCCGGTTATTCCCGCCAGCCTCTACGCCCAGCAACTCAAGGACCGCCTGGCACCCGCTAACACTCCGCCGGTCATCAGCACGATTGCCAGCCTCACCGTTGCATCTAACACAAGCAGCGGAGCGCTTGCCTTCACCGTCGGCGACGCGGAAACCAGCGCGGGCCTTCTGCTAGTGACCGCCAGCTCAACTAACCAGCTCTTGGTCGCCAACTCGATGATCACCCTCGGGGGCAGTGGCCCAAGCCGCAGCGTGCAGGTCACCCCCTCGGCGAACCAGGGAGGCAGCGCCACCATCACCCTCAAGGTCACTGATGGCCAGGCAACAAGCACCTCAAGCTTCCTGCTCGCCGTCAAGGAGCCGGTGAACAATCCGCCTACCATCAGCGCCATCCCCAACCAGTCCATCGCCATGGATTCCACCACCGAACCGCTTGCCTTTACGATCGGTGACCTGGAAACCCCGGCAGCCGACCTGCAACTCTCGGTTGTCTCATCTAACACCTCGCTGGTAGCTCCGGGTCAGGTTGCTATCGCTGGCGCGGGTGCGAATCGAACCCTGAAGGTGAGTCCCGCCAGGAACACGGTGGGTTCCTCCATCCTCACCGTGCAGGTGAATGACGGCGCCAAGTATGCAACTGCTAGTTTTGTGCTAACCGTGACGGGCTTACCGGTGATCGATCCGCCTGTCGGCACTTGGACCTCGCTGAGCATTGGCGACGCGAAGCCGGACGGCTCGGCGGTGCTGGCGGCGGGCACTTTCACGCTTAAAGCCTCGGGTTCGGATATCTGGGTTGCCAACGACGGATTCCATTTTGCCCACCAGAGCCTAACTGGTGACGGCGAGCTCATTGCGCGGGTCGGCTTCCTTGACAACCCCGGAGGAAATCCTTGGGCCAAGCTGGGTGTGATGATGCGCGAGAGCCTTGCGCCAAACTCGCGCAACGTCATGACCCTGTTGAGCTTCAGCAACGGCGGCGGGTTCCAGTACCGGGCCAGCACCGGGGGCAGCACGGTCTTCAAGCCGTCCGGCAATTCTCATCCGTGGGTTCGCCTGGTGCGCGCCGGTGACACTTTCACCGGGTACAGCTCGGTGGACGGCATCAACTGGATTGAGCTAGGCAGCACAACGTTGGAGATGCCCGCGACTCTTTATGTGGGCTTGGCGGCCGCAAGTCACCGGAATGGCTATGTCACCACAGGCAAGTTTGAAAATGTTAGTGGTTTTGGCATTCCAGCTAGCCCGCTGGCCTCACAGAGCATCGGGGTGACCACTCCTGTCGGGTCCGCCAGCCTGAGCTCCGGCACGTTTACCCTGAAGGGTTCGGGCGCGGATATCTGGAATGGGGTGGATGCCTTCCACTTCAACCACCAGGTGCTGCAGGGCGACGGTGAATTGATCGCAAGGGTCGGCTTCATTGAGAATCCCGGTGAGGACCTGTGGGCCAAGCTCGGCCTCATGATGCGCGAAAGCCTTGCGCCCAGCTCACGAAATGTGATGGTCCACTTGAGTGCCGGCAACGGCAACCGCTTGCAGTATCGCGCTGCCAATGGCGGCTCATCGGTGAGCACCGGCTCCGGCAGCCGCCCATGGATCCGCCTCGTGCGCGCTGGCAACACCTTCAGCGGATTCAGTTCCGATGACGGCGTCAGCTGGATCCAGCTAGGCGTCACGACCATGAGCATGCCCGAGAATCTCTATGTCGGTCTGGCTGTCACCAGCCACCGCGACGGCTACCTAACCACCGGAGCCTTCAACAATGTTAGCGGCTTGGGCAGCCTCAACAACCCGCATGCCGCTCCAGCCACCACCCCAGCGGCCACCGCAAGCCCGTTGCTTGCCTTCGCCGCGGTGCCTTCGCCGCTCCCAGTCCAGTATCCGTCCATCAGCGCAATGAGCGAACCGTATCCATCCGGATATTTGTTTGATGGGGAGGACGCTGGAGTGCTGGATCTGCTAGCCGAGGCGTTCGGCGGCAATCCGCTGGTTGCCCGTGCCGGCGGCGGCTTCCAAACCATCATCGATGACCGCCTCACTCTGACGTTTGTCCGCTCCTCGCCGTACCTCGTCTATGAAGTCCTTGCCACCGACGCTGCGGATGATTGGACTGTGCTGGAAACCAACCCGGGCAAGGTCGGCTCGGAAGTGACCGTGTATGACACCGTTCCGGCGTCGCTCAACCCGACCCGCACCCTCAGGCTCCACATCACTACTCCCTGACTGACCTGCTCCAAAAAGGTGCGGACTTCCCAGAGGACTCTGCTTGCCGTCTAGAGTGAGCAGCCCACTGGTGGGCTGCTCTAGCTAGCAAGTGCTGCTAGCTTCCCGCGGTCCTTCCCGGCATTTGCGGAAAGCCCAGACTCTTCCTGCCGAGCCTCTAGCGCAACCTGCTTGAACGTGCGGCGGGTGGTGGATCTTAGGCGAAAAATAATTTTCAATGCTAGCTCTTCAACCCTGGGGAAATCCGCTGAAAAATTCTAATAACTCTGCCGGTCCGGCAGTTGTCTACCCGATCCCTGCCGCCATGGTCTGGATTTTCTATCATCTAATTTATCCGCGTATATCCAGCCGCGTCCTACCTGAAAACCATGAGTCCGATCATTTCTCCTCGAAGAGCCCTGCCTCTCGTCTCGCTGTGCTTGGCACTGATTGTTGGTCTCGCGCTATGGCAGCTTTGGCCTGATGCGGGAAAGGTTTCCACGCCGTGCGCCGTCGCCGTCCCGGTGCGCAAGGAGGCAAGGACCCAAGATCATCGGGTCGATCAGGCGGTGGCACAGCGGGACCCGCAAAGGCCGCTGGGGTCCGATTTGGATGCAGAGGCCGCCGCGGTCACAGATGATGCGATTGCCGATTTCACCTCGTGGAGTGCACGCTACTTGGCCGCCACACCGGAGCAGCGGCATCACCTTGAGGCGGAGGGCACGCGCCTCGCCGAAGCTCGCCGGTCGGTTTTTCAAAAGCTGATCCAGTCCGACCCGCAGCTTGCCTTGGAGATGGCGGTCCCGCGGGTGGTGCGCCAGGACTTGCCGCCAGCGGTGCTTGCGCTTTTGGAAACACCGGTATCGGCCAAGGGGGACCTCAACGTTTACATGGGCCGGCCCGCACCAGGCATGCCGGTGCCCGACGAGGGGCTCACCCTGCGCTATTTTGAAGCTAACGATGTTAGCTACATTGCCCACGTTTTCGGCGGGCTTTCTAACGTCATGTCGCGCAAGGGCGTGCCGCTGCGCGGGGTGGCGATCGACCGTGATCTGGCAGTCGCTGAGAACGCGGTGCGGCGGCTTGAGGTGGGTGAGCGGATTCCTGGGGGGACTGTTATTGAAGAGACCTGCCCGGTTTCCGGCGAGACGACCTCCGCGCTGAGCAGTGGCGAGGCCGTTACTGAATTGAGTCCGACCGTGGAAATTGCCGAGCGCTTCATTACCCTCTGCGATGGCTCGCACGTTTCAGTGTTGGAAGATGAGTTCAGCGGCTACCTGCAGGCCAGCGGCCCGGGCGGCAGCGGATTTTTCTACGACAACTTCCCCGGCACTTGGTCGCGGGCAATCGGCAACCTGCGCTGCCTGTACATCCGCGTAACCTATCCAGATCAGATGTCTGCGCCTAACTCCGAGGAAAGCGCCTATGCCGACATGCGCGACAACGCACGGTTCTTCCTGGAAAATTCCTACGGCAAGATGACTCAGACGACGACCGTCACCCCGGTCGTCACCCTGCCTTACACGATGTCATGGTATAAGGATAAGGACCGCCTTCCGGTTGGAGGGATTGATGGCCTCGGACTGATCCAAACCCACTCGCGCGCCGTCGCACTCGCCATGGGCTATGATCCGGCATTGTTTGACTGCATCATCGTGCGCATCAACGGTGGGCCACGCCTTGAAGGGATTTCCTGGGGCGGCGGCGACCGCGTCTGGCTCACTTGGGACGGCATGGACGTCATCAATCACGAGGTCGGCCACTCGCTTGGCCTCAACCACGCCAACTATTGGAACTCGCTGGATGGCACCCCGTACGGCTACGGCGAAAACCAGGAATACGGCAACCCGTTTGACGTCATGGGCGGCGGCGGCGGCTTCGCCTCTCACTACAACACCATCATCAAGCGGGTTCTTGGATGGCTCCCGCCTAGCTACGTCCACGAGGGCAAAACTAACAGAACCTATCGCATTTTTGCCTACGACCAGCCTAGTCTTGAAGAGGGCAAACATTACGCACTCACGGTTCCCAAGGACAACCTGCGCCAGTACAACATCGAGTACCATCCGGCCCGCGGCGGACTGCTGGCTAACAGCGCGCTGGTGATCTACTCCGGCACCGGCTCCAACTGCGGGCACCTGCTGGACACCACCCAGGGAAGCCCCGGGGGCAAGAATGACGGCGGCATCATGCTGGGCCGCACCTTCTCAGATCTTGAGGCCGACATGCACTTCACGGTCCTGAGCAAGAATGCCACAACGCCGCCGTCGCTGGACATCGCCTTCAACCGCGGTCCGTTCCCGGGCAACACGGCCCCGACGGCGACCTTGGCGGCAAACGCAACTTCGATTCCGGCAGGCGGCAGCGTCACCTTCACGGCCACGGCCAGCGACGCCAACGGCGATGCTCTTGCCTACGCCTGGGAGTTCAGTGACGGCCAGACCGGAACTAACACCGCAACCTTCACCCGAAGCTTCCCGGGCGTCGCCCAAATCACCGCGATGCTAACCGTTTCCGACATGAAGGGCGGAATCACTCAGCGCTCGATGGTGATCAACGTAGGCACCCACAACCTCCAGACCATCAGCGGCGTCGTTACTGCTGCGGGCGTTCCGCTGCAGGGCGCGGTTATCTCCGGCGGGGGCAAGAGATGCACCTCGAACTCCGACGGAAGCTACTTCCTGACGGGCCTAACCACCGGATCGAAAACCCTGACATGCGTGCTCAATGGGTACAGCTTCACCCCGCAGTTCACCAATCCGATTAACGTGGTCGTTGGCACTAACACCGCCAATTGGACCGCGACGGGCTCGACCTTCGTCAGTCTCACCAAGGTGAGCGACGCCTTTGAAGGCGGAGCGGCTGGGCGCTTCCGCCTCACCCGCACCGGCAGCACCGCGAGTGCGCTCAAGGTTCTAGTTTCCCGCGTGGGAGGAACGGCCATCAAGAACACCGATTTCACCTTTGCGCCGGACTACGTCTCTTCGGGCGGCGTCTTTGGCTTCACGATTCCCGCTGGCTCGGCGGCGCTGGATATTGTCGTGGCCGCGGTGAATTCCTCCGGAGTCGAGGACAGCCTCGCGGAAGGGCCGGAAACCATAACACTGCAGCTAACAGGCGCAAGCGGCTACCTGTCGAGGTCCGGTAGTTCGCAAGTGATGCTGGTGGTCGACAATGACACGGCCCTGCCGCTGGTGGCCATCAGCGCTCCGGATCCCTACGCCACCGAGGGCGGCGACAGCGCAATCTTCACCCTCACCCGCAGCGGAGACACCGCGGCAGCTTTGAGCGTCGCCATGACATGGGGCGGCTCGGCCACCAACGGCAGCGACTACACCACCTTGCCCGCAAGCGTGACCATTCCGGCGGGCAAGACGACCCAAAACATTACGGTTGCACCAATCAACGACAGCGCAATTGAAGGACCCGAGGAGGTCATCGGGACAGTCGCCGCCAATGCCGCTTATCTGCGCGACCCTTCTGAAACGGCTGCAAAGGTGACCATCACCGACGATGACACTCCAACAATCACTGTTAGCGTGCCCGACGCCAGCGCTGCGGAGAGTGCCGCAGGTGCCACGGCGGATACCGGCCGATTCCAGCTCGCCCGCAACGGCAGCTTCGCCGCACCGCTGACGCTCTACTACGGAATCTCCGGGAGCGCTCTGCACGGCACAGATTATGCCCCCCTAACTGGTGAAGTGGTCATTCCCGCCGGGGCGGCCAGCGCCACGGTGGTCATTGCCCCCTATGACGACGACATCGCCGAACCAGCAGAATTCGTGACCCTCGCCCTGGCTAACTTCAACAACACCTACAGCATAGGGGCTGCCAACCAGGGAACTGTCTCAATCGCCGACAATGGCGACCTGCCGCTTGTTAGCGTGCGCGCCGGCAGCATCGGCACCGAGGGCGGCTCCAACGCATCGTTGATTTTCAGCGCCGTCGGCTCCGGCCAAGCAAGCGTGACGGTCAACTATACCGTCAGCGGCACGGCGACCTCGGGTGCGGACTACACCGCCCTGGCAGGCTCGCTGACCATTCCGCTAACCGGAAGCCGACAGGCCACCCTGACTATTCCTATCATCAACGACACGCTGGCTGAGCCGACCGAGACGGTGGTCATCAAAATCACGCCCTCCGAGGCTTACCGCAATTACAACGACTCGGTTGCCGAGGCGATCATCCGGGACAACGACAGTGGTGGCGAGCGGGTGATGGTTTCCACCTACAACCAGTCGCCGTCGGAGTCCGGTGCCACCGGGACGTTCTATCTGTCCCGCGTTGGCACTTCCGGCAACCTCACGGTCAAGTACGCGATGAGCGGAACCGCCACCAACGGTGTGGACTATCAAAACCTAACTGGAAGCGTGGTCATCCCCGACACCCAGCGCGGCGTCAATCTGGTGCTTACCCCGATCAATGACACGTTGGCGGAGGGAACCGAAACGGCAACCCTAACTATTCTGCAGGGAGCCGGCTACAGCCCGGACCGGCCCGCGGCTGCCACCTTCGAGCTCGCCGACAACGAGGTGATGCCAATCACTGTTGGTTTCCAGCAGACGTCACTGGCCACCAGCGAGACGCCCGGCTCGCTTGGTGAGTTCCGCGACATCCCCGTGGTGCTCTCCGCGGCCTCCACCAACTCGGTCACGGTCAACTATGTGAGCGCCGGCGGCTCGGCCACCGGCGATGACGTCGACTGGACCTTCGTCGACGCTGCCAACGGCAACGCGGTCATCCCGGCCGGCACGCTCACCTTTGCCCCGGGCGTGCTCACCCAGAACATCCGCATCCGGATTAAGAACGATGGCGTCACCGAGGGGATCGAGACCATCAACCTGGCCTTGCGCGCCGCGCGCTTCGCAGGACTCACCTCTGGGCGCACACTCATGACCATCAGCGTGACTGATGGCGCGGGCGGCCCGGTCAACAATCCGCCGACCATCAGCACTGTTAGCAACCGCAGCATTGCTTCCAACACCAGCACCGGTCCCCTTGGCTTCACCATCGGTGATGCGGAAACCGCAGCAGCGGCGCTGTTGGTGAGCGCCAGCTCGTCGAACCTAACCTTGGTGCCTAACTCCGCAATTGTCCTTGGCGGCAGCGGTGGGAGCCGCACCGTGCAGGTCACCCCGGCGGCCAACCAGTCGGGCAGCGCGACAATCACACTGAGCGTCAGTGACGGCCAAACGTCGACGAGCAGCAGCTTTGTGCTAACAGTAACCGCCCCGGTGAACACCGCACCGAGCATCAGCACGATCGCCAGCCGCTCGATTAGCACCAACACCAGCACGGGGCCAATCGCCTTCTCGGTGGGTGACGCGGAAACCAGTGCCGGCTCGCTGGCAGTTAGTGCCGGTTCATCCAACCAAACGCTGGTGCCCAATGCGGCCATTGTCCTTGGCGGCAGCGGGTCAAGCCGCACCGTGCAGGTCACCCCGGCGGCCAACCAGGCCGGCAGCGCAACGATCACCCTGACGGTGAGTGACGGTCAGGCGTCGGCCAACAGCAGCTTTGTGCTCACTGTTAGCGTGCCGGTCAATTCGCCTCCCACGATCTCGGTGATCGCCAACCAGACGATCCTGAAAAACTCCTCCAGTCCATTGATTGGCTTCACGGTGGGCGACGCGGAATCTCCAGCGGGGGATCTGCAGCTGAGCGCCACATCATCCAACCCGTCATTGGTGGCCCCAAGCCAGATCGTGTTCGGCGGCTCGGCTGCTAGCAGAACCTTGCAAGTGACTCCTGTGGCTGATGCAGTTGGAACGACTACCCTAACCGTCCAAGTGAGTGACGGGCAAAACGTGGCAAGCACCAGCTTTGTGCTAACAGTCACCGAGCCGCCGGTTGACGCCGCGTGGGTCTCCACGAGCATCGGCAACCAGAGCCCGGAAGGATCCGTGCAATATGCTGGAGGTACCTTCACCGTTAGCGGCTCGGGGGCGGATATCTGGAATAGCAGCGATGCCTTCCAGTTTGCCCATCAGAGCCTAACTGGGGATGGCGAGCTCATCGCCCGGGTTGGGTTTGTCTCCAATCCAGGCGACAACGTGTGGGCCAAGCTAGGGCTGATGATGCGTGAGAGCCTTGCGCCGGATTCACGCAATGTCATGACGCTGTTAAGCTCTGGCAATGGCAATAGCTTCCAATACCGGGCCAGCACCGGGGGCAGCTCGGATTTCAGGAAATCGGGCAATCGTCCTTGGATCCGCCTGGTGCGCGCTGGCGACACGTTTACCGGATACTCCTCGGATGACGGCATCGCCTGGATCGAGATTGGCAGCACGACCTTGAACATGCCCGCGACGCTCTACGTCGGTCTAGCCGTCACTAGCCACCGCAATGGATATGTCACCACCGGCACATTCAGCAATGTTAGTGGATTTGGAATTCCTGCTAGCCCGGTGGCCTCGCAGAGCATCGGGGTGACCACTCCAGTTGGGTCCGCCAGCCTGAGCGCCGGCACATTCACCGTGAAGGGCTCCGGCGCGGATATCTGGAATATGGTGGATGCCTTCCACTTCAACCATCAAGTGCTGCAGGGCGACGGCGAACTCATTGCACGCGTGGCCTTTACTGACAACCCTGGCGGCGACCTGTGGGCCAAGCTGGGCCTTATGATGCGCGAGAGCCTCGTACCCGGCTCACGCAATGTGATGGTCCATCTGAGCACCGGTAACGGTAATCGGTTCCAACATCGAACCACGACTGGCGGTTCATCGGTTAGCTCAGGCGCCGGCTCCGGCTCCCGCTCGTGGATCCGCCTCGTGCGAGTTGGCAACAACTTCACCGGATTTAGTTCCGATGACGGCGTCACCTGGGTTCAGCTAGGGAGTACGACGATGACGATGCCTGCGAACCTTTATGTTGGCCTGGCTGTCACCAGCCACAGCAATGGCTTCCTGGCCACCGGAACGTTCAACAACGTCAGCGGCTTCGGAAGCCTCAACAACCCGCTGGCCGCTCCGGCCGCCACACCGGAGCTAACTGCCAGTCCGCTGCTTGCGTACGCTGCGGCTCCGCTGCCGCTTCCAGCACCCTATTCGTCCAGCACCCCGGCCTATCCATCCGGATATCTATCAGATGGGGATGATGCTGGAGTGCTGGATCTGCTAGCTGAGGCGTTCGGTGGCAATCCGCTGATTCCGCGCTCCGGCTTCGGCTTCCAAGCTATCATCGACGACCGGCTGAGTCTGACGTTTGTCCGCACCTCGCCGTATCTCGTCTATGAAGTCCTGGCCACCGACGACTCGGAAACTTGGACAGTGCTCGAAACCAACCCGGGCAAGGTCGGCTCCGAGGTGACCGTCTTCGACACGGTGCCGGCCTCGCTCCATCCGACCCGATTCCTCAAGCTCCACATCACGACTCCATGATCCGGCGTTCCTCTATCCGTGGCGGAGCTCCCAGGGAGCACCGCCACGGTCTCACTCAGGCTTCGCCGTCGAGCTGTCGCACTTCCGGGGTGATGGCCAGCGGCGCGCGCGAGCGCTTCTCCATGGTCTCAATGCCGCCGTCGCTGCCGGGATCGCTGCTAACAGCTTGAACGTTGATGTCCACCTCGACGGGCACCGCGCGCAGTCCGGCAATGATCTCGCGCAGTTGCGTGACGGTTGCCTCACCCAATGTCTGCGGCTTGGCGTAATCGCGTCCCGCATTGGCGATGCCTTCCTGAATGGCTGCCAGACCGTCCTGGAAACCTACCAGTTGGGCGACCACCCGCGCCACCGGATCGTCGTCGCCGGCACCCCCGAGCAGCTTGCGCCGCGCGAAGTCCTTCTTGATCTGTGCCCAGCGCTGGGCCTCCGTGTCTGTTAGAATGCCCTCCAGCTCGCGGAACTTGAGCAGGTTTGCCTCCGCGGCTTGGGTCAGGGTCTGGGCTTCGTTCTGATAGTGGTCGACGACCAGAGCGCGCACCTCCTCATGGGTCATGAGTGGGACGACCCTTTCGGCGATTCGGTTCATGTTCCGATAGGATCCCTGCAGGCGGAAGGACGGCTCGGTCCGGTAGGAATCGTCCTGGGCAGCACTGGCGATGTATTCGAGGTTCACGCGCAGGATCGTGTCGCGCACGCTGAAGAGGTGGCGCATCACTTTGACCATCTCGTCAATCTCCGCGGGCGTGTAGTTGCCCTCGAAGTCGCCGGGCTCGCCGGTCTTGGCCATGTGCATGACCGCATGGACATCCTTCTGGCTGCGGGAGGATAACTGCGAGAGGGCCGCGTTGGATGTTAGCGCATTCTCAATGTAGCTTGCCTTGAATGCGTCCTCATGGCCGCCGAGGATGTCGCCAAGGTTGTAGGTGTCGGCGCGGTTAGCCAGCATGTCGGGGATCTGAAAGCGGCCGCCGCTCTCGGTGTACGGGTTGCCGGCCATGACGACGGCCACCTTGCGGCCGCGCAGGTCGTAGGTGCGTGCGCGGCCCTTGAAGACGCCTTCGATTTTCCGTTGCGCATCGCACAGGGAAATGAATTTTTGCAGGAACTCCGGATTGGTGTGCTGAATGTCGTCCAGATAGAGCATCACGTTGTCACCCATCTCGAGAGCCAGGTTGAGCTTCTCGATTTCCTCGCGCGCCGCGAGATTGGGCGCCTCGGCCGGATCCAGCGAGGTGACATGGTGGCCGAGCGCCGGACCGTTGATCTTCATGAAAATGATCCCCAGGCGGTTGGCCACGTACTCCATCACCGTGGTCTTGCCGTAGCCGGGCGGCGAGACTAGCAGCAGCAGGCCGGAACGGTCGGTCCGGGTGTTGGGGCCGGCGGTGCCCAATTGTTTGGCGAGGTTGTCGCCGATCAATGGCAGATAGACTTCATTGATGAGCCGGTTGCGGACAAACGAGCTCATCACGTGCGGCTTGAACTCATCCAGGCGCATCTGCTCGCGGCGCTTCTCGGTTAGCTTGTGCTTGAGCGCCTGGAAGCTGGTGAAGCACGGCACGGTTAGGCGTTCGAACTCGCCGAGCCGGCTGGCGAAGGCGTGGTAGTCGGTGGCGTAGCTGCCGCCGTCGCCGATGACCGGATGGTCGCCGCGCAGGCCGGTGAGGTGGATCGTGGTGGGGATCGCCGTGGTCGCGCGGTGTTCGCCGCCACGCAGGAGTTGGGCCGCTGCCTCGGCCAGCCAAGCGATGGCAGGCGTGCGCATCCAGCCGCCGTCGTCCTCCTGGGCGCGGGAGTGGTGGTGGCCGCTTAGCCAGTCAAGCAGCACCTCGTAGCGCCGCGCCGGGTCGTTGCCGAAGGGAGCCAGCGCGCTCTCAAGGGCGGCATCCGCCCTGCGTGCTGTTAGCTCCCGGCGGAACCCGCTGAGGATGCCCGCAGCCTCCCCGGAAGTGACGAAGCCGCCGCTGGTGGAGAGCTCCTCGTAAAGATAACAAGCGGCGTCGCCGGCAAGGGCTGCTATGTTAGGCAGGGTGGCTAGCGCTCCATCCGCCTGCTCCTGGGCGAACCCGGCGATGTTGGCCGCAAGACGCGCCTGCAGCGGATGGCTACCGTCGAACCCCTGGAAGGTTCCGCGCATCTGGCGATGGGCCGCGGCGATGGCGTCAAGCAAGCTGCCCTTTTCCGTGCCGCGCTGGCACTCCCAGAAAATCATCGCCAGCGCCCGCGTCTGCGGCCCGTGGCGCAGCAAGCCTAACTGCCGGTGGATCGGCACCAGCGCCTCTAGCAGTTTCACCGCGTCCTCGTCATGCACGCCCTTGGTGTAGCCCTCGGTGAAGCGCGGGCGCATGAAGGCCTCGGCGGCCTCCTTGAGTCCCGCCGTGGTGATCGTCTCCGGAAGCGCCTGGGTCTCCTTGAGCATGCTGAAAGCCAGCCACTCGGAACGGTATACTTGCGTGTTCTCCGAGACGATCTCTTGTTCCCACACCGCCTTGCTGGCGAGCAGGGCCGGCTCGTCGATGACCTCGAAGTACATCGTGCCGGCCAGATGGAAACACAAGCGGCCGTCCCGTGGCACCACGGCAAGCTCAAGCTGCAGGCTTCCAACATTGAAGGCGTGGCGACCGAAGCGGATCACGTTCTCGCCGTCGACGTAAAGGTCCTTGCGATCCTTGAGCTGGCGCACCGTGTCCTCGCGCAGCGTCTTGAGCCGGGTCTGGAGCGAGTCGGCACTAACCGGATCACCTAACACCTTGAGCTCGTCGATGAGCTCGCGGATTTTTTCGATCATCAGGTCCCCTGCAAAGTAGCCGGAGATGTCGGTGATTTCCTTGAAGGTCGCCACGCGGCTGCGGATGCCGTTGAGGATCCGGTCACCGGAGCGCACCAGCGCGTTGGCGCGGCGGCTGCGCTGTTCCTGCAGGGAGGTTTTGCGGCCCTCAAAAGCATTGTAGATCTCTTCGCGCTTGGCGGTAAGCTCGTCGACGTATTCGTCAAATTCCGAGAAGCGGCCCTCAAGCTCCTCGACTTGAACCATCAGCTTGGAGACGTATTCCTCGCACTTCTCCGGAGTGTCGCAAAGATCCAGATAGTTGACGACGGCCTGGGAGAGCAGCTTTATCTGGGCGCCAAACTGGGCGACGCCCTCGGTGCGGGCGAGCTCGCGGCGCTTGTTGCGCAATTCGCCGCGCACGCCGTTGAGGGCGGCATAGATCCCTGAAATCCCGTCAATGATGGCGGTGGTCTGGGTGGCGTCGGAGATTTTGAGGTTGCCGACGATGTCGATGAGCATTTCTAACTCCGCCCCGGATTTGGTGAGGGCCTCGCCGATGATGTCGGCCTCGGTAACCCGATCGACTTTGGCGATGGCCAGCCGCTGGCTCTCCACCGCATTGTGGTAAGGATCAAGCGCCTGCTCCTTGAGGAGGAACTCGACGGTTTTCTGTGAGGTCGTCTCGCTTGCCGCGGCGATTTTTGTCTCAAGCTCGTCTACCGAGCTAACATCCACGTAGCGCAGATCGCGCAGTCCGATGACCTCGCCGCGGAGGCGCCGCATTTCAGCGAGGTGCTGGACAAACTCAAGGATGTCGTCAGGCGCGGAGCTGGCGACGTTGCGCAGCAGCGCCTGAGCGCTCTTGCTTACTTCCTCACTGCGTGCTGCGGTCGCCAGGCGCATTTGCCTAACCTTGTCAAACTCATCAATGGCTGCCCGGGCCGCGGCGTTGATTTCGCGCAGCGGCTCGGCGAGGTTCCTGGCTTCCGGGCGCGCCAGCCAAAAGTAAATGTCGAGGATGTTGTTAGTCTCCTTGACCAAGTCCAGATAGAGCCCGCCATAGGTGTCATCCTTGCCTAGCAGGATGAGGACCGCGCGGCATTCGGCCATGCCGCGGACCAAGTCGGTGTTGCCGATCTTGTAGAGGTAGGAGTCCTTCTTGCCCTCTGCGGCGGCGGCGAGGGATTCCTGGCTGATGACCGGCGTCTGCCAGATCTGCAGGGAGTGGTGCTTCTGTGCCTCGTCCTCGGTGCGGAAGTAAATCAGCTCGCCGTTAGGAAAGAGCGAGCAGCCGTTGCACAGGATCGGCGTGTCGACTGTTTGGGCGATGAGGTTGTAGGAAAGCAGGACGTAGTCGCCTGAGCGCCGGTTGTAGAAGGCAAACAGGGTGTCCTCGCCGTTGGCGCTGAGGATTCTCCGCTCAAACCGCATGTCCTGCCGGCCGTGGTCGAAAATCTTCACCTCGCCGGTCTGCAGCAGATAGCCGTTAGCAAAGACAATCCCCTGATCATCCGGAAGCAGGACGCATGAGTCGCCGATGGCGTCGAGGCGGTGAACCGTCTTGGTCTTCTCGTTGTAAACAAGGTGTCGGTAGAGCTCCTCGCGGTACGGGAGAATCCGCAGCAGGATCAGCGGCCCGATGATGGCGTAGAAAATTTCCGCATCATCAAGCGATTGGTCGCGGTCCGTAATATCCTCGTGGTAAATCCCCTCGCCGGTGGTGGTGTTGTCCTCGATCTTGAGCGTGAGGTCGCCGCCCACGGTTTCCACAAAGAGCCGGTCAGCGATCGAGATGTGCGGGTACGGCCCGGAGCGATGCATGTCGCGGTGGGCGCGGATCCACTCGAACTCCTGTTGGGGCGGGAACTTGTATTCGTGGTCAAAGCGGGTCCCAAGATATTCCAGCGAGCCGTTGCCCGGCATGCGCCACTTGAAGGTCTTGATGTCGGTGACCTCCTTGCCGATGCGCATCGCCATGTAGAGATGCGGCCCGATGACCATGAACTTGGCAAAGGCCGTCTCACGGTAGTACTTGTAGAGGTAGCCGAAATCATCCGCAAACTGCTTGTCAGTGAGGATGCTTGCCACCGGCAGCGGACTGAACGTGTGACCTGTTGGATCATACGCGTACGCCGCAAACACATCCCCGATGTCGGTCGTCTGCTTGAGGCCAAACTGAATGTTATAGCCAAACAGGAAGTTGCCCCCGCCGATGGCGATCATGTCCCGCGGCACGCAGTTGTGCTCGGTGGTGATGCGCTCCGTGCCTAACAGGCACGGCTCGATCGCGCCGAAGACCGCCTTGCGCTCGGCATTGAGCTCGTCAAGACGCTGGCGCAGCAGCGCCTCGTGGCGCTGCAGGCGGGCGCGGATGACCTCATAGGCACCGCCTTCGAGGCTTATCTGGCTTTCTGGCATGGAAGTGACAGCGGGGGTGGGATGATGGCTTGGCGCGGCGCGGCTATTTCCGGGCACCATCCAGCTTCACTCCATCCAGCGCCCTGCCAGCCAGCCCAACAAAGGAGGAGGCTTTCTGGCCGTCCAACCCGAAGCGCTGCGCTGTTCCTAACAAGCTGATGAGGCGTGGCCGGGTTGTGTCATCGGCGTCCCCGATGAGCTTGCCCAGAACCGCGGCGATGCTGAGGTTCTTCAGGTCCTCGGTGGCAACTCCGAACTGGGCAACCCAGTTAGAAAGTTGGGCCTTGAAGTAATCCGGGTCCCCGTTGAAGAAGGTTTCCTTAACGTCTTCCAACACCTGGCTGTTGTTGACCATGCGGTCGACGGTCTTGCCGGTGGTGATGGCCCCGGTGATGCGGTCGAAGAACTGAGCCTCGCCGCCGACGATGTCGATTTTGGCATGCTTGAGGGCCTCGCCAAGAACGTGTGCCTGTTGCTCGGCGATGCGGGCCTGCACATCGATCTGGGCCAGCTCGATTTGCTTGTCCTTCTCGAGTTCGAGTTTGAACTCCTCGTGCTCTTGGCCGGCGTCCTCGAAGAGTTTCATGGCCTGAGCCTTCTGGGTGATAGCGTCGGCATCGGCCTGTCCCTTGGCGCGGACGACTTCGGCCTCGCCCATGCCAGTGGCGGCGGTTTCCTTGGCAATCCCCTCGGCAAGCACCGTCTTGGCTGCAGATTCCTTGATGGCGGCGGTTTCCTCGGCCTCGGCCGCGATGACCCGCTCCTCGGCACGCAGCTCGCTGGCTTCCTTGCTGGCTTGGGCGGCTTTGAGCACCCGGAAGGCGTCTTCCTCGGCTTTGAGCTGCGCGGCCTGCTTCTGAACCTCTGCTTCCTTGACCGTGCGGATGGCCTTTTCCTGGGCCTCGGCTTCGGCCAGGGTGAGCATGACCTGCTTCTGCCGGTCCGCTCCCGCGAAAGCCTGGGTGTCCTTGATGCGTTCCTGTTCGACGACGACCGTCTTCTCTAACGCCACGCGGTCCTTGATGACTTCCTGGATGTTCTTCCGTTCGACTTCCACCGCCTTCTCCTTCTCGATGGTCTTCAGTTCGGTGACGCGCTCGCGCTCGATTTGCTCTAACATCCGCTCGCGCTCCACCCGCTCAAGCTCCACGCCATCGGTGCGCTCCTTGTTGCGCAGGGCCACGATGACCTGGCGCTGCTTGTTTTCCTCGGCGACCTGGATCTCCTCGTCCGCGGCAATTCGCGCGCGTTCAGCGATTTGGCGCTGCTCGTCCTTGACCTTGGAGGCCTCCGCGAGTTCGCGCGACTGCACGGTTTCCACCTCGCGCCTCTGCCGCGCCTCGGTCTCGGAGAGCTGGCGCTCGAGTTCGAGGATCGCCTCGCGGGCTTCGACGTCCTGTTGTTTGATGACCTTTTCCCGGTCACGGTTGATGAAGTTAGCCAGCTTGAGCTGCTCGGCTGTTAGTTCGGTGATCTTTTTGATGCCTTGGGCATCGAGGATGTTGTCGGGATCCAGGCTGTCTAGCGGCGTCTGTTCAAGATAGTCGATGGACGCGTCGTCAAGGATGAAGCCGTTGAGGTTGGTGCCGATGATCTTGATGATCTCATCGCGGAAGGTTTCGCGTTCCTCGTAGAGTTCGATGAAGTTAAAGCGCTTGCCGACGGTCTTGAGGGCTTCGGAGAATTTCGCGTCAAACAGGGCGCGGATTTCCTCCACATTGGACGCGCGGTCGCAGCCAATCGACTGCGCCACGCGCAGGACGTCATCCTCGGTTTGGTTGACGCGCACGAAGAATGCCACCTTGATGTCCGCGCGCATGTTGTCTTTGCAGATCAAGCCGTTTTTGCCCGAGCGGTCGACTTCGATGCGCTTGATGGAAATGTCGATGGTTTCCAAGCGATGGAAGACGGGGAAGATGAGCATGCCGTTGAAGCTTACTTTCGTGCCGCCGATGCCGGTTTTAACCAGCGCCTTGCCCTTCTGGACCTTGCGGTAGAGAGCGGCGTAGAAGACCCCGACCATGAAGATCAGGGCAATGATGCCCAGGAGAGTGAAGGCGATAATGGTGATAGGCATGGTCTTGTTGGTTTCTAGGGGTTGATCAGAGAGTCAGGGATACCATCGAGACGGCGGACCAGGTAGGTGCCGGTTTGCTCCTCGTGGCGGCAGATGATGATGGATGTTCCGCGCGGGAGGGCAGGCTGGCCTGCGGCTACCCTAACATTCAATAACAGCGGTGCCTCGCTGTTCTCAACCTCGGCTTGACCGAAGTGCTCGCTGACCTCGGCGGTGCGCACGATGCCGGTGCGGCCGATGATTGGCAGGTGGCTGTCGATGTCCCCGCGCAGGGCCTCAAACATGGGGATGAGCGGCATGGTGACCAGGCGGGTTGCTAGAAGAGCCATGACCAAGGCGGGTACGCTAACAAGCCCGCCGATAAAGCCGCTGCCGGAGGAGTTGAAGTAGTAATTCGCTAACATCGCAAAGCCCCACAGCAGGATGATGAGGATGGAGAGGACCACCATGAGGGGCACCTTGGTGGCGTTGACCACGCGCAGCATTCCCTGGCAGGCGTAGCCGATGATCCCGTGGTGGGGTGTGTTGCCCTCGGCACCGTCTCCGCCCGTGTCAAGGCTGATGCCGAAGAAGTCCAGATCAATGAGACCCAGGACGTTCATCATCCAGTAAAGCGCCACTGGGATCAGGAGGATCGTCAGTGGTAGGACATGAGCGCTTGTAGCGAGTTCCCAGAGTTCAGTCACGGTGCCGCCAAGGTGATAGCAACTTGGGAGAATTGGCCATTATAATTTGTGGGTGCTGGTTCCACTTGGCTTGGATTAGCGCCAGGCGACGGATACTTCCAGCATGTTGCCGTTGCGGTCGTCATAGCGCAGATGGCCGTGTTGGAGTGCATATTCATGGACACATTTGGTGACCTTGACATCAAACGCGCAGTAGCTGGCAATCTTCATGAGGGGCTCGAGCTCGCCGGTTTTCTTGTGCTGCTGCCACCACTTCAGAGCATCTAACCCATCGGCGGATTTCCCTGTGCCCAGGGTTGCCGAGGCAAGGGAGTCGAGCTTGAGGCGAAAGCCAAGGAGGGTTTCAAGCTCCACGAGCATGTCGAGGTTCACTGTCTGTGACACCAGATCGTAAACCGTGTAGGGCTGGAGCACCGCATAATCAAAGTGCAGGTGGTTGTAGCCCACCACCAGATCCGCGCGCAGCAGTTGCTTCACCAGGGCGTCAAGCTGGTCCTCGCCGTAGACGGTGTATTCGCCTGTTAGCGTGCTGTAGGTCACCCCAACAGAAATGCCCATCTTGCTGCGGTGGGCTGCGCCGCCTACGTCAGTGAAGCTGCGTTGGGTTTCCAAGTCGAAGTAAACGATGTTGCGCATGGGGCGGTGAGTGAGCGGCCTAGCGTCGGCTTTCCTCCGCGAGCGTGCGCAGCCATGCTGGGATATCCTTAGCGTAAACTTCAAGATACACTGGCAACATGATTGACGCGCTGAGCTGCCAAACTCCCAGGAGAACTACGCCGAACAGAATAATCCGCCACGCCCTAACAGGCCGGTGGTTCACCTGGTGGCCAGGTGCCAAGTCCCAGAGCGCCGATCCCAAGCGCCACGTCAGCCATCCGCTCACCGCTTGGCAAATCAGCGTGAATACCGGCAGGGTGAGTCCCACTCCAAGGCTCAGAACGCGCAGCGTGCGCAACATCGCCTGCCGCAGGCTGAGCTTCGTGCCGTTAGAATTGACAACCTCCAATCCCAGCAAAAGCTTTCCCGGCGTCGTCCCAAAGCGGCGCAGCATCAGCGCTTCAATGAACAGCCACGGGAGCAGCGGGAGAGGCAGCAACCACTTGTTGGAGTAGATTGCTGTTAGATCCTGTCCTGCCTGCAGGAGCCCGGCCCACCAGAGCAGGTTGATGAGGTTGAGGTCAAACCATCGGGCGAGGAAGCGGCGGACGAGGCGTGGCTTGTCCCGCAGCGGTGGTGGTTTTTGGCTATCAAGGGCCTGGACGGATTTTTCAGCCTCGGCGGCCTGGGTCCGGTTCAACACCTCGGCAAACGCCGGCATGTCGGCCAGCGTGGCCCACGCGGCCATGCCATCGTGCCAGGCTGGCTGGGTCGGCTCCAGTTCGCCGCGGGTGATGCGGCCCTCAATGTCATAGGGCGCAAAGGGTCCGGTGCGCACGCCGTTTTGAACCAGCCAGATCTCCATAGTGTTAGAGGTTGCGGAGTGAGCGTGCGGCGTCGTTGCGTGCCGCGAAGGCAGCCGGCACGAGGGCGGCAAGGGAACAAATGGCAAAGGCACCGAGAGCGATCCAGAAGTGTTCGACCGGGTTCATGAAGGCGGGAATGCGGTCAAAGCCATGGAAGTTGGCGGGGAACGGGTCGGAGCCCAACATCCGGGTGAAGTCCTGAATGGAGCCGCGGAAGAAGATGACGAGGTGGCCAAGGCCGACGCCGCCGATGGCGCCGATGACGCCGAGGACCATCCCTTGATAGAGGAAGACCCGAACAATTTGTGCGGAGGTGGCGCCGAGGGCCTTCATGACCCCGATCTCGCGCTTTTTCTGCAGGGTAACGGTTAGCATGACGCCCATCATGGAGAAGGCCGCAAGGACGATGATGACGCCGAGGACGAAATACATGATCATCCGCTCGCGTGCGATGAGGTTGAACCACTCCTTGTACTGATCCATCCAGGTGGTGGCAAGCCAGTCGGAGTTCAGCTTGGCGAGCACGGGAGCGATTTGCTGCTCTGCCCGGTAGGCGTCCACGACGCGCAGTGCCACGCCCTGGACGCCGTCCTCGAGGCCGGTTAGCTCCTGGGCCAGATGCAGAGGCATGAAGAGGTCCGGAGTGATGACGTGCTGGGAGGCCTGATAGACGCCGACCACCTGTGCATCCATGGGGAGGACGATTTTTTTCAGATTTTTCAGAGCTGCCGCATCGATTTTTTCAAGATCCAAAGCGCGAAGATCGTTCAAAGGGGCTTCCACCGCCGCGCGCCCGCCAGGCTTGAATTGATAGATGCTGCGGTCCGCGGTAGGTTCACCGGTCTCCATTGCCAGGAGCGCCATCGTGATGAGCTCCTTCTCGGCCTCGCGCATGGGTTCGTTGCCGATGGCCTCGAGTTTTTCGTAAGCCTCCTCGAGGGCTGGCACAGGGACCTCTTCGCCTGTGGCGGCGGTGGTCCATGCTTTTGTTAACAAGGCGCGCACTTCGCTGAGGGGGGCTGCGAATTTTTCGGCGGCGGGAGCCTCTTCAGTGATCCGGTAAACGTCTAGTACCTCGCGGAAATTGCGCGTTGAGATGAGCTGGATTTTGTCTCCCACCTCGAGATTGAAGCCTTCGGCCAGGATTGAGGAGATCACAACGCGGTCTTCGAGGCCAAGCGCGGCGGTGCTTTCCGGGTACTTCGTCAGGTGGAGCATGGCCTTGATTCCCTCGACTTGAGCCGCGTCGCTCGTGTCGATCGCACGGAAGGCAACCGGCCGCTGGAGGCCCATGTAGTCAATCACCACATTGTCCTGGATATGAGGTGTGGCGGAAACCACCCCTGGAACGCTGAGAGCCGCGGCCGCCGTTTCACGCCAGTCGGTGGCTGGCTGGCGCTCCCTGCCGGGGGCAAACTCCAACAGGATGTGCGGGGTCGACCCTAGCAGGCGACCCTTCACATCGCGTTCCAGCCCCTCCATGACGGCGAGGACGACGATCAGGGCCATGACCCCAAAGGCCACCCCGGCGACCGAAACGAGCGAGATGATCGAAAGCACCGCGCGCCTCGGATTGAGGTAGCGCCATGCTAAGAGGAGGCTGAAATTTTTCGTAGCGATGCGCTTCGTCTAGCGGGAGCCAACCTGCCGGGCAAGGGGCAAAAATGCCCGGTGCGGCGGCGGCATGGGTGTTAGAGGCCGCCCGCGGGGGTTGCCGCGGATTCCTGGCCGGCCGGGACGATGAGTGCAGGAACGCGAGATTTGCGCACCATGCCCTCGGCGACGCTGCCTAGCAGGAGGGAGGCGAGCACCCCGTGGCCATGGGAGCCGAGGACGACCATGTCGGCATGGATGTCGTCGCAGTACTTGCTGATGCAGCTCAGAGGGCTGCCCTCCAACAGGTGAGTGCGGGCGTCCTCGACCTCCGGGGCGAGCTTGCCGAGGAGCTCGTCGAGTTTTTGTGCGGAGCGTTTGCGCGCCTCGGCCTGGAAGGTGTACATGGCGGGGAACTCCTCGGGGGTGAAGCCGTAGGCGGTGTAGGTGGGTTCCGGCTCAACGACATGGATGAGGTGCAGAGTGGCGCCGAAGGCCACGGCGATCTCTCCTGCAGTGTTGAGTACCTTTTGGGTGGCATTGGAGAAATCAACGGCGACAACGATGGTTTTCATGGCAGGCCAAGCTAACACCTCCGCCTAACATCCGCCACCAGACATCCAAGCATGCGGATGAATTCATCGAAAACGCCGCTGGCGCGGTGGGAAGATCGGTTTCAAGGTGGCGGCGCGATGATTAAATTTCTGCACACCCGAATCCGCGTTTCCGATTTAGATACGAGCGCGGCGTTTTACACGAAGTTGGGCTTTGAGGTTACGCGGCGGAAGGATTCGCCGGCCGGCAACAAGCTGTATTTCCTTGAGCTGCCGGGCAATAGCCACTTTCTGGAGCTCACTTATTCGCCTGATTATGAGGTGAAGGTGCCCGAGGACCTGATGCATACGGCGGTGGGCGTGCCGGACATCATCAGCTACTGTGGCGAACTGGAGCAGGCCGGCATCGAGATCTGGCCGTCAGGCTGGCGCGAGAAGTTCACCGATGAGTCCAAGAGGATGGCCTTTGTGACCGATCCTGATGGTTACGAGGTGGAAATCCTCGAGCGTTGAGGGTGCAATCTAGCAAATCGGCCCGGTGCCCAACTTCCCAGTCGCCCCGGCCAGCGGGCGCGGTTAGGTAGCGGGATGATTTTCAAGATCCTCGCGTTCACCGCCATGCTTGCCGCTCCGGCAGCGGCGCTTGACTACCTGCCGCTGTGGCCTGGGGCCGCCCCCGGGGCGCCGCAGCCGCCGGCGGGCAGCGAGAAGTCCGAAGGCGGACGCTTCACCGAGGTTGAGGTGCCGCAGTTTGTCATCTACCGGCCGGCCAAGCCTAACGGGACGACGGTGGTTGTCATTCCCGGCGGAGGCTATGCGTTTAGCTCGTTTAGCAACGAGGGGTGGCCAATCGGCGAGTGGCTCGCGGCCCGCGGGGTGACCGCGATGGTGCTCAAGTACCGCACGTCCACGGGTGACAAGTTGGGCTACTTCTATCCAGTCCCGCTGCTAGATGCGCGGCGCGCGATCCGGACTGCCCGCGCCAACGCCAAGGAGTGGGGGACGGACCCGCAGAAAGTTGGGGTCATCGGCTTTTCCGCCGGCGGCCACCTTGCCTCCATGGCTGCAACCCTGCATGCGGAGAAGTTTGCGGTGGAGACCGGCGATGCGGTCGATGCGCTGAGCCCCCGCCCGGACTTCGCCGTCATGGTCTATCCGGTCATCTCGATGGGCAAACCATACACGCACGGGGGATCGGTGCAGCGGTTGTTAGGTCCGCAGGCCAGCGACGCGGACAAGGCGAAGCTCAACACGGCCGGGCGGGTGGATGCGACCACGCCGCCGTGCCTGCTCATCCACGCGGCCGACGACGGCCCGGTCCCGCTGCAGAACTCGTTGGATTTCATTGCCGCGTGTACGGAGAACAAGGTCCCGGTCAGCGCCCACATCTTCGCCACCGGCGGCCACGGGTTTGGCGCCAAGGGGCGCGCTCAGGCCGAGGGCTGGATGGACGAGCAGCTCGCCCCGTGGCTGCAGCACGGCGGGTGGATCCCGCGCTAGCAGCTTCCAGTCTGGTCCGACAAGCTTGATCCTTGGGGCCCGTAGCGGGGCTTGGTGATGCTCGAACGGGGATAAGCAAGGTGGATTTTGGCCAGAGCGCGGAGAGGGCCTCGTCGAGCGGGGCGAGTTTGCCGTCCATACGCCATGCAAGTTCGGCGAGCCAGGAATCCGGCAGTTAGCGGTGGCCGGTGAGCCGGGTTGCCGTCCAACAGCCAATTCATGGGGCGGTGCGGCGTGAATTCTCCTGCGGCGTTAAGTCGATTCAAGATGCCGGACATCCTCGTCATCAAGCGAGCGCTGGACTTCCTCGTGCGTCAGGGCGCCCGGCGCGCGACACCCGCAGGCCAAGGACAGGGTCGAAGTAGGAATCTTCTTCTTCCGGCGTTGGCAACCCAAGGGCCTTGCCATGACGGTTCATCAGCAAGTCTGCCATCGCTTTGCTTAAAGACGTCTTGCTGGCGATCGCATGGGCCCGGGCCATGGCGTAAAGCTCATCGTCCAACGTGATGGTGAGACGGTTCATCCGGAAAAGTGGTGCAATGGCGCATCGGTTTCGAAATCTATCTCGTTGCGACATGCGCACCATTTGGCCGTCCTCAAAAACAATTGCCCGGCATCGATTCGTCAATTGCCCGGCGCACGGCCTGCGCGGAATGTTGGAACGCGCGGCACTCCTCGGCGTTGAGCTTTGGCTGGAGGATTCGGGTAATGCCCTTGCGACCAACCACCACCGGCAGGCTCAGGCAGACGTCATTTACGCCGCAGAAGCCGTCAATGCGCACGCTCAGCGGCATGGTGCGCTTCTCATCCAGCACGATGCTCTCGACAATGGTCGTGGTGGCCGCGGCGATTCCGTAGCTCGTGTGGCCCTTCATGTGGAATATTTCGATGCCCGAGCGGCTCACCTCGCTGAAGGTTGCGCGCACCGCGGGCGTGTCGTCGATCAATTCGGCTCCCGCCATGGCCATCGACATGGCCGGAAATTGGGTCTCGCCGTGCTCGCCGAGAATGTAGGCGCGCAGGTCGTCGGGGTGGATTCCCTTGGTGCGCGAAAGCGCGCGGCGGAAGCGGATCGAGTCTAGCAGCGTCCCGGTGCCGAACACCCTGCTAGGCGCAAGCCCGGTGATGCGCAGGGCGTGCCAGGTGAGCACATCCACCGGGTTGCTCACCATGATGAGGATGGCGTCGGGTGAAACATCCAACAGCGGGGGCAGCAGCTCTTCTAACATCCTTGCGTTTCCCGGGCCCAGGGCGAGGCGCGAGGGCATGACCGGGTTGAAGGAGGCGGAGGCGCAGATTAACAGAATGTCGGACGCGGCGGTGGCGGCGATGTCGCCGGCGCGGATCTCGGCCTGGGTGGGCAGGAGGGCCTGGGCATGGTCGAGGTCCATGGCATCGCCCTCGGCGCGGCGCAGGTTGCGGGTCTGCAGGACGAGCTCGCTGGCGAGGCCGCGCAGGACGATGTGATAGGCCACGGTGGTGCCCACCTTGCCGGCGCCGATGATGGAGATCTTCATGGTTAGATCTATCCACCAATCCGGAAGTAGAACAAGGGGCGGGGGCGAATTGAAATCCGGGCGTGCGGATTTCCGCTGCCGCGGCATGATGAGGGGGTGAGCGAGATGCGCGAGGTGGCCGAGCGGGTGCTGTTTGCCAGGACTCTGGAGGAAAAGCTGCGTCTTGGTCCCGTCGGTGTGAGTGACGCGGCTCCCGGGCGCGCCATCGCGGTCCCCGATGGTCCGGCCCGCCCGGACGAGCTGCGCGTGAGCCGCTACGGCGTGCGCGTCGACTTTCCCGGCACCCACCACCTCGACAACGACCGCGAGCGCGGGGTGCTGCTGCACTTTCTGGCCAACCACGAGTTGTTAGCCGCGGAGCTCATGGCGCTCGTCCTGCTGCGCTTTCCGGCCGCGCCGCCGGAATACCGCGCGGGTGTGTACGCCGCCATGCGCGAGGAGCAGGCGCACGCGCTGATGTATGTGCGGCGGATGCGCGACTGCGGGATCGCCTTTGGCGAGCTGCCGGTTAACGACCATTTTTGGCGCCTGATCGCCCCGGTGGCCACGCCCCTGGATTTCGTGACCCGGCTCAACCTAACATTCGAGCAGGCGAACCTGGATTTTTCCAAACACTACGCGCAGCTTTTCCGGCAGGTGGGGGATGCGGCGACGGCGGCGGTGTTGGAGAAGATCCACCAGGATGAGATTGGTCATGTTGGCCACGGGCTGAAATGGTTCCGGCGCTGGAAAAACCAGGGCGAGCCGGACTGGCAGGCGTTCCGGCGCCAGCTGGCCTTTCCCCTAACCGCGGCGCGGGCCAAGGGGCTGGCACCCTTCAACGCGGCTAGCCGCAGGCTGGCGGGCTTTGACGAGGATTTCATCCGCGAACTTGAGGTCTGCGAGCACTCGCGAGGACGCACGCCGACCGTCCATTGGTTCAATCCCAACGCCGAGGGCCATGCCCGCGCCGCCGCAACCAACAGACCCTATCAGCCAGACAAGACCGCGCTGGCGCTTGAGGCCGACCTGGAGATCCTGCTGCTAGGTTGCTGCCGAAGGGACGATGCGGTTCTCCTGCGCCGCGCGCCGTCGGCCGCGCACCTTGGGCGGCTCAAGCATGCCGGGTTTCCCATCCCCGAGGTTTTAACAACCCAGGATGCGCCCGGGCGCAAGCTTGGCGGCCTGCGGCCGTGGGCGTGGTCGCCGGACGCGGCTGCCCAGCTCAAGGGGCTGGAGGTGACTCCGGCAAGCCGGGCGCCGTGGCGCGAGGCGATGCCTAACGAGTGGTTGTCCAAGGAGGTTGGCCTGCGCCTGGAGGCGGCGCTTGGCGGCTCGGCGGAGACCGGCGCAATCCACCGGGAGGCCGACGCCGTGATCACGGACATCGCGCGCCACCTGGAGAGCGGTCAGGCCCTGCTCAAGGCACCGTATTCCTGCGCCGGGCGGGGCCACCTGCGGGTCAACCGGGCGAGCGACCCAAACAAGACGCGCGGCTGGGTTTCCAACACCCTTGCGGCCCACGGCGGGGTGGTGGTCGAGCGCTGGCTTGAGCGGGTGTTGGATTTCTCCGCCCTTTACGAGATAAAGCGCGGCGGGGTGGTGGAGCTCGTTGGCCTGACCCACATGGAGAACGACGCCTCCGGGCGGTTTCTGGGAATCCGGGTCGGGCCGAAGTGGGGGCGCCTGCTAGGCCCGGAGCTGGCGGACTTTTTGTTCCGCGAGGCGAGGGTGATGGAGTGGTACGCGGAAAAGATACCGGCGCAGCTGCCCGGATTGTTACCCGGTTATGTTGGGCCGCTGTGCGTCGACGCGCTGGTCCACCGGCGGGCGGACGGATCGCTGGCGCTCAAGCCGGTGGTGGAGGTCAACGTGCGCCTGAGCATGGGGCGGGTCGCTTGGGAGTGGATGCGCCAGTCGGCTAACAAGCAGGGCGGGCGGCTGCGGATTCTGCGGCGTGGGGGCCTGGATGCGGCGGCGATTGCGGCGCTGCACGAAGGCCCGGGAGTGGTGCTGAATGATCCGGAGAGTGCGACGGAGTTTCTGGCCCACTGGCTGCCGGAGAGCGGAGGAAATCTTTCGCTTGGCCCTTTCCCGCTGGCGCAGGTCGGGTAGCTTTAGCGCGCATGGTTGATGATCCGCAGGTCCTGAAGAACAACATCCGGCTCGTTGCGCGCGAGCTGGGATTTTCCGATTGCCGGATCGCCGCTGCGCGCAGCGCCACCCATGGTGCGGAGTTTCTTGAGTGGCTTGACGCCGGCCGCCACGGTGAGATGGCGTGGCTGGAAAAGACGCCGCAGCGGCGGACTGACCCGCGCGAGGTGCTGGCGGGGGCGAAGTCGCTTGTCTGTCTGGCCCTGAACTACTTCCCCGGTGAGGACCCGGGCGGCCCCGGCGGCTACCAGATTGCCCGCTACGCGTGGAACGAGGATTACCACGACCTCATTGGCGACAAGCTTCGCGACCTTGACGCGGCCATGACCGAGATGGGCGGTGCCCAGCGGTACTACGTGGACACCGGCCCGGTGTTGGAGCGGGATTTTGCCACCGATGCCGGGCTTGGCTGGAGCGGCAAGTCGACCGTGCAGATCCACCGGCGGCTCGGTGCGTGGTTTTTCCTCGCCGAGCTCATCACGACCCTTGATTTGCCGCCGGACGAGCCGTTTGGCGACCACTGCGGGAAGTGCACCCGCTGCATCACCGCCTGCCCAACAGCGGCTATCACCGCGCCCCATCAGCTCGATGCGCGGCGCTGCATCTCCTACCTAACCATTGAGAGCCCCGGTGCCATTCCCGTGGAATTCCGCCGCGCAATGGGCGACCGGATCTACGGCTGCGATGCGTGTCTGGACGCCTGCCCATGGAACCGTTTCGCCCAAGTGGCGCGCGAGACCCGCCTGCATGCACGCGAGATGATTTTCTCCAACAGCCTGCGGGATTTTCTGGAGCTTGATGACGAGGGCTTCCGGCGGATGTTTGCCAAGTCGCCGATCAAGCGGATCAAGCGGGCGCGGTTTCTGCGCAATGTCTGCGTCGCCCTGGGCAACACCGGCGGCGCGCAGGACCTGCCGGCGCTGCAGCGGGCCGCCGCGGATCCCGATCCCCTCATCGCCGAGCACGCCCACTGGGCTGTTAGTGAAATAGGCCACCGGCTAACAACCCGACCTACCAGCTGAGGCGGATCCCGCTGGTCCATGACCAGCCGTCAAAGGCACCGCCATTGTCCGCGCGGTCGCGCATCGCGGCGTACTGCACGCCGGTCTGGAGCTTGAGCTTGTGGCCGTAGATGTAGTAGTTCAGGCCGGCGTAGGCTTCCTGGTACTCGTCGCCGCGGCGCTCGTTGAGTGCCCGGGCCTCATAGCGGGTAAAGCGGACCCCGTCGGCGCCTTCGCTGTGCACGTAGGTGTAGCGCAGCACCCCCTGGAGCTTGGGGCTGAAGTTGTAGTAGGGCATCAGCACAAAACCCCACAGGTCGGGCTGGCCGAGGAAGCCGTCCCCCGCGGTTAGATCGCCGCGCAGCCCGAAGGAGTCCTTCTCATATCGACCGTTGAGGGAAACGATGTGGCCAAGGGCGCGGTTGGTGAACAGGTCCTCCGGCGGGTTTTCCTCATTGAACACATAATCAAGACGCAGGTCGGCTTTGCCACCGCTGGTTAGGCTCGAGAGGTCGCGGCCAAGCGAGGCGAGCCAGCTTGTGCCGGCGTCAAAGTCGCCGAATTCGCCGTCGCTGCGCCCCTGGGAAAAGACTCCCGCGAGGTAGGTCCAGCCGTCCACGGTGCCGGCGACGCTTAGCCCGGGGAGGTACCTGGTGGTGAACGTGAGGTTGTTGGTGAGGTTGTTGCGGTCGATCGTGAGAAGCTCGCGCGACGAGGTGGTGCCGTCCAGGGTGAAGCCTATGTCCTGCTTGCCGAGTTTGACGCGGAGCGCATCGGACCGCCGCCAGACGAGGTTGGCGTCGGTTAGGCGGCGATAGACCGGGTCCTCGTTCGGATCGAGGTCGGTCTCGATCTGCAAGGTGAAATCGTGGAACAGGTTGGCCTTGATGCCGGCGCGGAAACGCCGCAGGCCGCCGAAGTCGTAATCGAGGTCCTTCTCAGTAACGCCAGCGGCAGGGTCGCCGCTGCCCTCGATCACCACATAGTCAAACTGGAGCCGGCCAGTGATGGCGACTTTTTGCACCACCGGATTGTTCGGGTTGGCGTAGAGCTCGGCAAGCGACCAAACCTCATCAAACGCCTTGGTCGATGAGTTCTCCGGAGCGGCCGAAAACGCGGCCGGCGCGGCAATGTGCGTGAAGACGGCGAGGACGAGGGATGGATAGGTGGGAGGGGGGAACATGTTGTTAGATGGGGTTAGGTTCACGCCCAACATCGCTTTGCCCGGCGCAGTTGGACATCTTCAAGCGGTGACGGATCTGCCATGCGCCCGTCGATTGCCTAAGCGATTGTCCGCCCCGAGTCAAAAAAAGAGGCGGCCCCCGGGATCGGGGCCGCCTCTGCGGGAATCTCGTCGGCCTTGTTAGACCGAGGCTGGCTCCTTGCGCGGAGCTGGGGCTGCTGGCGCGGTGGCCCCAGCCTCCCCGACACTCAGCGGGCGATAGCCGCCGATGGACTTGAAGTAGAAGATTAGCAGCAGGAAGATCACTGCCATGGCGGCCGGAATAAGCGAGTCAACCTTTAGGGTCCGGCGGTTGCCGCGAATGTCGGCGTCGACCACGGTTTGCTGATCGGCGGTAAGGGTGGCGGCAAGCGCAACGACTTTCGGATCGGTTTCGCCAAGTTCCACAAGCTTCTTGGCTCCCGCGGCAGCCTTTGCGGCTTCAAGCACCTGCGGTTCAATGGCCGTGGCCTCCTGGAAGAACAGGAAGCTACTAGGCTTGGCTGCCTGGTGTTGGGCGTAGAGGGCTGGTGCTGCTGTGGCAAGTTCTTCAGCCGCAAGGCGGTCCTTGAAATAACCGAGACCCGGAGTTCCGACCAGACCGGCAGACATCATGCCGACGCCACCCATCAGGCTCATAGCGACCGCCCCAGTGCTTGGGAAGCGGTCACCGACGACAGCAAGCATGGTAGGCCAAAAGAAGGTCTTGCCAATGGCATAGACGGCGAGGGCACCGAATGCGGGTCCGAAGGTTTGAACTGCACTGACCAAATTCAAGCCAGCGACAGCCAGCAAAGAGCAGATAAACAGCAAGCCAATTGGGCTTAAGCCGATTTTCTTTTCGATGAAATGGGCGCAGAAGCGCAGGCCAAACATGATCAGGGAGGTAAAGACAAACAGGATCTTGCCTTCGGACGGATTCAGAATGGCACCGGTGATGTTCTGGATCCAGCCGTCGGTGCCGAGTTCGACCGCGCCGATCATGGCGTGGGCGATGAACAGCACGAAGAGCAGCCAGTGGCCCAGGGCAAAGCGGGTCATCGCACCGATGACGCCTAGCAGGCCGATGCCAACCACTGCGGCAATCATGTTAGGCACGTTGGAATCTGCGGCGAAGGAAGGCTGGAGCGTGCCCTTGGTGAAAAGATAGAGCATGTAGCAAACAACCGCGCCACTGAGGAGGCCGACGTCTTTGAACATAGCGCCGATCTTTAGTCCCTTCGCGGAGGCTTCGGATTTCGGGTACTTCTGGCCTAAGAACATGATGCCGTAGGCAATTGTTGGGACCAGGTAGAGGGCTAGTTGCCATTTCCATGGCCATGCGTTCTCTCCGCTGCCAAGGGTCCAGCCGATGATGCCACCAAAGACCATGCCAAGCGGCCAGCTTGCGTGAAGAATGTTAAGGTAGTGGGTCCGGGCATTTGGGAAAAGAGTAGCAACCAATGGGTTGGCCACGGCTTCAAGAGTTCCGTTAGCGAGGGCGAAGGTAAACATCCCCCAAAACAGGAAGCTGTAGGCCATCGGCCCTGGTGCGGCGCCAAAGGTGATGAATGCTGATGCAACGTGCAGCACGAAGGCGGCAATGACGAGTTTGCCATAGCCGATCTTGTCCACAATCACTCCGCCGATGATGATTCCAAAGCAGAATCCGGTGAAGCCGGCCCCGCCGATCATGCCAAGTTCGGTTCCGGTGAAGTTGTAGTCTTGAGCCCAGTTGGCAAAGATACCGCCGCGGACACCGAAACCGATGCCTGCCGCGAGGATCGCGGTGAACCCGGCCCACAGTAGCCGTTTGGCATTCGGGGTGATTGATTGATTTATTTGACTCATGGTTTTTTGACTTGTTCTGGAATCGTGAAGGATGGTCTAGCGGTTCAGAGGCGGCCGTGGCAAGCACTGAGGTGGCGGCGGGGTATAAGTTTTTGCGCAAAAAACCCGGCTCTCTGGAGAGGGGCCGGGCTTCAGACTGGTTGCCGGAAATTATTTCGAGGAGGAAACGAAGCTGGCCTGGGCGGCGCCCTTCTTCATCTTCTTCTGCTTGATCCAGCTCATCGTTGAGCGGAGGCGCTCGCCGACCTTTTCGATTTGGTGGGCGGCCTGTTCCTTGCGGATGGCGTTGAAATTTTTGCTGCCGCCTTGGAACTCAGCCATCCATTCGTTGGCGAACTTGCCGCTTTCGATGGTTTTAAGCTGCTTCTGCATGCGCTTTTTGACCGAGGCGTCGATAATCTTCGGACCCACGGTGACGTCGCCGTACTCGGCGGTTTCGGAAATCGAGAAGCGCATGCCGGCAATGCCGCTTTCGTTCATGAGGTCGACGATCAGCTTGAGCTCGTGAAGGCACTCGAAGTAAGCCATTTCCGGCTGGTATCCGGCTTCCACCAAGACTTCGAAGCCGGCCTGCACGAGGGCAGCGGCGCCGCCGCAAAGGACGCACTGCTCGCCGAAGAGGTCGGTGACGGTTTCTTCGCGGAAGTTGGTTTCAAACACGCCGGCACGGGTGCAGCCGACGCCCTTGGCCCATGCCAGTGCGATCTGCTTGGCCTTGCCGCTGGCGTCTTGGTGGATTGCGATGAGGCCGGGAACTCCCTTGCCATCAACGTACTGCGAGCGAACTGTGTGGCCCGGACCCTTGGGTGCGACCATGATGACGTCGATGTCGGCCGGTGGTTTGACGAAGCCGAAATGCACGGCGAGGCCGTGGGAGAACATGAGTGCCTTGCCCTTCTTGAGGTTCGGGGCGATGTCCTTTTCGTAAACGGAAGGAATCACCGTGTCTGGCACGGCGACGAGGATCACGTCGGCAGCCTTCACGGCCTCAGCGGTCTCCATGACGGTGAAGCCAAGCTCCTCGGCAACCGGGCGGGACTTGGATTTCTTGTAGAGACCAATGATGACCTTGCAGCCGCTTTCCTTGAGGTTAAGCGCATGGGCGTGGCCCTGGGAGCCAAAGCCGATCACCGCGAGGGTCTTGTTTTTGAAGATGGCAAGGTTGGCGTCCTTGTCCGTGTAAATCTTGGCCGACATGTTCTATCAGTGGTGGTGGATTGCTTGGCGCCGGCAAAACTCACTGCAGGCGGGCGCGCAGACTGGCCAGTCCATGGTTCAAGGTCAAGCCAATGGTAGAATTCACCAACAAGACACAAGTCCCGGGTGGAAGCGCCTCACAGGTCGCGGGGGGGCACACTTAGCGATGCCGCCTCGTGGACAGCCAGGCGATGCGCCTCCCTGCGATCCTTCTCGTCAATGACCCCAATGGTTTCCTTTGAATCCGGCTGCAGACTGCCCCGCCCGTCCAAGCGGACCTCAATAAGCCCCTCAAGGTAGCCTACCTGAAAGCCTTCCAGGAATCCTTCCCTGTAGCCCTCCTCGTAAAGTTGCTCGGCGAGGGTCATCGTGTGCTTGGGATTCGGGTCACAACGGAATGAAATGAGAGCCCGTCTTCCAGCCTCACAGGCTGCGGGCGAATTCATCCATCGAGGCGGCCTGGATGGCAGCGCGATGGAGGGCCTTGAGATGAGCTTCGTCCTCCATGGTGTCTATTGCGACTTTGATTTCCGCAGGGACTTCGCCCAAACGAAGAAGTAGAACCTCAAGCACCCATTCCCGCAGGTTTATTAGGATTTCTTGGAGGCCTTCCTGGCGGCCTTCCTGACGGCCTTTTTGGAGGATTTGCTCGGCGAGGGTCATGGTGGTGGAGCGGAGATCGGCTTGGTGGAGCAATTTCACTCTACGCTCGAAGGCCGGAAAGTCAACGTCGCTGCCAAGGATATAGCGGATGAGGAGGTCGCGGATTTCCTGCGGGACCTGGACAAGAAGCGCCTCATCCCAGACCGGGAGATCCAGCAGTTGGGCAAGACGCTCAGCCTTCATGGTGCGCAGAATCATGATGCCCGCCGGAGTGCCGCGGATGGCATCAAATGACATGCCGGCCAGCTCGATGAGGCGGAAGGTGAAGTCCGGAATAAAAGCGGCGAACTCTTCCGATCCCTCCACGGGTAACTCAATGAGGCTGGCGAAGCGCGGCGAGAGCTTCCACTTCTGGGCATTTTGCGCCAGCACGACAGGGGTGATCACCGGCAGCCTGAGTGCCTTCGGGCGCGGCTTGAGCCACGCCTCCCAGATGCGCACCATGTAACGCAGCAAGCGCAGGGCCAGCAGCGGCTCCTCGCGGGTTTGGTGCTCAAACAGCAGGTAAACCAAGCACTCGTTCTCGCCCGCCGGCGCAGAAAACAACAGGTCGCTCTCACTCCGGCGATACGCCGAATCAACGAAGGTGGCCGGTTCCAAGCGCAGCCGGTTCCAGTCAATCCGCGCCGCCACCGCAGGCGGAAGCGCCGCTCGCAAAAAACCCGCCGCCGTGGCTGAATCCCCGAAACCGGCCCGGAAAAGCTTGTCGTGGGCTTGGTGGATCGGGTCATCCGGCGCGGCCATTGCACCGGAAAGCTCGCACCTTCCACCCCAAACGCGAACTCAGATCCCCGGCTAACTATAGACCACCACCGGGCCGACTCCGCCGCCCTGGACCGAGCGCAGCTTGGCCACCGCGCGGTTGACCGCCGCGGCCGCCAGCGAGATGTCCTCGGCGCAGGTGGTGTTAGACAGGGAGAACCGCAGGCTGGTTTTGGCCTGGTTCTCGGGGATCCCCATCGCACGCTGAACGTGGGAGGGCTCCTGCTGGCCGGTCATGCACGCGCTGCCGGCGGAGCACTGCACCCCGTATTCATCTAGCAGAATAAGCAGCCCACCCGCGTCGCAGCCCTCGAAGGACAGGTGGCAGGTGTTAGGCAGGCGGTGGCCGGCGTTGCCGTTAGGCCGGACGCCGCTGATGCCGGTGACCAGGGCGGTTTCGAAGGCGTCGCGCAGGGCGCGCACCGGCTCGCTGTTGGTGTGAGCCGCGATGGCCGCCGCGGCACCCATGCCGATGATCCCCGGGACGTTTTCCGTGCCGCCGCGGCGTCCCGCCTCTTGGCCGCCGCCGCGCATGAGCGGCTCGACGCGCACCCCGCCGCGCACGTAGAGGGCACCGATCCCTTTGGGCCCGTAGAACTTATGGGCCGAGAGCGAGAGGAAGTCCGCGGCCACCGCGCGCACGTCCACTGGCGTTTTGCCCGCCGCTTGGATCGCGTCGGTGTGGAAGGCCAGACCCGCCTCCTTGGCGATCGCACAGGCATCGAAGATTGGCTGGATGACCCCGGTCTCGTTGTTCGCCCACATCACCGAGGCAAAGCCGCCGCCGTCCCGGGCGCGCGCACACGCGGCGGCGAACTGGTCTAACAACAAGCGTCCGTCCGCGCTCACGCCGACGCGTTCCACGGGATAGCCGACCTCGGCAAAGGTCTCGCAGGGGCGCAGCACCGCGCTGTGCTCGATGGCGCTGGTGACGACGCGGCCGGACTTGCGCCCGACCAGGCGGGCGAGCCACTTGAGTGCCATGTTAGTCGACTCGGTGCCGCCGCTGGTGAAGACAATCTCATCGGGTTCGGCGTTGATGAGGGCGGCCACCTGGGCGCGGGCGGTCTCGATGGCGCGGCGCACCTCCTTGGCCGCGCGGTAGCCGCTCGACGGGTTGTGCCACGCGTCGCGCAGAAACGGCAGCATCGCGTCAACCACCGCCGGGTGGGGCGCGGTGGTCGCATTGTTGTCCAGATAAACCATGGCTCAAGGGAGCGCCCGCAATTGCCTAACGCAAGTGCTTAGCGCTTGATGGCCGCAAGCCGGGTAAGCCGCCCGGTCTTGTTCCATTCCTCGACGTAGAGGTTGCCCTCCGCGTCCCAGCACAGGCCGTGCGGCGCGGTGAACTCGCCGGGCTTCATGTCTGCGGGCTCCACGCCGAAGTTGGCCCACTGGCCCTTGTTGGGGTTGTCTCCCAAGAAGGCCACCGGGTTGCCATTCTTGTCTAGCAGGGTGACGCGGCCCTCAAGCTCGGCCACGGCTAACAGGTCGCCGCGTAAGCTCATGGCGCACGGCCGGCGCATGCCCACGGCGTGGACACCAAGGAATTCCCCTTCCAGGTCAAGGTGCACCAGGCGGCGGTTCTCCCGGTCCGCCACCAACAGCCGCGGCTCGCCAAAGCGGTTGTCAAGGATCAGGCCATGGCAGGCCCTAAAACCGTTAGGGCCGTCGCCGCGGCCGCCGAAGGTCTTGAGCAGCTCGCCGCTGGGGGAGAACCTGTGGATCCGGTTAGACCCGTAGCCGACCGCTAGGAAAACCGAGCCATCCGGGGCGACAGCGACGGCGGTGACGCCCTTGAGGCCGTCCGGGACGGTGACGCCTTCGCGCGGGAAGGTCTGGATGGTCTTGCCCTTGAGGTCCATTTTGACGGCCTGCTCGCCGCGGCCGTAGGCGCCGTAGAGGAATTCGGTGTCACCCTCCTTGTGGATCATGAGGCTGTGGAAGCCGGTTTTGTCCGGGGAGATGTGTTTGACGAGCGATCCATCGGGACGGAAGACACAGATCGAGTGGGCGGCCTCCGTGGAGGCGTAGATCAGGCCGGCCTGGTCAATGGCCACACCGCCGTGGGTGGGGCCAAGCGCCTTTCCATCAGGGAGTTTTCCCCACCATGCGTGGGCCTCGAAGCGATGGCTGCCGTTGCCGGTCTGGACCGGGCCGGCGGCTGCGGGGGCCGCGCCACGTTCGCCCGCAGGCGTGTCCGCATCGGGGTGGGCAGCGGCGGGCAGCGCAAGAAGGGCAAGCAGGGCGAGGCAACGGGTGGTGGTGTGCATGTGGGGTGTTAGTTGAAAATTTTTTAACAATTAGTTCCGCCAGAGCCAGCGCAGGGCGTCGGGCAGCAGGGTGCCGCCGTGTTTGCCGCTGTGTCCGCCCTGGCCCCAGGTGTAGGAGTAGTCGTACTTGGCGAAGGCGAGCGCGGCCTGCATCTGCATGTTGCCCAGCGGCCAGTTGCCGTGCGCGTTGTCCAGGTCATGGATGCCGTCCTGGAAGAATCCGCGGATCGGCTTGGCCGGCGTTTTGCGGATGAGGCCCGGATAGGCGTCCCCGCCACGGATGTTGGTAAAGGAGCCGATGAAGGAGATGACCTTGCGAAACTCGTCCGGCCGCTCCCAGGCAACCGTCCACGCGCAGATCCCGCCCGAACTCGTCCCGCAGATCCCGCGCTGGTTGGGGTCCTTTGTTAGGTTGAGGGACTTCCCAACCTCCGGCAAAATCTCGTCCAGCAGAAAGCGCGCGTACGCGTCGGAAAGCGTGTCGTATTCGACGCTGCGGTTGTCGCTTTTCCACGCCCCTCCGGGCGGATCACCCGCGCCATGGTGGCCCGGGTCAATGAAGATGGCGACCATGGGCGGGATGTCGCCCATGGCAATGAGGTTGTCCAGGACGGTCGGGACCCAGAATTCGGCTGTTAGGCTGACAAACGCGTGGCCGTCCTGAAACACCATGAGCGGGCAGGGTTTTTCCGGATGGTAGTTGGCCGGCTTGTAGACGAAGTACTTGCGCTGAGTGCCGGGGAAGATTTTCGAGTCTTTCCAGAGGTGCTCGCTGATCGTTCCCTTGGGGACGTCCGCCTTGGGCCCGGAATCCGGGCCGTACGCCGGCTCGGGTGCCGCCGGCAGGGAGAGCACGGGCGCTGGCATGCCCGCAGCCCCTGCTGAGAGCGGCGCGGCGAACGCCAAGGCTAACATGAGGTGCAGGAAGGTGCCGGGTTGCATCGAAGTCCCGCTCCTATCAGAGCGGGGAGGGGGTGGCTATCGGAAAACCCCCGCCTAACGGCCAGCTGGCGCGCTCACTGGCTGCAAGGCCGCGCGGGTGGGTGCCTGGCAGCACGGCTTGAGCACCGGCTCCTTTGCCGGTTGAGTGCCCGCGATCAGTTCCGGCGTCTCGGCCGCGGCTGGTGCAGGCGTGGTCATGCACGGGATACACGGAGGAGCCGCCCGGCCGCTGGGCGCGTTGACTTTCCAAACTAGCAGCAGCGCGAAGCTGGCAAGCAGCGCGAGATCCAACAGCGGGCGGGCCATCCCCAACACTACACCCGGATTGCTAGATTTTCAACGTCTGCGCCGGCGCTTGGGCGGATCACCGCCCTCGGAGCTGGATTGTTTGCCGCGCCGGGGTGCGGGGGAGTCAGAGGATTGCTTTTTTGCGCGGCCTTGGCTGCGTTCGCCCGAGCTGCTTTTTGATCCACGGCGCGGGCCGTCGTCGGACGAGCGGCGCGGGGAGCGCTTGGCGGGGGCGTGGGGGTTTTCGCTGCGCTTGGAGGCACGGTCGCCGGGTTTGGCTTCAGGAATGCTCGAGATGCGGAAGTCGACGAACTGGCGTTCAAAGTCGATTTTTCCGATCGTCACTTCCAGCACCTGGCCGAGGCGCAGTTGCTGGCCGCCGGAGGCCGAGTAGCGCCCAAGGCTTGGCTCAAAGTACCAGTCGCCCTTGGGGAAATGTTCGCGTTTGACCAGCCCGCGGGTCTGGATCGCCAAGGCCTCGACATGCAGCCCCATCGGGCGCACATCGGTGACCACGGCCATGAACTTCGGCGGGTTTTCGCTCTCCGCGCTGGTGGCCAGATACTCCAACATCTTAAGCCGCTTCGTCTCGTTCTCCGCCTCCGCGGAGGTCCGCTCGGTGGAGGAGATGTGCGCGGCGATGGTGGTCATCTCGCTGTGCGGCGGCGTGCTGTCGGTCTTGGAGGGCCGGTTGACTAACAACCCCTGCAGCGCCCGGTGGACGATGAGGTCCGCGTAGCGCCGGATCGGGCTGGTGAAATGGCAGTAGTCTCCCTTGGCCAAGCCGTAGTGACCGAGCGGGTCCGGATCGTAGGCGGCGCGTTTGAGGCTCTTGAGCAGGCCGATTTTAATCGCGTGCTCCTCGGGCCGGCCTTTGGCCTCATCCAACAATTTCTGGATGTGCAGCCGGTTTGTGAGGTCGCCCGGGGCGTATCCGTGCTGGCGGGCCACCTCGGCGTACTCGTTGAGTTTGTTGGAGTCTGGATCGTCGTGGACGCGGAAGATGGCGGGCTTCTGGTTGCCCTTGAGAGCGCGGGCGACAGCCTCGTTGGCTAACAACATGAACTCCTCCACCAGCTGGTGACTCTCGTTGTACTCCTCGATGGAGATGCCAACCGGCTTGCCTTTGTCGTCGAGTTTGACGCGGGTTTCGGCCATGTCCATGTCCAGGGCGCCCTGCTCGAAGCGGCGGCGGCGGATGATGGTGGCGAGTTTCCATGCCTCGCGCACCGCCTCGGCGACCGGTCCGGTGCCTTCGCCGATGATCATTTTCTGGGCTTCGGCATACGTTAGGCGCGCCTGGCTGTGGATGACCGCGTTGTAGAACTTCGCCCCGGTGACCTTGCCGGCCATGTCGATTTGCAGGACGGCCAGCTTGGTCAGGCGGTCAACCTTGGGGCGCAGGCTGCAGATGCCGTTAGAAAGCTCCGGCGGCAGCATCGGCAGCACCCGGTCTACCAGGTAGGTCGAGTTGCCGCGCTGGCGTGCTTCCATGTCCAGGGCGCTGGATGGCTTCACGTAGTGGGAAACATCGGCGATGTGGACCGCGAGTTCCCAACCGTTTTCTTGTGGGGTCACGCAGATCGCGTCGTCAAAATCCTTGGCGTCATCCGGGTCGATGGTGATGACCATGCGCTGGCGCCAGTCGATGCGGTCGGTTAGCTCGTCGGGTTGGACGGTGTCGGCCACGCCAGCGGTCTCGTGGCGGACCTCCTCGGGGAAGGTGGTGGCCAGTCCGTGGCGGTGGATAACAGCCTCGATGTCAACGCCCGGGTCGCCGGGCCAGCCGAGCACTTCAATGACGCTGCCAATGGGCGTGTCACTGGGCTTGTCCCAACTTTCGAGTTCCACGACGACCTTTTGTCCTGCGCGTGCGGTGGTTTCGCCGGTGATTTCGACCCGCGGGGGCATGGTGGCCTCGTCAGGGATGACCCAGCGGTCGTCGCCGTGGGCCTGATAGACGCCGACGATGTTGCCGCGGCGTCGGGAGAGCACCTTGACGACGCGCCCGGTCCACTCGGCCGCGCCGGTGTCGGGTGCTGACGAACTGCGCCCGGTTGGCGGAAAATGTTCCATGACCACCTCAACGCGGTCTCCATCCAAGGCCACGCCGGTGTATTTGGCCGGCACCTCAAAGCGGGTGTAGGAGCTAAACGGCACGGTGCTCTGCTGGTTGGCCGGATCGCCAAGGTCTGGATAGAACCAGGCAAAGCCGCGCGGATGGAGGCGCAACAGGCCAGTGAGCGCCGGAGCGTCCGTGGCAATCCCCTTGCGCTTGGTTGGCTTCTTGGCCGCGGGCTCGGGCTTGGCGCGCTCCTTCTTGTTGCCGCCAGCCGAGCGATTGTCCGGAGCTGGTTTTGGCTTCCCTGCCAGCTCGTAGCGCCCTTGCCGCAGGTACACGATGTGCCCCTCACGCTCAAGAATCGCCAACTCCGAGCGCATCTCGGCCCGTTCGTCCGAGCCAAGCTCAAGTTCGCGCGCCAGCTCCGATTTGTTGAGCGGCGAATATCCATCTTTTCCCATCAGCCCAAGAAGGCGGCCACGAATTCCATCCGATTCCATGCCCCATCCTGCTCTGTCTAACCGCCCCGGGCAATCGCAAACCCCGCAAATGCTAAGCAAGCCCTAACAACCCGCTGCCAATTCCCGGGCTCCCCAACAGAATGGTTTTGCATCGACAGCATCCCGGCTGTATTCGTATTTTGAGACTGGAATCACTTCAGCCGTGTGAAAGCGGCTTGTGCTAGGTTTTCCGCCTCTCGGTTTCATTCAAATCATTCTTTGCCACCAAGCCATGAGAACTCAATCGCACTCCAGTCGCCGGTCCACGGGCTTCACCTTGGTGGAGCTCTTGGTGGTCATCGCCATCATTGTCGTCCTCGTATCCTTGGCGGTTCCCGCCATCCTCGGGGCTTTAGATAACGGCAAGAGGGTGGCCGCGCTCAACTCGGCCACGGGATTGGAGCACGCCATCGATGCGTACTACAACCTTTACGGCGCCTTGCCGGTGGATTCCGCGGCGCCCTTTGCCACCAACAGTGCCACAGGCCGTGAGATGCTAGCCATTCTGATGGCCAAGGAGCCCGCCGGTGGCACCCTCAAGAATCCGCGCAAAATTCCTTTTTTCACGGGCAAGGAGTCGAAGAGCAAAAATGACGGGGTCTATTTTGAAGCGGGAGTACCCGAAGGGCTATACGACCCGTGGGGCAAGCCGTTCACAGTGGTCCTCGACAGCGACTATGACCAGGAGATGGCCGACCCCATTCCAGCCGGCGGCGGCGACGGTATCATCCGCAATCGAAACGCGGCAATCTATTCGCTCGGCAAGGATCCCACAGCGAAGGTCATTCCTCCCAAGGATTTGATCCGTACCTGGACCAAGTAACCTGGCACCGGACATCACCGCCCCGCCGTGCTCCCAGTCCGGCGGGTTTTTCGTGCCTTGGGGTCCCTGTTGCCTCATAAATCGAGCACACCGAAGAGTTCCGGTCCGGCCGGGGGCGTTGCCTCATAATTAGGACACCAAGGCGGCTTTGTTTTTGTTTGCTGGTTTAGCTGCCCTTGCGGGCGCTCCGGAGGGTAGCGGAGGGGCGCCCGCAAGGGCAAGGGTCTCTTCGTGCTGGCTCCGCAGGAGTTCGTCGCGGTGACTCCAGAAGCGGTCTTCGAGAGCCCTGATCTGCCTTCTCATTTCGAAGGGATTGAGGCTTCGCCCCGTCATCCGCGCATACCTCTCGCGCAATGCTCGTTTCTCTCATGGCCATGGCTGGCACCATGGTGTCCCCATTTGTGAGGCAACGGGACCCTTCCCGCCGATCCGGAAAACATTTTCGGTGTCCGCTTCATTGAGGCAACACGGGTCGAGATCGGGAATTGAATTGCCATCAATGCCGCGGCCGGGCAGTCTGCAGATTGAGGAAAAAGCGCCTACGGGGAACTCCGCGGCGTGTAATCAAATGACACCCGGCCCCGATCCATTTCCCCAGCGCTACCAGTCGGCGTTGGAAATCTTTCTGGCCGGCGAGGGCGGCTGTTGCGCCACCTTGGCCAGGGATGTCGCGGCGCAAGCTGCCTTGGCAGGGGTGAAGATCTTAGAGTTCGCCAAGCTCCATGAGCTGGTCATGTCCGCGGAGATCCTGCCCGGGGTGGCCTCGGGGCAGGTTCCCCCGCTGATTCGCCGCGCTGCGGGCTTTTTCGCCGCCGTCGCCAACCCGGCCGGCGCAGCCTCTGGCTTGGCGAAGGAAGTGAAGACCCTCACCAAGGTCGTTGAAACTTTGAGCTGCCGCGGCGTCGAGCTAGCCAAGGCCAACCGGGTCCAGGCCTTGCAACTCACCCGCTGCAAGGCCGCAGAGATCGCCTCCAACGCAACCCAGAGTGCCTTCGCCAAGTCCCTCAAGGAGTCCGAGTTGCTCAAGGCGCAATTGCGCGGCCTCTCGCGCCAGATCCTCAGTGCCCAGGAAGACGAGCGGAAGATCATCAGCCGCGAACTCCACGACGTCATCGCCCAAACTCTCATCGGCATCAACCTGCGCCTGGCCACCCTCAAAAAGGAGGCCGAAGTCAACACCAAGAGCCTTGGCCGCAACATTGCCCTTACCCAGCGGCTCGTCACCAAGTCCGCTAACCTCGTCCATCAGTTCGCCCGCGAACTCCGCCCGCCCGCCCTCGATGACCTCGGCCTGATTCCCGCAATGCACGCGTTCCTGAAAAATTTCACCACCCGAACCGGCGTGCGCTCGGACCTAACAGCCTACGCCGCCGTCGAGGAACTTGATCTTGCGCGCCGCACCGTTCTGTTCCGCGTCGCCCAGGAAGCGCTCACCAATGTCGAGCGCCACGCCGACGCGAGCCAAGTGAAGGTTGACATTGTCAAGCTTCAGCGCAGCGTCCGCATGACCATCGCTGATGACGGTAAGTCATTCAACGCAAAGAGTGTCCTGCTTTCTGCGCCGCGCAAGCGGCTTGGCGTGCTGGGCATGCGCGAGCGGGTGGAAATGGTCGGCGGCACCTTCGCCATCACCTCCGAGGCGGGTTCGGGAACGACCGTCAGCTCGGAGCTCCCGCTGGCTAACAAGCCGCGCAAGGCCCAGGCGCCGGCCGCCGCTATCTAATTGTCACCTTTTCTCCAGCTGCCGCGATGAAGCGTATCACCGTCTTGTTAGCCGAGGACCACACCATCGTTAGGGAGGGCCTGCGCCGGATTCTTGAGTTGCATGCGGGCCTGACGGTCATTGGCGAGGCCAAGGACGGGCGCCAGGCAGTTAAGCTGGGCCTTGAGCTGTGCCCCGATGTGGTGCTCATGGATATTGCCATGCCCGGCCTCAACGGCCTGGAGGCAACCCGGCAGCTGCTGCTGGCCAAGCCGGCCATGCGCATCCTGATTCTGACCGCCCACAACGATGACGCCTACGTGAGCCGCGCGCTGGCCTCCGGAGCAAAAGGATTTATTCTCAAGCAAACTTCCGCCGACGAGGTCTGCTGCGCGATCCGCCAAGTGCATGCCGGAGTGAGCTACTTCAGTCCCTCGATTGCCCGCCGGCTGGAGCGCTCGGACCAGCGCCCGCGCGGGCGCAAGGGCACGTCCGCGAAAAAGATGCCCCTGTTGAGCTCGCGCGAACTTGAGGTCCTCCAACTCGTCGCCGAGGGCAAGGCTAACAAGGAAACCGCCAGCGACCTGTGCATCAGCATCAAGACGGTTGAAAAGCACCGCGCGAGTCTGATGGAGAAACTTGATATCCACCACACCGCGGGCCTCACGCGCTACGCGATTGCCGCGGGGATCATCGAGAGCAGCGTGCAAGTGACTATCCTGTAGTTGGTTGTTAGTTTGTTCCGGTTGATTGTTAGCGCCTGTTAATTGTAGGGTTTCACCCCATGGATAAGCCACCATGGAGGGTTGAAAGTGGTAAGAACGGGGGCGTGACTCATGCTAGAGGCGGCCCCTTGTTTCGGATCCCCCCGGACCCCACAGCAAGTATGCATAAGTTAACCAAAAAACCCACCCTGCTCATGGGCACGGCTCTAGCCGGTCTGAGTGTCATCCTCTTCGCCACCGGTGCCCAAGCGCAGGTCGCCTTGGGAGCCGCCGAGAGCTTCGCCATTGTCAGTTACGCCGGAGTGACCAACTCCGGGGAGACCAACGTCTACGGGAATGTTGGGCTCAGCCCTAATCTGAGCATCACCGGGTTTCCCCCGGGGATCGTCCATGGCCAGATCCACGCCCATGACACCTTGGCCATTCTTGCCCGCGCGGACGCCTTCAATGCATACAATACGCTTGCGGCGATGACGCCCGCCGACAGCACCAACGTGGCCCTTGAGAACGGGGTCTTTACCCCTGGGATCTACAAGTATACCTCCGGCGCGAGCTTCACGAATCTAACGCTCGATGCCCAAGGAGTCAGCGGTGCGGTGTTTGTTTTCCAGATCGCTTCGAGCCTCATCACCGGGGAGAACTCAACGGTGACGATCCAGGGCGCGGGCGCGACGGGACCCAACATTTACTGGCAGGTTGGCAGTTCGGCAACCATCGGCACGGATTCTTCGTTTGCTGGGAACATCCTTGCCCTCCAGAGCATCACTCTGGGCACCGGAGCAGACGTCGAGGGGCGCCTGATTGCCCTCACCGGCTCGGTTACCCTGTTGGGAAATAATATCACCATCCCCCTTGGAGGAGAGGAGTCCGAGGGGCCGACCGACGAGGAACTTGCCTTGGTTGCCGACCTGACCTCTGCCGACGAGCTTACCGCGCTCTATCAGACGGGCTTCGCCGCCTCGGAGCAGCGCAACACCAACATCCAGCGCCACCTCGAGCGCGTGCGCTCAGCGACAGGCGGCGTCAGCGAGTCGAGCTACCCCGAGCCATCCGAACCGTCCGGCAGCAAGAGCGGTCTCGGCAGCAAGAGCGGCCTCGGCAGCAAAGGCGGCCTAGGCAGCCAGGGCGGCCTGACCCGGCGCACGGTCTTTAACCGGCTTGATCCGAAGAACCGGAGCTTTTTCTTTGAAGGAGTTAACACCTCGGAGAGCCTTGACGGCTCGGGCTTGGCGAATGGTTATGACTATGACCGCACCGGTTTCACCGCCGGGGTTGACACCCGCATGAGTGAGAACTTCGTCGTCGGGCTGCTCGGCGGCTACGCGGAAACCGATGCCAACCTGTCCAACGGCGGCAGCATGAAGGCGGAAAGCTACAATGCGGCCGTCTATGCCACCTACTACAAGGGTGGCTTCTATCTGGACGGCTTGTTAGGCGCTGGCCTCAACTCTTATGATATCCGTCGTGCATCATTTGGTGGTCTTGCCACGGGCAGCACGGATGGCTGGCAGCTTGAGTCGATGCTCAACACCGGCTACGACATCCACCGGGGCAACTGGACCTTTGGCCCGATCGCCGGGCTTGCCTTCACACGCGTGAATATTGACGAGTTCACCGAGACCGGCTCGTTCACCCCGCTGATCTTCCGTGACCAGCATCAGGATTCCCTGCGCAGCAACCTCGGTGGCAAGATCGCCTACTCGGCCATGCTTGGCCGCGTGAAGGTCACCCCGCAGGTGCGCCTGGCATGGCAGCACGAGTTCCTTGACAGCACCCAGACGATTGATTCGCAGTTTGTCCCGGGCGGCCTGGTGGCTAGCACCCGCGGCCCTAACATCGATGCCGACCGCTTGCTCATCGGCGCCGGACTGACCGTGGAGGTCACCCCGACAGTTAGCCTCTACGGCTTCTATGACGGCCGCATCAGCAGCTCGGACTTCAGTTCCAACACGGTCTCGGCCGGGGTGAAGATCGACTTCTAACCCCGGGGGGCGGGAACTTTCCAAGCGCTTTCGCCGGTTGAACGGCGGGGGCGCTTTTTTTTGGGGAGGCCGGGTGGTTTGGTGCGCCTGGATTGAGCCAGCGGCACGAGAACCTCGTGATCTTCCGATGTCGTTGAAGCGCTCGCCCCGGAGGCCTCAGCTGTTGACGTCGACGCTGCCGTAGACCTCGGCCTGGAGCGTAACGATCTCTCGTCGCGCCTATCAGCATGGAGGCCGAAAGCGGTCGAAGCCCGCAACGCGCAGTTCGCGGTACTCGATGCGACCGTGGCCGGATTCAAGGTCCGAGGTCCAGACGGCGGGAAGGTGGTCGAGTTTCTCCTGCGCGAGGGCGTAGAGGGTGGGCTGGTTGTCTTTGAGGGCGAGGAAG
>Ga0136639_10000011_pt1 | contig 57853 bp, 52 predicted proteins | sample AntDrymUQ8592106_2_FD_113739 | JGI IMG/M metagenome (GOLD analysis project Ga0136639, IMG submission 113739) | Polar desert sand microbial communities from Dry Valleys, Antarctica - metaG UQ859 (21.06) | ecosystem: Environmental > Terrestrial > Soil > Desert | place: Antarctica: Dry Valley...
CCACTCCTCATCCCGGATCGTCACCCGCGCGCCGGGGGCAAAATTGCTCTGAGGGGAAGTCTGGAGGGCGGCCATGAGGGGCAGTTTGTAAAATTTGCGGACTGGGTAAAGCAGTTCCGTTAGATTCTCCGTGGTACCTTATGGCGGGATGTTTCTCTGTTCTACCGACCGGGGTGGGTCAGGAACGGGGGTAGGAGGGCCTGCGGGCGGCGCCACGGTCGTCGGCGCTGCGAGAACAACATTCATCTGCCGGGCCTCCTAGCAGCCCGAACCGGAGCTGTCAGGCGCCGCGCCCAGGGTGAATTCGGGGATTGCAGGCGGTCTGATTTGGTTTCATTGGAATGGATGATGCGTGCACTGCTGTTTGATTTTCTGGCTGTCCTGAGGCCCCGCGTCGCCATTGCGGCTTTCGTTGGACTGCTTACTGGGGCTGTGCCGCTGGCTGCCACCGAGCGGCCCAACATCTTGTTAGTCCTGGCGGACGACCTTGGTTTCAGCGATTTGGGTTGCTACGGCGGGGAGATTCCAACGCCCAACCTGGACCGGCTAGCCGCCAGCGGACTGCGCTACTCGGCGTGCTACACTTCCGCTCGCTGCTGCCCGTCGCGTGCCGCATTGCTGAGCGGACTGCACCCGCACCAGGCGGGGGTCGCCGAGATGACGGCTAACCAACCCAACCGTGGGCCGGCCTACCTTGGCCGTCTCAATGAGGAATCCATGACGCTGGCCGAGCGGCTCAAGTCTGCGGGCTACTCGACTTGGATGGTCGGCAAGTGGCACCTTGGCGCGCCAGGGCCGATTGGCCGCGGGTTTGACGAGTATTTTGGCTACCAGAACCTAACTGCCCACTCGCTCGACCAGTGGAACCCGAAGCTCTACACGCGCTTGCCAGCCGAGCGGAAGCCTGAGCTAAGCAGCCAGGACGGCAAGTTCTACGCGACGAATGCGTTCAACGACTACACCTTGGAGTTCCTGCGCCAGGCGCGGGAAAAAAAGGGCCAGCCGTGGTTCGTCTACCTCGCGCATTCCTCGCCACACTTCCCGATCCAGGCACCGCAGGCGGACATCGAGCGCCACATGGCTACCTACCGCAAGGGCTGGGACGTGCTGCGCCAAGAGCGGCTTGAGCGACAGAAGAAACTCGGCATGTTCCCGGCTAACACCGAGTTGCCGCCACGCGAGCTTGTTCCCAAGGACAGCGACGCCATCGCTAACGGTTATGCCGGCAAGCAGAATCCCGCGTGGGAATCGTTGGATGCTGACCGGCGCGAGGACCTGGCGCGGCGAATGGCGACGTATGCCGCCATGGTTGAGCACGTCGACGCGGGCATTGGCAAAATCCTCGCGGATCTGGAGAAGAATCACGAGATGGACAACACGGTGATTGTTTTTCTCAGCGACAATGGTGCCTGTTATGAGTGGGGGCCGTTTGGCTTTGACGGAGAATCCCGCAAGGGAGTGACCACCCTCCGCAGCGGCGCGGAACTCCAACAAACGGGCCAGCCCGGCACTCACAGCTCGTACGGCAGCGCCTGGGCCAACCTGGGAAACACGCCGCTTGCGCTCTACAAGCATTTTTGCCACGAGGGCGGCCTGCGCAGCCCGTTGATTGTTCATTTTCCCGCGTCGATCAAAAATGGCGGCACCTGGGTTGGCGACCCGGTACACCTGATGGACATCGTTCCGACTCTCACTGCGCTTGCGGGGGCGGACAATCCGATCGAATTCAAGGGCAAGACCCTCATCCCCTTGGAAGGCGTCTCGCTGGCGCCAACCTTCACCGGGACCGCCCTCGCGCAGCGCAGCCTCGCCTTTGAGCACGAGCGCGCACGCGCCCTGCGCCGCGGCGAATGGAAGGTCGCGTGGGGCAAGCGCATGGCCAGCAAACCAGCATGGGAGCTCTACAACCTCGTGGCAGACCCGACCGAACAGAACAATCTGGCCAATGAAAACCCCGAGCTAACCGCCGAGTTGGCCGCCGAATGGATGGCCTGGGCCAAGCGGGTCAACGTGGATCTCAAATGACCAACGGTCTAACAGGTCCCGCGACCAGGTGGCTGCTGGTGTTAGGCTGCTTGCTGACCGCCGTGACGGACTTGTGCGGGCGGGTCAAAGCCGAGGCATGAGTTAGAGGGGAGCAGCCTACGGCCAATGCTCCGGCCAAACCCTGGCCAAACCCTGGCCAAACCCTGGCCATTTGCGGCGCTGACGATCTACCGGCGCAATGACCCCGCGGTGCGCACGGCTGACTGGCGCTACATTCGTTACAGTGACGGCAGCGAGGAACTCTATCAGCATCCGTAGGACTACCATGAGCGCAGCAACTTGGCTGCGGAGCCCGAGCACGCGGCCCTCAAGGCTGAGCTAGCCAAGGGCTTTCCGGCTACCAACGCCCCGGCGGTGGCTGCTGGCGGCAAGCAAGCCGAGGACGGCGAGTGAGTCCTTAGATGGCGACGATGGCCACCTGGGTTGCACCGTCGCCGGAGATGTGAAGCGCCTTGCCGTCCTTATCGAGCACGACTTTGCGCTCCTTGGTGAAGGTCATTCCTTCGGTTCCCGAGGCGGCGAAATCCTCGGAGAAGTTCAGCGTCATGGTGACAAGGTAGACGTCGCTGAAATTTTTCCCGTCCAACTCAATGGTGTCGTGCTTGGTCACAGCTGCCTGATAGTTGAACCGGCTGCTAGGCTCGATGTAGCGCTTGACGCTCTGCTTGCCGTAGCCTTCGACCAGTGCCGAGTAATAGGCGATGGCCTCCGCGGTGATGGCATACGGGATTTTGATGCCTAGCTGTTCGTTGCTCCACCAGAGTTTCGGGTCAGCCGGGGCGGGATCGAGTTTGGCGACTGCAAGGACATCGGCCTCGGGCGGCGTAGCGGCTTCCGCTGCAGCAATCATCTTTGTCTCTGTGGCATCCTTGGGGGTGCGCGTGATGGTCACCACGTGCTTGGCGGGATTGGGCTCCCATTCCTTGGGTTCGGCACCAGGGAGGAGGCTGGCGTTGGCACCGGCGGTTAGGCAAAGCAGGGCGGCACCGAATGCGAGATGGAGAAGTGGTTTCATCGAGTGATGTTGGACTTGGAATGCTGGATGGCTAGCGCGGAGTGGCCTGAACCGGAGTGGATTTTGTTTGGGCTCCGGGCACCGGCTGTCGTGGAGAATGACACCGGAGGGTGGAAATCCTTGGGAAATACCCGAAGGTGTTGGCAATGCCCGGGGAGCCAAGCCACGACCTGCTGCGCCTGCGGATTGCGGTCAGCAACCTGCAGAACGGCATCGGCACCACCCGCGGCTATTGGGATTACTTGCGTACGGGCTGGAAATACTTCCGCCCGCATGATTCGGCGGCCCTTGAGGGCGCAGCGGAATTCCTCAAGTCCGAGCGGATTGATATCGCGGCCCTGAGCGAAGTCAACGGGCCTTCGGAGCGCACCCAAGGGGTTGACCAAGTGGCGCTGGTGGCCAATGGCGGGGGCATGCCGCAGCAAGCGTTCTTTCCCACCCACGTGGTAAGAGCGAGAATCAACCAGGGCAACGCGGTGTGCGCACGCTTTCCTGTGCGCTTTGTCGCCAACCATCGGCTTCCCGGGGTGGGCGAGCCGCGGCACTTGAGTGAGGCGGAGGTCGACATCAACGGGGTTGCGGTGCGGGTGCTGGCCACTCACCTGACGTTAGATCTGGGCCAGAGGGCGCGCCAGATCCACCGGATTGCCGCGGTGGTGGGTGACGGAGACATCCGGCCCACGATCCTGGCGGGAGACTTCAACGTGTCGCGCGAGGAGGAGATGGAGTTGTTAGTCGAGACGAAGTTGCAGATGGCCACCTCGGCGGCGACCTTCCCAGCCTGGCGGCCGCGGCGGCGGCTCGACTACCTGTTCTTCAGCAGCGAGTTTGAAATCATCGAAAGCCATGCCTACGCCGCCCGGCTGTTTTCCGATCACCTGCCGCTGGTGGCCGAGGTGGAAATGCGCGTGCCGCGGCAAGCGATTTAGCCGGGTGGTTTCTCGTCTGGATCTTTTTCCTTGGTCCAGCGGTGGCCTTTTGCCCAGCGCCCAAGGACGAGGGTTCCCGCTACGATGCTGGCGAAAGCGACAAGCCAGACAATCTTCATGTCCAAAAACGCGTTGCCAAAGGCTATCAGCGGAAGTGAGAAAACAAGGTAGACGGGCGCGCCGACCCATAGAGAGGTGCGGAGCGGAATGTCACTCAGGGCTATCAGATAGAGCTTCACCATGTAGGGCGGCCCATGGAGTGCGGCGAACACGGCGGCAAAGAGCGCGTGATGGCGGGGATCGATTGGGGGGATGGTGTATCCTTTTGTTTGGCACCAGCGCAGCAGTCTTTCACGGAAGAGCCCGTGGGAGATTTTGAAGGACGCGAAGTGATGGAACCCCATGGCCACTGCGGTGACTAATGTGCCCCAGCCGAAACCAAAGCGGATGCCGACAACGAGGAGAAACAGGGAAATTGGTGCTCCGAACAAGGGGAGAATCAGAAAGGCTAGCAGCAGCAGCCAGCCCGGCAGGCGCTCACCGAGCGCAACGAAATCCTCACGGCTCAGATGCGCACCTTGCGGATAAAGGATGAGTCCGGCGGCGGCGAGCACCAGCGCGACCGCACCTGTGATGATCCAGCGACGCTTCATGGTGGTCGCAGCTCGGTTAGATAATCCTGCGCCATCCGGTGGATCTCCACCCCGCGCAACGGCTGGTTGGGAGGGGGCTCCACCCGTCCGATGGCTGGCGACAGCAACAGGAAGCCGTGGGTCTCCTCGGTGCCCGGGCCGCCATGGGCACCATTCTCGCAGGCGAAGCTAACCGGTGGCTCTTCGCGATCCCAGCCGCTGAGGATGAGGTCGCCCGCGTCCGGGTGGCGACACAGGCTGGCAAGATCCCTCGCAGCCTCTTCCATGAAGGGATGGTCGTCCCCCAACAGCTCGGCGGCATCCTGCGGGAGACTCCAAATGCCGCGGCGGTTGATGGCGAGAATGGTTTCGTCATCGCCGCGAGGCCTCAGAAATACGAGAGGGATGCCGGCCGCGACGAGCTCAGTGGCCCTGCGATGAAGCTGGGGTTGATCCAACAGGATTGGCAGGTAGATATGGCCAAGCGGGCCAAGCGCAGTCACCACAATCTGCTGGGAGAAATCATCATCGGCGACAAGTGGCGGGTTCTTGGGCGTGGTGCGAAGCGTCGCCTGCCAATGGGTGAGGGGAGGGATGAGGGAGCTTGGAGCGCGCGGGAAATAAATTTTGCAGGCCACCAGGGAGTCGCGCAGCAAGACCTCTTGCATCGCTGACTCAAAGGGCCGGCCGATTTTTTTTTCCAGCGCAAGGGAGGATTCCTGGCCGTGGTCCGAATAGACCAGGACCTCATAATGGCGGGATGTTGTGCGTTTTGTCGCGCGGTAGATGTCACGAATGGCGCGGTCAATTCCCTTGAGTGACCAGTGGGCAAAAGCCGAGTCAGGACCGCGCCGGTGAGCCTGCTCGTCATACCCGAGGAAGTTGGCATGAACGACCCGCGTGCCGGCCTGGATATCCAAGAGTACCCGGAAGCGCACCATCTCGCGAACGATCAGGCAGACGCTGATGCGCGCCGGAATAAACATGAGCTCGCGCAGAAGGTTGCGATCGAGAAGTCCGCGCAGCATGTCGAAGAAGGCGAGAAGGGCTTCAAGCAGTGTTAGCCCGATGAGCCGCAGCACGGCTGGTAGATATGCCAGTGCCAGGAGCGATGTCTTTAATAGGTGGAACCGGCGGAGCATCAGACCCAGTTCCAGATCTTCGCCGCAGTACCATGATCCGGATGCGCCAGCCCGATAGATGTTAGCATAGGAATGGCCTCCATCCAGCAACGGCTTGCCGCTCAGTGCGCTTAGCTGAGCCTCAACCGAGGCGACCGCGGCGGGGTGGTACATCCGGCAGATTCGCCCGCTCGATCGCTGCATGAATTCAAAGCTTGGGACCGCCGTCTTGATTCCGAAAAAAATCTCTGCCTGCACCGCTGGGGTCGTCGAGGGAATGCCGGAGTAGAAACTATGGAGTTCAAGTTGGCCGCGGCTGACGAGGCTGCGCAAAAATGGTAGCCGGCCGCCATCTGCCGCGGCCTCAAATTGATGCCGCGAAAGGCCATCGATTTGAATCATGATCAGCCCGCTAGCCGCTCGCCGTGCGGTCGGAGGATGAAGATGCAGAAGTTTCGCCGCCCAGTGGGTCGGGCTAATGTTGCGCCGCATCCAGCGCAGCCACAAGCAGGGGAGTTTACTCAAGCGGGGCCTCCGCGGCTGAGTTCAGAGTGACCGCCGCGCTGGCAACCGCCATCTTTGCGCTGAAAAGCTGCCACTCAATTTCCACGGCGGTGAGGACCCGCTCCCACGCGTTGGTCTCGTCGTCGGAATGCTCGTATTGAACCAGCACCTTTTGATAGAGGTCGATCACCTTCGCCGCGCAATGTGCCTCGGCATATTCCGCGGCGGTTGCTCTGGCTGCCGCAGCGAATTGTCCTTGCAGGTCGGGGTCGGCAAGCAACCGAGTGGTGGCCGCGGCAAATGCCGCGCATGAGGCGTCGCCGGCCAGCAAGATTCCGTTGTAACCGTCGCGCAGGATGTCGCGCACGCCGGGTGCGTCGAGCGCCACGGTTGGCTTGCCAGCTGCCATCGCCTCGGCCAACACCAGTCCTTGGGTTTCGGACTTCGAAGCAAAGGTGAAAATATCCATCGCGGCGTAGGCGTCAGCTAGGTCGCTGCCCACCATCCGCCCCGGCGTTACCACGCGGCCAGCGTCGCAATCCGCGGCTAGTATCTCCCTAACATGCTCAAGCGCCCCGCCATCACCGACTAGCAGGACGATCACGTCGCTGGCGCGTTGCAGGACCTGATTGAGGGCCCCTGCAAGAAATGGAAGATTCTTCTCCTGAACGAGTCTTCCAAGATGGCCGATGACGCGGGCATGAGGGGGAATGCCTAACTTGCGGCGCAAGCGCGTGCCATCGCCAGAGGCAAAGAAGCGTGTGTCAATCCCTGTGGGAATAACCTCCACGGGCGTGGTGACGCCGCGGTCTAACAATAGCGCGCGGACGCTGGCGCTCGGTGCGATGACCTGCGAACAGCGGTTAGAGTACTCGGTTGCCAGCTTGATGGCACAGCGCTTGAGGATGGGTGCGAGGGTGGCCGAGTCGAGCGGAAGATAGTGGATATATTCCTCATACAGGGTGTGATGGGTGAAGACGATAGGGGTCTTGTTTTTCCAGGCTTCGCGCAGGGCGGTGATGCCCATAAGAAGCGGCTGGTGGCTATGGATGACATCGGGAGAGAATTCCAGCAGGGCTGTGTGCACGTGGGACGGTAGCGGCAGGCGAACGGAGAAATCGCTGCCATGAAAATTGCGGATGGCAGGGACGCGCAGGACATCGCCGCAGGCCCCGGGTGCATTGGCGCCATATTCCGGTGCGATGACGCGCACTTCATGGCCCTGCCTGCGGCATTGGTCCTCAAGGGTCTTCACCGAGCGGGCAACGCCACCCACGTGGGGGACGTAGTTGTTGGTGAACATGGCGATTTTCATGCTGTTGGGCTCAATGGGTAAGTGCGGCCCGCCACCGCCTCGCTAATCGGCAGGTGTCCGGGGAGAGCGATGCGCATGGGGGGCGGATATTCGCGCCAATGCGCTTCGATTGTTAGCTGCCGGTCTAGCAGCCGAACCGTTACCGTTCCCCAGGAGGTGGAAGTCGGACCAAACGAGAGCTCGCATCCGGGAACGAGCCACTCGGCCAGGAGGCCCGCGCCGACTACCAGCTCGGGCGGGTGCGATTCTTCGCGTACAAAGCAGTTGCGGATCATCATGATCCACTCGCCGGCGGCCCAGCCATGCTGGCCATCGCCCATGCAGCCGCCCAGCGTGTTAGGGTGAATCGCCTCGGGCCACTGACCGGTCGGTGATGCGAGCTCGGCGGTGCTGCGGATCAGGTCGGCGAAGCGCGGGTCGCCGGCGCGCAGATAGGTTTGGGCCAGGTCGAGAGTTAGATAGGCGTTGATGCCTGAATGGATCATCTCCTGGAAGAAGCCGCCGCGGTGGAATGAGTGGCGCATGAGGAAGTCCGCCGTGTTGAGCATGCGCTGCTCGGCCGGTGCGAAGAGCTGCAGGGGATAATCGGCGACCATTGAGCCAATTGCACCAGAGTCCAACCGGCGGGACGGTGCGGCGGGGATGGCGCCCTTGCGGCGGGACTCGGGAATGGTTGCGAGACTCGCCTCAATGCTTTGGAGAAACTCGGCGGCTAATTCGGCGGCGCGCTGCGCGGCGGCAGGCTTGCCACGCAGGTGCCACCGCAGGGCCATTTCCTGCAATCCTCCAGCCGCCCAATAGTCATCCCAGTAGTAGAAATCGTTAGGTCCTAGATGTTCCGCGCTGAAGCCCGCAGGCAGCAGGCCGGCGGTCCCCGGCCGGCTGTTTTTTTTCCCAAGCCGCTTGCGCGCAAGCCAGCCGACGGCCTTTTCGAGCGCAGCATCAAGCGCCGGCCTCAACTGGCGGCCAGTCATTGCCTCGAAGCGCGCAGCGATCCACAGCACCTGGCCATTGGAATCCCACTCACCCTCCTGCGAGAGAAAATACCCGCCCCGCGTCTGGCGGTTGGGGAAATCATGGATGACCCTCTCCGCGCGATCTATCAGACCGATAGCCATCAGGGGATGGAGCATCAGGCAGGCGTCGCGAAACCAGAAACGCCGGTACGTGTAGGGGCCAGGAACCAGATCCTTGGTTGAAAGCAGCAACAGGGTGCGCACCGCCGCATCGTAGAGATAACTGATTTTCTGATCGGGGATTCTCAGCGCCGCCGTCTCGCTAACGGCCTCGGGCCATGTTCGCGAGCGGCCGGCATTTGTTGTGGGCTCCAGCTGTTTGAATGCCTCGTCGAGTCCGACTCTTACCGTTAGGGTCCGGATGTTGTCCGGCTCAAGGCGAAACAGGGCGGCGGCGGTGGCCATGCCGACGGCGCACTTGATGTCGGTTTGTTCGCGGGTGGCGTGGAGGTCGAGATAGACATCGCCCTCGGCATAGTGGGCCGTGCGGTGCGCCTCGGCCTGTTGGTCCATGCGAACAGAGGTCTTTTCATTGACTTGGAACGCCTCGCCACCGGAATCCATGGTGATGTGGTCAATGAATTGGACGCCCTCGGGGTTGTACGGGCGCACGGCGACAACGAGCCAGCCAGCCTCGTTGGCTTTCGCCTTGACGGTGGTCTGAAGCTCGGGCAGCGCGCCCGGGTTAGGCACCATTTCGGTGGTCAGCTTCATGCGCAGCGCATGATGGTGACAAACCGTCTCAACCTTCAGGCTGGAGCCCATGATGAGCTGTTGAACAACCTGATCGTCGCCGAGCTTGCTAGGCAGAAGACGAGTTCCGCTATCGGTGATAATCCAGAAATCCAAAGACCAACCATCGTGAAGCGGCGTGACCAGCCCACGTGGATCGACAATGGGGAAAACGGGAATGTCGGGCAGGCCAACAGCAGTCCAGTTCCGATGGGTCAGGTTGATGTGAGAGAAGGAAAACGCGCGCGGGACAAACGACGGGTCAGTCGGGTTGAACTGGCGCTCGACCCAAAACGGCCAGACCCAATCAAGATTGTGTTGGATCGCCTTGGCGTTCACGAGGCCGCGGGCGTGGAAGATGATGCCTGCGCGGAGGAGTTCGATAGGCTCCTGGACCTCGGAGGGTTGGGCAAAGCGCCGCACCCTGGCCAGAAGGGTCGCGGGGTCTAGAACGCCATAGCGCCGGGCAGCGTGCCTGACGAAGAACTTCCACGGGAGGATTCGCAACATCACAAAAGGGGGGGGTGAATCCTTCAAGTTAGCAGCCAATCGGCGCTTGTCAGATTGTTAGCTTGGATGGTCGGTGAAAAGCCGGCGCAAGAGTCGCGCAGAGGGCCGCGTATGGAGGTTTAACCATGCCCAGCCTGAAAATCACCGTCCCGGGAGATTACCCGCAGCCGTACCGCTTTGCGCTGAGTCGGCGCAGGGTGACCATTGGTCGTGCCAGCGACAATGACATCCCAGTCGCGTCAGATTCGGTTTCCCACCAGCACTCGGAGATCCACCGGGTCATTGGCGGCTTTGAGCTGCGCGATTGCGGCTCGACCAACGGCGTGAGGTCCGCGGGCAAGCGGGTCGAGCGCCTGATGCTGAGCCGCTCGGAATCCCTTTTAGTCGGCGAGGCAACCCTGGATTTCATCCTCAACGACGAGGAGGTAGCCGAGCTTGCCGCCGAGACCGCCGCCGCGGCGGATCCCCGTGAGGTGTTGGAGCCTGCGGCGGACACGGCGCAGGACGATGGGGAGGAGCAGGAAACAGGAATGGGCGCGGGTCTAACAGCCGTAATCCTGTTGGCGCTGCTTGGGCTGGCCGGCTTGGCGGTGTTTGCCGCGATGGCGCTGCGCTGAAATTCAAACCCGCGCGTCAAGCCATCGGCCGCGGAAGTGCAGGCGCGAGAAGATGAGAGCCTGGGTGAAGAGGTCAAGGGAGAGGACGATCCAGACGCCGGTGAGGGTAAGATCGGTGAAATTGGCGAGCGCCCAGAGAACGCCGACGCGGTAGAAGACCATGCTGCTGAAGGCCCAGGCCATGACGGTGCGGGTCGCGCCCGCGCCGCGCATGGAAGTTTTGAGGATAATGCAGGTGGCGAAGAACGGCTGGGCCAGCGCGCAGACGATTAGCAAGGGCGAGGCGACCTCCATGTGCAGCTGGCTGCCCGGGGCCATCAAACCTATCAGCTGATAGCGACCCAGGACAAACAGAACCCCGGTGCAGCTCATCAGCGTGACCGCGGCAATCCAACAGGTCCGCACCGCCCGCACCGCCATCTCCTTGGAGCCGGCGCCGAGGTACTGGCCGGCCAGGGCGGCGGCGGCCGTGGCAATGGCAAAGCCGGGGAGAAAGCTCATGGATTCGATCCGGATGGCCAGGATGTGGGATCCGAGCGCGCCGTTGATCTTGAGGCCGGCAATCGTGCGGATGCCGAAGGCGTGGATCATCCACATGCCGGCAATCTCCAACGACTGCGGCGCGCCCACGCGCAAGATCCGCATGATCGTTTCACGGTGCGGGACCAGGTTGGCCCGCGTCCAGTGCAGTGCGTGGTGCTTGCCGCGGCCCAACATCAGGGTGGCTGTTAGCAGCCCCGCGATCCAGCCCACAACGGTGCCCGCGGCGATGCCGGCAATGCCGTGGCCACCAAAGGGCGCGGGACCAAAGACAAAGATCCAGCTCAAGGTCATGTTCACCAAGTTGACCCCACCATGGCAAGAAAGGGCGTGCGGGTGTCGCCCGAGCCGCGCAGGGCAGCATTGATGGCAAACAACACCCCGCTGAAAGGACCCGAAAAGGCCAGCACCCGTAGGTAAGTTTCCGCCTGCATGCCTGCCTCGCGGCTCAGCCCGATCCAAGCAAGCAGCAACGGAATCCCTAACTGGAGGATCACCAGCGAGGCCAACCCCGCGGCGAGCCCAAGCCAGACGGCCTGGCCAAGCCCCCTGTTAGCCAGCGGTTGGTCGCGCGCGCCGGTGGCACGGGCAACCAGCGCCATCACGCCGGTGGCCACGGCGGCCTGGAGGATATTGAAGAACCACGCGACGTAACCGCCCAGGCCCATGGCATCGAGGATCGCCACGCGCTCCGCGCCTCCTGCCATGCGCCCTGAGATCAGCAGATCGGTTAGGCCGACAAAGAACGCGAGCACCTGTTCAAACAGCGGCCACATGGCCAGCACCAGAACCTGGCGCGGCAGGGACAGTGTCCCGAGTCGCCCGCTCAAGCGAATCTCGGCGGCGCGCGGCAAGGCATCGAGGAGGGGTTCAGGCTTGTCCATTGGCGCGGGCTACGGCTTAGCCGCGGCGGGTGCGCGCGGCGAACCAATTTGCGGCTTGGATGGGATTTCCGGGGCCTTGGCTTAGAGCCAGCGCTCACCGCTTCTTTCCGAGGGAAGGTTTTCGCGTGCATCGGCAAAACCTACCCGCTAGGTATGCCGATGCTGCCGAAGTCCGGGAGCCCGCCGGAGCTAACGATTATACCCGATGAAGCCAGCACTCCACCTGTTCTGCCTGTTGGTCGCCTTGAATGGACATTGCGCCATCGCCGCCGAACCGGAGGCAAAGGCAAAGCCCAACATCATCATGCTGCTCATCGATGACATGGGCTGGGGGGACTTTTCCTGCTTTGGCAACACGGAGGCGAACACCCCCAACATCGACCGTCTTGCTGCCGAGGGAATCCGTTTCTCACAGTTTTATGTCAATGCGCCAATCTGCTCGCCCTCGCGCGTGGCCCTCACCACCGGGCAGTATCCACAGCGCTGGCGGATCACTTCCTTCCTCAACGACCGCGGCGACAACACCCGCCGCGGTATGGCCCACTGGCTTGACCCGCAGGCACCGGTGCTTGCCCGCATGCTCCGTGACGGCGGCTATGCCACCGGCCACTTCGGCAAGTGGCACATGGGCGGCCAGCGCAATGTTGGCGACGCGCCGCTTCCAACCGAGTACGGGTTTGACGCGAGCCTAACAAACTTTGAGGGCCTCGGGCCGCGGTTGCTGCCGCTGTGTGGTTCGGGGAAGGGCGAGCCGAAGCCCCACGCGCTCGGGTCAGACAAGCTTGGGCACGGGCCGATCACCTGGCACGACCGCTCGCTGATCACCGAGGGCTTCACGGGTGCTGCCATCGAGTTTGCCCGCAAAGCGGCGGCAGCAAACAAGCCGTTTTACATCAACCTGTGGCCTGATGACGTCCACTCGCCCTTCTTCCCTCCCGTCGAGCGGCGCGGTGGCGGCAAGCGGGCGATCTATCATGCGGTGTTGGAGACGATGGACAAACAGCTGGAAGTCATCTTCGAGTTCATCCGCAGTGACCCGAAGCTGCGCGACAACACCTTGATTTTGATTTGCTCGGACAACGGCCACGAGCCGGGCGCGGGATCGGCCGGGCCGCTGCGCGGAGCCAAGACCACCCTTTACGAGGGCGGCATCCGCTCGCCCCTGATTGTCTGGGGGCCGCAGTTCATCGCCGCGGATATGGCCGGCAGCCGCAATAGCGAGTCGGTTTTTTCCGCCATCGACCTTGCCCCGTCGCTGTTAGCCATTGCCGGGCTTGCCAAGACCGAGGGAACCGCCTTCGACGGTGAGGAGCTCAGCGCAACGCTGCTAGGACGGGCCAACACCTCGCGCAGCGCCCCGATCTGCTGGCGTCGGCCGCCGGACCGCAAGAGCTGGGCGCAGTACAATCTTGGGGTGCAGCCGGATCTGGCCATCCGCGCGGGCAATTGGAAGCTGTTGTGCGAATACGATGGCAGCAAGCCGGAACTCTACGACCTGGCCGCCGACCCGGGCGAGGCGGCCAACGCGGCAACGCAGAACCCAGAGGTGGTCACCAGGCTAACTGCCGAAGTGCTCGCCTGGCACCTGTCGATGCCGCCGGACAACGGCCCAGCGCTGGATCCGGCGAGGGCGGGGAAGGAAGCGCAGGGTGGCAGCGAATAGAATCCATGAACAACGAGCTAACAAAAAAGCGCCGGCGGAGGTGGACCCTTGCCTCGATGGCGCTGCTCCTTTTTGTTGGAGCGCTTGCGCCAGCTGAGGGCGCGTCACCGCGCCCGAATATCATTCTCATCATGGCCGACGATCTCGGGTTCTCCGACATCGGGCGCTATGGCGGCGAGGTGGCGACGCCCAACCTTGACGCCCTGGCGGCCAAGGGCGTGAGCTTTACCCAGTTTTACAATGCGGCGCGGTGCTGCCCAACGCGCGCGGCGCTTCTAACTGGGCTGTATCCGCACCAAGCTGGCATCGGCGACATGGTCGACGACTATGCGGCGGGCCAACGCGCCGCGCTGGCAAGTGCGGCCTACAGCGATCACTTGAGTCCGCAGACCCCGACGATTGCCGAAGTGCTCAAGCCGGCGGGCTACCGGACGTTCATGACGGGCAAGTGGCACTTGGGATTTCGCCCGGGGGAGTGGCCTGTGGCGCGTGGCTTTGACCGTTCGTTTGCGGTGATTTCCGGTGCGATGAATTATTTTGGTTACGGTGCCCAACATACCGCGGCGCAGGGCCAGCGCGGCCATCAGCCAATGGCGTTGGATGCGGCCGAGTTCACACCGCCGCAGGAAGGTTTTTTTGCCACCGATGCCTTCACCGATCATGCCATCCAGTTCATGGCCGAGCCGCGCGAACCGGCGACCCCGTTCTTTCTCTATCTGGCCTACAACGCGCCGCACTGGCCGCTGCAAGCGCGGCCGGAGACCATTGCCAATTACCGCGGCAAGTACAAGGCGGCTGGCTGGGACAAGGTCCGCGCCGAGCGGTACGCGCGGCTGGAGAAGTTAGGCGTGGTTGCTAGACCGTGGCCGTTAGCCCCGCGGCCGGGCAACCTGCCCGCGTGGGAGTCGCTCAGTCCGGAAAAGCAGGACACCTGGGACCATTGGATGGCGGTGTATGCCGCGCAGATCGAGGAAATGGACAGCGCGATTGGACGCCTGCTAGCTGCGGTGGAGAAAAGCGGCCAGGCCGATAACACGGTTGTGATGTTTTTCTCCGACAACGGCGGGGCCGCCGAGCGGCCGGTCAAGAGCATGGAGGGGGCGCAGTTCGGATCGCGCGACAGCTATGAGGGCTACGCGATTGATGGTGCCCACGTGAGCAGCGCGCCGTTCCGCAAGACCAAGAAATTCACCCACGAGGGTGGCATCAGTTCGCCGCTCATCGTCTCCTGGCCGGCAGGGATCCCAGCCGCGCAACGAGGCACTTGGGCCACCGCACCGGCCCACGTGATTGACCTGATGCCAACTTGCCTCGAGCTGGCGGGAGGCCAACTTGCCTCGAGCTGGCATGACGCGCCGCCGATGGCACTTCCCGGTGTTAGCCTTATGCCTGCCCTTGCCGGCAGGGGCATCGAGCGGACCGAGCCGCTTTTTTGGGAACACGAGGGCCACCGCGCGCTGCGCGAGGGTGACTGGAAACTTGTCGCCAGCAACGGCCAGGCTTGGGAACTCTACGACTTGGCCGCCGACCGGACCGAGATGAAAGACCTCGCCAAGGACAAGCCCGAGGTGGTCACCCGCCTAACAGCCGCTTACGCTGCCTGGGCCGCCAAGGTTGGGGTGCTGCCGTGGGACAGGCCAAAGAGGGATGGCGGGAAACCCGAACCAATGCGCAAGGCAACCAAATGAAAAAGGTACTTCACTGGCTTTCAGCAGTTACGATTCTATCGATGGGCGTGGCAAGCGCGGCGGAGAAGCCTGCGGCAGGAGCTAGCAGTCGGCCGCCGGACATTGTCATTTTCCTCACCGACGACCAGAGCCGGCTTGACGCAACCCCGTACGGCGGTGGCAATGGGATGCGTACTCCCAACATTCAGCGCCTTGCAGACGGGGGACTAACCTTTGATCGTGCCTTTGTTGCATCGCCGAGTTGCGCGCCTAGCAGGGCGGCTTTGCTAACCGGGTTGATGCCGTCGCGCAATGGGGCGGAAGCCAACCACAGCAAGCCGCGGGCCGCCATCAAGAAGTGGCCGGCCTATCTGCAGGAGCTTGGCTACGAGGTGGTAGCCTTTGGCAAGGTGGCCCATTACCTGCACGCGGCGGACTATGGTTTTGACTCCTTTGGCAATGACGGGTTTCACGATGCCGCGGGCATTCCGGCGGCGGTGGAGTTTCTGCGCAAGCGCAAGGGGGACGGGGCCAAGCCGCTGTGCCTGTTTGTTGGAACTAACTGGCCGCACGTCCCCTGGCCAAACAAGACGCCCCAGTTTGATCCCGCCAAGCAGGTGCTGCCTGCGGGGAGCATCGGCACGCCGGCCACGCGCGATTGGCGGACGCGCTACGCCGCGGCGGTGACCAAGGCGGATGATGATCTTGGTCTGGTGTTGGCCGCGGCGCGTGAAACGCTGCCGGAGAAGTCGCTGTTTCTCTACAGTGCGGACCACGGTGCGCAGTGGCCGTTTGCCAAATGGAACCTTTATGAGGCGGGTGTAAGTGTGCCGATGATTGTCTCTTGGCCGGGCACCACCGAGCCCGGGACGCGCAGCGATGCGATGGTTCAGTGGATCGACCTCCTGCCGACAATGGTTGAGGTGGCGGGCGGGACCGCGCCGGGCGGCATCGATGGCCGGTCATTCTTGCCGGTGCTGCTAGGCAAGGCTGTTAGCCACCGCGAACGGATTTTCACCACCCATGCCAACGACAAGCGCATGAACATCTATCCGGCGCGCGCGGTGCGGGATAGCCAGTGGAAATACATCCGCAACCTGCATCCGGAGTTTGCCTTCACCACCCACATTGACCTGGTTGGCGGCAACCTCGGACAGCGCGAGTATTTCGCCACCTGGGAGGAGGCGGCCAAGACGGATCCGAAGGCCGCGGCAGTTCTGCAGCGCTACCACGCGCGTCCGGCCGAGGAGCTGTATGATCTAGCAGCGGACCCGGACGAGCAGAACAACCTTGCTTCGGACCCGCAACACGCCGCGAAGCTTGCAAGTTTGCGCGTTGAGCTGAATGCATGGATGCAGGACCAGGGCGACACGCAGAAGGTGCCCGTGGCACCGCGCCTGCTGAGTGATGCTGCTAGTTTTGGTCCCGGCGGAGCCATCGAGGGCAAGGCAAAGTAGCAAAACCCATGAAAGCCTTATTGACCACGCTTGCCCTGTTAGCTGGCGCATGGACCCAGTGCACGGCGGCCGAGAAGCCCAACGTGCTGTTCATCGCGATTGATGACCTCAACACCTATATCTCAGCCTTGGACAACCACCCGGGCGTGAAGACGCCCAACTTCGAGCGCCTGGCGAAGCGCTCGGTGACCTTTGCCAACGCGCATTGCGCCGCGCCGGCGTGCCATCCTTCCCGCGTGGCACTGCTAACCGGGGTGCATCCGGTGACCTCGGGCATTTACGTGAACCGCTTCGGGGCCCGCGGCCCGCGCTGGCGTGACGAGTCACCTGAGCTGAAGAACGCTGTCGTCCTGTCCCAGCATTTCCGTGACAACGGGTACCGCGCGGTTGGCGGCGGGAAAATTTTCCACACCCTGCAGTGGACGCCCGGTGACTCGCAGAACGATCCAGCCGCCTGGGATGATTACCGCGGCGATCCGCTCGACCCGATCTCCAAGGACTGGCCGCGGGCGAAGATTTTCCCGGACGTGGAGGCCGGGCTAACACCAGACCGGCCTTTGGGTGCCGCGCAGAATTTTGGCGCGGCGGCCCTGGACCTTGCCGACGAGGAGACCGGCGACTCCAAGGTGGTCGACTGGGCAATCGGGGAAATGCAGAAGCCACAGGAAAAGCCGCTGTTTCTAGCGGTTGGATTGTTCCGCCCACACATTCCATTCGAAGTCCCGCAGAAGTGGTTCGACCTGCATCCGCTTGACCAGGTGAATCTACCCGCGGTGCAGGCCGACGACTTGGCCGATGCCCGTGACCACGACCGGCGCAGCTGGCACAAGTGGGTGGTTGCGAACCACAAGTGGGAGGAATTCATGCAGGGCTATCTGGCCAGCATGAGCTACGTGGACAACCAGGTTGGCCGCCTGCTTGACGCGCTGGACGCCTCGCCGATGAAGGACAACACGATTATCGTCCTGTGGAGCGACCACGGATTCCACATTGGCGAAAAGGAGAACTGGGAGAAGTTTGCCTTGTGGGACAGGACCACCCGGGTGCCGCTTTTCATCCATGCCCCGGGGGTAAGCAAGGACGGCAGCAAGACCCAACAACCAGTCACGCTAACAGGCATCTATCCGACGTTGTGCGAGCTCGCCGGTCTGGCGGTACCGAAGCAATGCGATGGTGACTCGATGGTCCCGCAGCTCAAGGGTGCCGCCGCCGCGCGCGACAAGCTGGCCCTCACCTCCTATGTCTTCGGCAAGGGCAAGCCATCCCACGCAGTGGCCGATGCGCGCTACCGGCTGATTGTCTACGGCGACGGCTTTGAGGAGCTCTACGATCATCAGGATGACCCAAACGAGGCCACCAACCGGGCGAAGGATCCTGCGCTCGCGGAAGTCAAAGCGCGGCTGGCCAAGGGGATTCCCACTGACAGCGCGCCTTTGTGCGGCAGCGCGCCCCAATCACCGTTCAACAAGCGCGGCGCGGCTTCCGAGGAATAAACTCGCCCATGCAACCCAGTAAAAACAGGATGCGCGGTGCCTCCGTCGAGCGCCAGATGCCGGTAAGTGGAGCGGAGGTTTTCACGCTGTTGCACGACTACAGTCGCCGGCTTGAGTGGGACACGCTGCTGGTCGACGCCCGGCTAACAGGGGATCACACCCAAGCGCGGAAGGGTGCAACCTCGATCTGCACGGGCAAGCCATTGTTTGGCCTGATAGGGATTGAGACGCGCTATGTTAGCTTCAGGGAAGGCGAGCTGGCCGCTGTGGAGATGATCAACCGGCCGCCGCTGTTTGCCGCGTTCTCCGCCTCGATCCGGCACCAGGATAATGCGGAGGGGTCGATGATGACCTACAAGTTCCGCTTTGCCGCCAAGCCCAGGATCCTGCGCTGGCTGCTGGAACCCATCATGTTGGTCGAACTGCGCAAAGAGACGGGCAAGCGGCTTGACGCGCTGGCGAAGTTCCTTGGCGGTGACCGGCAGGTCTAGCAGCCGCGGGGCGCGCCAGCTCAAGGCCGCGACTTGAGCCGGGCGATCACGGTGAGGATCTGCGGGTTTTCGGTGTCGAGCGAGTCGGTGTCGAAGTCCCCGATAAGGTCCTCGATGACAAAACCGTGCTCCTCTAGCAGCGGCGTGAGGTCCTCGGGGAAAAGCCAGCGGATCGACTGGATGGACTCGTGGGTCTGGGGCGTGGAGCCGTCGGCCGGGTGGAGGGTGTAGCGGTGCTGGCGGACAAGCTTGTGATGATCCACGTCAATGGTATGGCGCGTCTCACAGGTTGCGTGGGCGCCGTCGGCCAGGGTGGCCTCATGATCGTCGTACCATTCGTTTTCCGGCAGTTCGCCGAGAATCTCGGCCCAGGGGATGAAGGTGGTTAGGTAGAGCTTGCCGTCCGGTTGGAGCAGGCCGCGCAGGGCGGCGATGGCCCTGCCGGGGTCGTCTACCAGTTGGAAGGTGAAGGCCGGAACCGCGGCGGCAGCGTAGCGCGTTTGCGCGGCGAAGGTTTCCAAGGGGGCGTGGTGGAGGGCCGGGGCGAGGCGCAGCTCCTCCGCATGTTGGCGGCACAGCTCAAGCATGTCCGCGGAGGGGTCGAGGCCCTCAATGTCGTGGCCCCGAGCCAGCAGGGGCAGTAGCAGGCGGCCGGACCCGCAGCCGACTTCCAGCGCGGTGCCGTTGACGTCGCGCAGGAAGGCGTCCAATAACGGCAGTTCGGCGGGCGGCCCTTCGGTGTCCCAGAACGCGTCATGCAGGGCGGCTTCGAGGTTCTGGTACATGGGCAAAAAAATCGGGAGGCGCGGGATGAACCGCAGCCTCCCGGGATGAGGGTTAGAATCGATTAGAAGCTGAAGATTTCCTCCGGGCGGAAGAAGCGGCGGACTTCCTCGGCGGCGGCTTCCGGGCTATCGGAGGCGTGGCAGACGTTGGTCATCATGTCGGCGCCGAAGTCGCCGCGGATGGTGCCTTTTTCGGCCTTTTTCGAGTCGGTTGGGCCGAGCAGGTCGCGCACCCGGGTAATCGCGTTCTCACCTTCCAAGGCGAGGGCGACGACCGGGGTCTTGCTCATGAAGGCGACGATTTCCGGGAAGAACGGCTTGTCGGCGACATGGGCGTAGTGCTCCTGGAGGAGGGCTTCGGTGAGCTGCATCATCTTGATGCCGCGGATCTGGAAGCCTTCCGCTTGGAAGCGGGCCAGCACGGAGCCGACGATCTTGTTTGCCACAGCGTCGGGTTTGAAAAGGATCAGGGTCGTCTCGTTAGACATGGCGGGGGAAGTAATGAGCCAATCGGCGCGTGGCAAGAGAATAACCGCTTTGGCCGGTTAGAGGGGCCGGGCGTAGGTGTCCGCGCGGTTGTGCCAGCCGGCGCGCCACTGGGCTTCCGGGCGGGAGGGGGAGGCGTTGGCGATCCGGCGGTCGAGCATGCGCTTGGCGCTGGCTGCGAACTCGGCAGCGGCCGGTTGGCCGGCGGGGACGTCGCGCATCCCCTGGAGGACCTGAAGCAGGCCCCAGCCGAGGCCGTTGTAGCGTTCGGCCGGGCTGATGCCGTCGCCCTTGAAGTTGACGTAGTCAATGAGGGCGTAGGTGCCGTTAGGGGTGGAGGCTACTTTCTGATAGTTTGCCTGGATGCGGGCGCGCTCGGCGGGCGGAGCGGCTGCGAGCAGAGCGGGACGGGCGGCCTGGGAGCGGGCGATGATGAAGTCGGTCTGCAGGGTGACGTTGTTAGCCAGCCAGTTGCGCAGCTCGGTTAGACCGGGGCCGGCGAGCGCGGCCTTGAAGGCGGCGCGGTTGGGCCACGGGGCGGCCGGGGCGTTGGCCAGGGCGGGGAGTTGGGCACCGCGGGCGCGGGCAAAGCGGACAAATTCGGGGAATGATTCGACGTAGGGGCCGCGCTGGCCGGCGGGGTACCAGATGAAGTGGCCGATTCCCAGGGAGGGGAATTCCTCGCCAGCGTTCCATGCGGTCAGTCCAGCAAGGGTGCCGCCGGACTCGTTTTGCCAGATTTTCCGGCCAATGGCGGCCTTTTGTTGGTCTGACAACTGGCTGCCGACAGGCCGTGCGGCGGGCGCGGCATTGGCCGGCGGGCCGCCGAGTGGCGAACAGGCTAACGGCAGCAGCAGGGCTGCTAGGGTGAGGAGGCGCGCGGTGGCTTGCATGAGGGGGAGTAAACTGCCACGCTGCGCGCGCATCAAGCAAACCTCCAAATGAATCAGATTCCCTGGGACCGCCTGTTAGCCTTCACCGCCATGGATGTGGTGAAGTTCGCCCTGAGTGCCGCGATGATTGTCATTGTCACCAAGGTGCAATTGTTCAACGACCGGCTTTCAGCCCTGCTGATCGCGCTGCCATTGACCTCGCTGGTGGCGATGGTTTGGATGCACCACGAGAAGCAGGCCCCGGCGCGCATCGCCAACCACGCGGAGGGGACGTTCTGGTTTGTGCTGCCGACGCTGCCGATGTTCCTGATTTTCCCGTGGATGCTGCGTCACGGGTGGACGTTTTGGCCGGCGCTGGCGGCCAACTGCCTGATCACGGCGGGGATTTTCTGGGGAATGGTGGCGGGGCTGCGGGCCGTGGGTATCGACCTAATGCCGAAATCCTAAGGAAGTCGGAACAAATACACAATTTCCGCTTGAAACGTTGAGGGGATTGTGTTTCCCCTCCGCCCCGGCATTCTGCCGGATCCCAACGAGCGTATATTTTTCCACGAAGCGACCGGAGGCAGCGATGCAGGAGGACAACATCATCCCGTTTGAGCAGCCAAAAGCGACTTCTAGATTTCCAGGCATTTCCATGAAAAGCGAGCTTGTCGAAAAGGCGGCGGAACTCATTCCCGATCCGCAGATTCTCATCAACATGGTGTCCCAACGGGTACGCCAACTCAATAGCGGTCGCTCGCCATTGATTCTCACCCGCCCAAGCATGGGGGCTGCCGACATCGCTTTGACCGAGATCATCGAGGGGAAAATCCGCCTCGTGGTCAAGCCAGTCGTCCAGTAGTGGACAGGCGGCGGCTTTTGGCGTATCCCGAGCTATGAGCGCGGACATCGCCAACAACAAGAAGGCGCTGCGGGATTTCCTCATCAGTGAACGCTACGAGGCGGGCATTGAGCTGAAGGGGACCGAGGTGAAGAGCATCCGGGCCGGGAAAATCAACATTTCCGACGCCTTTGCCCGCGTCGACCGCGGGCAGATCTACCTTTATGGCTGCGACATCCAGCCGTGGGAGACCGCGTCTAACTGGTTCCAGCACGAGGCCAAGCGGCCGCGCCGCCTGTTAGTCCATCGCAGTGAGATTCTCAAGCTGGAGATGGCAAGCGCGCAGAAGGGGGCGACGCTGCCGTGTCTGCGGATGTACTGGGTCGGGCGCCACGTGAAGATTGAAATCGGCGTCGGCAAGGGTAAAACCCACGCTGACCAGCGGCATGACCTGAAGAAAAAGGTCGAGCTGCGCGAGGCGCAGCGGGAGATGGCGCGCTTCAACAAGCGCTGAGGCTGAGGGCTCTGCGGGCGGCGCGAGGCTTTGAAAGCTTCCTGGCTGGCAAAGAAAGCTTTGCATTTGCGGTTTATTCTGATTCTTTGCGCGCACCCAACACAGGGCAGGCTGGCCAAGGCGGCTGGGCTGGAAGTGACCAAAACATCATGTCTGAAAATACCACAATCAATCCGAAGGACTATCAGCTGCACGAAGGTGACACCGGTAGCGCCGACTATCAGATCGTACTGCTCACGCTGCGCATCAGCCACCTCACTGAGCACCTCGGTACCCATAAGAAGGACACCTCCTCGCGCCGCGGCCTGCTGCGCCTGGTGTCGCGCCGCCGCAAGCTGCTAGACTACCTCAAGAACAACAGCGAGGAACGCTATCAGAAGATCCTCAAGGGTCTGAACCTCCGCCGGTAACAGCTCTCCGAAAACGGCCACGTGGATTTTCCCGTGGCCGTTTTTTGGTATCCGGCGCATGGAGCGACCGGCTGCCAGCATGGGCATCGCCCCGCGATTTGCCGCCCGCCGGACCGATTCCGGAGGATGCGCCCATGGACGAAGAAACCCGACCCGCCACTCAAAGCGACGTCCGCGGCGGGTCATGACGCTAACGAAAGAAAAAAGATGAACCTGAATATCCAGAACGTGACGATCCATGTGGGATCCAATCCGATCACCATCGAGACGGGCAAGATTGCCAAGCTTGCCGATGGTGCCGTGACCGTAACCTGTGGCGAAACGATCGTGCTGGTGACGGCCGTGTCCGCCACCAAAGTGAAGTCGGGCCAGACTTGGTTTCCGCTCTCCGTTGAGTACAAGGAGAAAGCCTCTGCCGCCGGTGTGTTTCCGGGTGGCTACTTCAAGCGCGAAGGACGCCCGACCGAGAAGGAGATCCTGACTTGCCGGATGACCGACCGTCCGCTGCGCCCGCTCTTTCCCAAGGGCTATCTTTACGAAACCCAGATCGTGGCCCTGCTGCTCAGCGCGGACTCGATCAATGACGCGGACATCCTGGCAATGAACGGCGCATCGGCCGCTCTTTGCGTCTCGGACGTCCCGTTCGCCGGCCCGATCGGCGCAGTGCGCGTCGGCCGCGTGGATGGCGAATTTGTCATCAACCCGACCTTCGCCGAACGCGAGGAAAGCGACCTGGATCTAATTTACGTGGGAAACAAGACCGACGTGATCATGATCGAAGGCGCGGCTAACGAAATTCCCGAGGAGGATTTCATCAAGGCCTTGTACTTCGCCCAGGAAAGCGTGACCAAGCTGGTGGAAGCCCAGGAAGAGCTCGCCGCGCGCTGCGGCAAGGCCAAGCGCGAGTACGAGCTAACACTTGCGAAGGAAGAGCTGTTGGAAATCGGCTATGAGGTTGCCGGTGACCGGATTGAAGCTGCCATCTACGCGCCAACCAAGGTTGAGCGCAGCAAGAAGGTTGGCGCCCTGCGCAACGAAGTGGAAGCTGCCATCAAAGAGCGCCACCCAAGTGCAACGGATTTCGACGTCGAGCAGGTGTTTGAATACATCCAAAAGAAGGCGTTCCGTATCTCCATCATGGAGAAGGGCGTGCGCGCTGACGGCCGCAAGGTTGGCGATCTGCGCGAGCTCTACGGCGAAGTCAAGAGCCTGCCACGCGTGCACGGCTCGGCGATCTTCGCCCGCGGCGAAACCCAGGCCATGGCCATCGCCACGCTCGCTCCTGCCGACGAGAAGCAATTCTTCGACAACTACGCCGGTGGTGAGGACAGCAAGCGCTTCATCCTGCATTACAATTTCCCGCCGTTCTCGGTCGGCGAGTGCGGTCGCTTCGGCGGCCAGAACCGCCGCGAAATCGGCCACGGCGCCCTCGCGGAGCGCTCGATCGCGCCAGTCATCCCTGACGAGGCGGATTTCCCTTACGCCATGCGCGTGAGCTCGGAGGTCATGGAATCTAACGGCTCGACCTCGATGGCGACGGTCTGCTCGGGCGTGATGGCCCTGCTAGACGCGGGTGTGCCGCTCAAGCGTCCGGTTGGCGGGATTTCCGTTGGCTTGGTGACCGAGTTGGATGCCAACGACAAGGTCATGAAGCACCTCACCCTGCTAGACATCATCGGCAGCGAGGATTTTTACGGCGACATGGACTTCAAGCTATGCGGCACGAGTGAAGGGGTGACGGGCTATCAGCTCGACCTGAAGCTGCCCGGCCTGCCGATGTCCATCCTCGAGGAAGCCATCCGCATCGCCAAGGACGGCCGCGGACTGATTCTGGACAAGATGAACGAGTGCATCTCCGGCCCGTCCGCGATGAGCGAGCACGCGCCGCGCATCGAGTCGGTCAAGATTGATCCTGACCGCATCGGTGAGCTCATTGGCCCAGGTGGCAAGAACATCAAGGGCATCCAAGCCGAGTCCGGCGCTGACATCAGCATCCAGGACGACGGCACGGTGCACATCTACGCGTCCAAGAAGGAAAGCCTGGAGCGGGCCAAGGAGATGATCCAGCGCATGTTCGCGGTCATCGAAGTCGGCCAGATCTACACCGGCAAGGTGGTTTCGACGACCAACTTCGGTGCCTTCATGGAAGTGCTGCCCGGCAAGGACGGCCTGATTCACATCTCCGAGTTGGCCGAAGGCCGCGTCAACGCCACCGAAGACGTCGTCAAGGTGGGTGACATCGTTAGCGCCAAGTGCGTCGGCGTGGACGAAAAGGGCCGCGTCAAGATGAGCCGCAAGGCGCTGCTGCGCGAGGAGCGCTCCAAGGGCATCGAGTCGTCCGACCCGAACGCCTCGGTGGCCGCCTCGGTGGAAGGCTAACGCTTGCTAGAGACTGTTTGAAAGCCCGTTCCGGCTGTGAGCCGGAGCGGGCTTTTTCTTTGTCCGGCCAGCGGCCCCCGGGCGGGCTAGCGCCCGTGCTGTTGGGACTCGGCGCCCTTGCGGGAGAATTCCGTGGTCCAACTGGTATACCAGAGGAACGCGCAGGTTCCGATGGCCAGAAGCAGCAGAACCAGGGTGAGCAGGAGGCTGAGGAAGGATTTCATGGCGGGCCGGCGAGGTGTTGGAAGCTCGGCGCACGGAGCGTCTAGCGCAAGAACCGATGGATTTTGGAGTATTTTCCCCGAAGTCGGGTGAAGACTTCGCGCAGGCGTTGTGTTATACGGGTGCCGATGTCTGAAGAGGATGAGCAGAAACAGGTCGATGATTCGGTGATCGTGCAGGCGTATGCCAAGACCCGCAAAAGCCTCATTGCCCGGTTAGACAACTGGGAGGACCAGCGCACCTGGGACGAGTTCTATCAGACCTACTGGCGCCTGATTTACGCCGTGGCCATCAAGGCGGGGCTGCGCCAGGACGAGGCGTTTGACACCGTCCAGGAGACGATTTTGTCCATCGCCAAGCAGAGCAAGAAGAAGCTTTACGACCCGGAGCAGGGCTCGTTCAAGACCTGGCTGATGAACATGACGCGCTGGCGCATCAACGACCAGTTTCGCAAGCGGCGCAAGGACACCGCGATGGCCGGAACCGCCTGGGATGACGACCGCAAAACCTCGCTGATTGATCGTTTTGAGGATCCGAAGGGCGATATTTTGGCCCGCCTGTGGGACGTCGAGTGGAAGAAGAACGTTGCCGACGCGGCGCTGGTGCGGGTCAAGGCGCAGGTTTCGCCCAAGCAATATCAGATTTTCGACTGCTACGTGATTAAGCAGTGGGATGCCAAGAAGGTCCAGGACCTTTTGAACGTGAGCATGGCCCAAGTTTATTTAGCCAAGCACCGGGTGGGTGCGGTGTTGAAGAAAGAGTTGGCCAAGCTCGAAAGCGATGAGGAATAAGGTCCGCCAAGATCCCACGATTCCCGACCACGAGGTGCTGCGCAAGATCGGCGGCGGCTCCTATGGCGAGGTCTGGCTGGCGCGCTCCATTACCGGTGCCCTCCGCGCCATCAAAGTCGTTTGGCGCGAGGATTTTGACGACGAACGCGGTTTTGAGCGCGAGTTCGAGGGCATCCTCAAGTTTGAGCCCATCTCGCGCGACCACCCGGGGTTGATGAACATCCTCCATGTCGGCCGCAGCCCGGACGGGTTCTATTACTACGTCATGGAGCTCGGCGACGACATCGTCACCGGCCGCGACATCAATCCCGTCGAGTACGTCCCGCGCACCTTGCGCGAGGACGGCAAGTCGGTCCACGAGCCGCTGCCGGTGGACCTGGTCATCGACGTGGGTGTTAGGCTTGCCGAGGCCCTCGAGCACCTCCACGAGCGCGGGCTTGCGCACCGGGATGTAAAGCCATCGAACGTGATTTTTGTTAACGGCCGGGCGAAGCTGGCGGACATCGGGCTGGTGGCGGCGCGCGGCCAGCGGACCTTTGTGGGGACCGAGGGTTTCGTCCCTCCGGAAGGGCCGGGGTCGGCCCAGGCGGACGTCTACAGTCTGGGCAAGGTGCTTTACGAGATTGCCACGGGCAAGGACCGGCTGCAATTCCCCGAGCTTCCCGAGGAGCTGCCGGAGGACACCAACAGGAAGCGCTGGCTTTCGCTGAACAACATCGTCTGTGACGTGTGCGAGCCCTATCTGGCCAAGCGCGGAATCCGAACCGCGGGGGAGCTCGCCGAGGCGTTGCGCGGGCTGCAGCGGGGCAAGCGCCACCGGCGGCGCAGCCCGTTGAGCGTGTTGCTCACCACCGCGGTGCTCACCTCAGGGATGCTGGTGCTGGGCTGGGAGGTGCTGCGCAACAGCCCGTGGTCAAGCGAATGGGCACCGCTTATCGACGCGGTGGGCGACACGCCGGAAGAAACCCGCATGGGCCACGTGCGGATTGTTAGCTACCCGGAAGGCGCTGACGTTTTCGATGCCGGGGGCCAGCGGGTGGGCACGACGCCTACCCAGATGCTTGTGCCGGTTGGGCAGCGCGCTGTTTTTTCTATCCGTCAGAGCGGGTTCCGGCCGGTCGAGATCGACCAATGGGTTTCCCCCGCGGCTGTCGATGATCCGTTGGTGTTAGGCAAGGAACTGGAGGTTTTCCGTCCACCGCAGGCTGGCGAGCCATGGACTGACCATCTGGGGATGAACTATCTGCCGGTTGACCTCCATCATGTGAGCTCGGGCTACATCACCGAGGCGATTTGGCGCCGTTTCGAGCGCCAGACGAAGCGTGCGGAATCCGGCGAGATTATCGCGGTGAGCGAGCGGGGAGAAAAGCGCAAGGTCGTGGCCGTGAGCGCCGCCTACGCGGCGGCCTTTGCCACCTGGGCAACCGATACCGGCAAGACCGGCTATCTGAGGGACGATGATTATTATTTGCCGGTCATGGCCGACAGTGGATTCCAAGGCGATGGCCTATCGGCCAAGGGGCGCGAGGTAAACCTCCGGCCTTTCTACGCGATGGTGCGCAAAATCCCCTACGCCATCCTCGAACTAACCACCGTGCCGCCGGGCGCCGATGTCTTTGTCGACAACGAGTTGGTAGGCAACTCCAGCGAGCCCCTGCGCCTCGGCAAAATCAAGCCGGGCAAGGTGCGCCTGCGGATGTTGTTGGAGGGTTACAAGCCAAAGCAGATCGACTTGGTCGCGGAAGCCGATGGCGTGCTCAGCTATGTGGGTGAGTTGGAGCGCAACCAGGGCGTTAGGTTCGGCCGTGACTGGGAGAACGGGCTGGGAATGAAGTTTGTGCCTCTCGGGCCGGACCTGATGGCGGCGGTGTACGAGACGCGGGTGCGCGATTACGCACCGTTTGCTCAGGCGGCCGAGGCGCGGCGGCCGCCCAAGCCGGACTTCCATCAGACGGAGGATCACCCGGTGGTGAGTGTTTCGCGCGAGGATGCGGAGGCTTACTGCGCCTGGCTAACAGCCCGCGAACGGGCCCAGGAGCGCATTGCCCACAGCCATTACTATCGGTTGCCTACCGACCTTGAGTGGAGTCTAATGGCGTTCGTGTTGGATGAGAGCGGGGCGACGCCCGGCGAGAGGGACGGGCGCAAGGAGACTATTTTTCCGTGGGGCCGCGAGTGGCCGCCTGACCGGCTGGCCGCCCCGGTGGGCAACCTGGCGGACCGCACCGCAGCCCAGTCACTGGGAACGCCGCTGGGGCGCTCGATTCCGTACTATGTGGACGGCTTTGCTAACACATCTCCGGTCGGGAGCTTTCCGGCCAACGCGCGGGGAATCTACGACCTGTGCGGCAACGCGCATGAGTGGGTGGCGGACGACTACAGCAAGACTGGGCGGTACGGAGTGCTGCGCGGGGGCGGCTGGAAAACCTATCAACAAGAGCACCTCGTGCTAGGCTGGCGCAACGCGGTGCCTCCCGGATTCCGCGACAACATTTACGGCTTCCGGGTGGTGCTCGCCAAGGAGAGTGCGGCGGATCCCAGCAAGCAGAAGACAAACAAAGAAAAAGATGGTCGAAATCAAAATTGATTACCAGGGCGGGCTGCACTGCAGCGCGGAGCACGGGCCGTCAGGCCAGCTGTTAGCAACGGATGCGCCGGTGGACAACTGCGGGCGGGGCGAGAGCTTTTCGCCGACCGACCTGATGGCCACGGCCTTGGGCAGCTGTATTGCCACCACGATGGGAATTGTTGCCGGGCGCAAGGGGATTGAGTTGGAGGGCAGTCGCTTCACGGTGCGCAAGTTCATGTCCGAGGACGCACCGCGGCGGATTGCGCGGCTTGAGGTGGAAGCTTTCATCGCGTTGCCCGCGGACCATCCCGAGCGCAAGCTGCTGGAGAGCACGGCCCACGCCTGCCCGGTGACCCGCAGCCTGCATCCAGACGTTGAGCTGGTGATTTCCTGGCAGTGGGGCGGTTGATGCTCGTCAGGCAAACCAGCCGTTGAGGGTCGCAAGGTCCTTGGCCATCCCGGCTAGCAGCTTTGCAGTTGTGTTGTCGGTGTACTCCACGTGGAGCGAGATCGGCGTGGTGGGGGCCAACAACTCGCGGACCAGCGCGGCGGCCTTGCTGTCGACGGCACCTTCTCCTAGCGGCACTGCGCTGCTGGTGCGGTTGGCGATCTTGTAGTCCTTGAAGTACACGGCCACGACGTGTGGCGCGGCGCGGCGGAAGTTCAGCTCCCAAGTGTTAGTGCCCTCGACCGTGGCGTGGGCAAAGTCAAAGGCGAGGCCGAGGTGAGCGGGGTCAATTTCGTCCAACAACCCGACGATGTCCCAGATGGGGGCTCCAACATAATTGCTGCCGCGGTGGTTCTGGTACTGTCCCTGGATGCCGAGTTGGGCGTTGAGGTTGGCAAGGTCCTTGAGCTGGGCGCGGAGGTTCTCAAGTTGGCGCGGCAGTGGTTGGTCCTTCGCGTAGTGGAGGTGGGCGAGGCGGTAGCGCTTGATGCCAAGCGCCACGGCAGCGCGTAGGGTTGCCTCGGTTTGGCCGGACTTGTCGACCTTGCTGATGCCGGTGGTCATGATTTGCACCTCGATCTGATGCTTGCGCAGCGCCTCGACGAAGGCCGGCAACTTGTCTGCAACCTCCTGGGGCTTAATATGCCCGTCGGGACGAATGGGCGCTTCAATGAGGCGCACGCCGATGGCGGCGAGTTTCTCGCCGAGCTCGTCAAAGGGAAGCGCCTCGAGGCCTTTGGTGAAAACACCGCGCGGAAAGCCCGTCGCTGCGCTCGTCTCCTCTCCGAAGGCAGGCAACCCGGCCAGGGACGCAAGGGCAAAACTTGATCGCTGCAGAAAATCACGACGCTTCATTGGCACCAGACTAGAGACCCATGCCCGCCGGTCAATCCCTGCCAGTCATGGATTTTTGCCGCCCTCGCGGTGAAAAAAGATTGCTTCCCGGGCTGCTGCGGGTATGACTTGGGGACCAATCCGCACAAAACAAGGCAACAAACTAAGGATTATGTTTCCCGACCACGCCCCACTGAGTCCCGCCCAGCGTCAGGCGCTCACCAGCGTTCTGCCCACCCTGGACGCCACCCAGCGCGCCTGGCTGAGCGGATTTCTCGCGGCGCCGGTTTCTGCGGCCCCTCTGGCTGTGAGCGCCCTTCCTCTGACCATCCTGTACGGCACCGAGTCGGGTAACTCGGAGGCGCTGGCCGACAAGACGGCCAAGGAGGCGAAGAAGCGCGGTTTCAAGCCGGTTGTTAGGAACATGGCGCAGACCTCGGTGGCCGCCGTGGCGGAGAGCGAGAACCTGTTAGTCATTATCAGCACCTGGGGCGACGGTGAGCCGCCGGAAGGGGCGATGGGCTTTTACAAGGACTTTATGAACGGGGCGCCGTCGTTTAGTAGGACCAACTTTTCAGTCTGCGCGCTGGGGGACACGAGCTACGAGAAGTTCTGCCAGATCGGCAAGGACCTTGATGCGCGGCTTGAGGCGCTAGGCGGCAAACGGATCGCCGCGCGGCAGGATTGCGACGTCGACTACGAAGAGGCGCACATGGAGTGGATGACGGCCGCGCTTGATGGGCTGGCACCTGCTGTTAGCAAGGCATCCGTCGCGCCTGCTGGAGTGAGCGTGGCGGTGGCGCCCGCGGAGGTGGTGTTTGACAAGCGCAATCCGTTTCCGGCGGAAACCCTGGTCAACATTGTCCTCAATGGTAGCCGCTCGGAGAAGGAGACTCGGCATCTTGAGTTTTCCCTCGAGGGATCAGGAATGAGTTATGTTCCGGGCGACGCGCTGGCGGTCGTGCCGGTCAATCCGCCGGATGCGGTTGAGGCGCTGCTGCAAGCGAGCGGACTCAGCGGAACCGAGGAAATTGAGGTCAAAGGGGTGGGGCGCAAGCTGCTGGCCGATGCGCTGCGCGAGGATTTTGACATCACCGCCCTGTCGCGTGCGGTGTTGCGAAAATACCAGGAGCTGGCGGGGTCGGCGAAGCTGGCCGAGATGCTAGGCGACGAGGCCAAGGATGCTTTGAAGAACTTTTTGTGGGGCCGCCAGATTGTCGACGCGCTTGAGGAGTTTCCGGTTCCAGGCCTCACCGCCCATCAGTTAGCCGGGATTTTCCGCAAGCTCCCGCCGCGGCTCTACTCGATTGCGTCGAGCCCGCTGGCCCATCCGGACGAGGTTCACCTGACGGTTGCGGCGGTCCGCTACCACAGCCGCGGTCGCGACCGCAAGGGGGTGGCATCAACCTATCTAGCAGACCTGGTGAAGCCGGGCAGCAAAGTGGCGGTCTACACCCACCAGAACAAGAATTTCCGCCTCCCCGCCAGCGGCGAGACGCCGATGATCATGGTTGGACCGGGCACCGGCGTGGCACCGTTCAGGGCCTTTGTCGAGGAGCGTGGCGAACTGGGCCACAGCGGCAAGAACTGGTTGTTCTTTGGCGAGCAGCGCTACAACGAGGACTTCCTCTATCAGCTAGAGTGGCAGCAGCACCTCAAGAGCGGGGTGCTCAGCAAGCTCGACGTGGCCTTCTCGCGCGACCAGCCGGAAAAGGTTTACGTGCAGCACCGGATGTTGGAGCGAGGCGCGGAGCTGTACGCCTGGCTTGAGGAAGGGGCTAACTTTTATGTATGCGGTGACGCTGAGCGGATGGCCGTGGATGTCCACGAGGCCTTGGTGAAAGTCATCGCCGAGCACGGCGGCAGGTCTGCGGCGGAGGCCGAGGACTACATTGACGCGATGCGCAAACAGAAGCGCTACCAGCGCGATGTCTATTGAACCGGTAAAATTCCAATCTAATTTTTCCATGAGCGAAGAACCAAAACTTGCGGCCAATGAGGGCATCAAGACGCGCAGCAACTACCTGCGGGGGACGATTGCGGAGGGTCTGCAGGACCAGACAACCGGGTCGATGTGCGAGGACGACCAGCAGTTGCTGAAGTTCCACGGGACCTATCAGCAGGATGACCGCGATGTGCGCTCGGACCGCCGGGCCCACAAGCTCGACAAGGCATACTCGTTCATGATCCGGATCCGGGTTCCGGGCGGGGTGGCCACTCCGCACCAGTGGCTGGAAGCCGACCGGATTGCCGAACAGTTCGGCAACGGCACCTTCAAGCTAACAACCCGGCAGGCGTTCCAGCACCACGGGATCATCAAGAGCAACCTGAAGCGCACCATCCGCGAGATCAACCTTGCGGCGATGGACACGATAGCCGCGTGCGGCGACGTGAACCGCAACGTGATGTGCAACCCGAACCCGCACCTTTCCTCGGTCCACGCCGAGGTGCTGCAGGCGGCCCAGGCGATCAGCGACCATCTCACTCCGAGTACCCGGGCCTACCATGAAATTTGGTTAGACGGGGAGAAGTTCAACTCCTCCGAGGAGGAGGTTGAGCCGATCTACGGTAAGACCTATCTGCCGCGGAAGTTCAAGATCACCATCGCGGTTCCTCCTAGCAACGATGTGGATATTTTTGCCAACGACCTGTCGTTCATTGCCATCGTGGAGGCGGGGAAGCTCGTCGGTTACAATGTGGCGGTTGGCGGCGGCATGGGGATGACCCACGGAGCGGACGCAACCTATCCGCGGCTCGCCGACGTGATCGGCTTCTGCACCACCGAGCAGGTTCTCGCCGTGTCGGAAAACGTCGTCAAGGTGCAGCGCGACTTCGGCGACCGCCGCGAGCGCAAGCACGCCCGGCTGAAGTACACCATTGAGGATCATGGTGTGGCGTGGTTCAAGGCGGAGCTGGAGAAGTATCTCGGCTTTGAACTGGGTGCGGTCCGTCCCTACCACTTTGAAGACAACGGTGACCGTTATGGCTGGGTCGAGGATGATCGCGGATACAGTCATCTTACCCTCTTCATCGAGGGCGGACGGGTGGTGGACACCGACAGCTATCCGCTGCGCACCGGCTTGCGCGAGATTGCCAAAGTCCACCAGGGCGACTTCAGGCTAACAGCCAACCAGAATGTCATGATCGCCAACATCGCCCCGGAGCGGCGTGCGGAGATCGAGGGGTTGCTTGAAACCTACGGCCTGCGCGACAGCCACCAGCGCAGTGCGCTGCGTCTCAGTTCGATTGCCTGCGTGGCCTTGCCGACCTGCGGGCTCGCGCTTGCCGAGAGCGAGCGCTACCTGCCGCAACTCGTCAGTGAGTTGGAGGAGGTCATGGAACGTTGTGGCCTGCGCCATGACGCGATCACCGTCCGCATGACCGGCTGCCCTAACGGGTGCGCGCGGCCCTACATCGCGGAGATCGGATTTGTCGGCCGCGCGCCTAACAAGTACAACGTCTACCTGGGCGGCGGGCACGCGGGCCAGCGTCTCAACAAGCTGTATCGTGCGGCGGTTGCGGGTGAGGAGATTGTCCCGTTGCTAGAGCCAATGATTGAGGCGTATGGGAAAACGCGCAAGGCCGGTGAGCGGTTTGGGGATTTTGTGATTCGCGCGGGCTTTGTGAAGGAGACCAAGACGGGGAGCGAGTTTCATGCTGACGTGGCGGCCGAGGAGCTTGCCGGAGTGGGGGAGGGCTTAAAATGATTATGGAGCGAACCCATCCATCGTCCCCGACCGCTGGGCAGGGTTGCGCCGGGGAGTTGTCCCTTGAGCTGGCAAGCCTGCGCGCCGGTGAGCGGCTGCGTTTGCTGCATGTGGGCCACGGGGAGCGGCTGATGGCCACCACCAGCTTTGGAGTGCAGGCTGCGGTGATGCTCCACCTTATCAAGGAGCACGCTCCGGACATTCCGGTGGTTTTCATCGACTCCGGCTACCTGTTTGACGAGACCTACCGGTACGCCGAGGAGCTAACCAGCCTGCTGAGCCTGGATGTCCGGGTTTACCAGCCAGAGCTAACAGCAGCGCGGATGGAGGCGCTGCATGGAAAGCTCTGGGAACAGGGCGGGGAGGGGATGGAAAAGTACGGGGTGCTAACCAAGATTGAGCCGATGAACCGGGCGCTCGGCGAGTTGGGCCGCGACATCTGGCTCAGCGGGATGCGCCGGGTGCAATCCCGGACGCGCGCGGAGCGGCCGTTTGCCGAGCAGCAGAAGAAGACCCTCAAGGTCTATCCGATTCTTGATTGGGCGGATGCGCAGGTTGAGGCTTATTTTCATGAGTACCAGCTGCCGCGCCACCCGCTGGCCGACCAGGGGTATGTGACCATGGGCGACTGGCACTCGACCCAGCCGGCCATCGCCGGGCTGGATGCCGAGGCGACCCGCTTCAATGGCGAAAAATACGAGTGCGGGCTGCACTTCGACTCGGGCCAACAGGACTTCCAGATCTGATATTTTTAAGATGTCATAGGCAAGGCGGGCGCTAGAGTCCGCCGGTGAGTTTTCCAATCCCAAATCGACAACTAAGAGCATGAGCAAAGGAATTTCAGCCAGCATGGCCGACACGGTGGGCAACACGCCGTTGATCCGCCTCAATCATCTAACCAAGGGCCTGCACGCGGAGATTTGCGTGAAGGCGGAGTTTTTCAATCCGCTTTTCAGCGTCAAGGACCGCATCGGCAAGGCGATGATCGAGGCCGCCGAGCGCGATGGATCGCTCAAGCCCGGCGGGCTCATCATTGAGCCAACTTCGGGCAACACCGGCATTGCCTTGGCATTTGTCGCGCGGGCGAAGGGCTACCGGATCATTCTAACAATGCCGGAGACCATGTCGATCGAGCGCCGGGTGCTGCTGCGCCTGTTAGGTGCGGAATTGGTGCTGACGCCTGGGCCGCGGGGGATGGGCGGTGCGATTGCCAAGGCCAAGCAGCTGGTGGCGGAAAACGAGGGATCGTTTGGTCCCGGACAGTTTGACAACCCAGCCAACCCGCAGGTGCACCGCGAGACGACCGCGGAGGAGATCTGGGAACAGACCGGTGGTGAGATTGATGCCTTCGTGGCAGGAGTCGGCACGGGTGGGACCATCACGGGAGTGGGCGAGGTGATCAAGGCGCGGCGGGCGATGAAATGCTTTGCGGTAGAACCTGCGGCCAGTGCGGTGATTTCCGGTGGTCAGCCGGGGCCGCACAAGATCCAGGGGATTGGAGCGGGATTCATTCCGAAGAACTGCAACGTGGACATCATCGACGAGGTCATCACGGTGACCAATGAGGATGCCTTCGAGACGGCGCAGGCACTTGCTCAGCAAGAAGGTCTTCCGGCGGGGATTTCGACCGGTGCCAATGTTTGGGCAGCCATTCAGATTGCCAAGCGGCCGGAATTTGCCGGCAAGCGGATTGTGACCATTGGTTGCTCGGCCACTGAGCGCTATCTGAGCACGATGCTTGCCGAGAAGGTTCGCGAAGAGGTCGCCAACCTGCCGGTCCACGAGATTTGATCTTGCGTAGCACCCCCCCACAGCACCCGGCAGTCGCAAGGCTGACCGGGTGTTGTGAATTTAAGGGGAAGTTTTTTGGGGAGGCTATTCGCGACGGGTGCCCCCGAGGCGCTGCTCGAAGGCGGAGACGATCGCGGTGATCCAGCGCTGGTTTTCCGCTGTGGGATCCGCTTGATGCCAGCGTTCAAACGAGCGCTTTGCCCAGATCAGCCACCCACGGGTGATGGCCGAGTAGGGGAAGACCCAGCCGTCGATGTCGATGAAGGTGTAGTGGACGATCACGCGGCTCGGGGCCGGGAGAACTGGCAATTCCTTGACGCAAACAATCAGGTGGCCATCGGGGCTGGTGCCGAGTGGGCCGCTTGGTGCCGGATCGGGCCGCGGGCGATCAAAGTTGTTGTGGATGTTCACGGGAACGATGGCGGAGAATTTGCCGGGCAAATGAACGCCGCCGGAAGGGGGAAGATCAACCCCGAAACGGCGCGAAATTTCATCTAAGTTGTTTTGCACCAGGCATAGTCGAGGAATGGCGCGATCACCCGGGCGAGTTCGAGCGGGCTGGAATAGTTCAGGCCGTGAGCTGCGCCTGGGAGAACGGCGAGCTGGCCGCGGGGGACGAGGCGGACCACTTCTTCGGCCCATGCCTGAGGGGCGACGAAGTCATGCGTGCCGCGGACGACCAGGACAGGGGCGGTGATTTTTGGAAGGGTGGTTTCTATGGAGTGGCGGAGGCAATGATGCAGAGTGGCCAGAATGGTGCGCGGACCGGCTTTCAGGAAGTGGCGGAGGACCAGCGTGGGCAGGCCGCGCTTTTCAAAAAAGGCGGTAAGGCCGAGGCGGATAATTTGTTGGAGCGCGCTGCGGTGCTGCGGGTCAACGGTCGGGCCAGTCAGAACGAGCTTCCCGACCCGATCCGGGTGGCGCGCGGCAAGTTCCGCGACCACCTGGCAGCCGTACGAGTTGCCGAGGAAATGGGCAGCGGGAATCTCAAGGACATCAAGAAGATCAACCAAGGCATCGGCCAAGCCGACCGGTCCGGGAAGCGGCCGCGGGCGGAAGCTTGCGCCGTAGCCGGGGAGGTCGGGGATGAAGACCTCGGCATGCGGCGCAAGCTGCTCGGCGAGCGGCAGCATGTAGATGCCTGGGATGATGAACCCGTGGACGCAAACCAGCGGGGTTCCGCGCCTGGAGGCACCTCGGCGCGCGAGCCTCCCGCGATTGGTGCGCAGGGAGACTTCGCCGCCGGCGGCGCGGATGTGGAGGGTCCTGAAGCGGTCGGGCATGGGCGGCCTTACTTCGGCAAGGCGAGGTGTTCTTGGCGATGTTTAAAGTAGCGCGCGGCAGCCAGACTGCCGCCGAGGATGATGGCCGAGGCGAGCAGGGCAGGCCGTCCGGTGCTTTTGCCGTTGGGTTGTTTGCAGCCGCCGCTTAGCTGGTTCATGGATGGCATGGAGTGATAGAGGTTGCCGGGGTTGTCGACACCGACCTCGTCCTTGAAGTGATCCTTGGGAACCTGGCGGGCCATAAGCCTCTCCGCGGCACCCGGAGCCATGCGCAGCAGGGGGTGACGGCCGCGTTGTTGATCCAGACGTCGATTTTTCCGAATTCTTCAACGGCAAGTCGCGCAAGCTCCTGGATTTCCGCCTCCCGGGTGACGTCCGCGGGAATGGCAATGGCGCGCCCACCGTAGACCCGGCATTCCTCGGCGACCTCCTCGAGCGGCTCGCGCTCGCGGGCGCAGAGGACAAGGGTGCCGCCCTGGCGGGCGAGCTCAAGGGCCGTGGCGCGGCCAATGCCGCTGGATCCGCCGGTGATGACGATGACTAGGTTTTTGATGCTTTGCATGGCAACAAACGTTTGGGTTGAGTGGCGCGCAAACGCCCAGTGCGCAGCGCCGCTTTTTTAAGGAGCGCACGCCGTACCAAGCCGGCACTCTGCGGCAACTCGCGCAGCCCGTGTTGGTGGCCCAAGCGCTTTGGCACCGGGCTCAGCGGGCAGAAGCGTGCAACTCGCCCATCGCTGGGCAATCTGCATAGCGGGGCGCATGCACGCGTGCTTGCCGGCACCCACGCCGCGTGGATGATGCGAATACTCTATCGCCCGCCACATACCACTGCCCATGTTGCATTTACCCGAAGACCTCCTTGTCCAGCCGCCCGCCCTGGGAGTCATTGGCGGCAGCGGACTTTATGCAATCGAAGGGCTTGAGGAGGTCGCCCGGCGCCGGGTGGTCACGCCCTTCGGCCCTCCGTCCGATGAGCTCATCGAAGGCCGGCTCGGTGGGTGCCGGATCTGCTTCCTGCCGCGCCACGGGCTTGGCCACCGCTTGCTGGCCCACGAGATCAACCATCGCGCAAACATCTGGGCGCTGCGCTCGCTCAACGTGCGCTGGATTGTTGCCGTCACCGCCGTGGGCAGCCTGCGCGAGGACCTCGCGCCGCGCCAGGTCGTCGTGCCCGACCAACTCGTTGACCGCACCGGCAAGGGCGAGCTGAACACGTTTTTTGGCGGCGGGATTGCCGCCCATGTCGGCTTTGCCGATCCCTATAGCGACGGCCTGCGCCAGCTCTTGTTGGCTGCCGCCGCCCCTCTGGCGCCGCGGCTCCACGACGGAGGCACCTACCTGTGCATGAACGGGCCTGCCTTCTCCACCCGCGCCGAGGCCAAAATGCACCGCGCGCTGGGGTTTGACATCATCGGCATGACCAACGCCGGCGAGGCGCGCCTGTGCCGCGAGGCGGAAATCGCCTTCGCCACCCTGGCCCTGGTCACCGACTACGATTGTTGGAAAACCGACGAGCCGCCCGTAGAGGTGGCGACGTTGTTGGAAAACCTCCACGCCAACGGATCGCTCGCCAAGCAGGTCATCCGCGCGCTTGCCCCGCAGATTCCAGCAGAAGCTAACTGGCCCGAGCACCGCGCGCTTGACGCGGCCATCCTCACGCCCCAGGCGCTGTGGGATGCCGGCAAGGCGCGCGACCTCGCGCCGCTGCTCGCGCGCTTTGGCGCCTAGGCCTCGCTGGCCGGCGCGGCGGCCGTCGGGCCGGTTGCGGCACCGGCCACCACGCGCACCGGGATGGGCTCCATCCCCCTGTCCGCGCTGAGCACCCGGTGCGGGAAGGGCATCTCAATCCCATTGGCGCTGAAGGCGCGTTGGACCTCGCCGGCAATTGAGTTGCGCACCGCCAGGTAGTCCTCTTTGACCATCCAGACGCCAAGCATGAAGTTGATGGCCGAGTCGCCAAAGCTCATGAACATTACCAACGGCGCGGGCTCATCAAGGCACAGCGGGTTGCTCTCGGCCGCACCGCGCAGCACGCGCATGACTTCGCCAATGTCCTCCTGATAGCCGGCGGCCACATTCAGGTCGTAGCGGCGGATCGGGTTGCGCGTGATATTGGTCACCTTGCTCTTCACCAACGTTTCGTTAGGAATGCGCACCGAGCGGTTGTCCATCGTGCGCACCGTCGCGGAAATCATCCCGATGTTGTCCACCACGCCGGTGACCCCGTCGACCTCGATGAGGTCGCCGACCACGAAGGGCTTCTCGCCTAACAGGAAGAACCCGCTGATGAGGTTCGACAGGGACGTCTGGGCGGCGAAGCCAATGGCGATGCCCGCGATGCCGGCCGCGCCGAGAACAGCGGCAAGATTGATGCCAAATTGGTTCAGCGCGGTGGCCAAAACCAGAATGATGAGCGCCCAGCGGATGATGCGGGTGAGCAACACCCCAGCCTCGGCGGAAAACCGCGCCGTGGACACCCGGTGCACCAGCCGCGACAGCAGCGCCGCGAGGGGCAAACCCACGGCCAGCACGATGGCCGTGGAGACGAGCTGGCCTATCCTTTCCTCTGTTAGCGAGAAGGATAGAAATTCTGGAAGTTGGACGGCAAGACTCATGAGGGATCGCCCAGAGGATTGAGTTGGCCAAGCACTCGGGCAAAGGCACTGTGCATGGTCGAGCGGCGGCGGCGACCCTGCGGCGGGGGAGTGAGTTCGACGGCGTCCTCATAGGGCTCCGCGGGCCTCGACGCGTAGGTGATGTTGTTGAGGTTGTGCTCCTGGACGTTGACGCGCAGACGCGCGGCGTTGGACCACAGGCGGCCGTCCTTCTGGAACACCGCGAGGTGTTGGGTTTCCAGGTAGAGGCGCTCAAACGGCAGGCTCTCGGTGCCGTCGTTGACGATGCTGATGGAGCAGACGATGTCGTAGGCTGGCCACTCCTGCGGTTCGAAGGTGCGCCGGGCGTAGGTCTTGAGGGCAAATCCGAGGCTGCCCGCCAGCGGCGTGCCGTGCCAGGTCTTGGAGAGCCGCTCGGTGGGGACGGCTAGCAGGCTAACCATCGCGCCGTAGCACTCGCCCAACACCTCTATGGAGGCAGAGATGCCGACAAAGAAGTTAGCCTGGCCGCCCGGCGAGAGGTGCAGGAGGCTGCGCGGTCGGGCAATGACCGGAAGGGCCGGGAAGGCCGGGCGGAAGCACACGCGGCAGTCGTTGGGGTGGCGGTCCCAGCGTTCCCATTCGATCTGGTCACTGAGATCCGCGGCTTCGCCTTCCATTCCGATGCCTTCGGGAGCGCCGCTGGGGAAGGAGGCGATCCGCCACTCGCCGTGGATGTTCATGACCAGCAGCGAGAGAGCGCCAAAATCCGCGCGCAGCCAGCGGCCCTTGGCGATTGTCCGCTCGTCCCACTGGTCAGGCCCGCTCATGTCGCGGAGGATGGAGAGGGGAGGAATTCCTGTCAAAGCCAAAGCCGGTGCGTGGTGGCCGGCAGCCGATTAGAAAGGCTTCTCCTCGCCGCTTGGAGTGGTTTCGATTGGCTTGCGTCCGCGCTTCCTGTCCCTAACCCAAACAGTGGTGACCGCACCGCGGCGGGTCTTGCGGACTTCAAACAGGTCAATGGCGTTGAACAGATCGCTGAGTTTGCTGAACCCGTAGTTGCGCGGGTCAAACGACCCCTGGTTGGAAATGTGGGAGCCGACCGGGCCCAGCGGTGCCCAGCCGTCCTCGTCCTCACAGGACTCGATGGCCTTGCGCAGGATGGTTAGCAGCTTGGTGTCGCCTTTAAGCAGGTTGACGTTGGAGGCCAGGTTGGTGCGGGTTTCGCGCGCCTGGATGTTTTCGTCCAGATAGAGGAAGCGCGAGCAGCTGTTAACAAAGGGTGTCGGGGCCTTGATGCCGCCAAAGCCGATGACCTGCTTGCCGTCGGCCCGCAGCCGCAGGACCAGCGGGGTGAAGTCACAGTCTGAGGAGACCAGGCAGAAGGTGCTCACCTGCTTGGTGTAGAGCACATCCATCGCGTCAATGAGCAGGGCCATGTCCGCCGCGTTCTTGCCCTTGACCAGGTCAAAGTGTTGGACCGGCTGGATCGCGTAGTCGTGGAGGATTTTCTCCCAACCGGACAATAGCGGGTTTTTCCAGTTGCCGTAGGCGCGGCGGATGTTGACCACGCCATAGGAGGCAAGTTCGGCGATGATGAAGTCAATCTTGGCCGCCGGCGCGTTGTCGGCATCGATGAGCAGCGCGATGCTGTCGGACGGCGGAGTGGAAGAATTCATAATGAGCGCCAAGATGGACAGGGCGGCCGCGGGTGCCAAGTGATTTGTTAGCCTCGGCCGCCAGCCGGGATCATCGCGCCGTCAACAAGCCGGGCAATGCCGAGCGGGTTGTCCTGTTGGAGGGCCGGAGGCAGCAGAGTGTCGGGAAGGTTCTGGAAACAAACCGGGCGGATGAAGCGCTCGAGCGCAGCGGTGCCAACCGCGGTGAAGCGCGAGTCGCTCGACGCCGGCCACGGGCCGCCGTGCTGCATCGCGCTGCCAACGACCACGCCGGTGGGCACGCCGTTGACGATGACGCGGCCGGCTATCTGTTGGAGTAGGTCCAGCATGTTGGTTGCCGCGATCTCGTTCGCCTCGCCGAACACCGAAGCGGTGAGCTGGCCGCCCAGGGAGCGCAGCACCGCGATGGCCTCGGCGACGGATTGATAGAAAACAATGATGGCGAACGGCCCGAAGACCTCGTGGCGCAGCGCCTCGTCGGCGAGGAAGGCGGCCGCGTCGGTGGCCACCACTATCGCGGCACCCTGTGAGCCCGTTGCGGCGGTGGTGGCGCGGGCGAGCACCTCGAGCGCGGGGTGGGAGTCCATTGCCGCGCAGCTGTTAGCGAAGCTGCTTGCGATGCCGGCGTGGAGCATGGCGGAGGGAACCGTGGCGCTGACGCTGGCGGCAAGGGTCTGGCGGAAAGCTTCCGCTCCCGGGCCGCTGGGAAGGAGGATGACGCCTGGCTTGGTGCAGAACTGGCCCGCGCCATCGAGAATGGAGCGCGCAATCGCGGGTGCGGCCGAGCTGATGGTTAGGCCGCCTGGCAGGATGACGATCGGATTGAGGCTGCCCATTTCGGCGAAAACCGGGATCGGGTCTGGCCGGTTGGCCGCGGCATCAAACAGCGCGCGCCCGGCAGTTAGTGAGCCGGTGAAGCCGATGGCCTTGGTGTGCGGGTGGCGGGCCAGCGGCGAGCCAAGGATTCTGCCCGCGCCCTGCAGGAGCGAAAAAATGCCCGCTGGCAGGCCGGTTTCGCGCAGGGCCGCGGCGATGACCTCGCCAACCAGTTCGGAGGTTCCGGGGTGGGCTTCATGTGCCTTGACGATGACCGGGTTGCCGGTGGCAAGCGCGGAGGCCGTGTCGCCCCCGGCCACCGAGTAGGCGAAGGGAAAGTTGCTGGCCCCAAAGACCACCACCGGCCCAAGCGGCAGCATCATCCGGCGCAGGTCCGGGCTACCTGTCTCAATGCGCGCATCCACCCACGAGTTGTCCCGGGCAATGGCGGCAAACATCCGCAGCTGGGCGACGGTGCGCGCCCGCTCGCTTGTTAGGCGCTGCTCCAACAGGCCCGTCTCCAACCGAGCCCGGTCGATGAGCTCGTCTCCGAGAGCGAGCATCCCCGCGGCGATCGCTTCGAGCAGCCGGGCGCGGGTTTCCCCGCTTGCGGTGCGGAAGGCCGAGGCGGCCTTCGCGGCGGCCTGCAGGGCGGCGTCGACATCGGCCAGCGCGGCGAGGCAAAAGTCGCCGGTTAGGGTGGTGCCGTCAGTGGGTGAGACGGCGTGGAAGAGCGTGCCGCTGCCGGCGCTGCGAGAGCCGGCAATCAGCGAGTGTCCGTGAAGGGTAGGCATGCGGGTAGGGTGGCGCGGGAAGGGTATGTCATTCTGGTGGTTCTGCGCAGGCTTTTTGCGCCCCGGCCGCCAATCTTGGCGTTGGGTCCCGCGCGCAGGCCCGAGCGGCCTGCTAGCTAACAGCCGGGCCGGCGCAATGGCGGGCAACTTCAGCCTTGTTAGCCGGCTTCCCGGGCAATGAGTTGCGACCTATGGTTGACGTTAGGGGTAAATCCGCATAAGTCCGCGCCATGTCTCAGTCAGCCCGCAAATCAGTCGTTGGTCCCTGGTCCGGAACTTTTCCAGCCATCACCACCTCAATGCACCAGGATGGTTCCCTTGATCTTGAAGGGACCGCCCGCCACACGGAGCGCCTGATCGCGTCGGGTGTTTCGGGGATTATCTACCTCGGATCGCTGGGTGAGAACCAGATGCTCAGCGCCGACGAGAAGCGTTTGGTGATGCGTGAGATGGTGGGCGTGGTGGGCGGCCGGATTCCGGTGCTCAGCGGCGTTGCGGAGACCTCGACGGCCGAAGCGATCCGGTACACCCAGGACTGCGAAGCGATGGGCGTGGACGGCATCATGCTGATGCCCGCGATGTGCTACAAGACGCCGGATATCGAGGAGACCAAGGCGCATCTGGTGGCCGTCGCTAACAAGACCGGCATGCCGATCATGATTTATAACAATCCGATCAGCTACGGCAACGACATCACGCCGGAAAATTTCCTTGAATTGTCGGACGTGAAGAACTTCGTGGCGATCAAGGAGAGCACCGGCAACACGCGGCGCATCACCGACATGCACAACACCGTGGGCGGCCGCTACGCAATGTTCACCGGCGTTGACGACCTCGCGCTGGAAAGCGCCATCCTTGGCCTCGACGGCTGGGTGTGCGGCACAGGCATCGCCTTCCCCGAGGAAAACCAATATCTTTGGGACCTCATCGTGGCCGGCGAGTGGGCCAAGGCGGTTGAAATCTACCGCTGGTTCAGCCCGCTGCTGCACCTCGACGTCAGCGTCAAGCTGGTGCAAAACATCAAGCTCTGCCTGCAGGAAGTTGGCCTTGGCACCGAATGGGTGCGCGCCCCGCGCCTGCAACTCGTCGGCGCCGAGCGCGAGGCGATCCTCAAGGTCATCCGCACCGGTATCGAAAACCGCCCGCAGCTGCCAGCACGCGCCTAAGCGCCACAACATAGCAGCTGCTAACCGCACCATGCGCTCCATCCAAGTCATCGACTCCCACACCGGCGGCGAACCGACCCGGGTGGTCATTGCCGGCGGACCGGACCTAGGTCCGGGATCCATCGCAGAGCTCGTCGAGCGCCTGCGCAATGACCACGATGACTTCCGCAAGTCCGTGGTTTTAGAGCCGCGGGGCTCCGACGTCATGGTAGGCGCGCTGTTGTGCGAGGCGCATGAGCCCGGCTGCGTGGCCGGGGTGGTGTTTTTCAACAATGTTGGCTACCTCGGGATGTGCGGCCATGGCCTGATCGGGCTGATGGCCACCCTGGGCCACATGGGCCGCATCAGCGAGGGCACCCACCGCATCGACACCTGCGTCGGGGTGGTGGAGGCCGTGCTGCATGCCAGCGGGGAGGTGACCTTCACCAACGTGCCTAGCAGAAGAAGCGTCAAGGACCTGGTCGTCGACGTGCCGGGCGTCGGGATTGTTAGCGGTGACGTCGCCTGGGCGGGCAACTGGTTCTTCCTGACCAAGAAGCCGCACGTGGAACTTTCGATGGACACGCTTGAGGCGCACGCGGCGCTGGCGTGGAGCATCCGCCAGGCGCTAACAGCGGCGGGGTATCCGGAGATCGACCACATAGAATTGTTTGGCGATCCACGCGGCGGTGCCAACTCTCGCAGCTTTGTGCTGTGCCCGGGCAAGGCGTACGACCGGTCGCCATGCGGCACCGGGACGAGTGCCAAGCTCGCCTGTGTGGCGGCTGACGGCAAGTTGGCGGTGGGTGAGGAATGGGTGCAGGAAAGCATTGTGGGTTCGACGTTCCGCGGCACGTTCCGCTGGCACGACGAGGAGCGCGGCGAGATTCTGCCGAGCATCACCGGCCGCGCGTTTGTTAGCGCGGAGGCCAAACTTTTGTTTCACGAGGACGATCCATTTGCCGCGGGCATTTCATGAGTAAGCACGTTGTTGTCATTGGTGGGGGAGTCATTGGTCTTTCGGCAGCGGAAGCCTGCGCGGCGCGTGGTCACCGGGTGACGGTGGTCGAGCGGCTTCCGCGCCAGCGCACCGGTTGCTCGTTTGGCAATGCCGGCATGGTGGTGCCAAGCCACTTTGTTCCGCTCGCCGCGCCGGGGATGATTGCCCTTGGGCTCAAGTGGATGTGGAATCCCGAGTCGCCGTTTTACGTCAAGCCGCGCATCAACTTGGACCTGATCCTTTGGGGGCTGAACTTCATGCGCTCCGCCACCAAGGAGCACGTCGCGGCTTGCGCGCCGCTGCTGCGCGACCTGAGCTTCGCGAGCCGCGAACTCTATCTGGAGCGCGCCAAGGCCGAGGATTTCAGCCTCGTCACCAAGGGCCTGCTGATGCTCTGCAAGGAGGCCCACACGCTTGATGAGGAGGGCGCCATGGCCGCCCGCGCGCGTTACCTCGGGGTTCCCGCCGAGGTGCTTGACGCCAAGGCGACCGCCGCCATCGATCCGTCCATCAGCATGGCCGTGGCCGGCTCCATCCACTATCCGAAGGACTGCCACCTCTCGCCCGAGCGCTACATCGAAATGTTGGAGAAGCGCCTGCTGGATGCCGGCGCCACCCTGCACTGGGGAACCAACATTACCGGTTGGGGCCGCGAAGGCAGTAAGATCCGCTCGGTCAAAACCAACGCGGGCGAGATCGAGGCCGACGAGTTCATCCTCTGCGGCGGAATCTGGTCGGACGAAATCGTCAAGCCCTTGGGCCTTCGGGTGCCGATGCAAGCCGGCAAGGGCTACAGTGTCACGGTAAACAAACCGGTTGAACTCGCCGAGCTGTGCTCGATTCTAACTGAAGCGCGGGTTGCCGTCACGCCGATGGACGGTGGGATGCGCTTTGGCGGCACGATGGAGATCAGCGGCACCAACGACCGGGTTGCGCAACGCCGTGTTAACGGAATCATCCGCGCCGCCATCAACTATTTCCCAAGCTTCAAGCGCGAGGATTTCGCAAGCATTGAGGCCTGGCACGGACTGCGTCCCTGCTCGCCCGATGGCATGCCCTACCTTGGCAAAACGGCGGCGGCGCCCAATCTGACCGTGGCAACCGGCCACGCAATGATGGGCCTGAGTCTGGCGCCGGTGACCGGAGCGGTCGCTGCGCGCCTGATTGATGGCGAGCCGGCGGGCTTCGACCTGCACCTGCTTTCGCCGGACCGCTTTGCCAGCAGCAAGCTGCGGCGCAGCTAGCGGCCATGGGCCGTGCGGATGTTCATCGCGGCTCGTGACCCTAGCAGCCTGTCGGACTTAGAAGAGACGACAGATTGTGGTCGGTTGTTGTCCTGATGCTGCATCTTGTGATCAGGCCGATCTAGTGAGCTGACAAATTTAGTTTTCGGCGAGGATTTAAGAAACGAATGAAAATTCACCGCTACATGCTGTGTCGCCGGATACAGAAGTCGCCACATATTGATATGAAGTGACTTTCTAAGTCCGACAGACTGCTAGGGCTGCTTGTTGCGCTGATAGATCGCGAAGCCGCAGCCCTTCTGGTCGAAGGCAAGGGCGACTCCAAATACCGCGGGTGTGGATTTCTGAAAATGATTCTCGAGGAGGCTAAATCCGGGGATCGTGGGCGGGGTAAAGTGCTTTTCAAACGCTTGGGGAATGACGACAAAAGTCGCAGAGGGCGGCGGATCTCCGCGGAAAAATTCGCTGTGGCCCGAATTGGGCACCACTGAGAAGAGCGACTCAGCGATGACGATGCGCCCCTCGGGATGTTTGGCGCTGAATTCTGCTAGCTTGCTTGTGGCCTGCCGCAGCGAGACGCCGTCATCAATCCACATGCCGCGCATCGCCAAGTCGCGCAAAGGACCGGCTGCGATCACCAGCAGACAGGCCGCAAGGGCCAACCGCAGCGTCAGCGGTGAGCGGGCGGCTGTGACCGCCAGATAGGGGGCGATCATCCCAATGGGCATAAAGGGTGCCAGATTGTAGGTTGCCCAGTGCTGCATGATGGTGAAGCGCGCGATGGCGGCTAGGGCGAGAAGCATTATCGCGCCGAACACAATGGGGGATTTTGGTGCACGGCCGCGCGCGAGCCATGCCGCGCCCGCGCCGATTGCCGTCAGCGCGACGGGCAGCATCCAGTTAGTGCTGTTGGTCATCCATAGGACTAAACTTCCTGATGTCTGGCTGTTCACCATAGCTACCTTGCCCATGCGCAAGGTCCCCAGCACCCAGTCCTCCCAAGGATACGGGTAGATGAGCGCGATGAGAAACGCAAAGCATGCCATGGCGTAGCCTCCGGCGATGACCGCAGCCGCGAGAAACCCCCGCAGGGGCATCACCCAGGCGGAAACTCCCAGGGTGGCAAGAGCTGCTAGAACACCAACCAGCGGGTCAAGCGCCGCGATCACGCCTAACAGGAGCCCGGCTCCGCGCACCCGCCATCTCACCGGCAGGCGCCAACCCGCCACCACCGCAACCATGATCAAGAGGGCCACCAGCGGCTCGGGCCGCCCGGGCGAGCCATAGCTGTAAACTGCGCCGGCAATTCCAAAGGCCAGTGCCCAGAGCCACGCTCCCGCGGTCAGGGGGGCACCAAGACGTCGCCGCAAGTCTAGCAGAAGAAGCGGCAGCGCCAGCGCTGCCAGAGTTTGAATGGTTGCGAGAAGAATCGCCAGGTTCTCACCGCTGGGCCTTCCAATGAGGCTGCCGATAATCATTGGATAGAGAAATCCATGGTAGACCATGCGCTGGCCGCCGGTGGGATCGAGAGACGCGGCGGGCCGCCAGACGTGGTTGACGAGCTCCCCGCTCTGCGCGTAGGCGAGTGCTTGGGGAAGGAAGACGCGCGCATCAGCTCCTAACAACGGAAAGCCTGCCGCGGTGGTGATGTTGCGGAATGCCAGCCAGCAGATGGCCGCAATGGTTGCCACCACGGCGATGGATTTCACTTGGCGCGCGGTCATGGCAAGGGAGATGGTGCGACGTGTTTCGAGGCCTTGCGCAGTTGCCTCACGGCGGCCATGAAGCCGCCCGCGTTGGCCAGTTGCGCGACGCATAACAGCACGCTCGCACGCAGCGCGCGCAGTGGCGTGAGCACTTTGAATGGGTAGAAAACCAAGCTCAAATAAAACCACAGTGGCTCGACCCGAAGCCTCGCTTGGCGGCGAGCCAACCAATAACCGGCGGCACCGGCCCCGTAACGGAAATGCTGCCGCCAGAATCTCGTTAGGCTAAGGTCATGGGCGTGGCCGATCAGGGCGGTTGGAACAAACGCAAGTCGCCCGCCTTGCTCGCGCCAGCGCGCACACAGGTCGCGGTCTTCGCCCGCATTGAGGGCAAAGTCCGCGTTGAAGCCGCCGTGTCCATGGAAGGTCTGGCGGGCCACCGCCATGTTGTTGGAGGTGAAGAACCGCGCGTCCTCCTGATCGCGGTTGTAATAGTGATAGAGGAATTCAATCAACACTTGGCTTGCCTCCGATCCGGCCCTGTTAGGCAAAAGGTTTATAACCGGTCCGCCCAACAAAGAGGTGGGCCGCTGCGGCAGCGCGCGCGCGAAACCCTCAAGCCAGCGTGTGTCGGGAACGCAGTCGTCATCGGTGAAGGCAAGTGCGGGCGCGTTGGCTAGCTTTGCGCCGTGGTTGCGGGCATTTCCCGGGCCATTCTGGGCAACGTTCTCGATCCTGACGTTCAAGCCCAAGGAGCCGCGCATGTGCTCTGCAAGCGGCTCAAGGTCATGGAGCGAACCGTCATTGACCACGATGACCTCGAAGCGCTCAACTCCAAGTGACTGCGAGGCAAGCGCGGTCAGGCACGGTGCCAGAACCGCTGCGGGCCGGTTGGTCGGGATGATAACGGTGAACTCAGGATTCATCATGGACGGTTGGCGGAAATGCATCGTTGGGTTTGTTGCCTAACAAGCTCTAGCAGGCAAGGACGCCCCAACCAGGGTGACGAGCGCTGGGCCGCGAAGACCAGCCTGCGGCAGCTCGCGCGGGAGGAAGACGTGCAGCAGCAGCAGCCTTGCGGGTGGAGCAAGAGAGTTGGCGGAAAAATTCCCCAGCGACCCGCGCAGCAATAACCGGCAAGCGCTCATGGTCAATCATGCAGGACCGCCCAGTCGGCACGCCCAACGAAGCGCGAGCGCCTGCACTCGAAGTCGGAGTAGGTCGCGACGTAGTCACCAGCGCCCAACAGGTTGCCGGTTGCCTCGCCTGCCGCATGGAACAATGCGACGATCCAGGCGTAGGCCCACAGGTGGATGGTGTCGCCCTGGATGGATTTGTTCAGGTTGACTCGGTTGCGCCACAAGCGCAAGAGGGGGATGAGCGGTGTGGCGGCGGTCTGCAGCAGACGCCTGCCTAGCGACCAGCGGTGGCGCACGCAGCGCTCGCCGGCAAACATGCGTCCTCCCACCCACGCGTGCTGACAGGCACTTGTTAGGATGCTGGCGTTGGCATGGTGGGTTGCGGTCGTTGCGTTGAGAATGAAGTATCCCGCGGGGTGAAGCTGTTTGACAGCTGTCTGCAGGTGGCACTCAACTGCGAGCAGCGCTGCCACCTCAGTCCCCAAAGCTAGCAGATCCATACGGCGGTATGCGGTGTTATGCCATGGCAGCGAGTCTAGCTGATGTTCGCCCGTCGGCCAGTTGGGTTTTGCCCATGGTCCGAAGTGGCTGGCAAAAAGCACCCGGCTGAGCGGATGCCCGGGGTTGGGATTGATGAATGCGGGGGCCGCGGCAAGCACGCGCTCATCAGAGTCGAACGAATTCAACAGCGCCCCGGCCCATGACGGCTCAAGAAATGAGTGGTCCTCGCAGTAGGCAATGATCGGCGAACGAGCTAACACGACAGCCTCGGCCCGCAGCGAGGGCAAGCGAGTGGTGTCGCCAACGATGCGTTGGAAGCAAGCGAAGGAATCTAACACCGGCAACGCTTCATCAAGGATTTTGCGGGATTCGGAGAACAGGATTAGCTCGAGATCCGCCGCGACGCTCTGCTCTGTTAGCAGTCGCAGTGATTTCGCGCCGCTGGCGAACTCGCCGCAGATGGCCAGAATGGCTGTGAGGCGCGCGGGACGAAGTGGCTTGGTGACCTCGATGATCTCGTGGATGGCATTCATGGGCTTGTGGCGGGGCGAGATGCTGCCGGCAGTACAAACGGCGGGGTGACTGCGATTCCGGCGGTGAAGCGGGCGCGGTGGAATTCAAGGGCGGAGACGCGCAGAGCGGCGGTGTCGATGCCGCAGAGGTAGCCGGCCGCTTCGCCGAGCGAGTCGAAGCCCAGCACCAAGGGGAGCAGGAGGTGGAACTTGGCGCTGCGCTTAGGCGCAAGTTGGCGCGCGGCTGCCAGGGTGCGCGACCAGCGAAGGGCAATGATCAGGGGGAGAGCCAGAGCTGCTAACAGCCGCTTGGCCAATGGCCAGTTGCGTGCGCGGGATGCTCCGAAGATCCGGCCTCCATGGAAGCGCAACGGCAGTGACGGGCCCAGCAGGGCAAAGTTGAAATGATGGCTGCGCGCCCGTGGCTCGAAGACAAGGTGGGCACCCCGCGCCGCCTGCTGCCATAGCCATGGCGACTCAAGAGTCAGGACCGCGGGCAACTCGTCCGGATCGGCGGGGAGGAAGGCCCGGCGGTAGGCGCTGTTATGCCCTGGCAGGTGGGTTTGTTGGTGCTCTGCGGCGGCAGTTGCCCACGGTGCATACTCTAGCAAGAAGTTGATGTCCGCGACGACAGTGTTGGAGTTGGCGCTGACCATCAGTGGTGCCACCCCGTCGGCGCCTGCGTCGAGGGCTGCTAGAAGACTCTCCGCCCATTCCGGCTCCGGAAAACAATGGTCCTCGGTAAAAACGATGTGTTCCGCCCCAGCAAGCCCGACGGCCATGGCTCTTGCCGCTGCATTGACGAAAAGCCATTCCAGCGTGGCACAGGCGACCTGTTGGAACGACTGGCGCAACTCACCGAGGTCGGATGCCGCCAATCGCGGCGGCCCAACAATAATGACTTCAAGCTGCTGTGCAATCGTCTGGGCGCGCAAAGCAGCAAGTAGGCCTGTGAGGGTTTCGATGCGGTCAGGAGTGATACAAATCACCGAAAGGCGCGGAGCATCGGGAGGATTGGAGGATGGCATCGAGCCGGGAGTTAGAGTTATCTGTGCGCGCTGGACTCGACTTGCTCCACCCAGCCAAGCACGGCCATGGCATCGGCAGGTGAAGCAAGCCATCCACCGCCGTGGACGGCCGCGGCAAGCATGCGGCAGCGCGATTCTCGCAGGGCCTGTGCGGGCCGCTGACCGGGAATCTTGCTGATTAACCGCGAGGTCCACAGGCGGGCAATGTTGGGAAGCGTTCGCGGATTGGAAAGGCGCACCGGCCCGGCAAGGGCCCACAGGTCGGTTAGGAGCGCGGTTGTTTCCAGCTCGGCGCGCAGTGAGCACTGCGGACGGCCATGATAGGCGCAGTGCAGGTCCACTGCCGTGTCGCCAGCGCGAAGGCAAACGCGCGCCTCGTCGTGTTCAGTGTGATGAGAGGAGATTTCTGCGCTGTCGATCTGGAGCGGCTTGCCGGTCAGCCACGTGGCCAAGTCAAGCAGATGGGTGCCAAGGTCGCGCAGGGCGCCGCCGCCGGCTTCACGGCTTGCCCGCCAGGAGTTTCCCGCGGAAAGGGGCGCGACGAAGCGCAGTTCGAGGCGCCGCAGCGGCGCCCGCTCAGCTGTTAGCATCGCCCGCATGCGCTGGATTGCCGGGTGAAACCGGTAGTTGTAGGCGAATCCGGCAAGCGTTCCGTTCGAGGGCTTGGCTAATTGCTCGATCTCGCCACGGCTACGCGCGCCAGGCTTTTCAACCAGGACGCGTGCGCCACTGGCAAGCGCGGCAGCGGCCACCTCAAGCGTGGCTTGCGGCGGTGTCGCCACAACCATGAGATGGAAATCCATTTTAGCAGCGAGCAGTTCGGCAGGGCTGGCGAAAACTCGGGCCTGCGGAAGAAGTCTAGCCGCGGCGGTGCGGGCCTGCTGGGCAGGATCGGCTACGGCGGTGATGGACCAATTTGGCAGGCTCGCTACTGCGGCGCCAAGGAAGCCCAAGCCGTGGCCGCCGCCGCCGAGCAGGGCAACCCTAACTGCTGGATTGGTGGAATCATGGTCCATCAGGAAAATCAGGCTGCGCCGGTGACGGGCTTCTTCGGCAGGGTGACTTCCTCGTAATACGAGCGCTCGAGGTTGATGTCCCAGAGGTCGGTGAGTGCGCCAGGCTGTTGGAGATTCTGGGCCGCAAACATGCCGGTTAGCATCGAGTGGTCTTGATTGTTATACCTGTGCTGGCCGTTGCGGCCGATCGACTCAAGGTTTTCCAAGCCCGCAAGCCAGGTGCGGATGGTTTCAACATGGCGGCGGTAATCCGCGTCGTAGACCGGGTAGGCCTTGGGCTGGCGGATGACGACGCCATGGCGCACCCGCGCGCCGGGGGCCAGGTTGAGCGTTGCGAACTCGCGCGTCGCCAGGGCGATGAGTTCTTCGCTATTCAGGTTCCAGATTGGATCGCCAACCGAGCAGAAGTACTCCATGCCGAGGCTGCTGGATGTTGCGTGGTCGGGGAGCATGGCCGGGCTCCAGTTGCCGAAGTTCTGGATGCGGCCAACCGAGACGGCCGGACTGTGGACGTAGATCCAGTTGTCCGGAAAGAGCTTGGGCTGATCGACGACGAGTCCAACAAGGATGAAGTCGCGGTATTTGAGGGACTCGGCCGCGGCGACGACCTCCGGTGGTGGCGGCGGGTCGAGCTGGCGCACGAGCGAACGCAGGGGAATGCTAGAGATGATGTGCTCGGGGTGGAGCGTCTCCTGTTGGCCCACGGCGTTGCTAACATCCACGGCGGTGATGCGGCCTTTCTCGTGCCGGAAGGAGGTGACTTTGCGTTGCAAATGAACTTCACCGCCCGCGGCGCGGATGGCGTGGGTGAATTTCTCCCACATCATGCCCGGGCCGAGGCGCGGATAGTCAAAGGCTTCGATGAGGGACTTCACATTGCCGCGGCAAAAGATGGCGTTGGTCACCGCGGAGCGCAGCGAGAGCCCCTTGATGCGTTGGGCCGCCCAGTCTGCCCTGATTTCGGTGCACGGAATGCCCCAGACTTTCTCGGTGTAGGCCTTGAAGAAGGTGCGGAACAGGCGCCGTCCAAAGCGGTTGGTTACCCAGTGTTCGAAGGTCTCCTCCGCAGGGTGGGGGCTTATCTTCCAGCGCACATAACTTGCGGCGATGGCGAAGCTTTCCGCCGGACCCAAGTTGTTGAGCGTCTCAAAAATCCGCAGCGGATAACTGTAAAATCGACCGCCGAAGAAAATCCGTGAAAGCCGCTTCACGCGCAGAAAGTCGTCACCCATCACCTCGTGCCACAACTTGCTAACAGCCTCGGACTTCGTGTAAAAGCGGTGCCCGCCGATGTCGTAGCGGTAGCCATGGTGGACTTCGGTGCGGGAAATGCCGCCAACTTCGGCGCTGGCTTCCAGTACCGTGGTGGCCCGGCCGCTGCGCACAGCGAGGAGCGCTGCTGTTAGGCCTGCTGGTCCCCCACCGACGATGAGGGTTAATTGGTTCTGGTTCATGGGAGCGGGGATGGCTTGGGGGCGTCGCCGGCGGAATCTACAACCATACGGGCCAGAATGGCTATCAGGAAACCCGCGGCGCACTGGAGGTGGTGGAGGAAATGCCATGGGATGGCGGCCAGCAGGAACCATCGCCCGCGTTTTTCTGCTAGAAATTGGTAGAATCGGGCATTCAGGGCGAGGAAGGCGAGCAGGGCGGCGGCAGCCAGGATGGTGGTGGCGGGAAGTGGGGCGAAGGCCAGCGCGGGAAGGCAGAGGAGCAGCACGCCGCTGGCACCAACCGCGGCTTGCATGGCCACTCCGGACTGGAGGCCGCGGGTGCCGCCTTCACCGGCGAGCAGCAGGCGGCTCCAGGGGACGGCCCGGTCTAGCAGGTCGGTGCGCAGCAGGGCAAGCGGCCGCCAATGTTTCAAGTGGTTGACCTGGAGGCGGGGGTCGAGCACGAGCGGATACCCCGCGGTGGTTAGGCGAAGGCCAAATTCGACGTCCTCGATGCTGGGACGCGGATAGCGCTCGGCATTGAAGCCTCCAACGGCGAGAAAAGCTAGGCGTCGCACCGCGCCGCAGCCGGTCCAGAAGGTGGCAACTTGGCCAGCACCTTGTTGATGGGCAAAGTGGTGGAGGAGGTTGCGGTATTGGGACACCACTCCCGGGTGCTCGGGCCGGTCATCATAGGATCCGATGAGGCCTGCGGCGTTTGGATGTTGGTTGAGTGCCGCGGCAAGGCGCGCGAAAAAATCCACAGGTGCCAGAACGTCGGAGTCGCAGAAGAACAGGAAATCACCGCTGGCGGCAGCGGCGCCCAGGTTGCGGGCCGCGGCGGGACCGGCTGGCCGGGCGAGCCAGAGTTGTTGGAGGTGGCTGCTAGGGTTGCCCTGTGGAAGGTTGGCCGCTTCAGGGAGGGGGCCGTCGCAAACGGCGATGATCTCGCGCGGTGGCGGGTTACAGGCAAGCAGTCGAGCGATAATGCGCTTGGCGTGGGGGCAGCCGCCGTGCCACGGGACAACCACGGAGATGTTCTCCGGTAGGATCAGGCGTGTCGCGCAGGCTGCGGGCGGGCTTGTCATGGGGCGAATTGAGCCGATTTGCGCCGAGGCCCCAGAGGCTCTGGGCTTACTGGTCGGCGGCGCGCAGGCCCTTCTTGAAGCCGTTGGTGCTGTAGTTGCTGGGTACGAAATCCCCAACCGTGTTGACTTCGGCGGAGGCGGGAACCTCTAGTCCCGCGGCCCAGAAGACACCATTGACGACCAGGCGGCGCAACCCTTCGCTGGCAAGGTCGGTGGCCGCGCCCATGGTGCTGCAGAGGACTTTCTGGGATTTGCCGGCGGTGGTTTTCACCTCGCGGGTCCAGGCGATGGGCATCATCGGGTCGTTGATAGGCCGGCCGGGGGATTTCTCGCGGGTGGCCGGCGCGCTGTTAGGGGTCATGCCGGAGAGCACCTGGCCGCGCAGCAGGATGGTGGCGTCGGCGGGCGGGTTGGCCTCGTAGACATCCGAGTCGCCGAAGATGTCGACCACACCGCGGAGCAGGGGGTGGTTAAAGTTGGGGGCCTCGATGACGCCGCGGGTGGCCTCGCTCTTGTGCTTTCCCCAGTGGCTGACCCACTTTTCGCCGAGGGTGTTTTTGCCGAAATCGTTGTATTGTTTGAACGTGCTGGAACCTGCTAGCTTGAACGCGTGGGTGCTTGTGCGCAGGCCGATGACGGGCACGCCGCGCTGCATGGCGGCGTCGAAGTGGCGCATGGCCTCGTCGGGCCAGTTGCGGAAGCGCAGGGACATGACGATGACGTCGGCGGTGTCGAGTGCATCGGGTTTGCCGAGGCTGGCGGTGTTGTTAGGGTTGATGGTGCCGTCCGGGTCGTGAGAGAAGAGCACGGTGGTGTCAAACCCGTGGTGGGTGCTGAGGATCTTGGCGAGCATCGGCATGGCCTCCTCGGAGCGGTATTCCTCGTCGCCAGCGAGCAGGACGACGTGCTTGCCCTTGCCGGGGCCGGCAGCGCCGGGGAAGGAGAGCCAACCGTCGCCGGACTCGGCTATCAGCGGATGGGCAAGCAGGCAGGCGATGAACAGGGTGAGGAGGGGTTTCATAACAGAATATATCAGTATTTGTGAGTGGCGGCGAAGGCACCGGACTTGGTCTCGCCAATGGTCCACAGGATAGCGCGGCGGACAAGCTCTTGATAGGCTGGATTGGCCCATATTTCCGGGGTGTGGCCGCTGGCGGTATAGAACACGCGGCCCTTGCCCTCGTTGCGGACCCATGTCCACGGTTGGACTTCGGTTTCGCCGGGGTTGATGGCGGGCCGGGTCTGCAGCAGGTGGCGGTCTGAGGCAAGCGAGTTGAGCTCGTAGGTTTCGTCCCATGCTTCGAGCTTTGGCAGGTCGCGCATGATGGGATGCTCGGCGTCCACGGTGGCCGGGCTGAACTCGGCGCCCTTGTGGCGCTTGAACTTGCCGCCGAGAACCTCAAACCACTCCTTGGAACGATAGAAATTGCCGCAGGCGCTGTGCAAGCCGACCAGCGCGCCGCCGTCGCGGATCCACGGGATGATCGCCTCGGGCACCTTCGTGTCGCTGTGGTTGGCGTAGACTAACCGCACGTCGGTCTCGTCCAGGCGGGCGCGGGTGATTTCCGCAAGGACCTTGCTGAAGGTGATCTTGAAACCCCGAGGGGCAAGGGCCGCACTGAGCAGGTTGAAACGTTCAATCGGCTTGTGGGTGCCTTCGTCGCCAAGGAACAGCACGCGGATTGCCCCAGCCCCGGCGGGCGGAACAGGGGCAGGCGGGACGGGTGCTGGAGCCGTCGGGGCGGCTGTTGGGGAAGCAGGGGAGGGAGCTGTTGGAGAGGCTGCCTGTTTGCTAACAGCAAGGATTTCCTCGTGAGTGAAGGGGGTTTTGCGCTCGGCAATCTCGGCGCGGATGCGGGTCAGTTCGGCGGTGGGGATGGGTGTGGCCCAGGCGTTCCATTTTTGGCCGATGAAGTTGAGCACGTCGGCGAGCGCCTCGTCGGTATAGACATTTTCCAGCGGGATCATGACGCCATCGGGGAATGGGCCGCCGGTCTGGCCCTTGAGGAGGATGCGGCCGAGCACGTTGATGTTGCCGTTGTTTTTGAACCACGGTGACTTGGCCAGCGGCGGGGCGAGGTTCTTGGTGCCGTTGCCGTCGTTGCCGTGGCAGGTGGCGCAGAGGGTCACGAAGATTGCCTGGCCTTGGCGGGCGGAGCGGCCGAGGCTGTTGCGCTGCAGGTCGGCTTGCTGCTTCTCCAACAAGGCGGCGATGATCGGGTTGGTCGCGGCCGTTGTTAGCTCCGCCGGGGCGGGAAGCGCGGCGCGTCGATAGGCAAGGAAGAGCTGGATGCGCACCTGGGCGTCAGCGTCTGGGAGCATGGCGCTGAGGCGTGCGGCAACCTCGCTGTCTTTCTGGATGAGCCATGGCTCGGCAAGCTGGACGGCCGCGCGACGGACCCGCGGGCTGGCGTGTTGGCTGTTAGCCAAGACCAGTCCCTTGCTCAGCGTGCCGAGCCCCTGGAGGCAGAACATCGCGTGGATGCGAGCATTGGCATCGTCGTGCTCGGCGGCCATCTTGCTGAGGGCCGGCACGGCTGCGGAGTCGCCGCGGCTAACGATAAGCATCTGCGCGGTGTCGCGCCACCACCCGTTGGGGTTCGCCAGATGGGCGACAAGTTCGGCGGGTGATTCATCCAACATTCTTGGCTGCGGTCCGGGCTTCTTGCCCTCGGGGCGGAACCGATAGATTCGGCCATGGCGCACCACCTCAATCATGCCGTACTTCTGCACCCGCTTGAAACGGTCATTGTTGATCGGGAACCATTCCTTTTCCTGGATGATGCCGCGGTAGAGGTCGGAGAAAACCAGGCTGCCGTCCGGGGCGGTTTCCGACCATGTTGGGCGGAAGTAGGCGTCGCTGCTGCGGATGAACTCGCTGTTGGGGAAGGCGTTGTTAGCCAGGCCGCGACCGTCCTTCCAGTCGATGCGGCCCATGCGCAGGAAACGGCCGACGGGTTCGCAGACGACGTTGTTGCCGTAGAACTCTGGCATGAGCTGGCTGCGCAGGACGGTTTGGCCGCAGGCGGCGGAAAACTCGGTGAGGATATGCTGGGTGGCGAAGTTGTAGCCGCCGCCGCTCTGGTCCCAGACGCGGCAGAGCGAATAGGGTGTTTCGTAGTGCGGGCCGTGCTCGTTGAGGTCGCGCAGGACGGGATAGCCGGCCGGAAGTTGGAACCAGCGGGTCGGGTTCTTGCCGCCCGCGGCACTTGAGAAGAGACGCCCGTCGTCATCGCGGGCTAGGCCCCACTGGCTGATGCGCCCAACATCGTGGTTGGTGGACTGCAGCTTGCCGTTGGTGATTTTGAAGATGAAGGTGTTCGTGCAGATCGTGTTGTCGAGGTTCCAGAGCATTCCGGAATGTTGGTGCCTCATCGCACACGCCGTTACCCTCATCAGCAATGAATTGCATCAGATCCAGGCCATCACGGAGCGATGGAGCGTCGAGCAACGCTGGACCCTGCTGTTGACGCGGCTCCTCCGTCGCTGGCTCGGCGGAAAATGGCTCCCCGACCTCCCCGACGATGCCGAACTGCTCCTGAGCGGATGAAAGCACCCCCTCGATGCTGACAGACTGCTGCCCTGCAAA
>Ga0136639_10000012_pt1 | contig 57506 bp, 50 predicted proteins | sample AntDrymUQ8592106_2_FD_113739 | JGI IMG/M metagenome (GOLD analysis project Ga0136639, IMG submission 113739) | Polar desert sand microbial communities from Dry Valleys, Antarctica - metaG UQ859 (21.06) | ecosystem: Environmental > Terrestrial > Soil > Desert | place: Antarctica: Dry Valley...
CCGCCTACCGCCTACCGCCTACCGCCTACCGCCTACCGCCTACCGCCTACCGCCTACCGCCTACCGCCTACCGCCTACCGCCTACCGCCTACCGCCAGAACGCCCGAACGCCCGAACGCGCGGGGGACTCCCCGCCAATCTGGGTACAAGGCCAAAGGGCGGGGCGGCCGACCGGGCGCTGTTAGGAGCTGTGGCGGGTGGCAATTAAAGGACCTCTCGGCCGGGAGGGCATGAGGGCGGATGGATTACTTCAGACCGTAGCCATCAAGAATGAGTTGGCCGATTTTTGGGCTCGCGAACCAGGCAAGCACCTCGGCGTAACCCAGATCGCTCCGGGCCCAGAACGCATTGCCGAGCCGGTTCCTCTTGAGGGAATGCGAGTTATGCTCATGAAACGAGAGGAGGACAGAAGGGGATGATTCGATCTGGGAGAGAAAAGGCTCAAGCGGCAATCCCATCTTGGCAAACGCGCAGATCCAGTTGTCGACAATCCAGTCGCCGTTCGAGTGATTGGCGGATTCTTGGATGACCGCCCTGAGCAGATCGGCAAGAGCAACCTGACGCGTTGCGGGCCAATCGTTCGGGCGCGTCTCTGCAACCGCCCGCCCGGTGACTGGAACATCCGGCCACCACCCAGAATGGGTGCAGGAAATCTCGAGGATTCGTGGGAGGAAGTAGAGGTAGTCTGCCCTCCGCCCCGAGAGTCAGAAAGGCGGACGACGCATAGGAAGTGAGCTCATCCGGACTCAACTCTCGCAGAGGAGTCACCAGCAGAGTGCAAATGGCCTTCGCTGCAAGGCAGCATGGACAACCGTCGATTCGCTGCGGCCTGGGAAGGTCATCGAAGGCGTCATAGAGGGACACAATGCTTTGCGCCAGCGACTTCATCTTTCAATCATGGGTCATGCGGGGCGGCCGCCGCCACTTCAAAACCACTGCCAGCCACAACGTGCTGGGACTTCGTCAGGCGCATTGCTCTGGGCAGTTGAGAAACGTCCGCTTAGCAGCAAGCATGCCCCCAGCGCCAAGGCCAACGCGCCAAGGGTGCTGCCAGAATCAGGAACGTCAACGGGCGGTCGGCTTACCGACAGGCGCAGGCCGTTGAGGGTGCCCGGGTGGCGGCTGACTTGGTAGCCGGCAAAAAAGTGCGACGGGATGAGAGTGCCCTCAAGCGCCAGCGGGAAGGGGGCCTCCTGGGAGATTGGCAGGCTGAAATAATCCACCGCATCGGGCGAGTAGTCACCATTGGTGTCGGTGGGCGCGGTGATGAAGTCAAAACGCCCGGCGGAGGCGGTGACGCTGAGAAATGCAATGCCGCCGACGATGATATCGGGCGGATCGTCAAACACCTCGGCGCTGGCTGAACTTGGCTGGGACGTTCCCGGCACCCAGCTGATCAGCGCGTTGTAGAGGTAGGGACTGCCCGGCGAATTAACCTCAAAGAGGTCAATCATCAACGCCTTTGAGGGCGAAGCCATCGCCAGTGCGCCCAAGGCTACCAGAAGGAAGGTTTTCATGCGTGTGGGGGTTTCCTGCCTCCCAGTTCGCACGAGCCGTGCCAGCTAATCCGGCCTGCCGCGCGCGCCGATAGCGGCCGACCCAGAAGTTTGTCGACGAAGTGGGCTAAGCGGTCGCCAGCCTAAGGGATACGGAGCCAGGGAAGCTCGGGTGCGTTAGGTGCTGGGCGTTCGCGAGTGGGGGCTTGGCGGGGTGGGAAATCGGCGATTGACACTGAAGGGTGAAACGGGGTCTGGATCGGCAGCGTAAAGCGGCCCTCGGGCTTGCTCGGGCTTTTCTCATTCGATCCCTTACTCCTTATGATTCATCGACTCTTGTTTCGTGGTCCGGCCTTGGCCGTGGTTGGCGGGTTTCTTGCCTGCGGGGTTTCGGCCAGCGCCGAGGAGGCCAAGCCGGCACCGGCGGCCGAGGAGGCCGCGCCCGCCGCGGAAGAGTTCGGGATCCTGGGGGATCCGGCCAAGTTCGCCGACCTGGACAAGCGCCTCGAGGGGCTGAAGAAAAAGTACGGCGAAAACCTCATCTGGAAGGTCGACGACGAGCTCAAGGTGATCTTCGGTGTCAATACCGACGAGAGGCAGTTTGAGGACCTGCGCAAGCGGCTCAAGGTGCAGGTGACAACCCAGCGCGAGGAATTGTTTGAAAACCCCATCACCACCTACGTCGGGGTGGTCATCCCGGAGAAGTGGGCCAACCCGCGGGTCCCGGGACATTACTATCCGCACTTCGTCGATGCCCGCGCCATGGGCAGCGATGTTTCCCACGAGTTCACCCACGCCCTGCACTTCGCCGACCAGGACGCCCGGCGCCAAGAGCACCGCGTCTGGCTCATCGAGGGACTCGCCTGCCTCTATCAAGACTCCGACACCGTCTCCGAGCGCCTGGTGCCGCGCGTGGACTCCAGTCTCGCGGAAATGCAGGACGAGGTGGCTAACAACAAGCACTTCCCGCTCAAGACGATCATGTCGCTGCAGCGCAACCAGTTCACCAGCCGCCACTACAGCCAGGCGCGCTACCTGTGCCTCTACCTCTATCAGACCAAGAAGCTCGGCGAGTTCTACAAGGAGTACCTCAAAAACCAAGACCTCACCGGCATCCAGGCCGCCGAGACGGTCTACGGCAAGAAGATCGACGAGATAGAAGCTGACTGGAAGGCGTGGGTCGGCGGACTCAAACCACTGCCGATGGCCGGAATGGTTGGGCAGGCGAGCACCGGCATCTGGCCCAAGCAGCATCCCGACGGCATCGGCGTGCTCCACTTCCTGCCGGAAAGCGCCGCGGAGGCCGCGGGCATGAAGTTGGGCGACGTCATCGTGCGCATGAACCAGCGCCGGATCATCGACGCGGACGACCTTTCACTGGAAGTTGGCGCCCACAAGGTCGGTGACAAGGTGGAGGTCGAGTTCCGCCGCGCCGGGAAATACGAAGTTGTTAGCCTCACCCTCAAGCCGCTAGGCAGCCCGGAGAACCTGCCTGACGAGCTCAAGAAATTGTTGGGGAAATGAGCCGCCGATGAGCTTTCTCCAGCACCACCCGTTTCCTGTCGTTGCGCGATTTGATCGGGTGGTGGCGGTGTCCTTCGGCTTTCCCGCGGCGGTGCTCGCACCGATGGTCGGCGAGACTCTGGAGCTGGACACCTACGCGGGCATGGGATTTGTTACTGTGGCGATGGTGTGGACCCGCGGGCTGCGGCCCGCAGGGTTCCCGGCGTTTCTCGGGCAGGACTTCTTCCTCTCCGGCTACCGGATCTTCACCCGCATGCGCGACGAGTCGGGCCGGCGCCTGCGCGGTCTGAGGATCCTGCGCAGCGAGACGGACAAGCGCCGCATGGTGGCGTCCGGGAACTTGCTAACAAAATACAACTATCACCTTGTTAGGGTGCGGGTTGACGAGGCGGGCGGCCACACGCGGGTGCGGACCTGCCGGCCCAACGGCACCCCGACCCTGGACCTGAGCTTCACTGAGGGGTCTGGTGAAGTGGCCTTGCCGGCGGGCTCGCCGTTTGGCGACTGGCGCACGGCGCGGCAGTTTGCCGGGCCGATGCCGTTCACCTTCAGCCCGGAGCCGGACGGGCGGGTGGTCGTTATTCAGGGCAGCCGCAGCGACTGGGTGCCGCGGCCGGTGGAGGTGGGCTCGTGGATGGTTGGTTTTTTTGACGAGTCGCCGTTGGCGGGTGAGACGCCGGTGCTGGCCAACGCGTTTGCGGTGGGCGGGATTGACTACCGCTGGGAGCGCGGCCGGGTGGTGAGACCGGGAGGGAAAGCATGAAGGCGCGCGGCCGGTGGGACGGGATGCTGCTCATCGCGCGGCTCAATTGGCCGTTCTACGCGGTGGCGGCCGGGGTGGTGGTTCTGGCGTTGGTCGGGGTTGTTGGGTTTGCCGCTCCGGTTGTTAGGTCGGGCTGCGCGCTGCTAGTGGCGGGCGCGGGCTATTTCCTGCTAGGATCGCTGGGGGTCTCGCACCTCGTTTACGACCGGTCCAACCTTTACCGTTGGAGGTGGTTAGACCGGGCGCTTGGCGGGGTTGCCCGCGGGCGCACGGCCTATTGTCATGCCGGGTATGCGGAGGCGGTGGAGGAACTGCGGGTCGCGTCCGTGGCGGGCGAGTGGGTGGTGTTGGATCATTACGAGGAGGGGCGGATGACGGAGTCCTCGATCAAGCGGGCGCGGCGGATTTGTCCGGTGGCGCGCGATACGGTGGTGGCGCCATTCAACGCCTGGCCCTTGGCCGCGGGCTCTCTGGATGTGGTGTTCGGCATTTTGGCGATTCATGAATTGCGCAGCCATGGCGAGCGGGTTGAGTGGTTTGCCGAGGCGCGGCGCTGCCTGAAGCCGGGCGGGCGGGTCGTCATCGCCGAACACACGCGGGACCTGAGCAATTTTCTGGCCTTTGGCCCCGGGTTTTTGCATTTTCATTCGTGTGGAAGCTGGCGGCGGTCGTGGCAAGCTGCTGGGTTCCAAAGAGTCGATGAGTTCCGGGTGACCCCGTGGGTGAGGATCTTTGTGTTAGCATGAGTGCCTATCTGGAGTGGTTGCTGCGGTTGGCGGGGGCGGGGTTGATCCTGTTAGCCTTCATGCACGTGCCAATTGGGCGGGTGATGAAGTGGCGCGAGGAGGCGGCGCGGATGTCGCCGTTCAACGCGGAGGTTTTCCACGTGCACACGTTTTTCGTGTGCCTGGTGCTGGTGATCATGGGCTTGCCGAGTCTGATCGAGCCGCGAATTTTTCTCGATCCGTCGCGGGCGGGCGGGTGGCTGGCTTGGTCGATTGCCGGGTTCTGGGCGGTGCGGCTTTACTTCCAGTGGTTTGTGTACTCCCCGAAATTGTGGCGCGGGAAGCGGAGGGAAACCTTCATGCACGGCTTGTTCACCGTGATTTGGACCAGTCTTGTGGCCGTGTTTGGGCTCTGCGGGCTGATCCAGGCGGGGTGGCTCAGGCCCTGAATGCGGGACGCGGCCAGGCCCAGCACCAGACGACGCTCAGGAAGAGGAGGTTGAGGGTCACCATGCCGAGCGCGGAAACAAGCAGGTCCTTGGCCAGGAGGATCTCCAAGGTGTTCATGGCCACCAGCGCCAGGGTCTGCACCAACGCGCTGCCGCGGCGCCAGATCCGGCTGAACACCCACAGCCCCAAGGCCACCTCGCCGATCCCCACCGTCAGGGTGGCGCTGGCCGCGTGCTCATTGCCCAACACCCGCCCAACAATCGCTTGGTGGCGCGGAATGCCGCCGAGGATCTTGCTGAAAAGCCCGTGGAAAACCCACACCGAGCCGATCAAAAGCGTGAAAAACCAGGCGTTTCGCTGGATGAGTCCGATCACCGGGGGAGGGTGCCCGAACTAACAACGCCGCGCAAGCCGGCAAGGCTCGCCGCTGCGCAGCCCGACGAGCAGGCGATGCTTGTTTTGGAGTGCGGTGGGAAGGGGTGCTCCCCGCCACACCGCTTTGGCTTGTGCATTGAGGCAGGAAGTAGCTGCGGCCCTTGCCGGGGTGGAGGATGAACGTTCTCGGTGATTGTCTAGTTGACGCTGAGGTGAATGGCCTGAGGTAGGTTTCCCCGGCAACGGGGTGCGAGGTCGGCGGAGTGTTGGGATTGAGCCAAAGCGGTGTCGCCGCTGCGCTTTGCCACCGCACTCCAAAAGCGGCTGCGCCGCCTGAGCGCTGCAAGGCAGCCTTAGGCAATCGGATGTTGCGGTCGCTGGTGGTGATTTATGCCGCAGAGGGGGGAGTTCCATTGGGAGGCAGGGGCAGATTTTTAAGTCGCGGAGGGGAAAGATGGGTTAGGTTGCGGGATAACCCGACCCACCATGAAAATCACGATTTTTTGCCTATCGCTTGTTTCCTCGCTGGTGGTCCCATTGGCGGCCGCGGAGTTTGTGCCCTCGCAGGTGCCGGCGAGCGCCAATTGGCTGGCGCATGCTGACTTTGACGCGCTGCGCGGCAGCGAGACGGGGAAGGCCGTTTTCACCGAGATTCAGACCAAGCATGCGACGAAGCTGGGCGAGCTGGAGCGGATGTTTGGACTGCAGCCGCTTAAGGATGTGTCCGGGGTAACCCTGTTTGGGGATGGCGAGGCGGGTCATTCGGTGGCGCTCATCGACGGGGCGTTTGACCGGGCGCACCTTGAGGATGTTTTCCGCGGGGCGGCGAATTACCTGCCTGCGAGCCACGCCGGGTTCAGCATCCATTCCTGGGATGACAAGGGAGTGCGCCAGCACGCCGCGTTTGGAAGCAACACCTTGCTGGTCTTCAGCCGGCAGGAGGGGGCGCTGAGGGAGGCGCTTGACGTGCTGGCCGCCAACGCGCCGGTGCAGCTCGATCCATTCTTTGCCACCACGGTGGGCAAGCCGCTGGTGCTGGCGCGGGCCAACATGGGCAAGATTGCCCGGCCCAAGGGCGGTGCCAACGCCAAGATGCTGGACCTCGTCAGTGTGATGCAGATTGCTGCGAGCGAGGAAAACGGCCGCTTTGCGCTGCGCATGGCCGCCACCACCCCAACGGTTGAGGATGCCGACCGCTTGCGGCTGCTAGCCAATGGCATGGTGGTCCTTGCCCAGACCGCCAATCCGAAGTTCCAGGGAATCAACCTCACCTCGGAAATGACCAGCATTGAGAACCCGCCCAGCGTGGCGGCCACCTTCAGCATGCCGCTGGCCGACTGGATCGTCCTGCTTAACAAGGCAATGGGACCCGAGCGCTGAAGCGGGCCAGTCGCGCAGCGCGTCTAAAAAGGGCGGAACCTTGTGTGCCGCAGGCACCGTTGACGTAGGGACAAGGAGCGCATGCAAGCGAGATAAGGCAGCTCACAGAGGCAGCCGCATCTTCGGTTGGATTTCCGGGGGCGCGGGAGCAAGCGCTGCCCGCCAATTGAGTTCGCCTATCCCTCCGGGACGTTGGAGCCTGCCTATCAGCGGGTTCTGCGGGGCAAAGGTGCCGCGGTTTTTAAGGGTGGATTTTTCTTGCCAATCCGTGCCGCGCGTCTCATTTTCCGCCCGTTCCGAGGGGCTAGACCTTTTAGAATTCCTGAGTAGCTCAGCGGTAGAGCGGGTGGCTGTTAACCACTAGGTCGTAGGTTCGAACCCTACCTCAGGAGCCACTTTAAAGCCCTCAACCTTAACAGGTTGGGGGTTTTCTTTTGTTGCCCGCGGGGGGGGCTTGGACAAAACATGGGACCCTTTGTGGTCGGGTCGTGTGGCGCAGGGGATTGGGGTGCCAAGTGTCGAGCTGTGGAAATCACTGGCGGGTGGACGCCCGGGCTGAGGATCCAAGCAAGGCCGCGTGGAGTGCGGCAAGTTGCTGGCGGGTGGGCCGCCATTCGTTGAAGGCGAAGAGCAAGGCGGCATAAAGAAGACACGAGACGATTAGTTTGACGATGAGGAGCCACCCGGTGCCTGGCAAGAACCAGGCGAAGCCGGCGGTCAGCAAGGCGGCGGCGGCAATTTTGGTGAGGGAGAGCCATGGGAATGGCATCGCCATGAGTTTCAGGCCTTCGCGGAGTGAAGTAATGCCCGCCGCGACGGCTAAGCCGAGGGCGACGAAGGCGGCGGCGGTGATTCCAGCCCGCGGAATGGCGATGGCGTAGGCGATGAGTCCGAGGACAATGAGCAAAACCAGCGGCAGCATGATGGAGATTTTTTCTCCCACGGCGGCGATCAGGGTGCGCCCGGTGGCGGCGAGCAGGCGGAAGGCGACCGCCCAGAGGAGGAGGGCGAGAATGGATCCGGATTCTTTGAAGGCCGGTCCGAGCAGAAGGATCACGATTTCTCCCGACAGAACGGAGAGCGCACAGAGCATTGCGCCGTAGGTGAGCGCAACGCGCAGGTAGAGAGTGCCCGTGCGCGCGGCTTCGCCGGGATTCCCATTCCTCCTCGATTTCGTCATCGATTGCAGGAACACGCTCTGGGTGGTTCCGAACAGCATGAACCCGGCATGGCTGATATTTTGTCCACCGGCGTAAAGGCCAGCGAAAGACGAGGATCGATCGAAGAATTTAACCGCCAGAAGATCCATGCTCTGGGTGATGCGCAAGGCCAGCTGCGCGCCGGCCAAGATCCGCGTGCGCCCCCAAAGGTCTGCGAACGGCACGCGCTCGCGACTGAAAAAGGCCACCCCGCTGGCCCAGCGTCCGACGATGAGTTGCACGACACCACCGGTCACCACGGCCCAGCAGGCCCCGGCTGCGAGAAAGCCTTGCTCGATGAAAATGAAAGCCGCGAGCAACTGCGTGGCGGTGCCGACCAGCGCGGTGAGTGCGCTCAGTCCGTAGCGGCCTTGGGCGACAAGAATGCTGGCATAGATCCCCGCCACGGTGCCTGCGGCAAAATCGACCGACAAGATGCGCAGCAGCGGAGCGATGCCCGGCGAACGCAGAAGGTCGGACAAGGGTTGCGCGGTGAGCGCAATCAGCACGCCCAATGTGGTGGCCAAAAGGCCGACCAATTGCACCATGCTCACCGCGTAGCGATGGCCATCTTCTTCTCCCGCCACCAAACGGACGGTGGCCCCACCGGTGGCAACGGCAATGCTGATGGCCAACCAATTGATCAGCACCACCGCCACCGCGTAGTGGCCGTATCCCTCCATGCCAAGGCGCCGCGTGAGATAGCCCATCAGCACCAAGCTCAAAAAAAGCACTCCGATGCGCGCGGCAATCTGCAAAACACTGCCGACTGCGGCATGCGCACGGGGATTGGTTGCGGTGGCCATGCGTTCAGGCATCTGGCGCTTTGTTTCTCACACTCCGGTTGATAGTGGCCGCCCTGATGGAACCGGGCGCATGCCGTGTTTTGTAACCAGGACAGTTAGGCAGCGACAGGCTGATAGCGATTCTTTTTGCGGTTAGCTTCAGCGTCCACTGAGTAACGAGGCGCGTGAGAAGTGTTTTCAACGCGTCGGTGGCCGATGTGCGCCAGTTAGATTTCGGCGATAACAGCATCGAGTTGATCATCTCCAACTCCACACTCGACCATTTCCAGCAGGCCGAGGACATTGACCGCTCGCTGGCAGAGTTGGCGAGGGTGTTGGTGCCGGGCGGGCTGCTGCTGGTGACCATGGACAATCCGCTCAACCCGGTGATCGCGTTGCGCAACCGGCTGCCCAAGTCGCTGCTGGGGCGCACCGCGCTGGCCCCCGTATTTCGTCGGGCGCACGTATTCGCGCAGCCAACTGGAAGCCGCCCGAAGCCGCCCGAGGCCGCCAGGGGCTGCAAATCGTCGGCCAGAAGCATCTGATGCACGTGCCCCGAATCGTTTTTCTGCACCTCTGCCGGTGGTTCAGCCGACGCGGCCTTGCCGGACGCACCGTGCTGCGCTGGATGCTGGCACGGGAATGGCTGGCCCGCTGGCCCACCGCCGCGATCAGCGGGCATCTTGCCGCCGTGCTCGCCCGGAAAGCGGAGGCGGAAGACCTACGATCCTAGATCCGCTGCGAACCCAAGGCGACCGGTGCCTCCAAGGTCATGCGGATGCGCCCCTTTCATTGGACAACGCGGAGGGATTCGAAGCTTGTCTCTTATCCAGCAGATGATCAAGGATACCCCGGCTGCTGACGGCCGGGTAATAGTCACTTTTTGTTGCACGTATGCTCTCAAGCAAGCGATCGAGCCTGGTAAGCAGGCTTCCCGATTTCATCGTCATTGGTGCCACCAAGGCCGGGACGACAAGCTTGGATTTTTATCTCTCGCTGCATCCGGAGATTCACGTGGCGCGGCCGAAGGAGCCGCGGTTCTTTGTCGACATGGCGGAGCCCACGGGGCGCTGGGGGAGGGGAGTTGATTGGTATCAGGAGCTTTTCCGCACCACTAAGAGAATGTGTGGCGAGGCGTCGCCGGTCTATACCCATTATCCCGCCTTGTCAGACGTTCCGGAACGCATGGCCCGTCTGGTTCCGGGAGCAAAATTAATCTACGTGGTGCGTGAGCCCATGGAGCGACTCAAGTCCCACCATCTGATGCTATGCCGCCAGAGGAGGGAAAGTAGCGACCTTGATGCCGTCCTTGCCGCAAAGTCTGAACCACGTTGTTTGCTGGCTTCGTGCTACGGGTCACAACTTGAGAAGTTTCTGGAATGGTTCCCGCTCGAGCAAATTTATGTGCTCGAATCCGAGGACCTTTCGCGAAACCGCATGGCGGCCCTTCGGTGTGTCTTTGAATTTCTTGGCGTCGATCCGGGCTTCACCTCGCCCCTGTTCAGACATCGCCGGAATGTTACAGGTCACCAGCGGATTCCAAGTGCCACCGGGCGAAAGCTTCTTGATTCGCGCGGGATGAGACTTGCCCAAGACCTTCTGCCCGACCCTTTGTTCTACCACCTGAAAAACTTACTCCTCCGGCCATTTGCTGGCAAACAGCCATCCATGGAACTCTCGGAGAAGGTTCAGGATGAAATCCACCGTCTTTTCCGCACCGAGATGAGTCTGCTCCGAAGGCTGTGCGGCCAATCACTCCCTTCCTTGGGATTTGAGTGAAAGCCGCAAATGCTTTCCGAGCCTAGCGCTTCTACGGGACAATGAATTCATGCTCAGCGTTTGCCAAAGCCTGCAGGCGATGCAGCCCCTCCTATCTGAGCGGATTTTCCTTCCTTGATTGGATTCGGTTTCTGCACCGCAACCATTGGCAAATTCAAACCCGCTATCTGCCACTTGCGGCCTATGCGACCTTGCGGAGGGTTTGCACCTCAGGGATCAAACTCATCGAGGATCGTATCGATCTTACCACGGAGCGGAACTACCCATTTATTCAATTTGCTGGCAGGTGATGGGCGCTTTGGAGGGGATTATCAGGAAACCACTCGCGCAGTTCGCCTCCTTGAATGCATGCGGTGACATCCCGGGTGGGATGGGCGGTCCTGCAAGATGGACCGGAAATAACCGACGCTGACCTGCTGAGCCGAGTGGCTCAGCATATCGGGGCGTATTGCAGCGCGCGTGTCCAAATTCGCCCGGAAAACCTGGTGGGAATTATGAGGATCTGGTGGCGGACGAAGAGTCGACCCTGGCCCGGATTGATGCCCACTTGAAGTTGGCGCGGCCCGTGGAGTTGGTGCCTCGCACAGACAGGGAGAAATATATTTTAAACCGCCACGAATCTCTTGAGCCCGCTTTGGTGGCAAAGCTTCGCCGCATACGAATTGTTTGAGAAATTGGGCCTTCTCAATCCGGACCTTGATTGGTGAACGCGGCCACTCCGGGGATGAGCTTGCCATCGAATTGGAAACCCTTGGCGGCAGTAAGATGGGAAACAAGGGTGGGGGCGAGATCCAGGGGCGACACGTCGGGCAATTTTCCGCGCGCGGAAATGCCAGGTCCCGCGGCGGCAAAGAAGCCGAAATGCGAGTGATCCGTGCTGCGATGAAATTCGCATGGCGACTGGTGTAGAGTGACTTTCGGATGGCGCACCTGCTCCATAAAGTGGGATGCCTCGGTCCACTCGGCGAGAATGTCGGGTAGCGATTCTGGGGGTTCGCCGTCAAACATATCGACGGATTTCCAGACCGCCTTGATGGCGGGGCGGCCAGTCACGGGATCGACGAGAGCCAGCAGATCCTCTTCTACCCGTGTGAGAAGTTCAGCGTAGTCCTTGCCCGGCTCGACGATGCCCATGGGTTCGCGGCCGCGCAGATTTACCCGGAACTGGCCGGTATAATAAGAGGGAATGCAGAAGAGCGTGGTCCGCGACCAATCCGTGGCCATCCGGAATTTATCGGCGAGCAGCAAAGCGCGCTTTTCCGCGGGAACCAGCCGGCTGAGTTGGTTACGCACGGCTTGGGGAAGCAAACTCCGCAGCAGATCAATCGGGCGAGGCCGCCCAGTTTCTTGCGGAGCGGGTGCTGCCTGATAACCAAGCCGCCGACAAAACGCTTCATTGAGGCCAGCGGCAGGCCATTGCTCTTTAATGCCAACGGAAGAGACCACGAAGACCGGTCCATCCTTGGGCCAAACATCGAGAATGGCACCGAGCGCGGCGTCGATGGCGCGATAGATCTCCCTAACCGCATGCGCGAGCGGCCCGGTCTGTTCGGCATGGTATTTCCAGAACTGGTGGGCCCCGGTGTGGCATTCGCCGAAGACGACGACGGCGAGGTCGAAATGCCCTTGGGAAAGATACCGCAGGCAAAGCTTCTTTTTCGCCTCGATCCGATCCATGAGCGACGCGAAGATGCGGCGGTCGGTTGCCTCATCGGCGCCTGGTTTTTCAGCGATGTAGGATCGCGGGCCAAATTCCGCAGTGATTTCGGCCAGCAATTCCGGCGGATAAGTGGCGGCGGGAAAGTACGGGAAGTGGATGGCCCAATCGGCTATTTGAACGCCGGGCAGAGGTTCGGGAGCAGCGATGTCAGGAACATCAATGATCGCGATCCGGGTATCCTGCAAATGGGACCAGAACGGACGCACCGGAAATGATCGTCCTCGCGCGGGAAGCAAATCGTAGGTGCCGGGAACAATCTGCCGATGATAGTAGTATCCGTGCCGCGCTCTGGAAACACCGCTGGTTAATCCTACCCACATGCCATGCTCGCTCGCCATTTCCGGACCTGCGAAGCGTGCGTGGCCCCCACGCTTCAAGATAGAAGCCAGAGTCGGCAAGGTGCCATCAAGCGCCCAATTGAGAAGCAGATCGGGATCGCCGGCATCAAAGCCGAAGACGAGGACTGGCGAAAGAGGTGGTTCCATTCAGGTGTTTGTGTTCTCGTGCATCTGGATCGTTTCCGCGTAGCAACTTTCCCAAGCATCGACATTTTTCTCGAGGGTGTAATCCGTGAGGGCCAGCGCACGGCCTGCCCAGCCCATTTGTTCACACAACGGCATATCTTCGGCGAGCCGGACGATGGAGGCGGCAAGCGCAGCGGCGTTGCCGGGCTCAAACAAGAGGCCGGTCTCCTCCACAACCACACACTCGGCGGGGCCGCCGTGGTCCGTGGCGATCACCGCTGTGCCGCGCATCATCGCCTCGATGGTCACAACGCCAAATGGTTCTTCCCAGAGCGAGGGCACGATCTGTGCCCAAGCCGGGGCGAAAACCACTTCCATTTCCGCGCGCCCGAGATTGCCGAGAAAACGGACATGCTTGCGCAAGTCGAAATCGGTCGCGAATTTTTCCAAGCTCCCGCGCTCGGGTCCGTCGCCGGCGATGAGGAGCATGGCTTCAGGCGAGCGCTCGCGCACCACCCGCATGGCCTGCAACAATGTCCCCACGCCCTTTTCCGGCGACAGTCGCCCGGCATACACGAACAGCGGCGTGGATGAAAGCTCTCCCCGCGGAGGTCTTGTTGGGCAGCCGTTGGGGATGACATGGCACGGGCCGATTCCGCTTTCCTCCAGCCTCCGGCGCATCGTCTGGCTCACCGTGACGAAGCGGGTGAAATTATTTTTCCGCTTTAACCAGAGGCGGCGTTGGAGCATCAGGACCACCCAGCTTTGAGGGGTGAGGCAACCTTGGGAAAGGCAGGCCGCTCCTGCGGGGTGAGTGCACCGGCGCCCATCGGGAAGGATCTTCGTGCCTTTCGGGCAGATCGCCTTGTAGGTGACAATCGTATAGATCGCGGGTCGGCCTTCCAGCTGACGCAGGATGGATGGTGAGAGTTGCCAGAGAAACATTTTCACATGCACCACATCGGGCCGGAAATCCGCCATGGCTCCGGCAAGGGCCTTGGCCGACCACGGGTTAAAGCATGACAATGCGACTTGCGCCCGCGTGGTTGTGCCCTTGCAAGTGTAGTCCGCAAAGGATTCCAAGCCACCTACCAAGGCGGCGTCACTGGCGAAGACCGCCACATCGTGGCCGCGTGCGCGGAGTAAATCGCGCTGCCCGGCCAGAATGATCTCGGCACCACCGACGGGAACCGCGTAGTCGTTGACCATTAGAATCCTCATCGTGATTTTCCGGATTTTGCGGATTCGCCTTGCGCCAAACGGATGCGGCGGTCTTCCGCCGAGGAGCGCTCGGCGGCATCCAGAATCCGTGCGAGCCGCAGCCCGTCGGAAAAATCCGGCTGGACCGGATTGCGGGATCGGCAGGCTTCCACAAATGCCTGCATGGCGCGCCCGTACGAATTCTCCCTGGGAAGCTGGCTGAACTTTTGCAGCCAGTAGCCGGGGTTGAAAAAGCCAGCCGCTGCCGAGGAAAGACGGCTGAGGCGCATTTTTTCCAGACCGGCGGGCTGGAATTCGCAGCGGTCGGACCGGTGGCGGTCAATCAGCGCGCGCGCTTTGGTCCCATGAACCTCAAAGACATCGTTCTCCCCCGCGCAGAGCGATGCGAGAAATGTGGCCCCAACTCCCCCGGGAAACTCAGCCTGAAGAAACACCGTGTCATCGTCGGTGGCATGCGACTGGATTCGGCAGGAGACGGCAATCGGGCTGCTGCCCATCATCCAACAGGCCAAGTCCAAATGGTGCAAAGCGAGGTCGAGCAAAGCCCCGCCGCCGTTCTTGCGATGGCGCTTCCACTCCGGAAGCGGCCGCAGGCGGGTGCTGAAGATCCCGCGAATGGCCACGATCTCCCCCAACCGACCGGTTTGCAGTGCCTCGCGTGCGGCTGACTGCATTTTTCCAAACCGATAGTTCATGCCAAGCATTCCAATGCGGTCGGATTCTTTAAAAGCTGAAGCAAGATGCTCAGCCTCTTGCAGGGATGTGGCCATTGGTTTTTCCAAATAGACATCAAGTCCGATCTCAAGGGCCTCCAAGGCATGCTGCCTGTGCAGCGAATTTGGCGTGCAAATCACCACGGCATCCAGTCCGGCGGCAGCCAAGCCGGCAAGGTCGGCGCAAATCAAGAGGTCGCCGCCAAGCCTTGCTGCCTCTTGGCGTCTCGCTGGGTCAGGCTCGGCGACACCGACCAATCGCACGTTGGGCAGGCACCGAAGCACCGGGAAATGGAGCCATCGAGCCGCGTTTCCAAAGCCAAGCAACCCGACCCTGATGCAATCCGTCTTCATTGGTGGTGAAAAAGTTCCCCTGCGGAATTGGCAAGCTGCGCGCGGGGGAAGCCGCATGAGGTGGTTGGGTAGGGCCGGAAGCAAGGAATTTACCCAATTAAATTAAGGATCTTCTATTGAGCGAGAGCCTCCGGAGGTGGACCAAGTTAGTCACCAGGGACCGGCGCGGAAGGATTGGGCGGGCCGTCAGGCTTTCTCATGCCAGCGGATGGTGTCGGGCAGTGTGAATCCGGCATATTCGATGTGGAGGATGCGCCGATGGGACTGCGAGGTTGAGCGACCGGAGGCATGCAGGAGAAGGGGCCGCATGAGCAAGGCGTCGCCGGCGGCCACGGTGCAAAGGAAGGAGGGGACGATTGAGCGTTGGTGGTTGATTTGTTCCGGGGCAAGGCGGCCGAGGCGATGGGTGCCGGCCAGCACCTGCAAGGCACCGTTGGATTCATCTGCCGGATCCAGATGCAGCCGCAGGGTGAGCATTTGTTCTAAGAGTTCAACGGGCGGTTGGACGTGGGGAATGCCGTCCTTGTGGCTCCATGGACCGAAGCCCGGAACGTCGGCCTGCTCGGTGACGGCGAGGGTGAGGTCCTGGTGCCAGGGGACCAGCCAGTTGGCGCTCGGCGACTTATCGAAGTAAATGGATCTGACCGGAACCGGCTCGCGGGCAAGGTGGGGGCGGATGAGATCCAGTGGCGACGGCGGGGATCTTCAACAGCCCGCGGGTTCCGGCACCGGAGACTTCCCCGAGAATCTCGATGAGTTGTTGGCACTCCGAAGTCTCAACCACTTGCGGAGTGATCAAGAAGCCGTCGGTTATGATCTGGTGGTTTACCATTTGTCGGTGCGGAAGGATTGTGCGGGCAGGCCGTCCTGGTTGAAAAGATTGGCCCACGGGCACTTGTTGGACCAGGCGTAGCGCACGGAGGCGGGCGAGGGGACGGCGGGGGAGGAGACGATGACGTCGTTGCCGTCGATGGCGGCGTCGGCCCAGACGAACTTGCGGTCGGCGCCGGCGATCATGAAACCTTGGAGCTTGTCGCCGCCCTTGAAGGTGAGCCCCTTGCCGGTGTGGTCAAAGCCGATGCGCACGCTCGAGCCGTCGATTTGGTGGCCGGAGAAAAGCGGGCCGTAGATTACGAGTTGTTGATCATAGGAAAGCGCGAGTGCGGCGCGGGCGGCGCGGGCGGCGCGGGTGGCATAGGAGGATTTCATCGGCGGGTGGAGGCCCGGGCTGAGGTCGCTGGCGATGGCCATGGCGGTTTTCGGGGTGGTTTTGAGGATGTTGAGGAACAGCTCGCGGTAAAGGCCATCTTTGAGGCCGGGAGTCTTTTCGGGGAGCGGGGCGAAGGGTTCGGCACCGCGGTTGAGCGGGGCCTCAAGGTTGAAGGCGCAGCCGCCAGCGCTGGGCTTCTGGATGAAGACCCAGGGCAGCTCACCCTGCGACCAGTCCTTGCGCCAGCCTTGGATGAGGGCGTGCATGATCTCGGTCTGGTCCGGGCCCTTGATGCTGGAGGTGTTTTCCCCCTGGTCCCAGAGGATCCCGTGGATCGCGTACGGGATGGCCGGACGGATGTGCTGCTCGAAAAACTTCCCCGTCACATGGTGGGCGAGGCTTGGCATGCCTGCCTCGGCGGGCGCGACGGGCTTGGATTTCGGGTCGCTTGCCTTGGGGGGGGGTTCCCAGTCGGCGAGGGTTTTTGCGTAGCGCTCCTTGAGGCCGGGAAGGACCTCGGCTCCGTAGCGCTGGATTGCTGCCTGGCAGGCCGGGTCCGCCTGGAGGTGCTCCGAGGTGAGCCAGTAGGTGGTCGACGAGCCGGGGACGCAGCCGACAATCACGCCCACGGGCACCTTGAGTTCCTCCTGCAGGCGGATGGCAAAGGCCAGCGGCAGCGCCGGCGCGGAAATCGATCCCTTGGACGAGTTGGCAACCCGCCAACTGCCGGTGGCCGAGCCAATGCGGATCGTCGGGTAGATCTTGGCGGCCATATCGGCAAGGACCGGGTCGTTCTTGATGACTCCGCCGGTGCTCATGGCCATGTTTGACTGGCCGGAACCCACCCAGACCTCGCCGACAAGGATGTCGCTGATGCGGGTGGTTCCGATTTGCAGTTCATCGGGGCCGCCGGCTTGGAGGGCATCGAGCTTGAGCATCCATTTCCCATGGGCGTCGGCCTTGGTGGACTGCGTCTGGTCGCGGAACTTCACGCTGACCTCCGCGCCCGGATCCGCCGTGCCCCAGACCGGCACCGGCATGTCTCGCTGCAGGACGATGTGGTCGGCAAACACCGGGGCCGCCTGCGGGGCTGCTTGGGAATTGAGGCTCAGGCACGCAAGGGCTACAAACGGGAGGGCTCGGAGCGGGGTCATCGGCCGGTTCTACGCCCACGGGCAAGGGACTCTTTCTTCGCCAAATGGAGATGAGGTCGGAAGGGCTTTTTGGCAAAATTGGAAGCCACCCCTTTCCCTGAGCCACTTGACGGAAATGCGGAAAAGTGGGAACCTTCCTCCATGAAGACGACCATCGATCTGCCGGATCCACGTTTCCGCCGTGCCAAGGCCACGGCGGCGGTCGAGGGCGTTTCACTTAAGCAGTTCATCACCGAGGCGGTGGTGCAAAAACTTGCTGCAGCGGCGAAGGATAGTTGGCGCGAAGTGCTTGCCAACCTGCCGCGCGTGCCGAAGGAAACGCTGGAAACCATTCGCTTGCGGGTCGAGGAATCCGACCTCGAAAATTTGAATTCCCAGACGGAAGCCGACCGCCAGCTGTCATGATACTGGATACAAATGCCATATCGGCCATTGCTGAAAAGGACGAAGGCATCATGGAGGTGATCGCAACCGCCTCGTTCCTTGCTTTGTCATTCATCGGCTACGCGGAATTTCGCTATGGCCTGCTCGGAGCGAGGCGGCCGACTGAGGGGATTCGCCTTTTGGCTGAGCTTGCCGCCAGTCTCCCACTCCTGCTGCCGGACGCGGAATCTCTTGAGCAATACGCGCAAATCAAGGACGAGCTGAAGCGCAACGACCGCCCAATCCCCGACAACGACATCTGGATCGCCGCACTTGCTCGCCAGCACTCCATCCCTGTTCTCTCCCGCGACCGCCACTTTGACTTCGTCACCGGCGTCGAGCGCCTCACATGGTGAAAATTCGTTGCTCCTTGTCCCTTCCCAGCCTGGCTCGCCTCTTGGCGCGGGGGCGTCATTTGGAAGTTGGCGCTGGGCGCTGATGCGGTTAGGGACGGGGTGTGAAAGCGCGCGGAATTGTTAGGCTGATGGTGTGTGGCGGGGTGTTGGCGGCGGTGCCGGTGGCGGAGGCGAAGTACATGCGCCCGGACATCGAGCCGGTGCCGGTGGAGCGTTTGATAGCGAATTTGGACAAGCAGGTGGCGGCGGCGCCGGAGGACCTTCAGGCAGTCTACGCCTTGGCGCGGGTCCACTCGATGGCCTATGCGGTGCAGGCGGAGAACATCGATGTGCTCAAGGAGACGGGGCTGCCATTTTTCGGCTTTGGAACCTCGGCGGATGTCCCCCCGGGCGAGGTGCCCCCGGCGACTGATCCGGCCAAGGCGGCGGCGGCCAAGGCGCATCTGGCCCAGGCAATCGCCAATTACCAAAAGGCGGTGAAGGTGGACCCGCAGCATCTTCCGAGCCAGCTTGGGCTCGGCTGGGCGCTTGAGCAGTCCGGCGACAAGCCAGCGGCGCTGGAAGGGTACCGCAAGGCGCTGAAATTGGCATGGGCCAAGGAGAAGGAGGGAGTCTTTGGCGGCAGCCTGACCGAGGAGGCAGGGCGCTACCTGCTGGCTCTGTTGGACAAGGGTAAGGACGCCAAGGAGGTTGCCGAGGTGGAGGGGATTTTGAAAAAGGTGGCCGAGGTTCCGCGGGCCATGACGCCGGTGATCATTCCTCTGGTCGCGGACGCGCCGCTTGAGGACCTGGTCAATCCGCAGGCCAAAGTGGCCTTTGATCTCGACGGCAGCGGCCAGCAGCGCCGCTGGGGGTGGATCACCCCGAAGGCCGGGTGGCTCGTCCACGACCCGCGCGGCGAGGGGAAAATCACCTCGGGACTTCAAATGTTTGGCTCGGTCACCTTCTGGGTTCTGTGGCAGGATGGCTACCAGGCACTTGCGGCCCTGGATAACAACCGCGACGGCATGCTGCGCGGCGAGGAACTCAGCGGGATGGGGATTTGGAGGGATATTAATTCAAACGGAATTAGTGAGTTGGGTGAGGTTTCCACGCTCGGGGCGTGGAAAATTTCCGGGCTCTCCTGCCATGCGCAGTCCCATCCGAGTGGCATTCCGTTCAGCCCGGATGGGGTGGAGTTCACCGACGGGACCACCCGCCCAAGCTATGATTGGATCGCCGGCGAGGGGCTCAAGAAGGACTAGGGTCGCCAACGCAGCTAGGTTCCCCTGATCTCAAAGCTGCTGGATTTCCTCGGGCGCCAAGCGGTGGGTTGAATGACCGCCGGGGAGATTCGGGGCAAGGCAGGGAATGGCCTGCGGAGGTGAATGGTTGAGCCAAAGCGGCGTGGCGGGGAGTACCCCTTCCCACCGCTCTCCACACAGCGCTGTGACTTTCTCTAGACGGCGCGGTCTCAGGTCTGCTCGCCGAGGGTGCGCTTGATTCGGGCCAAGAATTCCGGCTCGCTCTCAAGGACTTTCACGACCGCTTGGATGGCATTCAAGGTGGCCTTTGAGACGTGGTGCTCCATTCCCTCGACATCGTGGTAGATGGTGTCCTCGGCGATATCGAAGAAGCGCAGGAAGCGGGTCAGGGTTTCGTGGCGGTCGGTGATGGCGCGGGCAATGCTGCGGCCGTGCTCGGTGAGCACCGTGCCACGGTATTTCACATGGTTGACCAGCCCTTCGGTGTGGAGCCGTTGGAGCATGTTCGTCACGCTTGCCTGGGACAGCCCCAAATTCTTGGAAATGTCCACCGGCCGCGCATACCCCTTCTGCTCGATGAGATGCAGGATCTGCTCAAGGTAATCGTCCATGGCCACCGAGCCGCTGGTGCGTGAGGACCGCTTTGGTGTCATGCCGCAAACCGTGGCACCCCTCGCAGCGCTTGGAAATATCAAAGCGCGGGCTGCAGAATTGCGCCGGGGAGGTGGCGGCGGCGAGTCGAGGCTTGGCTTTCAGCTCCCGATCCCGGGCCGTGGGTGAAACGCCTCCGTCCGAAAAAACGGCGTCTGCCCCAGCTTTTTTGGAGACCAAGCCTGGGGCCATCCACTCGGGAAAGAAGGCGCTGCCGGTTGATCGATTCCCGATCCGCCGCTTCGCTCATGGCAGGCGGGCGACGAGTGGACTGAGCGGGTAGCAAGCATGGCAGAAGAAAGGACCCCGGATCTTTCGCGGATGGATCGATATTACCAACTTATAATTAGATTTTTAAATGCTAATAACACGCATTCCAATCAATGGCCTGGAGAACTCGGTCGGCAAGGGTTTGCCGGGGCGCTGGGAGCCGGGCCGGGGGCAGTGGAGGGTGAGTAAATCGGAATTTCTGCACAGAAAGGGCGGTGGCGCGGGAAGCGCGCCGGGGGTATGCTGGCGCCGGATCTAACACTTTCCAACCCCTCCAACCCCAACGAAAACCCGAAGCCATGGCACTGGATAAATTGACCAACAAGATGCAGGAGGCGCTGCAGAGCGCGCAGGGACTGGCGGCGAAGTCGGCGCACGCTGAGCTCAAGAGCGACCACGTGTTGTTGACGCTGTTGCAGCAGGAAGGAGGGATTGCGGTGCCGATTTTGCGCAAGGCGGGGGTGGATGTGGCGGGGCTCAAGGCGGCGGTGGCCAGCGATTTGGCGCGCGAGCCGCGGGTCCAGGGGGCGGGGAGCCAGCCGCAGATCAGCCGCGGGCTGCGCGCCACGCTGGATGCCGCCGACGAAATCCGCCAGCAGCTCAATGACGACTTCCTGAGCGTGGAGCACTTCCTGCTCGGCGCGCTCAAGGCGGACACCCCGGCGGGCAAGCTGCTCAAGCAGGCCGGACTCACCGACGAGGCGGCGCGCAAGGCGCTCGCCGAGGTGCGCGGCAAGCAGAAGGTGACCGACGAAAATCCCGAGGGGAAATACGAGGCGCTGGAAAAGTACGGCACCGACCTGACCGCCCGCGCCCGCGCCGGGAAGATCGACCCGGTCATCGGCCGCGACGACGAGATCCGCCGCGTCATGCAGGTGCTCTCCCGCCGGACCAAGAATAACCCGGTCCTCATCGGCGAACCGGGGGTCGGCAAGACGGCCATCGTCGAGGGTCTGGCGCGGCGGATTGTGTCGGGGGACGTGCCCGAGAGCATGAAGAACAAGCGTTTGATTGTCATGGACGTCGGAGCGATGGTGGCGGGGGCGAAGTACCGCGGGGAGTTTGAGGACCGGCTCAAGGCGTTTTTAAAGGAAGTCACTGACAGTGAGGGAGAAATAATCTTATTTATCGATGAGCTACACACGATTGTGGGAGCGGGGGCGAGCGAGGGAGCGGTGGATGCGAGCAACCTTTTGAAGCCGCAGCTGGCGCGTGGCGAGTTGCGGACGATCGGGGCGACGACGCTCGACGAGTACCGGAAGTACATTGAGAAGGACGCGGCGCTGGAGCGGCGGTTCCAGCCGGTGAAGGTGGGCGAGCCGAGCGCGGAAGACACGATTGCGATCTTGCGCGGGCTCAAGGAGCGGTATGAATTGCACCACGGGGTGAGGATCCAGGACGGGGCCTTGGTGGCGGCGGCGACGCTGAGCGACCGGTATATTTCCGACCGGTTTCTGCCCGACAAGGCGGTGGACCTGATGGACGAGGCGGCGGCGCGGCTCAAGATCGAGCTCGATTCGATGCCCACGGAGATTGACCAGCTGGAGCGCCAGGTGCTGCAGCTCGAGATGGAGAAGAAGGCGCTGGAGAAGGAGAGCGACAAGGCAAGCGCGGCGCGGCTGGAGAAGGTCAAGGAGGAGATGGCGAACCTGAAGGAGCAGTCGGCCGGGCTCATGGCGCAGTGGCGCAATGAGAAGGCGGTCATTGATGAGGTCCACGGCCAGCAGGAGTTGATCAACTCGCTCAAGCACGAGATCGAGCAGGCGCAGCGGATTGGGGACCTCAACCGGGCGTCGGAACTCACGTACGGCCAGCTGCCGGAGGCAGAAAAGGCGCTTGAGGAGGCGCGTGAACACCTGGCCCGGGCGCAGGAAAGCGGGGGGATCCTGAAAGAGGAGGTGACCGAGGCGGACATCGCGCGGGTGGTTTCCTCGTGGACCGGGATCCCGGTAAGCCGCTTGCAGGAAGGCGAGCGCGAAAAGCTGGTGCACATGGAGGAGCGGCTTGCCGATCGCGTCATTGGCCAGGCAAAAGCGGTCAAGGCGGTGGCCAACGCGGTGCGCCGCGCCCGGGCCGGCCTGCAGGACGAGAACCGGCCGATCGGGTCGTTTTTGTTCCTTGGCCCAACGGGAGTTGGGAAAACCGAGCTGTCCAAGGCGCTGGCCGAGTTTTTGTTCGATGCCGAGGGTGCCATGGTGCGCATCGACATGTCCGAGTACATGGAAAAGCACAGCGTGGCGCGGCTCATCGGGGCACCTCCCGGCTACGTGGGATACGAGGAAGGCGGGCAGCTCAGTGAGCACGTCCGGCGCAAGCCGTACAGCGTGGTGCTTTTCGATGAGATCGAGAAGGCCCACTCGGATGTTTTCAATGTGCTGCTCCAAGTCCTTGATGACGGGCGGATCACGGACGGGCAGGGGCGTACGGTGGATTTCCGCAACACGGTGTTGATCATGACCTCCAACATCGGCTCGCAGTTCATCATGGAGGAGGAGAACGCCGAGCAGCGCGAGGCCAAGGTGACCGAGGCTCTGCGACGCCATTTCAGGCCGGAGTTTATTAACCGAATAGACGAAATTATTATCTTTGACAGGCTTGATCGCGAGGAACTTACAAAGATCGTCGGGCTCCAGCTTGAGCGCGTGCGCAAGCGCTTGGCCAAGCAGGGGCTGGCGCTGGCGGTGAGTGCGGAGGCCAAGGAGTTTATCGGCAACCAGGGGTATGATCCGGTCTACGGCGCGCGACCGCTGAAGCGCGCCATCCAGCAACATCTGCTCGATCCGCTGAGCATGGACGTGCTGGAGGGGAACTTTGTTGACGGCGACCTGATCATGGCCGACTTGGACACGAACAAGGTGGTTTTCCGCAAAGGATGAGGAAGGGACTTGCGCGCACCATGTGGAAGGTGTAATTGTTTCACATGAAAGAGAAGCGGGGGCTTTACCATGTTCTGGCTGAAGAGTCGCCAACCATGCGGCTGGCGGAGCCGGAGGCCACGTATCTGGTCAGGCAGGTCCGGCAGGGGGTTTCCATGGAGGAATTCTTCGCCCTGCAGGAGCTGCTGGGACTCTCGGAGGAGGCGCTGGCGGACACCTTGGGGATGTCGCGCACCACCATGCACCGGCGGAAGAAGTCCGGCACGCTGGAGAGCGTTGAGTCGGAGCGGGTGCTGCGGGTCACTCGGATGTTTGTGCGGGCCGAGGAGGTGTTTGAGTCGCGGGCGGCGGCGCGGGAGTGGCTGCGGGCGCCGGCCTTGGCGCTGCAGGGGGAGTCACCGCTGCAGTATTTGGACACCGAGATAGGAGCCCGGGAGGTGGAAAACATCCTTGGGCGGCTGGAGCACGGAGTCTTTTTCTAGCCGTGATCCGCGCGTTCCGCATCGTCAAGCCGCGCTGGGCACCAAGCGCCATGGATGGCGAGGGCGCCAAGGTAGCCGGCGGGCGCTGGAATCCGCCGGGGCTACCGGTGGTTTATTTGGCGGAATCACGTGCCTTGGCGGCCTTGGAAATGCTGGTTCACTTGGACCGCTTGGCCAGGCAGATGCCGATGGTGATCATTCAGGTCGAGTTTCCCGACAGCCTGATCCGCAAGGTTTTCCCCGAGGACCTGCCGGAGGACTGGAATCTGGCGGCAGGCGCGGATCCGCTCAGGCGCCAAGGCGCTGACTGGCTGCGCGGCATGCAGTCGTTTGCCATGCGCGTTCCCAGCGTGGTCATCCCGGAGGAGGCCAACTTCCTGATCAACCCGCGCCACCCGGATGCGGCATTGATCAAAGTCAGCAAGCCGGTGCCGTGGCGATTCGACGCTCGCTTGGCTGCGGAGGCCTGAACCGCGCGCGTCAGCCAGTTCAAGCCAGGCAGGGCACCTTCCCCATTCGGACTCCGCATTACATACATTAGGCGAAGTTATCGAACGCCCCGAAATGAGCCCCCCGGAAGGCTTTGATCTTGGGTTTCAGGGCCCTGGCCGGCCCGTAGTCGAATCAGGCGATGTTGGTGAACACCTGCTGGACGTCCTCGTCGTCCTCGATCCGGTCGATGAGCTTTTCGATATCGAGCATCTGTTCCTCGGAGATTTCCACCGGCGAGTTGGCGAGGCGCTGCAGGTTGGCCTTCTTGGCGGTGATGCCAAGATCCTCGACCGCCTTGGTCAGCGTGTTGAAGCTCGTGTAATCGCCATACAAGAAAACGCTGTCCTCCGCGACCTCAAGTTCCTCCAGGCCGGCGTCGATGAGTTCCAATTCGATTTCGTCAAGGTTCATCCCGGGCGTCTTCGGGATCTCCACAACCGCCTTGCGCGCAAACATGAATTCCAGCGAGCCTGTCGGCACCAATTGGCCGCCGGCCTTGTTGAAATAGGTTTTCATGTTGGCCACCGTCCGGTTGTTGTTGTCCGAGGCGCATTCGACAAAAATCAGCACGCCGTGCGGCCCCTTGCCCTCGTAATTGACCTCGGCAATGTCCGCGGCGTCCTTGCTGAAGGCCCGCTTGATGGCGGCATCGATGTTGTCCTTGGGCAGGTTCTGGGCCCGGGCGTTGGCCACGGCAGCCTTGAGCTTGCTGTTCGCCTCGGGGTCCGCGCCTCCGTCCTTGGCGGCCATGGTGATGATTTTCCCCAGCTTCGGGTAAAGCTTGGACATCTTGTCCCAACGCGCCTCCTTGGACGCCCGGCGGTATTCAAATGCTCTTCCCATGGTGGTTCTCGGCTTAAAATTGGGTGAAAAGTTCCAGCCGCGCATGGCGCTGCCGGGCCCGTCTTAGGCACATGTCGGCGCGGATTCAAGCCGGACGTGGCAGCTAGCGGCTGACAATCCGGCGGCTTCTAATGACCAGCAAGCCGGCGCGGCCACGGCGCAGGCAGAATTCCTCGCGTATAAGCGGTTTGCCGCGCACCGCACCGTGCTCGACGGCAATCGCCGCCGTCAGCCGGGTCACATCCACCCGCAGAACCCGGAAAATCGGTTCGTGGCGGGTGCGCAAAAAGCAATGCAGCGGCACGTCCCCGTGGCCAACATTCCACAACAACCGCGCCGGCGGGAAATCCGGCTCATCCGCCAGCGCCCGCAAAATCTCGCGCATTTCCGGCTCACCGTGGCGGCGAATCAAGGTGGCCGCGGCCTGCTGGCTAAGCTTGCGCTCGATGGCGGCAAGCACCGGATGCACCTGGTCGGTGACCATTTCCTCAAGAAGTTGGCACGCGTGCAGGTCCAAGGCGGCGTGCAATTCATCACGCGTCAGCCGACCGGCCTCATAGAGACTGAAAATCTGCGGCGGACTCGGGATGGATCGCACTCCACTAGATGTCCGGTTAATCCCGTGCAGCGCAAGAAACTATCCACGCCGCGCCACATACAAGGTGTGCGTCATGCGCTTGGCACCAGGATACGCTTTCGCGCCAATTTCCTCGACGGCAAACCCGGCCTTGCCTAGCCGCTTCATGAAATTCTTGTCCTGATAGGCCGACCAGAACACCGCGCAGCCGCCCGGCTTGAGGGCCCGCTTGATGGCGGCAAACCCCGAACCGTCATACAGTTGCTGGTTTCTCCCCTGCACAAAAGCGTCCGGCCCGTTGTCGATGTCCAGGATCAGCGCGTCGTAGCGGCCGGCACCGCGCGCAATCACCTCGCAAACATCCTCCACCAGAATCCTCACCCGCGGCTCGTCCAGCAGCTCGCCGTTGACCCCGCCGAGAAACTCCCGGTTCCACCCCACAACCTCCGCCAGCAGCTCAGCGACATCCACATGCGCGTCGGGTCGGAGGCACTCAAGCGTCCGCCGCAAGGTGAAGCCAAACCCGAGTCCGCCGATCAACACCCGGACCGCACGCTTTTGACCGAGGCCCTCACAGGCCAGCTCCGCCATCAGCCGCTCGGACTGCGTCGCAGTCGTGCTCATCAGCGTGAGCCCCCTCACCTTTAGGTAATATTGCCCGTCGTGGGTCAGCAACATGAGCTGCTCACCATCCGGCGTGGCGGCTTCCGCCAGGACCATTGTCGCTTTCACTCCCCCACTCTTCCCCGCTTTGCCATGCCTTGGGCAAATGGTTTTTTTTCTAACAACAAGGCGCGCCCCCGCCCGCGCCACCTCGGCGCTTGCCGCCGGAGCGGGAAAATGGCCATTCTGCGGGGCCGTTCCGCCGCTGTCCGGCCCATCCCCATGCAAACCCTCGCCATCGCTGTTGGAGCCTTCGTTCTCTACCTGGTCGCCTACCATACCTATGGCCGCTGGCTGGCACGCCGGATCTTCAAGCTCAGCTCCACCAACCTCGCGCCATCACGCGAGCTCGAGGACGGCGACGACTTCGTCCCAACCTCCAAGGGGGTGGTATTCGGCCACCATTTTACCTCGATTGCCGGAACCGGCCCGATCGTCGGCCCGGCCTTGGCGGTCATCTGGGGCTGGCTCCCGGCGCTCCTGTGGGTTCTGTTCGGATCGGTGTTCATCGGCGCGGTCCACGACCTCGCCTCCCTTGTCGTCTCCATGCGCAACCGCGGCCAAACAGTTGGCGACATCGCCGGGCGCGTCCTTAGCTCGCGCGCACGGATCCTGTTTCTATCGGTCTTGTTCATGGCCCTAACAATCGTGCTGGCGATCTTCGGCATGGTCATCGCCGCGGTATTCAAGATGTTCCCCACCGCCATCTTCCCCTGCCTGGTCCAGACGCCCCTCGCGGTGGTCATCGGCGCCTGGCTCCACCGCAAGGGTGTTAGCCTGTTCATCCCCTCGCTCCTCGCCCTGGCCGCCATGTATCTATCAGTCGCCTGTGGCGACTGGGGCCCGCTCCATGCCTTCAACATGGCTCTGGCCGGCTGGCCGATCATCGTGTGGGTGGGGCTGCTTTTGGTTTACGCCTACATCGCCTCAGTGCTGCCGGTCTGGCTCCTGCTCCAGCCGCGGGACTTCATCAACTCGCTCCAGCTGCTCTCGGCCCTAGGGCTCGTTCTCCTCGGGCTGCTGGCCGCGGCGTTCTTCGGGTTCGGCAGCGGCGCCGACCACCAGGCGCTTGAAATTGTTGCCCCGATGACCCGCATCGGCGCCAGCGCGCCGGCCGGGGCTCCCTTCATCTTTCCATTCCTGTTTGTCACCGTCGCCTGCGGGGCAATCTCCGGGTTCCACTGCCTCGTCTCGTCAGGAACCTCGTCAAAACAGTTAAAGTGTGAGACCGACGCGCAGTTTGTCGGCTACGGCTCGATGTTAACAGAAGGGTTCCTTGCGGTGCTCGTCATCCTTGCCTGCGCGGCGGGCATCGGCCTGGGGGTGCCGGAGAAGATCAACGGAATCGCCACCGGCGAGATCCTCACCGGCAGCGCGGCCTACGCCTCGCGCTACGGATCGTGGGAGCAGCTCTCCGGCAGCCTCGCGCCAACCGTCGGCGCGTTCGTCGAAGGCAGCGCCAACTTCCTGCGTGCGCTGGGACTTCCGGTCGGCTTCGCGGTGGCGCTCATGGGCGTTTTTGTCGCCTCGTTTGCGGCCACCACGATGGACACCGCCTGCCGACTCCAGCGCTACGTCACCCAGGAGCTCGCCGCCGCCACCGGCCTTCGCCCGCTGGAGAATAAGCATGCCGCGAGCCTTTTCGCTATCGCCCTGGCTGCCCTGATCGCGATCTTCCCGCCCCACAACGTCCCGTGGTCGCTCACCAGTATGGGAAAGGGCGGGCTGGCCCTGTGGCCGCTCTTCGGCGCGACCAACCAATTGTTGGGCGGGCTGGCGTTCCTGGTTATTTTGTTTTGGATGAGGCGGCGCAAGATGGCGATTTGGTTCATCGTGGTCCCGGCGGTGTTCATGCTGGTGTTGCCGGCCACGGCAATGGTGATGCAGTTGTTTGTCGGCGACCAGGCATGGGTGAGCGGGACGGCGCCGAAGCCGCTGCTGGCGGTGTTTGGAATCGCCACGTTGGCGCTGGAGGGATGGATCCTTGTAGAGGCGTTCAAGGGCTGGTCGCGCGCCAACGGTATTCTCGAGGCGGCCCTCCCGCCCCTGCCGAACCGCGCGGCGGCGCGCGAGCACGCCACGAAGAGCTAGAACGGATCCTCATCCGGCCGCCAGCCGCCAACCTGCCATTCCTCAACGAGCTCGGCGGGGAAATCATCCAGAAAGCGCGACGGCCGCTGGATGATGTCGCCCGTGTAGCTGCGCGGGTTTAGCTGCGGATAGAGCAGGTAGAGCTCGTCCTTGGCCCGCGTTAGAGCGACGTAAAACAGGCGCCGCTCCTCCTCAAGCGCGGCCGGGTCACCGCCTTCGACGACGCGGCTGTTTGGAAACATGCCATCGGCGAGCCAGATGATGAAGACCGCCTTCCACTCCAGCCCCTTGGCCTGGTGGATGGATGAGAGGGTGACCGCCTCGCTAACTGTTTCTTCGCGCCGTCCGCTGGGCTCGCCGTCCACCGCGCCCATCAGGGAGAGCTGGGCAAGGAACTCGAGGATGTCGTCAAAGGTCGTGCCGTACATCATGAGCTGCTCGATGTCCTGGCGGCGGCTCTCGTAGTTGTCGAAGCTGCCGCGCATGTAGTCGTCATAGACGCCTTCCAGGACGCTGAATATCATGTCGGATGGCCGCGCGAGCTGGCCGCCCGGGGCGAGCTCGTCAAGCGTGTGGCACAGCTGGGCCCAGTGTTTTTCGGCCTTTTTCGGCGGCTTGAAGGAAGCGAGCAGGGCTGAGAAACTAACTGGTGCCTCCTCCGCCTCGGCCGCGCCGGTGCGCAGCCACGAGCTCCAGAGTTTGTCGGCGGCGGCCGGGCCGATGCCCGGCAGGAGCAGAGCCATGCGCTTGAAGGAAACCTCGTCGCGGCGGTTGGTGACAAAGCGCAGGAAGGCGGAAATGTCCTTGATGTGGCCCTGCTCGAAAAACCGCAGGCCGCTGGTGATCTGGAAAGGAATCCCGCGCTGGGTCAGCTCCATCTGGATTTCCAGACTCTGGAAGTGCGCCCTATATAACACCGCCATTTCTTCTAACGGCACCCCCTCGTCGCGCAGCTCAAGGATGCGCTGGGCCACAAAGGCCGCCTGGGCCCGCGGGTCGGCCACCGGTACCAGGGCTGGTAACATCGCCGCCGCCTCGCGCGACGAGCGCAGGTCCTTTTCTATCCGCCCGGTGTTAGCCCGGATCGCCGCGTTGGAGAGATCCAGAATTTCCGGCACGCTGCGGTAGTTTGTCTCAATCTTGTAGATCTTCGCCTCCGCGTAGCGCTGGCCAAACCCGAGGATGTGCTCCATGTCCGCCCCGCGCCACGAGTAAATCGACTGCGCGTCGTCACCCACAACCATCAGGCTGCGCCGCTCGCCGACTAACATGTCGACCAGCTCGCTCTGCACCCGGTTGGTGTCCTGGTACTCGTCGACAAGCACGAACTGGAAGCGCTTCTGGTAAAGCCGGCGCAGCTCCTCGTGGTCGCGCAGCAGCGCCAGAGTCATGACCAACAGGTCATCGAAGTCCATCGAGTTCGTTTCGCGCTTTTTGGCGCGGTAGCCGTCGGCGACCTGGAGGATTTCCTCCTCCCATTCCTCAAAATACGAGTAGCGCTGGAGGATGACGTCCTGGAGTGGCTCGCCGGTGTTTTCCACTAGGGAGAACATCGAGGCTAACACGTCCGCCTTCGGGAAGCGCTTGCCTTTCGTATCAATCCCGCATGCGGTGATGACGCCGTTGAGGAGGGACTTCTGGTCGTCGCGGTCAAGGATGGAGAAGGCCTTGGTGAAGCCGAGCTCGTCGGCGTGGCGGCGCAGCAGGCGGTTGCCGATGGAGTGGAACGTGCCGCTCCACAGCTCGCTAATGTCGCGCGGGATGAGCTCGCGCACCCGCTGGCTCATTTCCCGGGCAGCCTTGTTAGTGAATGTTAGCAGCAGGATGTTGCGCGGCTCCACCCCCTGGTCGAGCAGCCAGGCCACCCGGTAGGTAAGAGTTCGGGTTTTCCCCGATCCCGCGCCGGCAATCACCAGGGCCGGCCCCGGCGGCGAGGTCACCGCGGCGTATTGCTCGGCATTCAGGCAATGGGCATAATCGATGCCCGAGGCGGCCGCCCCGCTGCCCCGATCCAGTCTGTACTCCCGCGCCATGCCGCAGTGTCGCCGCTGGGGCGGATCGATCAAGCCCGGCGTTGCCCGGGTGCCGCAGGGGGAAACCCAAAAGGATTGCCTATTTCTTGGCCTCGGGGAGATTGGGCGCACGATCCCGTTGAATTTGCCGCCCTTGTACTGGGGGCCCTGATCCAGCTGCCTGCCGTGCAAGCCGCTGAGGAAGCGCCGGCGCCCCAGTATATTCTAGTCAACCGCGCCCCTGGTCAGGGGATGAACCAGCAGGTTCCGGAGACTCTTGGCCGGAGGGGCGTTGAAGAAATCCTTGCCCAGCTGCCAAACGACCCCGCGGCGCGGATTCAAACCGGAGTGAGTTTCATCTTTTCTCCGTTTCGCACGCCGCCGGAAACGACGGTCAAGGCCCTCACGGAATTCCTCATGGGCGCCGAGGAAACCTCGACCCCGGTGCTTGTGCAAATCGACCTTGAGCACTGGTGGGAAGCGCGGCCCGACCTGTGGAACTGGTGGGATGCTGCCAAGCCCGGGTTCAATTTAGCTAACCGTGAGAATGTCGAATGGCTAGGTTGGTCCTCCGCCGACGCGCTCCGGATTGCGTGGCGCAATTGGGGCCGGCAAATACGGGTCCTTCCGCCCCCGAACCTCGCCAGCCCGCGCTATGTGACCGCCTGTCGCGAAGAGATCCGGCGCCTGGTGCCGATCGTGCTGAACTGGCATGAGCGGCTTCCGGCGGAAAAGAAGCATCTCCTTGTTGGAATCAAGCTCGGTCATGAAACCTCGATTGGCGTCAACGCCTATCACTTTCCCGGCGGCAATGCCTTGCTGGCCAAGCCGAGCGCCGAGGACCCGCAGCAGGGACTGAAGAACGACGACGTTCCCGCGCGCGGGATGCAGCCGATGGGCTTTGCGGCCCTGAAGACCAGCGGGATGCGTGGCAGCGGCGCTCCACCCACCGGCGCGGAGTTGGCCAGCGTCGCCCACCGTTACCTCGACGAACTTTGCGCCCAGGCCGCAGAGCTTGGCGTGCCGCGCGAACGACTCTTCGCCCACGGAGCGGGCTGGCAGGATGACGAACCCTTCCATGCCGTGCCGGTCAATGCCCACTCGTGCCCCGCCTGGAGTTTCTACAAGTGGGCGGCGGATCCACGCCAAGACATCGGCGTGAAACACAACCTCGCCCGCTCCGACGCCCCTTTCTGGGCCGCCACCGAATGGCTCCTCGCCGGCCCGCGCGATCTTGTCCACTGGCGCCAAGCATTGACCAATACCCTTGCCGATCCGCGCTGCCGCTATGTCTGCGTTTTCAACTGGGAAAGCATCCGTGACAGCCCACCCGTCCTCGCCGCCGTCAAAGGGATGGTCAACGCGACTGCAGAAGACACAGAAGTGCTTCTCAAGGAGTAGCGACTTTAGTCGCTTTCATCGCGCCACCCTAACCCGGTGTGTATTGTTTCCATGCCCTACTTGCCTCCGGGTCGGCCACCGAGGTTGCTCCGTCGTTGAGCAACCTCGAGAAGACCGCCGACAGCTTCCAATTCACGATTCAGGGAACAGTCGGGAGCGCTTACCAAATCCAAACCTCCGACAGCCTGCAGAGCTGGTCAGACTGGATGGAGGTGACCAACCTAAGCGGATCCGAATCGGGCGCCATCGCCGGCCCGAGAAAGATCATCACGAGGCACCACAAGCGCATGGTCATTTTCATCACGGAAAATAAAGTTTCGTTAGGGATAAGCGCGCGAACCCGGCGTCCCCCGCCCGCCTTGCCGACCCGCTCCACAAGCTGAAATCAGCCCGGCCTGATCCGAGCGGACAATTTACAACCCGCTTACCCGGAGAGATTTCCCTCCACTAATCCTGGATGACAATGTCCTCCGGGTTCCAGGTCACGGTGGGGAATTCCATTTTCAGGCCGCGCAGGGTGTCGACCATGATGCGTGCGACGCAGAGGTTGCGGTACCACTTGCGGTCGGCGGGGATGACGTGCCAGGGGGCGTGGACGGTGGAGGTGCGACTGATGAGGTCTTCGTAGGCGCCCATGAAGTCGTCCCAGCGCTCGCGGTCGGCGAGGTCTTCGGGGTTGAATTTCCAATGTTTGGCCGGGTTTGCAAGGCGCGCCTCAAGGCGGCGCTTTTGCTCGTCCTTGGAGATGTGCAGGAAGAGCTTCACGATGGTGGTCCCCTCCTCGGCGAGCATCCGCTCAAACTCGACGATGTGCCGGTAGCGGCGTTTCCAAACCGGGTCGGGCATGAGCTTCTTCACCCTGACGGCCAGGATGTCCTCGTAGTGGCTGCGGTTGAACACCGTGATCTGGCCGTTGCCGGGGACGTGCGGGTGGATGCGCCAGAGGAAATCGTGGGCCAACTCCTCCTCGGTTGGCTTTTTGAACGCCCGAACGTTGATCCCCTGCGGATCCACCCGCGAGAAAACGTGTTTGACGCAGCCGTCCTTGCCGCCGGTATCCATCGCCTGGATGACCACCAGCACCCGGTGCTTGTGTTGGGCATACAGGCGCTTCTGCAGGTTCTGGAGCTCCACGCGCAGGCTGTCGAAGGCCTCCAGCGCGTCGTCCTTGCCGTCGCCCGAGTACAGCTCCCGGTCGTCGGCTTCCAGCTTGCTGAGCTTCAAAATCGAACCCGGCGTGACCCGATAGCGCTTGGCGGCACCTGTGAGAGGAAGCTTTGGCATGGTCTCCATTAACCCGCCTCAGGGGGCAGCTGACAAGCATCTAACAGCAAACTTGCTAGTCCGGTGGGTGAGAAGGTGAGTCTGGGGAGGATTTCGGATTGCCAAGGTGCGGTTGGCTCAGGCTCCTTGTGAGGATGCTGCCGCAAGCGTTAGGGGAGGAGGGTGGGCCCGCCCCCGGTGACCAAGTGTCGAAATTGAAGACCGCCATGCTGAAGACCGCCATGCACATAGGAGCAAGCTCGGTGAGCATGCTGGTGTGCGAGTGCGAGGGGTCAGGGGCGCCGGTGGTCATTGAGTTTCTTGAGCAACCGGCGCCCTTGGCGCGGGATATTTTTCGTCACGGGAAGGTCACGGCCGCGACGACGGAGCGGATCGTGGCGATTATTCTCGGGTTTCAGGAAACGCTGCGCGAGCTGGGAATCGGCACCCGCCAGACGACCCGCTCGGTGGCGACCAACATCCTAGGCGAGGCTGAGAACCACGAGGTCTTCCTCAACCGCGTGCGCGTCGCCTGCGGTCTGGAGATGGAGACCCTCGACGACGGGGAGATGACCCGGCTGATCTATCTGAAGACCCGCCGGCGCTTGGATGACATGCCGGCGATGCGCCAGCGCACCACGCTGGTGGTCCACGTCGGTCCGGGGAACACGCGCGCATTGTTGTTTAACAAGGGGTCGATCAGCCGCTACACCAGCTACCGGTTAGGCGCGCACCGCACCCGCGTTGCCCTGGAAGGCGGCCACGCCGAGGGCGCTGCCATGCTGCGCCTGATCCGCGAGCACGCCAGCGGCAACCTAACCCAGATGGCGTTTGACTACCGCGACGTCAAAATCCAGGAGCTCGTCATCCTCGGCTACGAGCTGCAGCTAGCGGCACCGTTCTTTTCCAAGGCTGGCAGCGAGTGCCAGGTCAAGACGCTGCGGGAGATTGTGACGAGCTCGGCGGATTTGGACGAGAACCAGATGGTCCGCCGCTTCCAGTTAGACTATCACACTGCCGACGCGCTGCTGCCGGCGCTGGAGATCAATCTGGCGATCGCCGAACTGTTTGGCCTGAAGCACGTGCGGGTGCCGGCCAGCCCGTATGAGCAAGGGTTGCTGCAGGACCTGCTCGTCTCCCACGAGCTCACCCGCAGCCTTGAGGAGGAAGTGGTGCGTTCGGCCAAGATTCTGGCCGCGCGCTATCAGTCCGACCCGAAACACGGCGAGCATGTGGCGGCGATGTGCGCCGAACTGTTTGATGCGATGGCAGACGTCCACCGTCTCGATGCCCACGACGCGCTGTTATTGCGGGTGGCGGCGATTGTCCACGAGTGCGGCACATTCATCAGCCCGCGGGCCCACCACAAGCACTCCCAGTATATTATTCTCAACAGCGAGATTTTTGGCCTTGGCCACGCCGACGTGACCATCATTGGCCTGCTGGCCCGCTACCACCGCCACTCCGGGCCCAAGCCGGACCACCCGGACTATAGCGAACTCACAACGGGCGAGCGCCTGCGGGTGTGCAAGCTTGCCTCGCTGCTGCGGGTGGCCGACGCGCTGGAGCGGACCCACGACCGGCGAGTGCGCGCGATCCGGGTGGAACGCCAGGGCCACCAACTGCACATTCGCCTCAAGGGAGTGGCCGACGCGGCTGTTGAGCGGCTGGCCATGCGGTCCAAGGGGGATTTGTTTGAGAGCGTGTTTGGTCTGGAAATCATCCTCCACGAGGAGGCTTAATACTCACCGATGCCAAAATCGCCCTACATCAACCGTGAGCTCTCCTGGCTGGAGTTCAACCAGCGGGTGCTCAACGAGGCGCTGCGCGACGACCTGCCAGTGCTCGAGCGCTTGAAGTTCCTCGCCATCACCGGGTCCAACCTCGACGAGTTTTTCCAGGTCCGCGTCGGCAGCCTGCAGCTCCAACAGCGCAGCGGTCGCGGGTCGCGCGGCGGCGCGGGACCGGCACAACAGTTAGCGGCCATCCGCAAGCGCGTCCTGCACCTGGTCGAGGACCAGTACGCCCTGTTGAATGAAATGCTGTTGCCCGCCCTGGCGGAAAAAGGCATCCATCCAACAGCCTTGAAGGAGCTAACAGCCCGGCAGCGCGACCAGCTCGCCCGCGTGTTTGCCGAGAATATCTTCCCGCTGCTCACCCCGCTGGCGGTGAGCGAGGACCAGGTTTCCGCCATCCCCGGCCTGCGCTTGATCCTGGCGTGCCGGGTGGTGGATGAGAGCGGCACGCCGCGCTTTGTCCTGCTGCCTATCCCCGAGTCGCTTGGACGGCGCGTGCCGGTCGCGGATGAGGAGGAGGGCGCCTGCCGGTTTGTCCTCATCGAGGACCTCGTCGCCGCCCACGCCGACGAGTTGTTTCCCGGCGAGAATGTCACCGCCACCGCCTGTTTCCGCGCCACCCGCAATGGCGACATCGCCGTGCAGGAGGAGGACGCCATCGACCTGGCCGGGGAGATGGAGGAGGTTCTAACAGCACGGCGGTTCTCTGACACGGTTAGGTTGGAGATGCCCAAGTCCTGCCCGCGCGATCTTGCCAGGGTGATCCAACAAGTGTGCGCGGCCGCGGAGGCCGACATTTACCGCTGCCCGGGGCCGCTGGCGCTGTCCTCGCTGATGGAGATTGCGTTGATGCCTGGCTTTGACGACCTGCGCGCGGAGGATTGGCCGGCCCAGCCGTCGCCAGCCATTGAGCCGGGCGCGTCGATTTTCTCTGCCATCAATCAGGGAGACATTCTGCTGCACCATCCGTACGAAAGCTTTGAGCCGGTCATCCGCCTGGTTGAGGAGGCCGCGAGCGATCCGGACACTCTGGCCATCAAACAGGTTCTCTATCGGACCGCGAAGAATTCCCGCATCATTGACGCGCTGATCCGCGCCGCGGAAAAAGGCATCCACGTGACCGTGCTCGTCGAACTCAAGGCGCGCTTTGACGAGGCTCGCAACCTTGACCGGGCCGAGGAACTGCAGCGCGCCGGCGCCCAGATCGTCTACGGCGTCAAAGGACTCAAGACCCACGCGAAAATCTGCCTCGTCGTGCGCCGCGAGGAAGGGCGGCTCAAGCGCTACGTCCACCTAGGGACGGGCAACTACAACGAGGCGACCTCCCGGCTCTACACGGACATCTCTTTCCTGACCTGCCGGGCCGACTACGGGTCGGACGCGTCATTGTTTTTCAACGCGCTGACGGGGCGCTCGAAGCTGCTGCGCTTCCACCGGTTAGTTCCGGCACCCACCGAGATGAAGCGGCGGCTGCTGGAATTGATTGCCAGCGAGACCGAGCGGGCCGAGCAGGGCGAGGAGGCGCGGATTGTGGCGAAGATCAACTCGCTGCAGGACGAGGAGATCATCGACGCGCTGTACAAGGCGGCGCGCGCCGGTGTGAGGGTGCAGCTCAACGTGCGCGGGATCTGTTGTTTGAAGCCTGATGACGCAAAGCGCTCGAAGAGCATCGAGGTCATCTCGGTGGTTGACCGCTTCCTTGAGCACGCGCGGATATTATATTTCCACCACGGTGGGGACCCGCAGGTGTTCATTTCCTCGGCGGACTGGATGAGCCGCAACCTTGAGCGGCGCATCGAACTGATGACTCCAATCGAGGATCCAGCTGCCAAGCGCCGACTCATCCGCATCCTCGAAGCCTACTTCCAGGACAACATCCAGGCGTCCCGCCTGCTTGCCGACGGCACCAGCCAGCGGCTCGCCCCGAAAAAGGGCGAACCGGCATTCCGCGTCCAACAGGCATTCTACGACGAGGCACGCAAGGCGGCCAAGGCACGCGACCACGAGCGGGCCACGAGCTTCGAGCCCCACCGGCCAGCCGCCGAACCACAAGCCTAGCAGAAGAGCGGGCGCCGGAATTTTGTCCAACAGCGGGAACTTTTGCTTTGCATTTGCCCCGCGAGCCCCGAGCATCCCGCAGTCTCACAGATGCCGGCGTGGTGGAATTGGTAGACGCGCCCGACTCAAAATCGGGTTCCGAAAGGATTGTGGGTTCGAGTCCCACCGCCGGTACTTCCCACCATTGTGTGGCATCGCGGCTTGCTAGTAGCCTCCTTGCTTCCTGCATTGGAGGGTGGCATTCCACCCTCTGCCCCACCCGTCCGGGAACTGATGAAAAAGGCCATCCTCGCCGCCTGCCTCCTGGCCGGCGGTGTCGTTCTTATTCTCCTGCCGGACCCGTCGGCCCAACCCGGCGCGCCCAAGCCGCCCGTCGAGGAATCCGCCGACCCGGCCGCCGCCATCGAGATTTTCCAGCAAGCGTTCTGGGTCCGCCCGGCCGCCGAGGACAAGATCCTCCAAGCCCTGCGCCGCGAATCCACCGGCAGCGACGGCATTTCCCAATGGCAGTGGTTCATCGTCGTTGAGCCCTCGCAGGCCCTCATCAGGCGCCTGCGCATCGACAACGTCTTCGACCTCAGCCCCGCCAATGCCCCGCCGAGCATCTCGGCCGCCCCCACTTGGTTCTCCTTTGTCCCTTCCGATGTCGAGGTCTTCTCCACCCGCCAAGGTAACCTCACCCTCCTCTTCTCCAAATCCTCCAACCGCCTCCTCGCCACTGATCACGGCAACGGCTTCGCCCCACCGGCACAATAGCCGCCCCCCCCTACTCCTTTATCTTGAAAAGGTCCAAATGTACCAGCCGCTTGATCCAACCCTCGAATAGGTCAGGCTCGACCCATCGGTAAGGATGTCGGGATTGCGATCTGCGGGGAACAACGCGATCCCCTGATAGCCATGGCGAATCTTCTGGATTCGCACATGCGGAACACCCGCAAACTTGAAGCCGAAATAGACGCCATTAGGGGCGGAAATGTGGTTTTCCCCATACCATTGAAACCATTCTAAGGGAGTGAGCGTCTCGTCGTCGGAAAGGTAAGCAATCTTATCCTGGGAAAGCTCATATTGAATGGCCTCCATCGCTTTCTCATTGGTCGCCGAGTGGTGCTCAATGGTGCTCCGCCACGCCTCAACCTCGAGAGCATGGGCGTTGTAAATGAGAATCAGCAAGCCCGCTGCCCCGGCGCTCAACCCAATAGCAAGCTGCCATTGACCCCTCGCCATCAGGGTCACCGCGATGCTTACGGCAGCAATCGCTCCAGGGAAAATAAGCAGAATGAGCGGGTGGAACCCGACCATCGTGTACCCTTGGTCGACAATCACCTGCGCCGCGAAGAACACCCATGCAGCGAACAGCGCAAAAACCAGGGCGGCCGCAATCCAACGCTTAGCGGGTGTGAACTTCATGCGCTACGTGCCGGTGATGCGCCACTTCTCTGGCTGGTAGCCGAAATCCGGGTGGGTGATCGCAACCAGCGCCTCGCGGCAATGGGAGGTTGTGCAGATGACGGTGGCGTCCTCGGGGAGCTTAGGGAGCCAGCCCATTCGCATCAACCTAAGGCGTAAATCTCTCATAATAAGCGAGTTCATCGCAAGACTCGCTGGGCTGAAAAAGCTGGTGGAAATCGCCGCCTTCGCCCCCCATCCCCCCCACGTCCAGGCTCAGAAACGAAAGCGTATGTCATTGGAGCAGAGCCTTATAGAGATATTAGATTGATGCGAATGGGAGCCAGCGGATCAAGAGCGGCACCGCCGATTGGTCGCCGACGAGAGAAAGAACAATGAAAGCATTGTGGTCCTGACGCCACCGGAGGACAGCATGGGCCACTAGGCGCAGATCTTCTGGGGTCGCCTTGGGATTGGCTTGGGCATCGCGGAAAGCCATCATTGGGCGGTAGATTAGCCCGTATAAGCCAGCCGCTCCATCGGCCCTGTGATCAATCTTTGCACTTAGTTTACAAGACTGAAAATAATAGGCGTGCCGATAGCACCAACTAGAAATGCGCCAATCCAAAGGAACCGGAGTTGCGTGGAGTTCAACTGCAATAGCGGATACTTGACTCGGAAAACAAAGAAGGTAAGTGCTCCGTAAATGGCGGCAGTCAGCAGCGTTAGAATCGCTGGATTGCGAGCCGCAACAAGATCACTCACTGGCTGGTGCAAAACTGCCGCGGAAAACCGCCCCACTGAGTATTGAAACACCACCCCAAGGAACAGGGCTGGAGAAAGCAGCATCTTCCTGAACATGCTGTGGTTTTGGTGCTCCATGGGTGGTGATTGGGAAGGTTCTCCCAAGTTTCGGGCATTTAACCGGAAATGCTGACGGCCGGCATCTACGATGTATGCACAGTGAAGAGTAAAGGTCAAGAGCGTCACAGGTAAGGGCCATTTGTGCCCGACCAGGAAAGATTTCGGGGTGCCGGAGCAAAGACCTGTTGTTAGTTGTGACTATCAGCATATACGGTTGGCGGATCATGCGCTGGACTCTTATTATTTTAATCTTAGTCGGGGGACATCCGCTTTTTGGGCAGGAGGCGGCAAGCGAGGTGGATTTCGGCAAGGGGCTGGAGGAGCTAGGTCGGCTGGGGGGATTGCCTGAGATGCGGGGAGCGAAGTGGATAAAGCCACGCTCGGCGAGTGACCAGAACGATGGCCCGTACGAGCTAAGCGAGCTCGGCATGAAAGGCAACGGGTGGGAGTTTATGGGGGAGCCGGAGTTATTGTTGTTTGGGCGATGCGAGCTACCGGTTAGAGAGGCTGACGAGGCCCCTGCAGACCCGGAGGAGGAGCCGGCGGAGCCAGCAGCCAAGCCGGGCCCGGCGGTCATCCAAGAATCCTTTGCCAAGGAGGACGCAGCAAAGCTCAGCGCTGCGCTGCGAAATCCGGAGCGCGCAAAGCAATATGCAAGCCGGCTGCAATACGGCGATGGGAGCTTCATCGGTCGCTGCCTGGTCTTTGCCGTCCAGCTGAATGCGGCGGGTGAGAAGGCGGCGGCCAATGAGCTTGCGGCGGCGCTTTTTGCGCTTACCCCGCAGAAATCAGCGGTGATCGACGCGGCAATCGGCCAATTTGCCGGCGACGCCTATGAGCAGACGACGGCGAGGTTTTTTGAGGATTATAACTGGCAGGCGTATCTGGACGATTTGAAGAAGCTGCTGGTGAAGTTTCCGCGCGGCTGGGCGGAGGGTTCCGGGGTGGCGCTGTTAGTCCCCGCGGTGGAAAGGCGGGCGTCGGGTGCGGCGGTCGCCAAGCCGGCACTGGCGGGAATTGAGCTGAAGCCCGCCGCGCTGGATGCCCTGCAACGGTTGCTTGCCGCGCCGGAAAAGCAAGAAATCAGCGATGAGGAACTGGCTGAACGTTTCGGGGCTTCCTGGGAAGACGTCCCGGCCTCCCAACGAAGGCGCTTTCTGGCGATGATGCGCAGTCAAATGGGTCGTCGGAGCGGTTATGAGTCATCGCATGGAAGCGAGCTTTGGCTTCTTGCCGAGGCGTCCAAAGAAGCAAGCGATCCGGTCACGCAGCTCAAAGGAATGGGGATGGATGGGTTGATCGCACTGGCCGCCGTGGCGACCGATGAAACGCTTATTCCTCAGCCAGGCGGTGCAACCATCGGGCATGGAAGCCGTTTTAGTGATAGCCCGACGCCGGAGGCCATCTATTCTTCCCTCAACCGGCCCCGAAGCCGCGGCGAGTTGGCCAGGGAATTACTTGCCCAAGTAGTGCCGATGGGAGAAACCCGGGGACTACCAGATGCGGAACAAGTGCGCCATGCCGCGATTGCGTTTTGGAATGGATTTCGCACCAAGCCTGCGCTGGCCCTGGGAGCCCATTTTCTTGTTGAGGGGAATAGCCAGCAGATCCAGCAGGCAGCGGCCTATCTTGCCGCAAGCGCAGACCCAGCGGCCCATGCGGTGTTTGAGAAAGCGGTTATGGAAGGAGAAACGGCGGCATTTTTATCCGAGGTTGATCTTTACCTAAGCAAGCGTGGCCCCGCGGCGGCGGGCTTTTTCAAAGAGTTTGCTCAAGCTCTGCGCGAACGATCGGGACCGAGCGATGGGTCGCAGGTTAGCTATGAAGTCAGGGAGGCCGGAGGAATAGATAAATACCTCCGTGGGATGGGGCTTAAAGTGGGCGCGTTTTCACTGACGGAGATCATCGAGGAGGCCCTCAAGCCGGTGGCACAGGATCTTCCCGACGAGTCCGATCCATTCATTCACCAGCGCGGCATGAACAGCCGCAGCGAGATCAGCAAGCTGGGAATGACCCTGGCCAATGTGCCAATGGCCGAGTGCTTGCAAGCCTTCGGTGCCGCGGCGCCCAAGGCAACTCCGGCCCAGCTGGCCGACATCTGCGAATTGCTCCTAACCCGGGCGATCCGTGGCACCGGCCAGGCGGAGCGGAAAGCACCGGCAGAACCGCTCCCCGCCGAAGTCCTTGAGCTATGGCGTCCGCTGTTGGCCAACAAGAGCCCGATCCCGGATTCGCAGGGACTGTCCGAATCAATCCTGGCCAACGAGAGTTTCGGCGACCTGGCCGCCATGGTCTTGGAAGCTGCCGCGTTTCCGGGCTCGTGGCATAGCTTCAGCAGGATTTGCAGCCTGAGCGAGTCTCCCGCTGAAGGAACCAAGTTTTTGCGCGAGCGGGTTGAGGCATGGATGGCGGGCAAGGATCCTCCGGCGTGGCCTGAGGCAGAGTCGGTTTCCGCTGAGCGCAAAAATGAGATTGCGGCCAAGCTGGGCAGCCTGCCGGCAGCAGAGATTGCACCATTTGCCGCGGCGCTGAGCATGACTGAGCGCCTCGCCTTGACCCGCATCCTGGGCGAGTACGATGCGGGGAATCCACCGCCTGCCGGGCTGCGGGAACTACAAACCATGGTCACCTCGGTTGTTGGACAAAACACTTGGTTGAAAGCCGATGCTCCCCTGCTGCAAAAGGCCAGCGTGGCGAAGGGCTGGGTGATTTCCGAGGAGAATATCGAGAAACTTATCAATCATGCGGCAAGTGACCTCAAGGGATTCAATGACCTTGCTGCTTCAGCCAGCCCCCATGAGGCTAGGCTACGCAGCCAGTGCGGGGCGCAATAGTGAGCAAGCCAGCATGGCCTTGCGCCAGTTTGGTAGCCACCAGCTCGTCAGAGATTTCGCCGAGCACGCCGGAGCGGAAGCCATCGTTTCACTGACTTTCGGACGCTACCGTGCCTTGAGGGTGATCCGCAGCGACAAGGTGGAACCACTCGAAGCAAATGGCCCCGCCATGGAAGCCCTCAAGACGCTCACGCAGAGCACCACCTTGGAGGCTCAGCAATTTTCCTTCCAAGTTCTCACCCGCGAGGACACGGAAAAGTTGGAAAACCGCTAAATCCGCGCCCGTTGCTCAGAATCTCGCCGCACGGAGCAGTACCAGATGGACGACCATCAGGCGCGAGATGTGAAGCCAGCCCGGGGCACCGGTCTGTGCAGAGTACTTGATTTAACATTGTTATTATCACCTCCCCCGCCCCGCGTGTGTGTGCACCCCGCCGGGCTTTGTGCTGCGTGCGGGGTCTGTCCCCCGCGGGGGTGACCTTCCCCGCGGGGACTGATGGACGACCATCAGGCGCAATGTGAAGTCAGTGTGAGGGACTTGTTTTAACATTATTATTTATCACCTCCCCGGCCGGAAATATCTTCCGCACGGGTGCAAAGAGCTGTTGTTAGTTGGCATGATCCTGCTTATACCGATGGCGCAAACATGCGCTGGACTACCCTTGTCATAATGTTGTCAGGACGCTTGCGAGTTGCTTGGGCAACCGGACGAGAGGAGAAAAGCCATGTTTGAGGCTTGGGAGGCCATTTCCGCCAGCGGCGCGCTGGAGAGATCACCATTACAGAATCAAGTTTTCACCCGCGAGGACGCGGAAAAATCCATCCACCAATAAAGTCATGCCCGCCATTGAAGAACCCGCCGCACGCTGGGAAGAAGTCCAGGACCGAGCCGCCGCCATCCGCCGTGAGACCGCGCGGGTCATCGTTGGCCAGGAGGAAATTGTTGAACAACTTTTGACGTCACTGCTGTGCAAGGGCCACTGCCTGCTCGTGGGCCTCCCCGGGCTGGCCAAGACCTTGTTGATTTCCACCCTCGGGCAGATCCTCGGGTTGAGGTTTCAGCGCATCCAGTTCACGCCAGACTTGATGCCCTCGGACATTGTCGGCTCGGAGATCCTGCAGACCGGCGATGACGGGTCGCGCGAGTTCCGTTTCGCCAAGGGCCCGATCTTCGCCAACCTGGTGCTCGCCGACGAAATCAACCGGACGCCGCCAAAAACCCAGGCCGCGCTGCTTGAGGCGATGCAGGAAAAGCAGGTGACCGTCAACGGCGTCACCCGCTCGCTGGAGGAGCCGTTTTTGGTTTTCGCGACGCAGAACCCGATTGAGCATGAAGGGACCTATCCGCTGCCGGAAGCCCAGTTGGACCGGTTTTTCTTCGAACTGCGCATCGACTACCCGACCATCGCCGAGGAAGAGGAAATCGTCCTGCGCACCACCGGCCGTGGCATGCCCCAGGCGCAAAAGATCCTGGATGCCGCCGGGGTGATGAGCTTGCAGGACGCCACCCACGACGTCCCGCTGCCGGAGTCGGTGCTTAAGGCGATCCTCAAGCTGGTCCACTCGACCCGCCCGGAGTCGGAATTTGCCACTGCGGACGTGAAAAACTACGTTTCGTTTGGTGCCGGCCCGCGCGCCTCTCAGTGCCTGGCCCGCGCCGTGAAGGCCCTCGCCCTGCTGCGCGGCGAGCCGGCGGCCTCCATCGATGAGGTCCGCGCCCTGGCCCTGCCGATCCTGCGCCACCGCGTTATCCCGAATTATAATGCAACCGGCGAAGGAGTTACCGTCGACTCGATCGTCAAAAAGCTGGCGGCGGGGCTTTAAGGATTGGGTGATGGCGCATTTTCTTCCTGAAAATCCGATTCAATGAACTCATACGCACCCATGAAAACGCACGAGGGGTTGGTGGACGGTTCTCCTGCCCCTCCGGGGCGCTATGGCTTTGGGGCTGAATTCCGGGGGCTGCGCGTGAATACACGCTGACCCCCGGCTAAGTTCTGATGTCCCTCCGGGACGTGGGACCACCGAAACTTCTTCTTCCTGAAAGACGGCAACCTGACATCAGCAAACCTCCCCCGCTCTTTCTCTTCCTTAAAACTGAACACTGAACACTGGCAAACTCCCCTCCCAACTTCGCACTTCCACTCGTCCCCGCTGAAAACCGAAAACTAGCAATCTCATCTCTTGACCACTTACAAATACCTAAAACCTGACGACATTCGCCGCCTGAAGAACTATGAGTTCGGGGCCAAGGCGATGGTTGAGGGTTATTTGTCGGGACGGCATCGGTCGAAACAGCGGGGGTCATCAATCGAGTTTCACGAGTTCCGGCAGTATGTGCCGGGCGATGATTTGGCGCAGGTGGATTGGCGGGTGTATGCGCGCAACGATAAATTGTTCCTGCGGACCTTTGAGCAGGAGACGAATCTGGAATGCCACGCGTTCATTGATTGCTCCGCCTCGATGGGGTTTCCGGAAGATTGCGAGCGGCTTACGAAGCTGGAGTATGCGTCATTTTTTGCCGCGTGTTTGGCGTGGCTGGTGGTTTCCAAGAATGACCGGGTGTCGCTGACCTTGTTTGACGAGGGGATCCGCAAGTTCCTGCCCCCGGGATCGACGCGCAAGCACCTCAACGAGTTGCTGGTCACCCTGGAGAACAACAAGCCGGGCAACGGGACGTCGATCATCGAGTCGCTGCGCCGGGCCAGCCCGCTGCTCAAGCGCCGCGGCACCCTGGTGATTCTCTCGGACTTCTTCTGTGATCCGGCGGAGCTGTTCAACGCGCTCAACCCGTACCTGCACCGTGGATTCCGCGTGCACCTTTTCCACCTCCTCGACTCGTCGGAGATGGACCTTGGCGACCGCGGGGTGGCGCGCTTTGTCGACATGGAAAATGGCGAGCGGCTCATTGTTCACCCGCAAACGCTGCGCCAATCGTGGAAGGACCACCTGCAGAGCCACATCCGCTCGCTGCGATCGCTCGCCGCGTCGCGCAAGGCGGACTACGCGCTGGTTTCCACCACCGACTCCTATTTCAGCCTGCTTGACCGCCTCCGCGACTGATGAGCCTTATCCTTCAATATCCAGCGCTCATCGGCCTGCTCGCGATCGCGGTACTGCCGGTGTTGGTGCATTTGCTGTCGCGGGCCAAGCCGGCGCTTTATCGGTTTTCCAACGTGGAGTTTCTCAAGCAGGTGCTGCGGGTGACCTCGCGGTTCCGGCGGCCGAAGGACTGGCTGCTGTTGGCTTTGCGCACGGTGGCGCTGCTGGCGATCTCGGCGGCGTTTCTCGGGCCGTTGCTGCTTTCCAAGAATGCGCCGTTGCCAGGTGAAAAACGCTCGCTGGTCCTGTTGATCGACCGCTCCGCCTCCATGGCCGCCAAGGAGGGTGCCGCCAGCCGCTTCGAAGCGGCCTGCGCCGAGGCCGGCGAAATCCTGTCCAATGTGCGCCCGGACCTGGCCAACATCATTTGGATCGATGCCGAGCCGGATGCGGTTTTTCCCGACCTTGCGTCGAATCGCGACTTCCTGAGCGAGGAGCTTGCGCGGGCCAGCGTCCGGCCGGAACCCGCTGCGCTGGAGGCGGCATTCGAAATGTCGTTGCGGCAACTGCGGGCTGCCGGTGGTCGCCCAGAGGTTTATATCATTTCGGATTTTCAAGCCTCCGCGTGGAAAGACTTCGCGCCAGTGGTCCCTGAGGGCGTGGAAGTGCGCATGGTGCCGGTGGCGCGGGAGGATGTGGCCAACATGGCAATCAGCTCGCTGGTCCCGCTGCCAGCCGCGCCGGTCATTGGCCAGCAGATGGTTGTTTCCTGCCGGGTGGCCAACTACTCGAGCGAGCCGCGCCGGCTTTCCCTCACGCTGGATGCCGGTGGATCGCGCCAATCCCAACCGCTCGACATCCCCCCGGGTGGTGAGGCGGAAGCGGTCTTCACGGTGCGCTGCTCCGCGGCCGGGCTGATGCCCATCAGCGCGGAAATCGACGCGGATGCCTTCCCCGGCGACGACCGGCGCTTTGCGGTGGTGCGTGTGCGCGACTCGCTGCGCTTGGCCGTGGCCGCTGCGGACACGGATCCCGCCGGCTTGACCATGAACCAGGTGACCCGCGCCATTTCCTGGCTGCAGAAGGTTCCCGTGGCCGATGTGACCCGTCCGCCGGCCTGCGACATCCTCTTCCTTCCTGCGTGGGATGGTGCCAATCCGGAAACGTTCCGTGCCCTCGCCGCCAGTGGCACCGCGGTTCTTATCCAAGCCACTCCGGGTTGTCCGGCGGCGTCCATTGCGGCGCTGTTTGGTGATCCTGCCGATCCAGCCGCCGCCGCGTTGAGCCTTGAATCCTCCGACACAGGCTGGGAGGCCGCTCCCGCGTCCACTCACCTGGCATTTCGATTGTTTGCCGGCGGCGAATTTGGCAATCCGCTTGGCGGGCGCTTCCTCAAGCGTTCACGGATCGCTGCGCCTCCGTCCGCGGTGCTTGCCGCGGCGTTTGGCGATGGAATGCCGGCGCTGCTTGAAGCCAAGGATCGGCCGTTGATGGTGAGCAACCTTTCCCTGGACCGCAGCGCGGGAAGCTGGACGAATGAGGCCGCATTCCTCCCCGGCTTGGCGGAGATTTTCCTCCACCTGATGCCGGCCGGATCGACGGAAGTTTTTGTCGCTGAACCGGGTGGCAGCATCGCATGGACCAGCCCCGGGCTTGATGGCTCGGGCAAGCCGGTCCACGAGGCCCCGGACGCCAGCCGCCCGCTGCTCACGGTTTCGGGTGACACATGGCAATCCGCCGCACCTGCCACGCCGGGGATCCACCGCTGGTTGGTCTCCGATCAGGCCGTGCATCTGACGGCCGTAAACTTCCCTGAATCCGAATCGATCCTCAACCCGCTTGCCGCGCCGCCCAATCTCGGTCCGCGCAGCCAGGCGGTCGCCAGCGCCAGCCGCCGCGCTGCCCTTGACGATGGCCTGCCGCTTTGGCCGTGGCTGGTGGCCACCGCCATGCTGGCCCTGATGCTCGAAGGCGGCATTTCCAGTCTCAAACTTAGAGGATCGCGAGTCACCCACCCATGAACCCAACGCTGCCACTTCCCATTCTCATCCCGCTGCTGGGCCTCGCCCTGGTATTGGCGGGCTGGTTGTCGTGGCGCGGCTCGGCCGGGCTATCGACGGGCCGACGCGGCGGGATTTTTGGACTGCGGATGCTTGGCGTGGCGGCGGTTGGCGCCCTGCTTTTTAACTTCGGCAAATGGATCCGACCCAGCGAAGACAGCGCACGGCCGTGGCTGGTGCTGGTGGATCGCTCTGCCTCAATGGCCCAGCCGCTTGGCGAGGGGAGCCGGTTTGACCTCGCCCTCACCCAGGCAAAGCTTGCGGCCACCGCAGCGGCCAAGCGGGATGTTCCCGTCCAGATTCACCTCTACGACCTGGCACCGGATTCCCCGACCACTGAGCTGAAAAAGCTTGCCGCTCCGCAAGGCACTGGCAGCGACCTCCACGGCAGCCTCAAGCGCTTGGTCGAGGAAGCGGCCAGTGCGGGTGATTCGTTTGCCGGCGTCATCGCCCTGACCGACGGTCGCCAAACCGCGCTACCTTCTGAGAGTGAGCTGGCCACCTTGTCGCTGCGGCTGCGTTCGCGGCGCACGCCGTTTCATGCGATGGCGCTGGGTGCGGGAGTTCCGCCGCGCGACTTGCTGCTGCGCGCCACCCGCCCAACGGTGACCGTTTTCAAAGGTCAAAAAACCCGCGTGCCCTTCAGCGTGGAAGCGGAAGGCCTTGGCCCGCAACGCCCGGAAGTCCGCCTGCTGGATGAAAATGGCACCCAACTCGCGACGATGGCCGTTGAGGTTTCGCCAGGAAAGCCTGCGTTTGCCGTTTTTGAAATCGATGCGCCTGCCGCAAGTGCCCGCTGGACCGTGGAAACCGCCGCCCTTGCCGACGAGATGAACTCCGGCAACAACCGCGCCCACACCAACATCCGGCTGCTGGAGTCCAAGACCCGGGTTTTCCTCGCCGAGGGAGCACCGTACTGGGACAGCAAGTTCCTAGCCCAACTCCTGCGCCAGCAATCGCAGATGGAGCTCAACTCGGTCCACCGGCTTTCCGAGGAGCGGTATTTCCGCATCGATTCCGGGGATGCCGCGTCATCATCCCCGGACCAAGCAGTGGAAAGCACCAAGCCGATTTTCCCCGAAACCCTCGAGGAGCTTTGCCGCTATGATCTGGTCGTCTTTGGCAAAAACGTCGATTCCTTCCTAAGTCCCGAGCGCGTCCAGGCCCTGCAGTCCTACGTGCGCGACCACGGCGGCGCGGTGTTGTTTGCACGCGGCAAGCCGGTCACAGGCGCCATCCCCGGCCTTGATGTGCTTGAGCCCGTGACTTGGGCATCAACGAGTGCAGCCGACTTCCGGTTTCGCCCGGCCGCGGACGGTGAAGCCGCCGGACTTTTCGGCGAAGCCCTGCCGCCACTAAACGCCTCGGTTTGGAACGCCTTGCCGACGCTGAAAGACGCGCGCCAGATTTCCATGGTGAAGCCATTCACCCGGGTTCTGGCGGAAGGCACCACGGAAGGCGCGTCCGAGCTCTCCGGCCGCTTCCCTGCCCTGCTCGTCCGGCGCTACGGCCAGGGCGTCTGCGGCCTGGTCAATGGCGACGGCTTGTGGAAATGGGATTTCTATCCGGAAGCCCGCGAGCTCGGAAACATGTATGAGGATTTCTGGACCCAGCTCATCCAGTGGATGGCGTCCTATTCAGAGTTCCTTCCTGGCCAGGATTTCTCGCTGCGGGTGCCAGCACTGCGTGGTCGGGCGGGAGATCCCGTAGCGATCTCGATTTCCTTCCGCGGCAATGGCGAGGTCCCGCAGCCCATCGTGCGCATCACCTCCCCGGATGGCACCTCCAGCGACCTGAGCCCCGGCTCCTATCCCGATCCCGGCGGCCACCCGCATTGGCGCGCCTCGTTCACCCCAAACCTCCCCGGTTCTTGGAAAATCACTCTGGCGGACCCGCGCACCAACGCCCCTCCCGCTCCCGAAGCCACCTTCCTCGTCCCTTCCCCGCCTGCGGAAAGCGATGACCTCACTGCCGATCCGGAATTCCTGACAAACCTCGCCGCGTCAACCGGCGGAAGCCTCATCGCAACGGACGATCTGCCCGCCTTCCTGGAATCCACTTTCACCCCGGAAGCACCCAGCGCCCGCAGTTCCGGTGCCATCTGGGACCCGTCATGGCCGCGCTGGCCCTTCGCCCTCCTTATCGCTCTGCCGCTCGCATCAGAATGGTACCTCCGCCGCCGTCACGGGCTGGCATGATTGAAAAGATGATATCAAACTGCTATCTTCCGCTCATGGGTGATTTACTTATTCGAAATGTCCCCGAGGAGCTTCACGCTCTTCTCAAGCAGGTTGCCAAGGTGCAGCGGCGCTCGGTCGCGCAGCAATCGATTGAGGTTCTTCGGCGCGGGCTTACAGGCCTGCAACACGACGGTGGGCTGCCGCCGTTGATCATTCCGCAAGGAGAGCCGGTCACCATGGACGACCTGGTGCGATGGGCGGACGAACACCTCGAAACCCGCGGCCAGCCATGATCGTTGCCGACTCCAACATCATCGTCCCGCTCTTCGTTGCCCACTCTGAGAGCGAACGTTGTCGCGCCTTCCGGACCATGCTAGTCACCGAAGATCGCCGTCTCAGTTTAGCATGTCCGGGCGAAACCCTTTCCCTGGCTGAAGCTGATTTTTCCACATCCTTGCCATGACCTTTCACTCCACCTTGGACCGAATCCGCCGCTGGCGGCGCTGCGGGCGTTGGCTCACCGCCTTGCTTGCGGGCGTCGCGATCGCCGGGCTTCTGCTCCTCACCGCGGGTTTGGCGGATGCTTGGCTTGCCATGGAACCGTCCCCGCGCACGGTTTGGGTGCTGGCCACCATGGCCGTCTTGGCCGTGGCGCTTGTTTGGGGCTTGGTGAAGGCGAGCTTCTTCTCAAGGCATCGCAGTGCGACAACCGCCGACGAACTGCTCGGCTCAACCCGCCGGCCCGCCACCGCCTCGCTCTCGCTGGATCCGACTGCGGCGGAAACTCCCCTCGCCCGCCACTTGGCCGAACGGGCGCAAGCGGCCGCAGCTGCCGAAGTGGCGGCCCTTCCGGTTTCGCGGATTCTCCCATGGAAATCGCTGCGCATGGCGGCCGCCGCCTGCGTGCTGGTGGCCATCCCGATCGGCGTCATCGCTCTCACAAATCCGGACGCGACCCGAGCGGTGGTTCAACGCCTCATGAACCCCGGCACCGACCTGCGACCATGGAGTCCGCTCCACTTCCAGCTTGATGCTCCCAAGCTCGCAGCGGTCTACGGCGGGGAACTTCCCCTGGCCGTCACGGTGACCGGCGGAAATCTCGACTTCCCGGTGGAGGTCATGGTCCGCCGCCCGGGCAGTTCCGAGGTCCAGCGCCTGCCGTCGTTTCGCGAATCCAGCACCCGCTTTTCCCGCACCCTCGACACCCTCACCGAACCGGTTTCCATCGCATTTGCCTGCGGCAAGGCACGCTCGGAATGGATGCCCGTCGAGTTGCTCCTGCAGCCAAAGGTGCTGGCCGGAAAAATCAGCATCTCGCCGCCATCGTACACCGGTCGCACCCAGGTCGCCAGCGCCCCGCTCGACACCAGCGAGATCGCCGCCCTGGAAGGATCCTCCGTGGCCCTCGAACTGACCAGCAATCGCCCGCTTGCTCCCTCGGTTCTGGTTTTCCTTCCCGCCACGCTACCCGGCGTCGAAGCGGTCCCCCAGGAAATCCCCGGCGAAATCTCCCCAACCGGCAGCATTATCTTCCGTTGGACCGCCACCATCCCCGGCAAGCTATCCGCCCTCTTGCGCGATGTCCGCGGAACCCCGGCTGCCGCACCGTTGGAACTGACAATGAAGGCCTTGCCCGACCAAGCGCCGTTTGTCGACCTGAGTTCGCCGCCGCGCTATCTGCTCGCAACGCCAAGCTCAGTGCTGCGCCTTGCTGGCCGCGCGGAAGACGACCACGCGCTCTCGAAGGTCCAGATTGTCCGCACCTTGCAAGGATTCCGCGACCGTGCACGGGTGGTTGCGCCCGTCTTGCAGGACAAGGCCTACGATTTTGCCGACAAGGTTGACCTGGCAGACCTTGGCGTCAGCCCGGGCCAAGTCATTGAGCTCTTCCTTGAGGCCAACGACCACAACCCCTCGCTGCTCGGCCAAGGCGCCTCGGAAATCTCCCGCATCCAGATCATCTCGGAGGATGAATACGCCGCGCGGCTTCGCGCCAAGACCACCTTGGAGGAATTTTCCGCCCGCTACGCCGCGATTGCCCGCGCGCTGCAAGAGGCGGCCGAATCGCTCAAGGAACTTGAAAAAGCCGTCGCGGCCAAGGATCCGGAGGCCATCGAGCAGGCGCGCAAGGATGCCGCAGCCGCCCATGAGCAGGCCGCGGAATTGCTGGGTGCCCTGGCCAAGGATTTCCCTGCCTTCGAGTTGGAAAAACGCCTCAACGATCTCGCTGAAAAGGCCGCCGAGGACGCACTCAAAAACCTCGCCCAACTCGAGAAGTTTGACCCGCAAGCGCCCGCACCAAAACAGCTCGGCGACGTGAAGGAGATGCAACAGCGCCTCGGCGCCAATGAGAAACAACAACAGCAACTCCAAGCCGATGCCCAAAAAGTCGCCGAGGCCGGCCAGCTTCTCGAAATGGCCGCCCGATTCCAACAGCTCTACAAGGCCCAGGAATCCCTCAGCAAACGCATCCGCGGCATCGCCGAGGAAATCCTGCGCGGCAACGACCAAAACCGCCGCCTCCTGATCCCCCTCGCCGATACCCAGGAAAAAAACCGCCAAGCGCTCGATGAATTCGACGCCGAACTTCAACGCCGCGCCGAGGCCATCAAAGACCCGGATTTGGCCGACATGGCCGAGTCCGCCATGAACTTCCTCCAAGAACTCCGATTGGCTGACCCTCAATCAGCCATGCGCAGCAGCACGAAGGCCGGCCAGCAAGGCGTGGCCAACGACGCCTACGTGCAGGCGGAACTTGCCCGCTCACTCATGGAGAACCTCATGAAAAACGAGGACGAGTCCTTTGCCCAAGCCTGTCAGGGAAATCCCAAATTCAAGCCCGGTGCCCCCGACGTCAACGCGACCATGGAACAACTGCTTGAGGCGCTCATGGCCCAAAACCCCGGCAATTCCCCCGGCATGACTCCTTCCCAGGGCCAAGGCGGCGGTGGCCTTGGTGCCGGCGGCTCCGGCCCTGGCAGTTCGGGCTCCGGCTTCAGCATGCCGGATGTGGCGATGATTGGCCCACAGCGCCTTTTGTTCGAGCCACAGGGCATGGGCGGCAGCGCCGATGGCACCGGCGAGTCCAAGCCCGGCAATCCCCCCGCTACCGCCGCGGAAACCGAGACTCTCACCCCCGCAGAGCTTCCCCGTGAAACCCGCTCTGCTCCCAACCCCGAATCTGTCCCCGAGCCGTATCGCGAAGCTGTAAAGCTCTACTTTGACCACGAAGGATAACCAACAAATCCATGAAATACCTCATCCTCCTCACCCTCGCCCTTGCACCCGCGCTTTCCGCCAAGGAAGGTGCCGTGGAATGCGGCAACCTCATCTACGCTGGCACCAAGACCTCCAAGTGCTTCAGCGATGAATTCCTCACCCAGGTCCAACAAAAAACCTCCATCGCCACCGAGCGCCGCTTCAAGCCGGTCAAGCTCGCTTCCGAGGAGCTCTACAAGCTGCCGTTTGTCGTCATGACCGGTGACGGCGACTTCACCCTGACGACGCCCGAACGCGAGCACCTCAAAAAGTACCTCGAGAGCGGCGGCTTCCTGCTCGCCTCCGCCTCCTGCTCAAGCGAAGCGTGGGACGGCTCGTTCCAGCGCGAGCTCAAGCAGATCTTCGGCAACGACTGCCTGGTGGACATCCCGATGGACCACGAGATCTTCCGTACCATCTTCACCGTGAAGGACCTCAAGCTGGCAAAATCGGCCGGTGAATCGCGCCTCCGGGGAGTTTTCCGCGACGGAAAAATCATCGTCGTCTACTCCAGCGATGGCCTCAACGACTCGTCCAACACTGAGGGCTGTTGCTGCTGCGGTGGCAACGAAATCCAAAACTCCATGGAAATCAACGCCAACATCCTCGCCTACGCGCTGCTCCACTAAGCAGCCACCCGCGCCCAACCCAAACACATGAACCGGATCTTCTGCCTCTTCTTCCTGCTTGTTGCGCTTGCCGCGCAGGCGCAGGAAGTCGACCCCATTGCCCGATCCATCCGCGAGCTCAAGGCAGATGAGCCGGACCTGGAAATCCTTGCCCGCGCGCTCCCACTGCTTGCCCAGCCGGAGGGACGCACCGCGATCCGCCCAACGATCCTTGAGCTTAAGCCATTTCCCGGCGCCCAACTCGTCGCCCTGCTCGCCTACCCGACGCTCGACGTTCGCCTCGGCTCGCTTGAACTTCTCGAGGAAGCCTCCGGCGGCGATTTCGGCTTCAATCCATGGCTGGCCCCCAACACCCCGGACAATGATGGCCCGCTTGCTTTGTGGAAAAACTGGGCCGGCAAGGACTTGTTGGGGATGCCAAAACGCGACCTCCTTAACGAAGAACAACGTAATGGTTATCTGCGCGACCTTTTGGCCAACGATTCGGACAAAGCCTCACGCGCCCGGCGCATGCTTGAAGCCGACGGAATTGGCGCCGTTGGATTCCTAGAAAACTTCCTGACATCCTCCCCCACCCTGCCCGCTGGCAGCCGGGCAAAAGTCCGCGAGGCGCAGTACCAGATTGTCCTCTCACGGCCACTTGGACCGCAGGCACCTGCGACGGCCCGGCAGCTTGCCTTCGGCAGCCGTGACCAGATATTGACCTCCCTGGCCACTCTGCGCAACGTGGGGCTCGTCTCCCTGCCGATTTTAGCGGATTTCATCGAACACCGGGACCCATTGATCCGGGAAACGGCCATGGACAGCATGCTGGCAGCCGGAAGTTCGGAAGCGCTGGCAGTCATTGGTCCGGTGATCCTTGCCGAGAACGACGTCAATGTAATCCACGGCGTGCTGCGGCGCATCAAGGAAATCCCCGGAAACGAGTCTCTCGCGATCGCCGCGGCCTTCCTTTCCCACGAGAACGAAGACCTTTTGGTTTCAGCCATCCAAGCATGCCTGAAGCTCTCGGGCGGTGGCTCCTCCGCCCCCTTCTCCGGGTCAAGCTACCAAATGGGCAACGAGGAAAAACCTGAGCCGCCAAGCAAGCTCGATGAGGCGATCATCCTCGCCCTGTCCGATCCGCGCTGGCGGATCCGGACCGCCGCGCTGGAGTTTGTCGCCGGGCGTAAGCTCAAGGCTGCCAGCGAACGCTGCGTCGAGATGCTTGCCGATTCAGACGAGTTTGTCCGCTTCAGCGCGATCAAAGCCGCCGCCGCTGTCCAGGCCAAAGGGACCGTTGAAAAGCTCAAGGAAATGTTCATGGCCAACGCGGAGATGACCGCTCCCGTTTTTGGCGGATACGCGGCATTGGGAGAAATTCCCGATGCGGCAATGATTGCCAAGCTTAACGAATATCCCGCCGATGTGCGTCTTGCCGCGGTGCGCGCTGCGGAAGCGGATCCTAAGCTCGCCCCCATGATCCTGCGCTTTGCCACGGATCCGGACTTGGATGTTGCCTGTGCGGCACTGCGGTTTTTGGCCGCGGACGATGACCGGGTTGCCACGCCGGAGGTGGCCAGCGCGCTGCTCACCGCGCTGCGCTCCGGCAACCCGCAGATGCGCGCGGCGGTCCTCGACCGCCTTGCGCTGCCAAAGGAGGAAAAAGTCAACCATGGGCGGTTTGCCGTCAATGAGCCCGGCGAACCTACCGCCCTCGATCCGCTGTATGACGCGTTCTTGGGGGCCGCGGGCGCCGCGGAGAAGGCCAGCGAGCAAGCTGCTCCGGTGGAGATCATCGCTGGGGCCCAGGGCGAGCTCATCACGATCCTCAGCCAAATTGCCGCCACCGAGGACGCCGATAGCTTCCGCGCAGCCATGGTTCTGGCCAGGGCCGGAAACGCCAGTGGCATCAAGGTGCTCACGTCCCGCTTGGCTAAACTTTCCACCGCGGAGCGGGTCACCATCGCCGAACGTCTCTATAGTCCTAAAGGCAAGGATGCGCTTGAGCTTCTCCGCCTGCTGGTGCGCGACCCACTTGAGGAAATCCGCTCCGCCGCCGCCGCAACCGCCCTTTCCGACCGCGAAGACGCGACCTTCCTGAAAATGATCTTGGACGAGCTAAGCGCCCCCGGTGCCCTGCTCCAGCCCTACGAAGTCTATGGCTACGGGTTTGAATCCGCCTGCCGCGAAGGCCGCGGACCCGCCACCATCCGGGCCTGGGCAGCGACGGTGCTTGCCAAGGAATCCACCCCTGATCCCCTGCGCGTTCTGGCCCTCGTCGGCATGCGCAAAGGACTCAATTCCACTTCGGGTCCAACCGTATTGGCCTTGGCCAGCAAGGCCACCAACCCGTGGGTCCGCCGCGCCGCTTGGCACTGCCTCGGCAGCGCCTCCTCGTCCTTGTTTACCGCCAACCTCGCCACGTTGGCGGCCGACCCGTCGCCCCACGTCCGCGCCGTGCTTCCTGAAGTCAGTGGCAAGGCGGATTCCGCCTGGCACCACCGCTTTGACGATATCCACATGCGGAATGACTCCTCATGGGACTCCAACCGCGACGAGCGCCGGCTCAGTGCCGAAGCTCGCGAGATGCTGCAGCGCTTTGCCACCGGAGATCCCTCTCCGGAGGTGCGCTTCGAATCCATGTTTGTCCTGCTTTCCCGCGGCGAAACCATTGACACCCAAGCTTTCGCCACCCTCATCCCAACCCAACCCGAGGAGACCAACGCATCCAAACGCATCGCTTCATGGATGGTCGAAAATTCCCGCCGCCTCGGCGCGGGCTTGGGCCCTATCGTCGCCGCCTTGGATAGCTCCAAGGTCCAACCCGCTCAGATGCAGGCAATTGTCGTCAAGGTCACGCCCAAGACCGACTCCGCTGCCGGATTCGCCACCTTTGCTGGCTTGGTCGCCAGCGCCGAGGCCGTGGCCACCGCTCCGCAGCAAGATGCTGCAGAAACCACCACGGAGCAAATTGTCAGCCGCGATACCCTTAAGATTGTCTATTTCTTCAAACCCGGCTGCGCGGAATGCGCCAAGGCCACCCAACTGCTCGACGGCCTGCTCACCGACTTTCCGCTCATGACCATCGAGCGCCACAACCTTAACGAGACCCGGCCGACGCTCTTCAACCAAGCGCTCAGCTCGCGCTTCACGGTGCCTTCTCACCAACACACCATTGCCCCGTCCATTTTCACCCAAGCCGGCTTCCTGGTACGCGAGGACATTTCTCCCCAAGCTCTTGGCCAACTCCTTGCCGCCACCATGGCCCTCCCTCAGGACGATTCATGGAGCGAGCTCGCCGCCCCCCAAGTCGAGGCCGCTCGCGAGGTGGTCGAGGAGCGCTTCCATGCCCTCACCCTGCCCGTTGTCCTTCTGGCCGGCCTGATCGACGGCGTTAACCCTTGCGCGTTCGCTACCATCATCTTCTTTCTTTCCTACCTGCAAATCGCCCGCCGTACCCCGCGGGAGATGCTCATGGTCGGCGCGGCCTTCATCAGCGCCGTCTTCCTGGCCTACTTCGCTGCCGGCCTGGTGCTCCATTCCGTTCTCGCTCAACTCACCGAGCATATCGGCGGAATCAAGAAGTACCTCGACTGGGGCTTCGGCGGCTTGGCTCTGGTCGCCGCCGCACTCTCATTCCGCGACGCATTCAAAGCACGCGCCGGCCGCATGGATGAAATGACCCTCCAGCTTCCCGGCATGCTTAAAGACCGCATCCGCAGTGCCGTCCGCACCGGCACGCGCGCCCGCCATTTCGTCATCGCCGCCTTCATTACCGGCATCGTCATCTCCTTCCTCGAACTCGCCTGCACCGGCCAAGTCTACGCGCCCATCATCTACAGCATCCAGCAAGGCCGCCTTGACGCCGTCGCCTGGCTTTTTGCCTACAACACTGCCTTCATCATCCCCCTTGTCGGCATCTTTGCCTTGGCCTTCACCGGCGTGAGCAACAAGTCCCTCATCGCCTTCCAATCCAAACACACTTTCTCCGTCAAAATCGCCCTCGGCCTCGTCTTCATCGCCCTCGCCGCCGTCATTCTCTTCGGCTCAAAGATGCTCTGAAGATCGCCTGCGCGAGATCAATGACCCTCCTCGCCAAAACCTGACGATTGTTGAGCTCCGATTATCCTAAAAAGGAAAATGGGGATCTCGCCATAGCGCCGCAGATTCATCAGGATCAAGGACATGGAAGCATCCGCGACCCTGGTTTCGGCTCACCCTGTGGGTGAGGGTAAATCGCTGTGCAATCCCCGTCTGGGAGCTGGCCGGTGGACACTCCCGGAGGCCGCTTTCACGCCGAATGGGACGACCAAGCCCCCGTGACCCGGGAGGGCCAGGTCATCTTCTTCTTTCAGTTCCTGCATGCGGGCGGACGTTGGGAGGAGTTCCTGCGGCAGTGCCCGCTTTACTATACCGGCAATCGTGGCAGCGGCGCGCGCAACGTCATGGGCACCGCCATGC
>Ga0136639_10000013_pt1 | contig 55876 bp, 55 predicted proteins | sample AntDrymUQ8592106_2_FD_113739 | JGI IMG/M metagenome (GOLD analysis project Ga0136639, IMG submission 113739) | Polar desert sand microbial communities from Dry Valleys, Antarctica - metaG UQ859 (21.06) | ecosystem: Environmental > Terrestrial > Soil > Desert | place: Antarctica: Dry Valley...
ACTCGGGAGCGAAGCGCGGGATTTCGCTGAAGGAGGTTTCGGTGTCGCTCGCCAGGGTGTCGCCGACGTGGAAATCGTAATTTCCAACAAGGGCGACGACATCGCCCGGATAGGCGGTATCCAACGTCTCGCGCTCCTGGGCAAACAGGCGTTGGGAGTTAGACAGGCGGATTTTTTTCCCGCTGCGGGCGTGGGTGACGTTCATGTCGCGCTCGAAGGCGCCCGAGACGATGCGCACGAAGGCGGCGCGGTCGCGGTGCTTCGGGTTCATGTTGGCCTGGATCTTGAAGATGAATCCGCTGAAGTCCGGGGCGGAAGGCAGCACCTCGCGGGTGCCGGCCATGCGCGAGGTCGGCTCGGGCGCCAGCTCAAGGAAGCGGTCCAACATCAGTTGGACGCCAAAGTTGTTCATCGCGCTGCCAAAGAAAATAGGCATCTGCTCGCCGGCGCGCACGCGCTCGGGGTCTAGCTGTTCGGTCACCGCCTCTAGCAGGTCAATCTCCTGCCGGGCCTCGGCCAGCACATCGCAGTCCACCGTGGCGTCCAGCTCCGGGTCGTCGATGCCCTTGGTTTGGACGGGTGCGCGGTACTTCCCGTGCGGCGTGCGCTCAAACAGGTGGACCTGTTTGTTCTCGCGGTCGTAGACGCCGCGGAAGCGCGGACCGTCACCTAACGGCCAGTTCACCGGCACCGGCGGCAACCCCAACACCCGCTCGAGCTCGTCGATGAGCTCCAGCGGCGGGCGGGCCGGGCGATCGAGCTTGTTGATGAAGACGAAGATGGGCACGCCGCGGCGGCGGCAGACTTCAAACAGTTTGAGTGTTTGGGCCTCGATCCCCTTGGCGGCGTCCACGACCATGACGGCGGAGTCTACGGCGGTGAGGACGCGGTAGGTGTCCTCCGAGAAGTCCTTGTGGCCGGGGGTGTCGAGCAGGTTGACGCAGAGGCCGTTGTAGTCGAACTGGAGGACCGTGGAGGAGACCGAGATGCCGCGTTGCTTTTCCAGCTCCATCCAGTCCGAGGCGGTCGAGCGCTGGGACTTGCGCGCGGTGACGCTGCCGGCCAGGTGGAGGGCGCCGCCGTAGAGGAGGAGTTTTTCGGTGAGGGTCGTCTTGCCGGCATCCGGGTGGGAGATGATCGCGAAGGTGCGACGGCGGGCAATTTCCTTGGCGTGTGGCGAGTCGGACATGGAGCGGCACCATCCAAGGGGAAGAACGCCCCGGATCAAAGGGGAAAGAAATCGGGAGGCGGGAATCGGGGGTCGGGAAGAGAGCCCTTGCGGGCGGAAAGCGTCTCGATGACGCTGAAATTCTCTCAGTGCTGGGTCTTAGCAGTCCACAAGCAGCGCCGCCGCAGGCCTGGCGGCGGGGGAGGATGGGAGATTATCGACGACGAGCGGACGGCTGGCGTGAGGATGTCATCCATGAAGATCCCATTGGCAAGCTGCGTCTGGCGCACCTGCTCCAGCAGGCGGGTTCCTATGGTGAGCTGGGGATTCTTCGCCTCGCCCATGAAGAGGCTGCCGCGACCGTAAAGTCCGTGCTGGTTGCGCCGAATGCCCTCAAACAAGGCGACGGTGCTTTGAATCGCCCGACTCTGGTGCGGCAGGTCGGCGAGGAAATGAAAGGTGACTTTCTGGGACATTGGGCGGTCAAGAAGCGGATGGAGTCGCAGGGAGGTTGACGATTTTCAGGCGGGAGTCATCCCGTGGGCGGCCGGCCCGGGGTGTCAGCAATTAGTTCGCGGTGGGTCAGGTAGTTGAAAACGTCCCAAGGCCGATAGTGGTCCAAGTAGCTGAGCGGGATTTCCTCGCTAGTGTCCACTTCGAATTCGCCGATTTTAACGCCCGGGAACGTCCTGATCAGGGCTTTGAGCTTGTCGCCCGTGGAGCGCGCGCGCGCTTGTGCAGCGGGTTCATTCAATACCTCCGGGCGCACCACACAAACGCAATCCATGGCATACTCCTCACCGGGCGGCAGGTCTTCAAATGGATCAAGGCTCACAAGAATTTTCCAGAAGGAGTCCCCTTCAGTTTTCATGAGCTTGATCAATGGTTTTTCGAGGCTCCTTGTCCGTTTAACGAATGCGTCGGGGAATCCCGTGCGGGTGTATCGGTCAGCAATCCAGCGGATCAACCCTCTTAACGTCCCAGAAGAAATGGAGGTGTCGGGATCAGGCTGTGTCGTCGCAAGAAATCCTCTTTCGACGCGGGCTTTGTTCCAAGCCAGAGCGGCAAGGCCCAGTTTTTGAGAAGCTTGAATAGCATCCAAGTGAAGAAACCTGGAGCTCTTACCATCCGTCAGGCCTGGGTCGACCGCCTCCACGGCCTGAAGAAAAAGAATCTCCACAAATGGCTCCGCGTGCAAATCCAGGTGGCAGACATCGCAGTCCTGGGAAATCACCATCGCGTGGGTGACCTCCCCGCAACCATGCTGCCCTGCTAGGGACTGTACAATTTCGGACGGCAGGAAACTTCCCTGCCGCCATCCATTCTCCCTCACCTGCTGCCCGGTCACCACTTGAGAGAGCTTGGAAGACTACAGGCCGCTAAGATTTCTCATGGATTGGTCCACGGCTTCATCCGGCAGTGGCTTGATCCCCTTCGCGCTCATCCGCTCGCGCATGGCAGTCGCCTTTTGCCTCAACCGGGCTGACCGGTCATTCTCATCGACGGCAAGGCGTTTGAGCACTTCCTTGATCCTGGGGACATCTAGAGTTTCCGCAGAAAGGAGATCCATTGCCGAGTGGCCTGACTCCACAGGGATAAAGATCCGCCTGCTGAGAGGGTGTCGGGAGAGACTTTGCCAGTAGTCCGCCATCTCCAACATGGAGTGGATGCGCTCCCAGCGCTTTGGCTGAGGCTGTCGTTCCCCCTTGCTCCAAGCGTAAACGGCAGGGCGTTCTACACCCAGCATTGCAGCGAGGTGCTTCATCCCGATGCCTAAGCGGGCCTTGAGCGCGTCCAACTTTTCCGGAAGTGGATTTCCATTCTGCGGGTTTGCGGAGTGCTCGTCTATGGGAACGACCGCCCCGTGTTCCGAGAGGTAGCGCTCCACTTTGGTATCAGCATTTTCCTCGTCCAAGACGATTTCGAACTCGGAACGGGAGAGGTCGTCCATGCCCAGGCTATCCCAAGGGTCCTCCACGGTCTGAACGATGGCTGGCGGAAAAAAGGCAAAACCGGACCTTCCCCAGGAGGAGAACTCATCATGGCGCAATGACGGGTCGTTGTGATCTATGCCAATCATGATCTATTTCCAATCGAGTTTGGCTGCTTCGGTGGTAGCTCCGCGGAATGCCTGATCGACTACATCGTGAAGCTCCCAGAGGTCCTTGATGACGCTTGCTGTACTGTAGTCGGATGGTTCGGGGTATTCAGCGAAATGGTCGAGGTCGAGAATTCCGAAAGGTCGATCCAGGGAAGCGGGTTTGCACAGCTTAAGCTGTAGCGAGAGGAGGTCTGGAGGTAACACCAAGCCCCTTGGCCGCTCGGTCGCCCGTATCGCCAGTTTGCGAGTGGGCGCTGTCTCTATAAAAGTCTGCGAGAAGCTGGCAATTCGGCTGCCCAAGTTATCCAGGGCAAGGCCAAGAACACACGGCTGCAAAAAGTAAGAGAGGCCTTTTTCGGCGGTCGGCTCGATCAAATCCACGTAACGCAAACCCAGCCGCTCGACACCACTGATTTTCACCAAATCGTCAACAAGCGCTAGGCATGCCTCCAGGCGTTCAGCGAAATCTTCAAAGGCGGTGTAGGCACTGGTGACCAGGACCAAGCGTTGTTCCCCCACCACAAGCGAATAATGTCCAGCTTTGTCAGCGAACACCCAGTCGGTGGCTTCCTCGACATTCACCTTCCCCATCGCATCGTGCTTCGAGGTCTTCACCTTGCGCGTCAGAAACCTTGGGTAGTCCTTGGCTCGCAATAGGTCCTGTAGCTTAGGGATGTATGTCTCCAAATTCACAATGGGCAGCATCCGCACCTGAGCCAGTGCCACGATTAGCGGAGAGTGGGTGAATTCGAGAGCGGGAAGGGTTCGGTTGACGCTGCTCATGACGGAGTGAGTATGAACGTTACACTTTAGATTACACTGTAAAACCGCTTGTCTCGCTAGATTTTGTCTAATTCTGGATTCCACCGGCGCACGGGACGAGGGGCCGCCCTGGAAGTTCCTGTTGATTTGACTCAGTTTGTGAAGCGCAGCCGCCTGTTGGGTCCGGCTTGAATCTGGGGGAAGAACGCCGCGGATCAAAGGGGAAAGAAATCGGGAGGCGGGAATCGGGGGTCGGGAAGAGAGCTTCGCGCAACTCAGCGAGGTTCCCGTTTTCCCAAGGCGAAGGGATCAATCGGAAAGCCAGAAGCAGGCAATCGGTGCGGGGATGGCGAGGATCTTGGCGTCGAGTTTGTCGCGTTCCTGTCCCTTACGGGCGGAAGTGGTCTCGATCACGCCGAAATCCTCCCAGCGCTGGGTGATGACATAGCCGTGCTGGACGCTCTTCTCTTCAAGGAAGAGACGCAGGCCCTTGAGCTTGCGTGCGGTGGGTTCCGCGTCCTGGTATTTCACCTCAAAGGGCACAAGGCGGCCACTAATCTCGGCGATGAGATCGACTTCGAGGTCGCGATTCTTCTTATCCTGCCAGTAGGAGAAGGTCGGCTGGTCGAGATAGTAGCGGGTGAAGAGGTGTTTGAAGAAAGCCGTCTCCACTGCCGCGCCGAGGCGTTCGGGCTTTTCCAAAAGACGACGACCGAGCAGGAGCATGCCGCCGGCTAGGGCGGCATCAGCGAGGTAGATCTTCGAGCGGCCCCGCAGAACTTCCTTTCCGTAACCGAAGGGGCGGAGCCGGTAAATCAGGTGGGTCGCCTCAAAGAGATCGAGGAAGTTGTTCACCGACTGGCGGTTGATCCCATCGAGCTGCTTGGAGAGCGTCGGCACGTCGAGGATGCCGCCGTCGTGGTAGCAGAGGTAGAGGAAGATCTTCTCAAGCTCCAGGATCCGGCGGACACCGTAGAAAGCGGTCATGTCTCGCTTCAGGACCTTGTCCACAATGTCTTCACGCAGGAGCCGCTGGCATCGGGTGAGGTCATGGACCATGGCCGGCTCTGGAAAACCGCCGCGCAGGAGATAGTCGTGGAAATGGGCGGTAAGAGGCCGACCGAGGGCGGCGGCGCTTAGGAACTGCCCTGGCGTCCAGTCGAAGAGTTGCTTAAGGGAGCGGACCTCCGGCAAGGCCGGGGTCTCCACCTTGCGGAGCCGCAGGAATTCGGCGAAAGAGAGAGTGGGGAGCGGAATGGTCTCCCAACGGCCAACGCCGGATTCCGCAGAGCCATCCCGCAACGGGCTTGCGGAACCGGTGGCTGCGATCCGACGGCCACGCTGGAAATCGGTCTGATGTTTCAGCCAAGTCTGCCAGTCGGGCACGAACTGAATCTCATCCAAAAACAGCATCCGGGGATATCCGCCAATGGGGGGGAACAGCTCGTCCCAGGCCTGGAGAGTGCGCTCGAGCCCGGCAAGCTTGAGAATCGGGTGGTCAAAGGTCGCGTAGAGCAGGTTTACAGCCGGATAGCCCTCGGTTACCAAGCTGCGAATGGCTTGGCGAAAGAGGGTGGTCTTCCCGACCTGTCGAGCTCCCGTAAGCAGAAGCGCCCGCTTGGTCTCGGAATCGTCGATCCACGCCCGCAGCTGACGGGAAGCCGCGCGTTCCCAATCCGGCAGATCCGCAGCAGGCTGACCACTCCACCAAGGATTGAACTCCTGAAGGATAGAAAAAAGCTCGGTTTTGGGAAGATTCATGCTTATTTATGGCAATTAGGGTAATCGTGTTTTACCTAAAAGCGACCATTTGTGTCAATCCTCCTATTTTTCCATGCCTTGACCCATGGCCGAGTTCCAGGGCTTCCATGCCTGGCAGTGGATGCTGGATCTTCCAGTCACGGCCCGGTAGGCACGCCGGAGCACCTAGCGCAAGAAAACCATCCGCGCTGGCACACCCCGGCCCGCTGTGCTCCACTGCGGCCATGTCCGCCACCGCCCGCGCCGCGCTGAAGTCCCTGCTGCTAGAAAAGTCCGTCCGCACCGGGGAGTTCACCCTGGCGTCGGGCAAGACGTCCGACCTCTACATTGACTGCCGGACCACGGCGCTGGACCCGGTGGGGGCCACGCTCATCGGCGAGCTTGGCTGGGCCGCGGTGAAGGAGCAGATGGCGGCCATGGGGACCCGGCCCGACGCGATTGGGGGCATGACGCTCGGCGCGGACCCAATTTCGCTGGCTGTTGGGATGACCTCCGCACGGGTTGACCCGCAGTCGCCGATGCAGGTTTTCACGGTGCGCAAGGAGCCCAAGGGCCACGGCCGCGGCAAGCAGATCGAGGGAAACTTCGCCGCTGGCAACCAGGTCATCGTCGTGGACGACGTCATCACCACAGGCGGGTCAACCTTGAAGGCCATCGATGCAATTGAGCGCGAAGGCGGTAGCGTGGCCTTTGCCTTGGTGCTCGTCGACCGCGAGGAAGGCGGCCGCCCCGCCATCGAGGCGCGCGGCATTCCGGTGGTCACCCTGTTTACTCGGACAAGTTTGTTGGGATCTGCGTAGCGAACTCCGTGAAAAGTTCGGCGGGGTGAAGTGTTTGCCGCCAGAACGCTCGGACACCGAATGGACTCACACCCAGCCCCAGCCAAAGTTCTCACGAGCTTCGCTACAATCATTACCCGCCATGCCCGTCATCTCGCGCCGCAAGCAGCTCTACCCGGTCACCGCATCGCTGCGCCAGTACCTCTACCGCTTTGACCGGCAGTCGGACATTCCGCTGGTTTACAACGACCTGTGCCGGTTCTCCGGATCCATTCCGTATGAGGACCCGAGCGGGCGCGAGACCTTGTGGCTTACGGTGATGTATCCGCCGGAGGTGATGGCCGAGCTTGGCCCGCAGCTGACGCGGATTTACGCCAACCTGAAGATAGGCGGCGAGAGCGACCTGCACAAGCACCTCACCGTCGACCGGATCGACTTCGGCGAGTTCGGCAATTCCCGCCCGTTCCGGATCCGGGTGACCAACCTGTTCAACGACAACTCGGACTATTATTACGTCAAGACAGCGGACTCCTCGCGCATCTACGGACTGGAAATCGAGCACATCCTCTCGCCCAACCGAATCAACTACCTGGTCAACGGCAACACCCTCATCGAGGAGCACATCGCCGGCCTGCCGGGCAGCGTGTTCAACCGCGATTACCTGAGCCGCAGCGATTTCAACCCGGTCCGCATCGCCAAGGAGTTCGTCAAGTTCAACGAGCGCTGCTTCATTAGGCTGTTAGGCGACATGCGCTCGGCAAACTACGTCGTGGACATCACGCCGGACTTTGAGGAGATCCAGTACCGGGTGCGCCCGATTGACTTTGACCAGCAGTCCTATCAAGGGCGCGCGGCGATCTATCATGCCTATCGGTTTCGGGACAACCATGCGGTGACCCGGTTGGCCTTTGACGTCCTGCACCGCCGCGTCATCGCCCAATACATCGAGGAGGAGCGCAGCCAGATGGCGCGCCGGGCACGCGTTGAGCAGCAGCGCCTGCGCGCACTCTTCAGCGTTATGAAGCGTGACGAGATCGCCCCCATGGCCCATGTCATCACCCTCAAGGAGGATCTTCGCCGCGCCCATCACACCGAGCGCTTTGACGAATGCCAAAACATGGGCGAACTCACCGCAGAGCACATTCTTTTAATGCTTGAGACCAACTGAGCCGGCTTGGAGGAATTTTTTCCTGCTGAGGCTGCATTGAGGGTTAATATGTTACTTCGCGGCCAGATCGCTCCGGGGTCCGGGATCGGTGATGGGTAAGGATACCCATTGTTAGTGCGGAAACTTTTCCCTACAAGGGGGAGAAATGTTGGATGCGCATGAGGCTCTTTTTGCAGCGGACGTTCACGAGAAGCTGCTTGAGCCGAAGCGCTTACGGGCTCTCGACGAGATCCTTTTGGCGCGCTCGCGCGGCGAAATTGAGTTTGACCGCCTGACGCGGGTGGGGGCCAAGACGCTCAACGTGCCGATCTGTCTGGTCACCCTGGTCGGGCGCGACCGGCAGATCCTCCCGGGAGCCAGCGGCTTACCTGCGAGTCTGGACGCGACGCGCGAGGTGCCGCTGAGCCACTCGGTCTGCAAGTACGCGGTGGTCACCCGCAATCCGCTTACGATCAAAGACACCGCTCAGGATCCACGGGTTGCGGACAGTCCCGTGGTGCTGGATCTGGGGCTGCGCGCCTATCTTGGCTTTCCCTTGATGACCGAGGAGGGACACGTGCTGGGGACTTTCTGTGCCATTGACACCGTGCCGCGGGAGTGGAGTTCCGAGGAAATCGAGATTGCGCGGGATTTTGCCGCGCTGGCCGTCGAGCAGCTTGAGTGCGCCTTGGCGAGGGAGCGCAGCAGCAGCGCGTTTGATGTGGTAATCCATGACATTCAATCCCCATTGGCGGGGGTGGTGATGGCCACCGAGCTGATGGAAAAAGAGCGCCAGGAAATCCCCAAGCGCCTCCACCCCTTGCTGCGCGCCATCGGCGACTCCAGTGACAAGGCGCTCAGACTCGTCCGCTCGCTGGTTCAGGACGATCGCGGCGCGGGGGCGCGCTTCTGTGAGCAGCCGGCGGAAGTCGTGCGCGCGGTCAGCCGACGCTTGCAAAGTGCCGCGCATGCCAAGGACATCGCCGTTGCCCTTGAGCTGGAGGATGCCGTCGCTCTGGCCGTGCCTGCCTGGGTGCTCGAACAAGTGGTCGAAAACCTACTTTCAAACGCGATCAAGTTCGCCCCCGCCCAGAGCTTGGTGTGCCTTGGCTTCCGCGTCGCGGAGGGTGCCGGGCACCTCCATATTCGCGACCAAGGACCCGGCTTCAACGCCGAGGACCGCAAGCGGATGTTCAAGCGCTACACTCGCCTGAGCGCCTCGCCAACCGCCAGCGAACCGTCCACCGGCCTTGGACTCTCGATTGTCAAACGTCTCGTCGGCCAAAACGGCGGCGAAATCTCCCTGCTCTCTAGTGAAAATCAGGGTGCCGAGTTCCAAATCTCCTTCCCGCTTGCCAGCGCCCCCCCCCAACTCGCCGCCGCGAGCGCCGGCCTGCTTGCCGGTAGCTTGTAGCCGATTTGCGGCTGGCAGGGCCTGTCCCCGCCGAGTTTGGGGTTCGATCCCCGGGATGAGACCGGCCCGGGGGCAACCCTGGCTTTTTTGGCGGCCCAAAGTCATGTCGCGGCCATGCCGTTGCACAAGGAGATGCGCGACTTGAGACGCGACGGAAGTCGCGTCTCCTTGTGTGTGCTCTGCCCGCGCCCAAGGGTTAGCGACCTTAAGTCGTATCTGACGCGGCGCTGTATGGAGTGCGGTGGGAAGGGGTACTCCCCGCCACACCGCTTTGGGTCAGTGCCAGATCTCCGCAGGATATTTCCCTCGTTGCCGGGGGGATCTCCCAGCGGCCAAGCTCCCTCAAGGTATCGCCAATCACCAAGCCATGGGTTGAATGGCCGGTTGGGGCGTTTTGCGGCAAGGCGGGGAAGGGCCTGCGGCAAAAAAAATGCCGCGGTCTGGAGTTCCAGCCCGCGGCAGGGAAAGGTTCGGCGGCTCAGTTCACCGCCACCGCCTCGGAGCCGGTTTCCCCGGTACGGATGCGGATGGCTTCTTCAATGTTGGAGATGAACACCTTGCCGTCACCGATCTTGCCGGTGTTGGCGCTCTTGACGATGGCCTCGGCAACCGCTGCGGCCTGCGGGTCGGCGACGACGATCTCAATCTTCACCTTGGGCAGGAAGTCCACCGTGTACTCGCTTCCGCGGTAAATCTCGGTGTGCCCTTTTTGCCGTCCGAAGCCTTTGACTTCCGTGACGGTCATTCCTTGGACGCCGACCTCAGCCAAGGCTTCCTTCACTTCCTCCAACTTGAACGGCTTGATGATCGCTTCGATTTTTTTCATGGGTCCGGCAGATAGTAGGTGCTGGAAAGCAGCATGCGTGCCAAGTTGCAGGAATCTGCAAGCCCAAGCACCGCCTAACCGAACGATGGGTTCTCCCCCGCGTTGAATCAAGGGAATACCTTGGTGGACGCGAATTTCCCGGGGTGGTGGGAAGCATTTGGAGCCGCGCGGGCTTGCCGCCATGGTGGGGCGAGGTTAACGTCCGCGCGCCCCATGTCTGACTCCTTTGTCCACCTCCATCTGCACACCGAGTATTCCACCTTAGACGGGGCGACGCGGACCGATGAGGTGGCTGCGCGGGCCGCGGCGCTGGGGATGCCGGCGGTGGCCATCACCGACCATGGCAACCTCTACGGCGCCATCGAGTTCTACCAGGCCGCCAAAAAAGCCGGCGTCAAGCCCATCCTCGGTTGCGAAATCTACCTCGCACCGGGCTCCCTGCACGAGCGCAAGGACATCGTCGGGCGCAAGCGTGCAACCCACATGACGCTCCTGGCGAGCAACACCCAGGGGTGGAAGAATCTAACAAAGTTGGTGACCGTCGGGCACCTCGACGGGATGTACTACGGCAAGCCGCGTGTGGACCGCGAGACGCTGGCGGAGTTTTCGGAGGGGATTATTTGTTTGAGCGGGTGCATGAGCGGGCCGGTCAACGAGTGGATCCGGCTCGACCAGATGGACAAGGCGCGCGAGGAGGTTGCGGCGCTGCGCGACATTTACGGGGCGGAGAATTTTTTCCTCGAGCTGCATGACCACGGGCTTGAGATCCAGCAGAAGTGCACGGCGGGCCTGCTAGAGTTGGCGCGTGAGTTCAAGATTCGTCCGGTGGCGGCCAATGATGTGCATTTCCTGAGTCGTTCCGACCACGAGGCCCACGACGTGATGATCTGCATCGGGACCGGGCGCTTAGTGTTGGATGAGAACCGGATGCGCTACTCGCCGGAGGTTCACTTCAAGACCGCCGAGGAGATGCGCTATCTGTTTCGCGATGTGCCCGGCGCCTGTGACGCGACCCTTGAGATTGCCGAGCGCTGCAACGTGCAACTGAAGCTCGATCCGACGAGCTCGGAAAAATACCCGCAGTTTGGCACGCCGGACGGCAGCCCGCGCGAGACCTACTTCCGCGAGCTTTGTTTTGCCGGCCTGGAGAAGCGCTACGGCGTGGAGCGGGCGCAGAGCGACGCTGCGCTGCGCGAGCGGCTCGACTATGAGATCAAGGTCATCAACGACTTGAGCTTCTCAAGCTACTTCCTCATCACGGCCGACTTCATCAACTGGGCCAAGGACAACCGGATTCCGGTCGGGCCGGGACGCGGTTCGGCGGCCGGCTCGCTGGTGGCCTACACGATGGGCATCACGGACATTTGCCCGATCCGCTTTGGCCTCCTGTTTGAACGCTTCCTCAACCCGGAGCGGGTCAGCCCGCCGGACGTCGACATCGACTTCTGCCAGAGCCGCCGGGTCGAGGTCATCGACTACGTTAGAAAAAAGTACGGCGAGCGTTGTGTTAGCCACATCATCACCTACGGCACGCTGGGGGCCAAGAGCGTCATCCGCGACGTCGCACGGGTGATGGGTATTTCCTACGGCGAGGCGGACCGGATCGCCAAGATGATCGAGGCCAAGCCCGGCGTGAAGCTCAAGGAGGAGTTCGCCAGCAAGACCGAGCTGCGCGAACTCATCGAGTCAAGCAGCAGCTACCGCGAACTGTGGGATTACGCGCTTAAGCTTGAAGGTCTTACCCGCAACGTTGGGGTCCACGCCGCGGGAATCGTCATCGGTGACCAGGCGCTCGACGAGCACGTCCCGCTGACCCGCGGCAACGAAGGGGAAGTCGTCACCCAGGCGGACATGAACGCCATCACCGAGATTGGCCTGCTCAAGATGGACTTCCTCGGCCTGAAGAACCTAACCGTCATCCAGGAGGCCGAGGACCACATCCGCAAACACATCCCGGACTTCGACATCCACACCATCCCGTTAGACGACCAGCAGACCTTCGACTTGCTCAACCGTGGCGAGACGATGGGCGTCTTCCAGTTGGAAAGCGGCGGGATGGTCGAGACCTGCCGCAAGTACGACATCCGCAGCATCGACGACATCATCGACCTTATCGCCCTCTATCGGCCCGGCGCGATGCAGTTCATCGACCAGATGATCGAGGTGAAAAAGGGCATCAAGAAGGCAGAGTACGAGCACCCGCTGCTAGAAACGGTGTGCGGCGACACCTTCGGGGTCATGATCTATCAGGAGCAGGTGCAGAACGCGGCTAAGCTGCTGGCCGGCTACACGCTGGGCGGCGCGGACATCCTGCGGCGCATCATGGGCAAGAAAAAGCCCGAGGACATGGCCCAACAGCGCGACATTTTCGTCAAGGGGTGTGCTGACACGAACCAGATCAGCGCGCCGCTGGCCAACAAGATCTTTGACAAGATAGCCACCTTTGCCGGCTACGGGTTTAACAAGTCGCACTCTGCCTGTTACGGCCACATTTCCTACTGGACGGCCTACCTGAAGGCCAACCACCCGGTGGAGTTCATGGCGGCGCTGCTGTCTAACGAGATCCACAACACCGACAAGATCGGGGTGTTTGTCGCAGAGTGCCATCGGATGGAGATCGAGATTTTGCCGCCGGATGTGAATGCGGCGTGGCTGCGCTTTGCGCCGGAGCGAATGCCCTCGGGCAGTTTGGCGATCCGCTACGGGCTGGCGGCCATCAAGAACGTCGGCAGCGGCGCGATGGAGCAGGCGATTGCCGAGAGGACCAAGGCCGGGCCGTTCACGTCCTTGGACGACTTTTCCAACCGCCTGGACTCGAAGGTGGTCAACAAGCGGATTTTGGAAAACCTGGCCAAGGCCGGGGCGATGGATTGGACCGGGGAGACCCGCGCGGGCATGGTCGCACGGCTTGAGCAAGTGACCGCCTCGGCCAGCTCCGCCCAGCGCGACCGCGCCAGCGGCCAGGGCGCGTTGTTTGACACCATGGATTTCCTTGGCGGCGGCGAGGGCAATTCTCAGGTTGAAAACGAGCCGATTGAGGAGTGGAGCAAGGAGGTCCGCCTTGAGCACGAGAAGGAACTGCTAGGGTTTTATGTCACCGGCCATCCGTTGGACAAGTTCCGCTCGCTCATCGACTCGGACCGATATTGCCAGTTAGGCGCGCTCGACGAGCTAGATGTGAAGAATTCGCGCGACCGCTTCCCATTTGCCGGGATGATCCGCAGCGTTGAAAACAAGATGACCAAGTCCGGAAAGGCCTTTGGCGTCTTGATCCTCGAGGACTTCACCGGCAGCCGCGAGGTGCTCCTGTGGAGCGAAAGCTACCTGCCGGCGCGCGAGGCCGGTTTGCTTGCACCCGGCCGCGTCATCCGCCTCAAGGCAGCCGTCCAGGTGGACGACCGCACCGAGCAGCGCCGCCTAACTGGCTCGGAGGTCAAGGAACTCAAGCCGGGCCGCTCCAACAGCAGCGGCCCGTTGGAGCTAACGTTGTGGGTGGCGCGCAGCGGCGAGCAAGATCTCAAGGCCATCCGCAGCACCCTTGCGGCCCATCCGGGCGAGAGCGACGTGCTGCTGCACTTCCAGAACAGCGCGGGTCGGCGCGCCACGGTGACCGCGGGGGAGGGATTCCGGGTGAAGCGCAGCCCTGAACTTGAGAAAGCCCTCGGCCGTTGGATCGACCTCTAGCAATTTGTTCAGATTTCATTGAACGGATTTGGGCCTGTGTTTACTAACCATGCATGGAACACAGCGTTCTTGAAACCTCTGGTGATGCGCCCGCTGAGCTCAGCGCACTTGAGCGTCAGGTGGTTGACTTTTTCACCGACGGGGTGCGGCTGGTTGGGTTGCCGAAGTCCATGGGGGAAATCTACGGGTTGCTGTTCATCTCGCAGAGGCCGTTGGCGCTGGATGACCTTGTCAGCCACCTTGGCATCAGCAAAGGTTCGGTCAGCCAGGGCCTGCGCGCCTTGAAAACCCTCGGCGCGGTGCGCGAGGCGGAGTGCGAGCCGGCCGGCCGGCGCACCTACTTTGAGCCCGATCTGGCCCTCAAGCGGCTGGTTGGCGGCTTTATCCGCGAACAGGTGCGCCCGCACCTGGAGAGCGGCCGCAGCAAACTGGAGAACCTGCAAAGTGCCACCAAGGCGGTGGCCAACCCGGACGAGCGGGAATTCTATCAGGACCGGATAGAGCGGCTGGAAAATTGGCTGCGCAAAGCCCGGATCATGCTACCGGTAATGCAGAAGATATTAGGCGAATGATGCAAATCCCTGCGGAAGACCTCGGAGCGCGCTGGTACTGCGTGCGAACCCAGACCAAGCGCGAGCACATCGCGGCGAGAAACCTGCGCCAACTCGAGGAGGTGGCGGTGATTTGCCCGATGCTGCGCTACCGCAAGGCCACGCGGCGCGGCAAGATCTGGTGGCGTGAGGCGATGTTTCCCGGGTATGTCCTGGTCAAGTTCGACTTGGCCAGCCACGAGCGCGCGGTGACCTATGCTCAGGGAGTGCGCGGGCTGGTGCGCTTCGGGACGATGGTTCCGCCCGTCCCGGAGGGCTTTGTCATCCGCCTCGGGGAGGAGCTCAGCGGTGGCGAGGGCGAGGACAAGGAGCTGACGCTCAACCTAACACCGCAAATCGAGGCCGGCGAGGAGGTCGAGGTGGCGCATGGCCCGCTGCAGGGAATGCGCGGAGTGGTGAGCGAGGTGCTGCCGGGACGCGAGCGGGTTAGAGTTCTGCTGGAGTTCCTCGGCCAGGTCCAACCCATCGAGGTGGATCTGTTTTCGCTGCTCATGCCGCGGCGCCCCGCACCTTGAAGCGGGCCATGCAGCGGGGCAAATTTGTTCATTTTGGATTGAACTTCCTTGCCATTGGGCACTGGATAGTTGCGCGTCGGGACTTCCTTGGATCCCTGGCCGCCGGTTTGAGAGAAGTTGCCGCTGAATTGGTTTTGCAATTGCGCAATCGACCAGAGGCGGCAGCGTGTCGGACCCGCAACAATAACAGTTATGAGTGACCAAAAAACCGCCGTGATCACCGGGGGGGCCGGATTTGTGGCATCCCACCTGGCCGACCGCCTGTTAGCCGATGGGCTGCGGGTGATAGCGATAGACAATTTCATCACCGGCAACGCGCGCAACATTGCGCATCTGGGGGCGACGCCGGAGTTTTCCTTCATTGAGCAGGATGTGGCGGAGCCGTTTCGGGTGGCGGGTCCGGTGGACTACGTGTTTCACCTGGCCTCGCCGGCGAGTCCGATTGACTACCTGCAGATTCCGCTTGAGACGCTCAAGGCTGGATCCTACGCGAGCCACCATTGCCTTGAGCTGGCGGAGGCGAAGGGGGCGACCTTTTTGTTAGCCTCGACCTCCGAGGTGTATGGGGATCCTGAGGTTCATCCGCAGAAGGAGAGCTACTGGGGCAACGTGAATTCGATTGGCCCGCGGAGCTGTTATGACGAGGCGAAGCGTTACGCGGAGGCTGTGACGATGGCCTACCTGCGGACCAAGCAGGTGGACACGCGGATAGTGAGGATTTTCAACACGTATGGGCCGCGGATGCGTCTGGATGACGGGCGGGTGGTGCCGGCGTTCATTGGCCAGGTGCTGCGCGGTGAGCCGATGACAATTTTCGGTGACGGCTCGCAGACGCGGAGTTTTTGTTTTGTGACTGACTTGGTGGAGGGGATCTGGCGCTTGGCGCGCAGTGGATTCCATGAGCCGGTCAATATCGGCAATCCGCACGAGATGACGATCCGTGAATTTGGGGTGGCGATAGCCAGCAAGCTTGGCGTGGAGCCGCGGTTTGAAGAATTGCCGCTGCCCGAGGACGACCCGAAGGTGCGCAAGCCCGACATCGGACGGGCCCATGAGATCCTCGGATGGGAGCCGGTCGTTAGCTTTGACGCGGGCATCAGCACCACGATTGACTACTTCGCAGGGGTGGTGCGGAGCGAGGTTGCGGCAGTCTAGCAGCCGCTGTTGGGTGGAAAGCAGAAGGCCTGGCGCAGGCCCGGCGAAGGCGACGACGGGGCCCCATGAGCGAGCGGAAGGTATTGATGGCGGGGCTATTGCCGCCGCCGCTGCACGGCCAGTCGATTGCCACCGCGGCATTGTTTGGGGCGGACTTGGCGCCGCTTGAGCCGGTTATTTTGCCGCTTCGTTTCAGCCGCGAGCTGGGCGATGTTGGGCGGCCGTCGCTGGGCAAGGTGGTGCACTTGGCCGGGCTGGTGCTTCGGTGTTGGAGGCTTTGGTTAGTTGAGCGTCCGCGGGTGCTTTACTACACGCCGGGGAGCGCGAACATGGTGCCGTTTCTTCGTGACGTCGTATTTTTGCTGGCATGTCGGCCGTTGTTCCGGATCACGGTGTTACATTACCACGCCGGTGGCTTGCCGGACTTTCTGGCGTGCGGTTGGCGGCGGCGGGTCGGCCGCTGGACGTACGGCCGCGGCGCATGGGCGGTCGGCTTGAGTAAGCAGGTGCCGGTGCCAGGGCTGGATTTCGGGGCGGCCCGCGATTGGATTGTCGCCAACGGGCTGGAGGTGCCAGCGGCGGGTAGCGGCGGGCGGCCGGAGCGGCCGGAGCGGCCGGAGTTGCGGATCCTTTTCGTCGGCAATCTATTTGCCGGCAAGGGCGTGCTGGTTCTCGCCGAGGCAGCCTGCGTGCTTGCCGCCGAGCTCGCTGTTCCGGTTCGCCTGACGCTGGTGGGTGCCGCCGCCGAGGCGCAAACCCAGCAGGAACTAACAGCCTGGCGCGAGCGTGCGCCGGCCAACCTAACCATCGAGGTCCCCGGGGTGCTTGAGGGGCCGGCAAAGTGGCAGGCCTATGCGGACGCAGACATGTTTGCGTTTCCGAGTTTTTATCAGGCGGAGAACCAGCCACTGGTGATCATCGAGGCGATGGCCTGTGGTCTGCCGGTGGTGGCGACGCGATGGCGCGGCATCCCCGATCTGGTAGGGGAGGGAGTCAACGGATTGTTGGTTGAACCGCGGGGAGTGGAGTCGTTGGTTGCGGGGTTGCGCACGCTGGCGCTAGATGCTTCGCTGCGGAAGCGATTTGGTGCGCGTTCGCGGCAACGCTTCGAGGAGGAGTTCAGTGTAGTGAACCATGTGGCTAACATGAAGGCAGTCCTCGGCGCAGCCGTGGAGGCGGCCGGAAACCAACATTAAAGAGACGATGGCACAGAAGCTTCTCATTACAGGACCACGCGGGATGGTTGGCTCAGCCCTGATCCGGCTGGCGGAGGGGCGCGGCGGCTATGCGGTGCTGGCGCCGGACCGGGGGGGGCTTGACCTGCTCGATCAGGCGGCGGTGTTTGAATTCCTTGCCCGCGAGAAACCCGAGGCGGTGGTCATCGCCGCGGCGAAGGTGGGCGGTATTTATGCCAACAACGCGTTTCCGGCGGAGTTCATCTACGAGAACCTGATGATCGCTGCCAACCTGGTGCATGGTGCGTATCGTGCGGGGGTGGAGCGGGTGTTGTTTTTGGGGAGTTCCTGCATTTATCCGAAGTTCGCGCCCCAGCCGATGCCGGAGAGTTGTTTGTTGGCCAGCGAATTGGAGCCGACCAACGAGGCGTACGCGGTGGCCAAGATCGCCGGCCTGAAGTTGTGCCAGTACTATCGCAAGCAGTACGGCGTGGTCTATCACTCGGCCATGCCCACCAACTTGTATGGCCCGGGCGACAACTATCACGCGGAGAATTCGCACGTGATTCCTGCGATGATCCGGCGCTTTCATGAGGCCAAGGAGCGTGGTGACCGGAGCGTGGCCATCTGGGGGAGCGGCACGCCAAAGCGCGAGTTCCTGCATGTCGACGACTTGGCGGCGGCCTGTTTGCACCTGCTAGGATTGCCGGACCCGCCCGACTGGGTGAATGTGGGAACCGGCGAGGACCTGACGATCCGCGAGCTTGCCGACCGGGTGGCCGAAACTGTCGGGTTCACCGGCACAATCACCACCGACCCGTCAAAGCCTGATGGAACGCCGCGCAAGTTGTTGGACGTCACACGCATCAAGTCCACCGGCTGGGCCCCGCGGGTCGGGCTAAGCGACGGGTTGGCCGCGGCCTATCAGGATTTCCAGGCCACGCTGGGCACCGCGGCGGCCAGGTTGTGAATTTGAGAAGCCGGCTGCGGGAAGACAATGGAAGCGCGTAGTGTTAGAGCCGTGACCCAGGCGCTCAACGAGGCTGGGGTGAACTATTATTTTGTTGGGGGATTTGCGGTCAACGCGCACGGCTACGTGCGGATGACGCGGGACCTTGACCTGGTCATTGCGCTGGAACGCGGCAACCTGCTGCGCGGGATTGAGGCGCTGGCCGCGCATGGTTACCGGATGGCGATTCCGGCAAGTGCCGAGGAGTTTGCCGACCCGGAGACGCGGGAGCGCTGGCGCTTGGAGAAAGGCATGCTGGTTTTGAAGCTTTGGAGTGACGTCCATCAGCGCACGCCGATAGATGTGCTCACCTACGAGCCATTTGACTTTGTGCTTGAGGGGACGCGGGGGATTCTCATGGAGGTGGCCCCCGGGGTGGCGGCGCCGATTGTCTCGTTAGAGACGCTCATCGCCATGAAGAGGCTCGCGGGCCGGCCGCAGGATTTAATCGACATCGAGGAGCTCATGCGCATTGGATGAAGCCATTTCCCAGCTATGAGCCTGACTGGAAGTGGGGGACGGCGGAAGGCAGCCGTGAGTTTGACCGCCAGATGGACCGGGCAATGAGCCTGGAGGAGAAGATCCAGTGGCTTGAGGAGGCTGAGACGCTTGTGCTGATGATGCGGGTGCTGCCGCGGCCGCCGGCGGTGCCGCCGGCGGGAACGAACTAACAAAATTTGCTATTAACAACATGAAACGCGCGCTGATAACAGGCATCACCGGTCAAGACGGATCCTATCTGGCCGAGCTACTGCTGGAGAAAGGCTACGAAGTCCACGGCATCAAGCGCCGGGCCTCGATGTTCAACACCCACCGGATAGACCACATTTATGAGGATCCACACGTCGAGCATGCCCGCTTCCGGTTGCACTACGGGGATTTGTCCGACACGTCCAACCTGACGCGGATCATCGCCGAGACCCAGCCCGACGAGGTGTACAACCTTGGCGCGCAGTCGCACGTGGCGGTGTCGTTTGAGGCGCCGGAGTACACGGCGGATGTTGACGGGATGGGGGCGCTGCGTCTGCTAGAGGCGATCCGCTTTCTCGGGATGGAGAAGAAGACGCGGTTCTATCAGGCGTCGACCTCCGAGCTTTACGGGCTGGTGCAGGAGATTCCGCAGAAGGAGACGACGCCGTTCCACCCGCGCTCGCCGTACGCGGTGGCCAAGATGTACGCGTACTGGATCACGGTGAACTACCGGGAGGCCTACGGGATGTACGCGTGCAACGGGATTTTGTTCAACCACGAGTCGCCGCGGCGGGGTGAGACGTTTGTGACGCGCAAGATCACGCGCGGCCTGGCCAACATCGCGCAGGGGCTCGAGAATTGTTTGTTCCTGGGCAACATGGACGCGCTGCGCGACTGGGGCCACGCCAAGGACTACGTGCGGATGCAGTGGATGATGCTCCAACAGGACAAGCCGGACGATTTTGTGATCGCCACGGGCAAACAGATATCCGTGCGCGAGTTTGTGGGCATGTCGGCGCGCTTTGCGGGCATCGAGTTGGAGTTTTCCGGAGTCGGCACCGGCGAGACGGCCACGGTTGTGAAGGTTGATTCGGAGAAGGCGCCGGCGGTGGCGGTTGGGGATGTGGTGGTGCGGATTGACCCGCGGTATTTTCGTCCGGCGGAGGTCGAGACGCTGCTAGGCGATCCGACCAAGGCCAAGGAGCTGCTAGGCTGGGTGCCCGAGATCAGCGTTGAGGAGATGTGTGAGGAGATGGTTGCGCATGACTTGGACAGCGCCAAGCGCCACGCGTTGCTCAAGGCCCACGGGCACCATATTTCAGTGGCCAAGGAGTGACGCCTCCGGGGGAACCGCCTGCCGCTAGAACGCCCGGACGCGCAAAGGACTTCCCGCCTCCCCCCGCCGAAGCTCTCACGAGCTTCGCTACGGTGAGAGAACGCCCGGACGCGCAAAGGACTTCCCGCCTCCCCCTGCCGAAGCTCTCACGAGCTTCGCTACGGTGAGAGAACGCCCGGACGCGCAAAGGACTTCCCGCCTCCCCCTGCCGAAGCTCTCACGAGCTTCGCTACGGTGGGAGAACGACCGGACGACAGATCTATTTTGGAAACTTTAGCTGTTATTGGACTTCCTGTTGCGGTTAGCGACTACGCGGGTGCGGTGGCGTGGTGCCTGGGCAGGGCGCGGGCTGGCGATCGTGCGTACGCGGTGGAGGCGGCCAACACGCATGTGGCGGCACTGGCGCGCAGCGACGCGGAGTTCGCGGCGAGCATGGCGGAGTTTGACTTGATTTGCCCGGACGGGATGCCGCTGGTGTGGTCGATGAACGCGGAGCTGCCCGCGGAGCGGCGGCTGCGCGACCGGGTGTACGGGCCGACCTTGATGCTGCGGGTGCTGGAGGCGGCGAACGAGGAGCGTGGGGGGCGGCATTTCCTGTTAGGCGGGGCTCCTGCGACGCTGGGGAAGCTGCGTGAGAAGTTAGGGGAGAGGTTTCCGGGGACGCGCATCGTGGATGCGTACTCGCCACCGTTTGGCGAGTGGCCGGCGGACGAGTTTGAGCGGATCCGCGGGCGGATTGAGAGCAGCGGGGCGAATTTTGTGTGGGTGGGTCTGGGGTGTCCGAAGCAGGAGCACTGGATAGCGCGGCACAAGGGGAAGCTGCCTGCCGGGGTGTATTTCGGGATTGGGGCGGCGTTTGCGTTTCACGCGGGGGAGGTGGCGCAGGCGCCGAGGATTTTGCAGCGCCTCGGGCTGGAGTGGGCATTCCGGTTGGTGCGCGAGCCGCGGCGGCTGTTGCGCCGGTATGTGACCTACAACACGCTTTTTCTCTATCACTTGTTGCGCGACCGGATGCGCGATTGAGATTTCCGCGCGGCTCGACGAGAGTCGCGCTTTGGTTGGCGGATTGGCCGCTTGAACCGCTTTGCCCCCTGAACCCATGCCTGCACACATCCATCCAGAATTCCACCGGTTTTTGAATCGCTTCGACAAGGAGCGCCTGCTCAAGCAGCGCGGCGCGGTGGTCTGGCTGTGCGGCCTGTCGGGTTCTGGGAAGTCGACGATAGCCAATGAGGCTGAGCGGGTTCTCCACCAGCAGGGGCGCATGACGGTGATTCTTGACGGCGACAATTTGCGCACCGGGCTGAATGTAAATCTCGGGTTCTCCGACATTGACCGGCTCGAGAACGTCCGGCGGGCAGCGGAGGTGGCCAAGCTTTTTGTCGACCAGGGGGTCGTGACCTTTGTCTCGCTCATCACCCCGCACGGGATTCTGCGCGATCTTGCCCGCGGGATCCTCGGCGCGGACCTGCTGGAGGTCTACGTCAAGGCAAGCTTCCAGACCTGCGCCGCGCGCGACGTCAAGGGCCTCTACGCCAAGGCCCGCGCCGGGGAAATTGCCGACTTCACCGGCAAGGACAGCTCCTTTGAGGAACCCCAGCAGGCCGACCTGGTCCTCCACACCGAAACCCAAAGCATTGCCGAGTGCGTCATCGAGCTCGTCGAAGCCCTGCACGAGCGGATCGAGGCGGTCTAACGGCCGCGAAACATTAGTAACCTGAGCAACAAGGTAATTATTGCTTGCGGGCGGCGTATTTTCGGTTAGGTTGCGCCGCGCCGGGCAGCGGCGATGGTGTTAGGCAGTGTGGATGCCTGCGCGAGGACCCTGCCGTTATTTGTACGAACCTACCGACATTTCCCATCCGATGGCCGACTACCAGCTTTCCCACCTTGACCAGTTAGAGGCCGAGGCGATTTTCATTTTGCGAGAGACTGCGGCGCAGTTTCAGAATGCGGCGTTGTTGTTTTCGGGAGGTAAGGACTCGATTGTGATGGCGCATTTGGCGCGCAAGGCGTTTTGGCCGGCGAAGTTGCCGTTTCCGCTGCTGCACATTGACACTGGGCACAATTTTCCTGAGACGATTGAGTACCGAGACAAGTACGCGGAGGATCTGGGAGCGCGGTTGGTGGTGGGGTCGGTGCAGCAGTCGATTGACGAGGGGCGAGTGGCGGAGGAGAAGGGATTGGACGCGTCGCGCAACCGGTTGCAGACCGTGACGCTGCTAGACGCGATTGAGCAGCACCAGTTTGACGCGTGTTTGGGCGGAGGAAGGCGAGACGAGGAGAAGGCGCGGGCGAAGGAGCGGTTTTTTTCCCACCGGGATGATTTTGGCCAGTGGGACCCGAAGAACCAGCGGCCTGAGCTTTGGAACTTGTTCAACGGTCGGCGCCACCAGGGTGAGCACTTTCGGATTTTCCCGCTGTCGAACTTCACCGAGATGGACGTGTGGATGTACATGCAGCGCGAGGGGATCGTGCTGCCGAGCCTGTACTATGCGCATGAGCGAGAGGTGGTGGTGCGTGGCGGGGTGATTTTGGCGGTGAGCGAGTTTGTCGAGCCGCGGGCGGGCGAGGTGGTCGAGAGCCGCTGGATCCGCTTCCGCACGATGGGCGACGCGACCATCACCGGGGCGATTGAAAGCCGGGCGGACACGATGGCCAGCATCATCGAGGAGGTCGCCGCCGCACGCCAAACCGAACGTGGCAACCGAACCGACGACAAGCGCTCGGAGACGTCGATGGAAGACCGGAAGAAGGAAGGGTATTTTTAGGGGTCGAAGGTCTGAAAGTCGAAAGTCGAAGGCCGTGAAGATGGAGACGGAACGAGAAGATCAGAATTTGAGTGTTGGAATACGGAAAAAATGAAGGCGGAAAGATATGAAGAAGTGAGGATCTGGCAGAGCGCGAGAGTCCAGGCAGGGCAGCTCGATCGCGCCTTTGGGGTGGGCACCCCTGCGGCGAAGGATTTCGGTTTTCGGGACCAAATCCAGCGCTGCGGCATCTCGGTGATGAACAACATCGCTGAAGGATTTGAGCGCCAATCCGACCCGGACTTTGCGCGCTTCCTCAACATCGCCAAGGGGTCCAACGGCGAGGTGCGCAGCATGCTGTTTCTAGCCGAGGACCTCTTCTATCTTGACGCTCCAACAGCTGCGGAAATGCGCCATTTGAGCGAGGACCTCAGCCGTGGAATCCAGACGCTCTCCAGCTATCTCCGGCACTCGCCGCTCCCAACTTTCAGACCTTAAGACTTTCAGACTTTCGACTCTTCTCTCCCATGGACCTTCTACGCTTTACCACTGCTGGCTCGGTTGACGACGGCAAATCGACGCTGATTGGGCGGCTGCTGTATGACTCGAAGTCGATCTTCGAGGATCAGTTAGAGGCGATCGAGGAGAGTTCGCGCAAGCGCGGGGACGAGCACGTGAATTTGGCGTTGCTAACGGATGGGTTGAAGGCGGAGCGCGAGCAGGGGATCACGATTGATGTGGCGTACCGGTATTTTGCGACGCCGAAGCGGAAGTTCATCATCGCGGACACGCCGGGGCACATTCAGTATACGCGCAACATGGTGACGGGTGCCTCGACGGCGAACCTGGCGATCATTTTGATCGACGCGCGCAAGGGAGTGATTGAGCAGACGAAGCGGCACTCTTTCATTGCCAATCTATTGCGCATCCAGCACGTGATCCTGGCGGTGAACAAGATGGACTTGGTCGATTACGACGAGACGATCTACAACGGGATTTTGCGCGACTACGAGGCGTTTGCCTCGCGCTTGGACAACATCGTGGACATCACGGCGATTCCGATTTCCGCGCTCAATGGCGACAACGTGGTCGACCGGTCACAGAACATGCCGTGGTACCAGGGGCCATCGCTGCTCTATCATTTGGAGAACGTCTACATTGGCGGCGAGGAAAACCACGTGGAGGCGCGCTTTCCGGTGCAGTGGGTGATCCGGCCGCAGAGCGACGAGTGGCACGACTTCCGTGGCTACGCTGGGCGGGTCGCCGGCGGAGTTTTCAAGCCGGGCGACGAGGTGACGGTGCTGCCGTCGGGCTTTACCACGCGCATCAAGGAGATCCACGCGAACAGCAAGACACTGGCCGAAGCGTTCGCCCCGCAGTCCGTCTGCATGACCCTGGAGAACGAAATCGACATCTCGCGCGGCGACATGTTGGTCAAGGCTAACAACCCGCCGCGGGTTGGCCAGGACATCGAGGCGATGATCTGTTGGTTCTCCCAGAAGCCGATGCCGGCGAAGGCTAAACTGTTAGTCCGGCATACGACGCGCGACACCAAGGCGATCATCCAGGAGCTCAAGTACCGTGTGGACATTAACACGCTGCACAAGGTGGAGCCGGTGGAGACGCTGGAGATGAATGAGATTGGGCGCATCACGCTGCGCACGGCGACGCCGCTGATTCATGATTCCTATCGGCGCAACCGGAGCACCGGGTCGTTTATTCTGGTGGATCCCGGGACGAATGAAACGGTGGCGGCGGGGATGATTATTTGAGGCAGGGCGAGCCATCCTGTGGGTTCACTTGGCCGGTTGCGAAGCTTTCTGCGCAACCAAGGCAAGGGGGAGCGAACCGGGGCAGTGCAAGAAGAGTTGATTTTTGCATTGGGTACACGGCACGCGGATGGATTGGATTCGGACACAACTTAGGAAGTCACGGGAGGCGCTGGCCTCGGTGGCACCCGGGAAGCGGGTGCGCGGACTGCTGGGCGACAGCGCGTGGCAATTTGGCGAGACGGGATTTCGGGTTGTCATTGGCTTGTTTGTCGGGGCGCTGGTGGCGCGGCACCTTTCGACGGCGGGCTTCGGGGTGTTATCCTATGCGGTGGCGGTGGTGGGGTTTGTCGTCCCGCTGAGTCGCTTAGGGCTTGATTCGATCGTGGCGCGGGACGTTGCGGCGCACCCTGAGCGCAGCGCGGCGTTGATCGCGGCGGTGCTGAGGGTCACGCTGGTCAGCGGGTTGTGCGGGATGCTGCTGGTGCTGAGCTTCGCCTTTCTAGGTGATCATGGCGCTGTGCTGCGGATGGGGCTGGCGGTGGCGTCGATTGCCGGGTTGACGACCTCGCTGGGGGTTTTCCAAGGGGTTCTGAAGGCGAACTTCCACGCGGGCGCGCTGTCGCGCTTTCGGGTGGTCATTGCGATGGTTTTTGCCCTCGGGCGGGTGGGGGTGGTGTATGCCGATGGCAGTGTCAGCGCGTTCATTGCCATGTTAGTGCTTGAGGAAGCAGCCTCCCACGGGGTGGCCTACCTTCTGTGTCGGAAACATGGACTGCTGACCAAGCCGGCAGCCGGGGAAACGGTGCGGATCGGTCCGCTGCTGGCGGAAGGATTTCCGCTGATGCTTTCGTTTGTTTTGATCGCGTTTTATTCACGCATTGACGTGATCATGATCCAGGCGATCCGTGGGGTACAGGAAACCGGGCTCTACGCCGCGGCGACAAGGGTGAGCGAGGTTTGGCACATGATTCCCGGCATCATGGTCGGGACTTTTCTCCCGCACTTCGCGCAGATTCGAACGTCCGATCCAGAGCGGTTTTTGCGTACCATCCGTGCGTTTGCGGCGATGTTCTTCTGGGGCAGCTGTGCGGTGATCCTCGTCACGACCGTAGCGGCGCCCTATTTTGTGGGATTTCTATTCGGAGGGGCTTTCAGCGCCGCGGTCCCAATGGTTAAGATTCACGTTTGGTGTTTCATCGCCGTTTGCCTCGGTGGTTTATTGGGATATTGGTATATTCTGGAGAAGCTGAACCACTTCCTGATCATCGCCTCGGCAGCCGGACTGACGGCCAACATTGTGCTGAACTTCTTGCTGATTCCGCGCTATGGCGGCGCGGGAGCGGCGGCGGCAACCGCCATCTCCTACACGCTTTCGGTGCTGGCTCCGATCTTGGTCTCATCGCGGGCACGCCAAATGGGGGCCACGGTATTGCGCGGAATCTGTCTGCGGATCAATTAAGTTGTGGGCGAAGGCAGGTGGGAAATGTCGCAACGACCAAACAATTCATGAAGTGTCCGATTGATGATGGCGAGATGGAGCGGATTTTCAGCGCCACGATCCTTGGGCGCCACCGAGGGGAATATTTCAAATGCCCGAAGTGCCGACTGATTCAAGCTTCCAACCCGCATTGGTTGGACGAATCGTACACGAGCGTGATCGCCGCTACCGACGTTGGGCTGGTGGCCCGCAATCTTTGCAACCTCATACAGTTAGAGCCAATTCTCTACCGGCTGGCGGCCGAGGGTGCCAAGATGCTTGACGTTGGCGGTGGCTACGGGTTGCTGTGCCGGGGGCTGCGCGACCGCGGGTTTGATTGCTACACGAGCGACTTGTATTGCGAGAACCTGTTTGCCAAGGAATTTGAGCCTGGCCCTGGATTTAAAGCGCAGGTGCTGTTTGCCTTTGAGGTGATGGAGCATATTGGCAACCCGCTGGAGTTTTTGCAGACGAAGTTCGCGGAGTACCAGGCCGAGGTAATGATTTTCAGCACGTTGACCTACGCCGAGGAGGAGTTTCCGGGGCGCGACTGGTGGTACTACGCATTTGAGACCGGGCAGCACATTAGCTTTTACCATGAGGAATCGTTGCGCGCCCTGGCGGGCCAGCTAGGAATGCATCACTTCTCGCTGAGTCCAGGGCTGCATGTGCTTAGCAAAGTGCGGCTGGATTTATCCGACAAGCTGCTGCTCAGGCGCGAGCGATTTTCGCTCGGGCGGCTCTATCAGGTCTGGGTACGGCTGCTGCGGCGGCGCCGCTCGCTGACGTGGAGTGACTATGAGGCAGCCAAGGCAAGGTTGCATGCGTCCTCAAGTTTAGCGGCGGAAGATTTATCATGAGACCTACTGCACTGATCACCGGGATAACCGGGCAAGACGGATCCTACTTAGCAGAGTGGCTGCTGGACCGGGGGTACACGGTGCATGGATTGGTGCGGCGTGCCAGCACGATGAACCGTAGCCGGATTGAGCACCTGCGCGGCGACGCGGAAATCTATGGCAAGCGGCTATTTCTGCATTACTCGGACCTCCACGACGTCACCACGCTGCGCCGGATTCTGTTGCGGATCAATCCGAGCGAGGTCTACCATCTTGCCGGCCAGAGCCACGTGGGGTTGAGCTTCGAGATTCCTGAATCGACGTTTCATGAAGTAGCAAGCGCGACGCTTGGGCTGTTGGAGATTTGCCGTGATTTGCCGCGGCCGGTCCGGCTGTATCACGCATCATCAAGCGAGGTATTTGGTGCGCCACGAGAGATGCCGCAGAACGAGGAGACGCCGATGCGCCCCCAGAGCCCGTACGGATGTGCCAAGGTATTTGCGACCAACGTGTGCTCAGTGTATCGAGCGGCCTATGGCTTGTTTATTGCCTCGGGGATAGCGTACAATCATGAATCGCCGCGGCGTGGGGAAAACTTCGTCACCCGCAAAATCTCGCTTGCGGCTGCACGGGCGGCAAAGCAGCCCGACAGCGCGCCGCTGGCACTGGGCAATCTTGATGCAAGACGCGACTGGGGCTATGCGAAGGAATACGTCGAGGCGATGTGGCGGATCCTGCAGCAGGACGAGGCTGAAGATTTCGTGTTAGCGAGCGGACAGCTGTGCACGGTGCGGGATTTTGCGCAGGCGGCGTATGCGGCGGCGGGAATGGAGGTGGTGTTTGAGAACTCGGGAGTAGCGGAGGTGGGCATTGAGCGACGCAGTGGCAAGGTGGTCATAGTGGTCAATCCGGAGTTCTTCCGCCCAGTGGAGTCGCACGATTTGTGTGGCAATCCAGAAAAGGCCGAGAGGGTCCTTAAGTGGTCTGCCCGGACTACCCATGGGGAACTTGCGGCGCTCATGGTTGAGGCGGATATGGCGGCCTGGCGGCAGGGGTGAGGAACCGACTGGCAGCGGCTTAGGTGAGGGAGTTGCCCGATGGAGAGCTAACGAAAAAGCTATGCGCATTGCATTTAATTCGGACATTTTCCTGCTGCAGGAACACGGAGGGATTTCGCGGTATTTCACGCAACTTGCCCAGGCGCTGGCGGCGCTCGGAGAGGAGCCAAGGGTTTTCGCGCCGCTGCACTGGAACGCCTACCTTGATGACCTTCCACCTGGATTAGTGGATGGCCGGCGACTGCCGACGCGGCGGTTTGGTCGGCTCTGGCCTGCCTATAACCGCTGGTCCGTGAAGGGCAAGATCTTGCGCTGGGGTGCTGAGGTGCTTCACGAAACGTACTTTAATGGCCAGAAGTCAACGGGTGTGCCAACGGTGCTGACAATCTACGACATGATCCACGAGTTGTTTCCCGAACAATTCTCACCCACAGACGCCACCAGCGAACTGAAAAAACGGGCGGTAGAAAAGGCGGATCATGTCATTTGTATCTCAGAGAACACCCGCAGGGACTTAATGGCACTTTTCGGAGTGCCCGCTGCTAAGATCAGCGTGATCCACCTGGCCTGTGACCCTCTTCCCCCGGTGGAGCCGAATCACCTAGACCCGCGTCTGCCTGAGCGTCCGTTCCTGCTTTTTGTTGGACACCGCGGTAGATATAAGAACTTCCGCAGATTGCTTGAGGCGGTTGGATCCACCCCCGTGCTACGCGATGAATTTGACATCGTCGCCTTTGGCGGCGGCCCGCTTGCCCCCGACGAGCTCAGAACCGCTATCTCTCTGGGCATCCGCCCGGGGCACTTGCGCCAGCTAGGTGGTGATGACTTGCTCTTGGCAACCTGTTACCGGCAAGCGCGGGCCTTCGTCTATCCATCGCTTTATGAGGGTTTCGGGCTGCCGCCGCTGGAGGCGATGGCATGCCGATGTCCCGTCGTGGCTAGCAATACAAGTTCGATGCCCGAGGTGATTGGCGCGGCGGCGAGTTTCTTTGATCCCTCCGACACCGCGTCGACTGCGGAGGCAATCATGGCGGTAGCGTGTGATGAGGATCGGCGCAGTGATCTAATAGCCATGGGGGCGGCCCGCGTGAAGCAGTTCTCATGGAGTCGTTGCGCGGAGGAGACGCTGGAAGTCTATGTTAAAGTGGCCAACCAGCCCGGGCGGGAGCCAGCCGTAGCGGGGAAGTAACATGGAGACGGAATATCGCATCTCGGTGGTGACCGTCTGCCTCAATGATCGAGAGGGGCTTCGTGCGACGATTGCCAGCGTAGAGGAGAGCCGTCTCGAAGGGATCCAGCATGTCATCAAAGATGGTGGCTCAAGCGATGGGACCCAGGAGTTTTTGCGTGCCTTGCCCGCCGCGGCAAACCGCCGGTGGGTATCCACTGCAGATGGCGGCATCTATGCCGGGATGAATCAAGCCCTCGCGCTGGCGGAAGGTGAGTTTGTCTTGATGCTTAACTCCGGCGATACCCTTGAAGCCGGGACGCTGCAACGCTGGATCGACTATCTGGCAGCCAATCCGGCAACCGACCTGATCTGCAGCAACATCCGCGGCAAGCGAGTCGATGGGCGCTCACTGGTGGGGCGTCCGCCAATGGCAGTGCGCAATCCTACGTTAATGCCTGTTTGGCATCAGGCGGCTTTGTTGCGCCGGGATCTGCATGAGAAGTTCGGGTTCTATCGCGAGGATTATCGAATGATCTCCGATATGATTTTTTATCACAAGGTTTTCCCTCACGTTAGGAGTGTCTACCTCGATTTCATTGCGGTGCAGATGTCGGCCGGAGGGATCAGCGAACTAAACCGGTACCGGCAGTTCCGGGAGTTTATCCGGTACTTGAATGAGCGGCGGGCGCCTCTAACGGAGCACGCCAGGATTTCCTGCAAGTATTTAAGGTGGTGGTTTGCCGCCTGGAGGTCGAAGCATTTTCCAGGGTGCGGCGGCGATGGAAGCAGGGAAAAACGGACTGATAGGAAATGAGGATTGCACAAATGATCCAGCGTCTGAGCGGGCGAGGCGACTTGGACATTCGTTGGCCCCATAAGGGGAAGGGTTCTTCAGACGATTGGCCGGCAACGCGCCTGATGTCTCCGCATGTCGTTGCAGCGAATTATTTGCGCTCACTCCCGCCATGATCTTTGTGAAAATCAAGTATTTCCTGAGAACGCGCCATCCGTGGTTGTTTCAGCGGCTTGTTTCGATGCGCTATTGTGGGCTTGGATCGGAATGGGTAGCCGTGCGGCGGCGGCGGGCTGCCCGCCGGGTGCTGCGGGATGCTGCGCCGTATTTTCCAGTCCGCCTGTACTCGCGCTGTGGTTTTGGAGCGATGCTTTCCCATGCCCTCGAGTACTTGCGCTATTGTGAGCAAAACGGGTACCAGCCGCTGATAGAGTTTCACAACCCGCTGTATGCGCAGGAGCCGCATGTCGATTGGCTGCCTGAATTTTTCACCAGCAAGGTGCATGGAGAGCCGGATGCGAGCATGCTGCGCTTTCTGCCCGTGGAAAGCTACCGCGACTACGCAGCCAAGCCGGTTGCCGGGGATCTTTCGCTGACAGAGGCCGCGGCGGTTTTCAACCGCCACTTGATTATCAAGCCCAAGGTACTTGAGGAGGTGGATGAATTTGTAGCAGCGAATTTTCACGGTCGGGTGTTGGGAGTGCATTTTCGAGGGACCGACAAGTACCTGGAGTCCGGCGCGCAATCTCCAGAGGGCTGCATGGATGAGGTGGCGGGTCTGCTCGCAGCAGACCCAAGACTAGAAAGCGTGTTTGTGGGAACGGACGAGCCGGCGTTTCTAACCGCTTTCGTGGAGCGATTCGGACATTTGAACGTGTCAAACTACCATCTTGGGCCGCCGCTGAGTGCGGAGCGGCCGCGACATCTTTCAAAATTTCCCGGTTTGCTGCTGGCACGGGAAGCGTTGGTGACGATGTTGCTTTTTTCGCGCTGTGATGTGTGTCTGCGCACCTGTTCGCACCTGTCTGGTTGGTCGCGGATATTGAATCCGTCCCTGAAAACGCTCACCCTGATTGGCAGTGATGCGGGGGATCTTGGGTTCCCTGATCGCCAGATCGTTGCCTCGGAGGAAATGGAGCGGCGGCGCCGGGTGGATGTGGGGACGGCTCATCAAGCGGAGCAATGAAGAAGTGCTACACGCAGGCGCAGCCGGCGCGATTTGCTGCGGCGGAGGCGCCGGGGGATTTGCCGCAACTACCATCCAGCTGGGAAGAACCTTTGACTTTATGGAGACGATTGTAGCCAAGCTTTACCGCCTCAATGCCAGTATGTTTCGCCGGCGGCGGTTTCGCCGATTCTTGGAGAAGTGCGAGCCGCAAGCCAGCGACCGAGTGCTCGACATTGGCGGGACGCTGGATTTTTGGGAGAAATCCGGGCCGATTGGGCGTGAACTTGACGTGTTGAATATCCGCTGTGAAGAGGGAGCCGTGATTGAGCGCAACGGGTGCTCGATCCGCCATATTCAGGGAGACGCCCGTGCTCTTGGTTGCGCGGATAATTCCTACGACCTGGTCTTCTCCAACAGCGTCATCGAGCATGTCGGCAGTTGGGTGGACCAGTGCGCATTTGCCCGCGAAGCACGCCGGGCCGGCAAAAAAATCTGGATCCAGACGCCGGCAAAATATTTCTTTGTTGAACCGCACTTTCTCACCCTGTTCATCCATTGGCTACCAAAGAGGATCCAAAAGAAGCTTATCCGCTATGGCAGTTTGTGGGGTCTGCTCGCCAAACCGAGTCCCGCGCAGATCGACGGAATGGTGGAGGAAATCCGCCTGCTGACCTTGCCTGAAATGCGGATCTTGTTTCCGGACTGCAAAATCCACAAGGAGCGGTTTTTGGGGCTGTTGGTGAAAAGCTACTCGGCCTATCGTTGAGGGCACCGCGGCGGCAGGCGCAGGATGCCCTGCCGCGAGGGAGGACTGCTTAGGAGGCAACAATCAGCATGAGCTTACTACACATTGTTCAGCGGCTGGGCCGGCGCTGCGGCTTGGACATCCGCCGATTTCACGAGGGGCTCAACGCCGATTGCGTGCATGCCAAGACCTTGGCCCGCTGTGGGATTGATTTGGTTTTGGATGTGGGTGCCAATACCGGGCAGTTCGGGCACCAGTTGCGAAGCAAGTATGGCTACCGCGGAAGGCTGATTTCCTTTGAGCCGATGGCGGCCGCGCGGGTGGAACTTCAGGCCCGTGCCGCGAAGGACCCCACATGGGAGGTGATGGACTTCGGCTTGGGCGAGGTCTCTGGCGTCGAGACACTGAATGTCTCGGCAAATTCCCAGAGCAGTTCATTGCTTCCTATGGATGACCGGCACATTGCCGCCGCGCCGGAGGCCTGCTATATCCGCAGCGAAATCGTCACGATTAAGACCCTCGATGAAATTTTCCCAGCCCTTGGAACAGCAAGCCGCGAGGTCTTCTTAAAGCTCGATGTGCAAGGATATGAGATGCGCGTCTTGACCGGGGCACGCGCTGCGCTAGAAAAAATCCGCCTCGTGCGCCTGGAAATGTCCATCTGCCCGCTCTATCAATCGGAAATCCTCATTGAAGACCTTATCGCCTACATGCGCCGCCTTGGCTTCAATCTGGTGGCTATCGAACCCAACTTCGTTGATCCACGCAGCGGTGCGCTGTTGCAGGTTGACGGTCTGTTTTGCCGGCTATGAGCCACAGGCTTGCAATCGCACCCTCCGCTGAGGTGAGAGGTGACGCTGACATGGTTCGCAATTACGCTGCGCTGCTCTCATGAACGGAAGAAAACTTATTGAGACAATCTTTCTGGTCCTCTCGTTGGCAGGAATTTTGTGGCTGGTAACCACGGTGACCACGTTGCCGGGGTTTTTCCAGGTGGTGATGTTGGCCACTCTGGTGGTGGTGGCTACCATTTATTTTGTCTACCCGACGCTGCCATTCGACTACAAGTTCCTCACGCTTCTGTTGTTAGGATGTGCGCTTTTTGGCAAGGGGTTTTCGTATGTGTCGCCGTTTGAGCCAGTCTATATCGCGGAGGTGACCATTGTGGTGTGCCTTGGGGGGTTGGTTTTCCGCTGGATGAGGCCCCATGGGTTTGTGCTGACGGTGGGCCACGGAGTGATTTTCCTGTGGATGGCGGTGGTGGGCTTTTACCTGTTTGACGGGTTTTCCAAGTTCGGCATGCTTGCGATCCGCGACAGTGCAATAGGATACTATGGATTGTATTTTTTCTTTGCCTTCGGAATGTTTCAGCGCGAGCGGGTGCTGAAAGCCTTTGGAATGGCAAGCAAATGGATGGTGGCGTTTGGCTGCATTGGGGCCGGGTTTGTTTTGATCATGGCGCACTTCGGACCGGTGTCGTTGCGGTTCATGCGGTTTGCCAATCCGCATCCGGACACGTTTTTGCCGCTGATTGTTGCGTTTTCCGCGACCGCGTTTGTAGTGGGCGCGGCGCGCAAGCAACCGGTTTTCTTTTTGCTCGGCATTCTAGGGGCATTTCTACTGTTGAGTAACAAGACGGCGGGGCTATTTTCGTTTGGTTGCGTGATGCTGTGTTTGGTGGTGTTTGCCAAGAGGGTGGAGCTGCTGTTTGCGGGTGTGGCCACGGGGTTTGTGGCGGTGCTTCTGGCTGCGATTCTGATTTCGGCGGAGTCGAAGTTTTTCAAGGAGGTGATCTTGGCGAGTGATCAGGTCCAGACGGTGATTGAGGTAGGCGATGCGGGTCGTGCGCACAGCTCGGGGAACGACTCGACCTCAGATTGGCGGATCACCTGGTGGAAGATTGTCATCGCGGATACGATGAAAGAGTCACCCATGTTTGGGATGGGTTTGGGCGCGGACATCAGCGGCCATTTTGCGGAATCGGTCTTGGGGATCACCGATATCTCAGACTATGCGCGCTATCCGCACTCGGTGTTATTCACGGTTTTTGGGCGGATGGGATTTGTCGGGCTTGCGGTGTTTTTAGTCTATCTTGGCTTCATCGTGGTATTCTCGGCGCGGTTTGCGCGGCGTTATTTTGTCGGCAGTGATATTGACACGAGCGCGTTGATTGCGTTCAGCATTTTCATTGGCGGCTTGGCCAACGGCTTGGTGCAGGCGACCTATGAGGCACCCTATGCGGCGGTCCAGCACTGGGTCTGCTTGGCCTACTTGATCGCCTATGATCGACGCTATCGCACACGGCCCCGGGTGGTTCGGGAGGCGGCAGCGCCAGCTGAAGTGGTCGTTGGGCGGCGCGAGCGGCAGCGCCGGATCCAGCAGCCGGGCGACGGCAAGCGCCCGGTACCGCTTTGGACGCCAGGCGATTGCGCGAACAACCGGGCGGCACCTTCCACATCACTGGCGAACCGGACCGCTATCTAGGAAAGGCACGAGTGAAGCCCACATGATGACGTTTAGCATTGTAACTCCGCACCTCAATAGTGGTCCATGGCTGCCGCTCTGCATTGAGAGCGTGGCCGACCAGCAGGGGGTTGAGGTTGAACATCTCATCCATGATGGCGGATCCAGCGATGGGTCGCTCGACGAGCTGGCCGCACGGCCGGGATTGCGGGTCACTATTGCCAAGGACGGCGGGATGTATGACGCGATCAACCGTGGGCTGCGTGCCGCCACCGGAAGTCTCGTTGCCCATCTAAACGCCGATGAGCAGTACCTGCCTGGCGCTCTGGCTGCTGTCGCGGCAGAGTTCCAGAAGGACCCGAAGCTCGACGTTTTGTTAGGCTACACGGTGGTCGTTGACGCAGCCGGGGAGTTCCTGTGCTGTCGGAAGTCACTCAAGCCGCTGAGGCTCACGCGATTCACCGACAATTCGACGTTCACCAACGCGATCTTTATGCGACGCAGTGCGGTGGACCGGTACGGGTTGTATTTTGACACAACGTTAAGGATCATTAGCGACGCGGAATGGATGCTCCGCTGCGTCACCCGCCCGGGGCTGAAAATGGCGGTATTGCGGCGATACACCTCGGCATTCACCGAGACGGGAGCCAATTTGGATCTCACACCTGGAGCCTTTGAGGAAAGCATTGAGTTTACGAGGCGCAATCCGCGCTGGGCAAAGCGGCTCAGGCCCGCGCTCAAGGTGTTTGCGCGGTTGAGACGGTTGGCGCTTGGAGGATACCGGCAGCGGCCATTCGGGTACGAGATTTTCACGCTTGCGGACCGCAGCCGCCGGACCCGAATTGAGGTTTTGAAGCCGACCTGCATTTGGTGGACGCGCGCGCCGCGTGCGGCCGGAAGCCGATACAGGTGGTTGAAAACCATGTTGGGCAAGGTTTCCGGGAAGCGCACAAGTCGCTAGGGGGGGACGAGATTGGTCAATTCTTGGATTGCCCCGGGTTGCGGGGGCCATAGGATCGAGTTCTGCAGTACTGCCGGGACAACTGGGTGATAGGGTGCAGGCAGCCATCCAAGGTTGAGCGGGGTCTGGGGCTCAGGATTCACCGAGGTTGCCAGCGATGGGACCGACCTGCCCGAGTCGCCAAGCTTTTGATTTTATGTCCAGCGCGCGCAAGGAATCCTTCTCGATCCAGCTTCTGCAGATCTTTGACGGGCTTCTTGTGTTCATCGCCTTTGTGTTGGCGGTGATGTTGCGCAGTCCGGTGAGCGATCTTGGCGACTGGATCCTCGGGTGGTTTGGCAAGGAGATCTGGCGTCAGGAGGCGGTGCTGGCGAACTTCACGGAGTTGCTTGTCGTGATGGTGCCGTTCACTCCGCTGGTGCTGGAGTTGGCTGGGTTTTATAAATCAAGCCGCAAGCGGCTGCGCCAGTCGATCTGGCAGATGATGCGTGCGATGGTGATCCTGGGTGCCGGGATCGGCATTTTGGTGGTCTTTTTCAAGTTTCCCTTGCTGAACCGCTCGGTGCTCGGGGTGGCGGGGGTACTTACCTTCGGGCTAATTCTGGCACGTGATCGAGTGTGTGGCACCCTTGCGCGTCGGCGGATGGTGCGCGAAAACCTCAAGGAGGCAATCGTGTTGGCGGGCAAGCCGGGCGACATAGCCGAAATGTTGGGGCAAATGCCCGCCGAGGTGACCGACTATTGGCGCGTGGTGGCTCATGTGGACCCCAACGACGAGAACTGGGCGGAACTGAACCGGATCTTGGATGGCGGCGCGGTGGAGCGCGTGGTGTTTGCGCCGAAGAACACGCCGTTCAAGTTGTTGGCTGATGCGATAGAAATTTGCGAGGTGCGAGGGATCGAGGCGTGGGTGTCGGCGAGCTTTATCCAGACGCAGGTGGCGCGGCCGACGTTTGACCTGTTGGGCGGCAAGCCGATGTTGGTGCTGCGCTCGACGCCCGAGTTGTCCTGGGAGCTGTTTATCAAGGCGGTGTTTGATCGGGTATGCGCGGTGGTGATGATTCTCGCCACGCTTATTGTGTGGTTGCCGGCGGCCATCGGGATTCTCATTGCCAGCCCTGGGGCATCGATTTTGTACTCGCAGCAGCGTGCGGGGCGCTACGGCAAGCCGTTCCGGATGTGGAAATTCCGGACGATGGTGGCCAATGCGGAGACGCTTCTTGAGGAGATCAAGCGCGAGCACGGCAACGAGATGCACGGGCCGGTGTTCAAGCTTGAACGTGACCCTCGGATTTTTCCGTTTGGTGCGCTGTTGCGGCGGCTCAGCATTGATGAGCTTCCGCAGCTCATCAACGTCCTGCGCGGGGAGATGAGCATCGTTGGCCCGCGGCCGCTGCCGATCTACGAGGTGGAGGCGTTTGAGCGGTCCGAACACCGCCGCAGACTCAGCATCAAACCGGGAATGACCTGCATCTGGCAGGTCAGCGGTCGCAATCAAATCTGTAGCTTCGAGGACTGGGTCAAAATGGACCTTGATTACATTGACCGATGGTCACTCTGGCTGGACCTGAAAATATTGCTCCGGACGGTGCCTGCGGTGTTGTTTGCCAAAGGAGCAAAGTGACCGGTGCGGCAAGGATCATGACGCGGAATCATCAATGAGGGGAGGAATCTTGGTTAATAGGCTCCTCGGGCTTGTATGTCACCTGCTGGTTGCCGGGGGATTTCTCGCGGCCATGCTTTTCGCCGGCGGCTTGTCGCTTGAGGCGATGGGGCTGCCCGTGGTGCTGCTGGCCGCCGCGGCCATCACCGCGGGGCTTGGTCTTGCGCTTGGGGGAGGGGTACCCAAGCCATTCTGGGGGTCTACCGCGGCAGTGCTGCTCGCCAGTGGATATTTTGCCTGGCGGATGGCGACTTCCCCGGTGGCCGACTTGGCCCGCTACGATTGGCTGCTGTTAACCGGGGTGCTGTGCGCGTGGGCGACCTTGCGGATGGCACCCAGCGAATGGCAGCTGAGCCGGACGTTATGGCTGGTGCTGGGCGTCAGCCTGCTCGCCCAAGTGGGCGTGGCCTGCTATCAATTTTGGGGGGACGCAGCCTTTACCCCCATCTATAGGCACCGACCTGAGGCACCCTACGGCAGTGGGTTTTATGCGCGTTACAATGACCTCGGGCCATTTTTAGCCGCAGCCCTCATGCCCTTGCTGGCGTTGGTGGGCTGGCCCGGAGTGAAGCGCTGGGTGCGGGGCGCGGCGGCGCTGTTGGCGGGCGCGGCGCTGGTTGGCTGCTTCACTGCACAAGCTCGCGGCAGCTTGGTTGGTCTTGCTGCTGGCACCGCCATCTTGATTGTCCTGTGGGTCTGCTTGCCGCAGGCCGCCTCGGGCAAGCGCTTCGCAGCGCTCGCCTTGGCGCTCCCGGTGCTGATTTTCGGCGGCGTGAAGATCACCTCGGGCGTGCTGGTTCATCGCCAAGTCGGCGAGGGGGTGGCTGACATGTTAGGCTACAATGACCGGCTGTTTTATGCGGCGCTGGCGTTTGAGCAGGTGATCGAGAGACCATGGGTCGGGGCGGGAAGTCAGAGTTACTCGTATGAGCATGTGCGCTTTTGGCCGGTGGGGGACCGCAGGTATCTGGATGATCCGAAATGGGTTCACAATGAGTTCATGCAGACGGTCACGGACTACGGCCTGATTGGCCTGGTGCTGATGCTCGTGGCGGTGGGCTGGATCTGGGTGGGCGGGGTGACCGCGGAAAGGTGCGCTGCGGATCACGCGAAGAGCGCTGTGGGTCAGGCGCTGCGGGCGGGGTCCCTGGCTGGAATGGTCGTCTTGGGCGTCGCGGCGCTCTTTAGCTTTAATTTTCACCTGCTGCCGACGCTGCTGGGATTGGGATTTTTTGCGGCGCTGGGGTTGCCGCGGGGATCGGCCGATCCCCGTGATCCGCGGCGTTGGGCGCTGGTGATCGGGTTGCTCCTCATCGGCGGTGCGGCCATTCCGGTAGCGGCCCGCGAGGCGCATGCCTGGTGGGTAGGCCGTGCTTATTGGGGGGATGGGTCGGCAGAGGAAAGGCATGCCGCCCTGGAGGCGATGCTTGCGGCGAGCCCATCATTCTCAAATTACCAACTCCTAGGCACCCGCCACCTGACTCGGGCGGCCGCGGAGCCGGATGTGTATGCCCGGCGCCGCGCGTTGGAGCAGGCGGAGGCGGCATTCGGTGCCGCATCCGAGCGCCATCCGATGCATTGGGAAACCCTGCTTAATCGGGCCAACGTACTTGATTCTCTTGGTAGATTTGAGCTCGCCGAACCCCACCATGCAAAGGTAGCAGAATTGGGTGACGCGCGGGAATATTGGTGGCACGCACGTTTTTACCGCGGCCGCCATTATGACCTTTGGGCAAGGAGCATTTGGGCTCAGCGCCGGCCCGAGGAGGCCCTTTGGCTTTTGCACCGGGCGCGGGCCGAGTTCGCCCGTGCAAAGCAACTTCCAAGACCAGCGGACGGACCGGGATCCGCCGAGGTGGTCGAGCAGAACGCTGCCACCATCAAGCTTTTAGAGACCGCCAGGGTTCAGCCACGGCGACCCGACTTTCTGCCCGAGGAGGCAGGTGAAAAATCCCGTGCAAAGTGACTTGGCCACCGGGGACCGCCAAATTTGGCGTCCTAACTCCAAGGGCTTGGATGTGAGATGATGAAGAAGAATGTGTTCAAGGAGATCGCCCGCTGGGTTTGCTATTTCATTTATCGCTGGTTGCCTAAGTTCGACTACGCCGTTGTCTATGGCTGGCCAGACTATGAGGATAATGTCTTGGCGCTGCAAGAGGGGCTGCAGCGGACCCGCCTGCGGCGGGTGGTGTTGCTGGTTGGGGACTGCTCAGCGGCGCTCCCTTTCCAGTTGGAGTCAAAGGTGAAGTCTGTCCGCAAGAGCAGCTTGGCCGCAGGATGGTATTTTTTGTTTGCCCGCTATCTCTTCTTTACCCACCGCTGCTTCATGCGGCGGTTTCCACCCAATGTCGTCGCGGTGAATTTATGGCATGGGATGCCAGTTAAGCGAATCGGGTGGATGCTGGAGGGCAACGAGGGGATAAGCTCGATGTATGCCGTGGCCACATCGGAGTTTTGGCGGCCGATTATACAGCAGGCCATGCAGCCATTCGACCGAACTCTGGTTTGCGGCCTGCCGCGCAACGACCGGCTTTTCATTCGTGGCCGAAACCTGTGGGAGCGGATTGGCGCCACCTCCGCCGGGCGAGGCCAAAAAATCATTGTCTGGTTGCCTACTTATCGCAAAAGCGTCGCTGGAGAGCTCCGCAACGACGGCCATGAGTCTGGCAACGTGTTTGGCATGGAGGGGATTTCCGCTGACTTATTCAACCAATTTTTGCTCCAGAACAATGCCTTTGCCTTCGTAAAGCCCCATCCAATGGCCTCCTTTCCTGGCGGCGTCCAGCTAAGTCATCTGCGCATCATTGATGACCACACTCTGCGCCAGGCCGGGGTTTCCCTGCATGAGCTCTTAGGCGCGAGCGACGTCCTCGTCACTGACATCTCCGGTGTCTTTGTTGACTATCTGCTTCTCGACCGTCCGATCATCCACAGCTTTCCAGACGTGTCTGCCTATCGCTCCTCACGCGGCTTTTCGTTTGAGCCGGTGAGCGAATTTTTTGCCGGGCCGTTGGTTGAGAGTGCTGCGGAGTTGTTCGAAGTGTTGGGGCGCACGCTGCAGGGGGAGGACTCGCATCAAGAGCAGCGTGGAAAAATCCGGGACCGGTTTCACGATCACCCGAATGGCGGCTCGACCCGGCGCTTGCTTGAGCAGATCGGGCTGCTGCCGTAGCCGTGCTTAGCGCGGGACGGCTAACAGGTCGACGATCTCGGGGATAAGCTTGCTGAAAAAAGCTCGCAGCAAAACGTCCCCCTCTTCCTCGCTGGTCTCCAGGTTGAGCTCCGGCACATCGCCATAACGCATGGATACGGTGATGTATGCCCAGCGTTGGTCAGAACCATTAAATAGCCGATCGCGCATGTCCATGATCGTCCGCTTCAGGTGATCATGGGTGATCTGTTTGTGACCCACGAAAAAATAGTACGCCAGCGAATCCAGCACGATCTCGTCCGTCTCATTGAGGCGGATTTTTTGTTTTGTCTTCAGGCGGCGGACCGCGATTTTGCGCCCGTCGGCGAGCTCCACACTGGCGTTTGAGCCAACAATCCCAAAGTGTCCCTGGGCAGGGAGGCAGCGCTCGGGCCGGTGGATCGAGTTGCTAAGGTCGGTTCCCGAAAGCACGATCGTGGCATTGATGACGTCCTGCTTCTCACTCAAAATCCCCGTCATGCCGCGCTTGAACTTCACGTAGTCGGCTTTCTCAAACTCGGTGTCCTCAGCTAATATCCGAATCTCCTCACTCGTCGCCTGGCGTTTCATGCCGCTCCAACCTGCCAGACTCAGGGGCAGATCCATCCGCACGCTCGACTCCGCCACGCTCCCGCGCTGCGGCAACACGTGAATCGACCCTAGCAGCACCAACAACAGCCCGGGCAGAATGTAGGTCTTGCGCATCAGCTTGCCGATCCCCTCCGGGTGATAGCCAAGCGCTTGCGCGCTGCCTGCCGCCACGGCAAGCCGCCTTCTAGCAGGGCATGCAGGGCCAGCATCAGCGCCAGCGACACCGGATAGAACAGCAGCAGCCCGGACCAATCGTGCCAGGTGCCGGCGGCAAAGACCGGATCGCCATGCTCGGCAAGGATCACGATGGAGCCTACCCGCAGCGCGTTGCCGATGATGGCCAAGGGCACTGCCGAGCCTAACAGGATTGCCCGCTTCCAGAGCGCCAGCGGCGCGACGTAGGCCCATGCGCTGGAAATCATGATGAGCGCCATGAGCGAGCGGATCCCGCTGCAACCGCCGGAGATTTCCAACGGCTTCCACTTCTGTGTCGGCGAGAGCACCGTGGTGCCCTGCAGAAAATTATCCACCCCAGCTAACAGGGCGGTGTGGTGGGCCAGATAGGCAGCGAGGCGCTGGAGGTGGACGGTGGCCTGTTGGAAGCTTGGCAGCGGGATGGCCAGGAACAGGAAGAAGAGCGGGAAGGCTAACAGCAGCGCGACCCTGCGGCCCCAGAGGAACCAGCAGCAGCCCAACAGAACAAACGGCAGTGAGGCGACCGCGACGCGGGCTTGGATGGTGCGGAAGGCGGCGACATAGAGGATGGCGCCGAGGAGGACGAGGATGAGGCCGGTCCACTCGGGATTGGCGGCGGCGGAGCGGATGCGCGGCCATGAGAAGCGGATGAGGCCGGCGATGATGATGGGGACGAGGAAGCCGTGCTCGTAATCGGTGGCGGGGTTCCAAGAGCGGTAGAGCCAAGTGAGGGTAGATTCGCCGCGCCCAGGGCCGTAGAGGTCAACGCCGAGGTAGAAATACTGGAGCACCGCCACGCAGAGGGCGGGGACGAGCCAATCCGAGAGGTGCGTCTGCCTGGCAGCAGGGGCCGATTGCCTGGCAGCAGGAAGAGAGCTGCCTAAAGTGGGTTGGCTCATGAGGGAGAGGGTCGCGCTGCTGTGAGCAAAACGGAATGCGGGAAAAATTCGCCAAAGGGTTGCCGATCGGCTCTTAACTGTCAACATCGCGCGCCCCCGGCCCAAGCAATATGAAAATCATCAGTGGAACCGCCCACCGCGCGCTCGCAGAACGCATTGTTTCTTATTTGGATGTTCCGCTCGCGGACGTGCAAGTGACGTCGTTTCCCGACGGCGAGACGTTTGTGCGCATCGACGAAAACATCCGTGGGGAGGACGTCTACATCGTCCAGCCGACGTGCCCGCCGACCAACCACAACATCATGGAGCTCTTGATCATGGTGGATGCGGCGCGGCGAGCCAGCGCGGGTCGGATCAACGCGGTGATTCCATTTTTCGGGTACGCGCGTCAGGACCGCAAAGACCAGCCGCGGGTGCCGATTACGGCCAAGCTGGTGGCCAACCTGATTTCCGCTGCGGGGGTGAACCGTGTGATCACGATGGACCTGCACGCGCCGCAGATTCAGGGGTTTTTCGACATCCCGGTCGACCATCTTTACGCCAAGCCGGTCCTCATCAATGACCTGCGTCGCCGGCACGAGGCTGCTGACGGTGGGCTGACCGTGGTTTCGCCCGACGTTGGCGGGGTGAAAATGGCCCGCGCTTATGCGGATGCGATTGGTGCTGAGCTGGCGATTGTGGCCAAGCACCGTGTCAACGCGACGAAGGTCGAGGCGATGAACGTCATCGGGGAAGTCAGCGGCCGGGACGTCATGCTCGTCGACGACATGACCGAAACGGCCGGCACCCTGTGCGCGGCGGCCGAGATTTTGAAAGCCAACGGGGCGAAGCGGATTTACGCGGCGGTTTCCCACGCGGTGCTCGGGGACCTTGGCCATGAGCGGATTGCCGCCTCGTGCATCGAGGAGGTGATTACCACCGACTCGGTCCCGATGGCCTGCGGCCCAAAGGTGCGCGCGCTAAGCATCGACAGCCTGCTTGGCGAGGCGATCCGGCGCATCCACCACGGCGAATCGGTCACCTCATTGTTCGAATTTTAATCTTCCTCGGATCGCGGCTGAAAGCGGCCCAATCCTTCCAGTTGGTGGGTTTGAGCGCGGCGGCGGCGATCGGCGCCAGACCCGCGATGGCGTTGGATCGAACAAATTTTTGACAATTCCGCGCAGTCCAGCTAAAGAACCGCCCCCCGGCACCCCGGGACGACTCACCAAACCATTTCACACAAGGACCTCAAGCCATGGCCACGACTCACACCCTGAAGGCGGAAAGCCGCATTCGCACCGGTTCCGGATCACTCAAGCAAATGCGCCGCGAGGGCTGGGTTCCGTCCGTGGTCTACGGCCGTGGAGTTGAAAGCAAGAACGTCAAGGTCAACGCCAAGACCTTCTCCGAGCTCCTTGGCAACAGCGCGTCGGAAAACATCCTCGTCAACCTCGACGTCGATGGTGCCGCCCAGCTCGTTTTCCTTCAAGACGTTCAGCACCACCCGATCACCGCCAAAGTGCTCCACGTGGATTTCCGCGCGATTGACGAAAACACCAAAATCACCGCTCACCTGCCACTCGAGTTCATCGGTGAGCCAGAAGGCGTGCGCGCCGGCGGCCTGCTTGAGCAGCTCGTTCACGGTCTTGAAGTCCGCTGCCTTCCGAAGGATCTCGTTTCGGCCATTCCGATTGACGTCAGCCACCTTGGCGTTGGCGAAGTGATTCACATCGGTGAAATCAACTTCCCGGAAGGCCTCACCCCGGTTCTTAACCCGAGCGTGCTTGTCGCCTCGGTCGTCAAGACCCGCGTGGCGGCCCTGGCGGAAACCGCCGCCGCCCCTGCGAAGAAGAAGTAAGGAAGTTTTTATTGAAAGCCCGGCCCGCCCAGCGCGCCGGGCTTTTTTGTGCCCGCGAGCTGCCCATTGCGGACTTGCGCCTTCCGCATTCCCTCCAATCCACCTAAACCCACCGCATGGATGACGCCATCAAGCTCGTCGTCGGCTTGGGCAACCCCGGCCGCCAGTACGAGGGAACCCGCCACAACATCGGCTTCGAGGTCCTCGATCGCCTTGCCCTGCGTGCCGGCGTGAAGTTTGAAACCCACCTGCGCTGGCAGGCCCATGTCGCCAAGCTGCCCGGCGGCGTCCACTTGCTTAAACCGCAGACCTTCATGAACCTCAGCGGCCGTTCGGTCGGCCAGGCGATGCGTTTCTTCAAGTGGTCTGCCAGCCAGTTGCTCGTCGTTTACGATGACGTCGCCCTGCCGCTCGGCTCCCTGCGGTTCCGCGCCAACGGCTCCGCGGCCGGCCACAACGGCCTGAAGTCGCTCATCGAACACCTCGGGTCCAGCGACTTCCCACGCCTCAAAATCGGCATCGGTGCCTCCGCTCCCGGCGAGATGACCGGTCACGTCCTGGGAAAATTCACTCCTGAGGAACGTCAGACAGTCGAAAACACGCTTGCCACCGCTCAAGAAGCTGTGCAGCTTGCGCTCTCCCAAGGTCTGGCCCCAGCGGCCAATGCCTACAACGTTCGCAAGGAACCCTAGAAACCATTCAAATGAGCAGGAAATACGAAGGCCTTATCGTCCTTAACACCAAGGGCATCGAAGGCACCGTCGACGATCTCGTCAACGCCGTCGCCAAGGAACTAACCGCCGAAGGCGCCACGCTTGACGAAGTCCAGCAGCTCGGCCGCAAGCAGTTCGCCTACAACGCACGCCACCTCGACGGCGGCCTCTACGTGAACTACATCTTTGAAGGCGACTCCTCGATCGTCGAAAAGGTCCAGTCCCGCCTCAAGCTCAACGACAAGGTGCACCTCCAGCACTATCAGCGGGTTTCCTGAACCCGCGGGCCACAGCGATTGAAAACATTGCTGCCCATCGATTTTCTCCGTACGGTCGCAAGCCATGGCCAACGTCAATAAAGTGATTCTCATGGGGAACCTCACGCGGGACCCCGAGCTGCGCTACACCCCCAAGGGTACGGCGGTGGCGGATGTGGGTCTGGCCATCAACCGGGTCTTCGGCACCGACGGCGGCGAGCGCCGCGAGGAAACCACCTTTGTCGACGTCACCCTCTGGGGACGCCAGGCCGAACTCGCCCAGCAATACCTCGGCAAGGGCCGCGGCGTCTACATCGAGGGCCGCCTCCAGATGGACACCTGGGAAGACAAGGCCAGCGGCCAAAAGCGCAGCAAGCTCAAGGTGGTCGCCGAAAACCTCCAATTCCTTCCAGGAAGCGGCGCCGGCGGCCAAGCCGGCAGTCGGCCCGCTCCTCCCCGTGAGGAAACCGGCCACACCCACCAGGAAGGTGCCTCTCCCGCCGGTCACGGCGAATACGAAGAGGAAGACGACATCCCGTTTTAGCGGGCGCTCAGCCGCAGCCGCTTTTTAAGATCGGTCGGATCCGACCGATCGGTCCGATCCTTTTAAAAGATCAGCCCGCTCCATGCGGGGCGATCACGTGGACATGCTCCAAGCCGTTGCTGGCGAACTCGTCCCAGTAGCGCTTTTCCTCTTCACTGGCGTTTTCACGGCGTTCTTCTTCAGGAATGGCCTCCCATGCCTCCGCTACGCGCTTTTCCCACGGTAGGCCTCATCGGCCAAGCCTGGGCTGGTGGGCGCAACCGCATTGCGGTTCTAATTTCCGCGGTCGCCGGTTCCCAGGGTAGGCCCCATTCAGCCAACCCTGGGCTGGAGGGCGCAAGCCCGTTGGGCTTGGGACCCTGCACTCATCAAAAAGTATTCCAAGTCTCGCTTTAAGCCAACTGCGTTGTGCCCTTCAGCCCAGGGTTGCGCGGTCACGCGCTACTTCATTGTCCGCGCCCAAGGAGAGGCGATCTCCGCATCGCCTCAAGGAGCGGCGATCTCCGAATCGCCGCCATGAAATGTAAACGAATCCGCTCTTTATCATCCGTCGATGAAATGCCCATCCCGAGAATCCGCTCTTCATTGTCCGCGCCCAAGGAGCGGCGATCTCCGCATCGCCCAAGGAGAGGCGATCTCCGAATCGCCCGCCATGAAATGTGAACGAATCCGCTCTTTATCATCCGTGGATGAAATGCCCATCCCGAGAAACCGCTCTTCATTGTCCGCGCCCAAGGAGAGGCGATCTCCGAATCGCCCGCCATGAAATGTGAACGAATCCGCTCTTTATCATCCGTGGATGAAATGCCCATCCCGAGAAATCCGCTCTTCATTGTCCGCGCAGGGACGGGCGATTCGGAGATCGCCGCTCCTTGTTCAAGCCCGTTGGGCTTGGGACCCTGCACCCATCCGGAAGTAATCCAAGCCTCGCTTTACGCCAACGGCGTTGGCCCTTCAGCCGTCTTTAAGATCGGTCGGATCCGACCGATCGGTCCGATCCTTTTAAAAGCTCAGCCCGCTCCATGCGGGGCGATCACGTGGACATGCTCCACGCCGTTGCTGGCGAACTCGTCCCAGTAGCGCTTTTCCTCTTCACTGGCGATTTCCCGGCGTTCTTCCTCGGGAATGGCTTCCCATGCCTCCGCTCCGCGCTTTTTTAGGAAATCGCGGTCCGCCATGCGGATCATCAGCTCTTCCCAGAACGACTCGTTGCGGAATTCCTCGTAGCATTCGTGGGCAAACGCCTTCTCGAGGTACTCGTTGGTCAGCCCGTAGCTCTGCGACTCCTCGTCAAATTCGATGATGTCGCCAAAGCCCGCATGCGCCGCCCGCTCGAGAATCTTGTTCTCCAGCGCCTCAAAGGCCGCCACGCCTTCCTCCGCCTCGGGCTTGCGGTTCCAGGACGCCACCAGGCTTGCTAGAGAAACCATCTCTAGCAGCACGCCCAGTTCCTCGTCGGTGAAACGCAGATGCATATCTGCCCAAAGCCTTTCACCCATCCGCACCAGCGGCAAGCACGGAGAGCAACCTAACTCAAGAGCGCGAGAAACCCCTCGACGTCGATGTCCTCTTGGCCGCGGATGATGTCGGTTAGCACGGGGATGCCGCACAGGTCCTCAATCACGCCCTTGTTGGTGATGGCCGCCGTGTCGAGCTCGTCGGCCGCGTTGTTGAAGACCAAGCCCGCGCAGGTCAGCCCGCGTGCTTGGATTGCCTTGACGGTCAGGATGGTATGGTTGAGCGCCCCGAGCTTGTTGGAAACCACCAACAACACCGGTAGTCCCAGGTCAGCCGCCAAGTCGGGCACCCCGTAGCCGGGTGCCAGCGGCACTTCCCAGCCGCCCACACCCTCCACCAAGACAATCTCATGCCGCGCTGCCAGGGCGCGGTACCCGTCTAGCAGCCCAGCCGGATCCAGCGGCCGATTTTCCAGCAGGCCTGCGACGTACGGAGCCACCGCGGAGGAATACCACAGCGGGTTGACCGCATCCATCGGCTCGGCGTGGTCGCCGGCCTCGACCAGGATGACGGCGTCATCACGATCGCCGCAGCTCACCGGCTTGTAGCCGACCGCGTCACGGCCCTCGGCGCGTAAGGCGCGCAGCAGCAGGGCGGTGACGTAGGTCTTGCCGGCGTTGGTATCCGTCGCGGTGATGAAAAAGCTCATGCCCCGCTGTGCCTTCTCAGCGCGATCCGGTCAAGGGTTCGGGCACAACGATTCCGCGCGGCGGCCGTTCATCAAAGCCGCCGTTGCCCTCGAGATAGCCCTTAATCAGGAACCAGATCGCGGTCGCTAGAATCAGAGAGGCGATCTTCGCCGGCCAGTTCTTCCGTAGCGCTTTTGTCATTGGAGGTTTCAGGGATAAATAGGGAAGCGAGTCGCTCGCGGAATTCCTCGTCACTCAAATCTCTTGTTAGCTTGCCGTCCTCGCAGATCGAGATGGCACCGGTTTCCTCGGAAACGATCACCGCAATGCAATCGGTCTCTTCCGTCACACCAATTCCGGCGCGGTGGCGCAGGCCCAGCGATCGGTCGTTCAACTCGCCCTGGCTGACGGGGAAAACACAGCCCGCTCCGGCAATCCGGTCATCCGCGATGATCATCCCGCCGTCATGCAGCGGCGTCTTCGGGTGGAAAATCGTCAGCGCCAGCTCGGAGGAAAATTGCGCGCCAAGGACCACTCCGGTTTCCAGGTGCGGCTTGAGGCTGATGTCGCGCTGGATGGCAAACAACGCCCCGATCCGGTGCTTGGAGAGCTTGATGACCGCCTCGGTAAAGGTCTCAAAGAACGCCATCCGGCGGTTGTTGTTAAAGGATAGAAACCGGCTGCTCCCCACCCGGAACAAAAATTGCCGCAGCTCGGGCTGGAAGATAATCACCGCGGCGAGGGCCAAGCCCACCATCGCATTGCGAATGATGAATCCGATCACCTTGAAATCAAAAAGCTGCGTCACCAAGGTCAGCGCCACCAAGATCGCCGCCAAGCCAACCAGAATCCTGGCCCCACGCGTCGCCCGGAAGGCACGGAAAATCTGGTAGATCCCGACTGCTAACAGCAGGATCTCAAAGGCGTCACGCCAATGGTCTTTGAGGTATTTAAAGGCTTCCGACATTTCCGCAGTTGGGGACTCCTAAGCTTGTTTGCCTCTCCTGTCAGCCTGTTTCCGCCCCGTCGGCACAAATCCCGTGCAGGATCGCCTCGGTCATCCGCAGTGCCTCCACGTTGCGCCTCACCTCGTGCACCCGGTGAATTCTCACTCCGGCCTCACGCCCCCACACGGTCAGGGCCACCGTCGGCCACTCCCGCTGGTCCATCGCCGCATCCTCCAGCACCACTCCAATGAAGGATTTGCGCGACACGCCCAACAACAGCGGGCGGTCCTCCACCTGCAGCCGCGCGAGGTCCCGCAGGAGTGTTAGGTTGTGCCCGACGTTCTTGCCAAACCCGATCCCTGGGTCAAAACACAGCGTGGCGGGGTCGATCCCCGCGGCTGTTAGCTCCGCGAGCCGCTGGCGGAAAAACCCTGCCACCTCGGCGACCACATCGTTGTAGTGCGGGTTGTGCTGCATGGTGCGTGGCTCGCCGCGCATGTGCATGATGACGATGCCGCAGCCAGCGTGGCGGCAGACATCGACCATCTCCGGATCGCGCAGGCCGGTGACATCGTTGACGATATCCGCGCCCGCCGCGAGCGCCGCGCGGGCCACTGCCGGCTTCGAGGTGTCGATGGAGATGAGCACCTCGGAGTGCTCGCGCAGCGCGGCGATGAGGGGCAGCACCCGCGCGATTTCCTCGGCCGCCTCCACCGGCGCGGCTCCCGGACGTGTCGACTCGCCGCCGATATCGAGAATCTCAGCCCCCTCGGCTAACATTTGCCGCGCATGCGCCAATCCATCCGCCAGCCCGCGGTGCAGCCCGCCGTCGGAGAACGAGTCGGGTGTTAGGTTAAGGATCCCCATGATCACGCCGCGGCGGGTTAGATCGAGGGAACCGCGGCGGTTAGTCCAGCGCATGCGGCCCACTTCAACCATGAAGCGGGCTCGGGCGACACCGAATTATGCGGGGAAAACTGACGCCTTGCGCGGGCGTGGCGGGCTCGTTAGCCTTGCGGGACTATGAATCTGGCGAAGAATTTTTTCTGGCTCCTGACCGCGGCGGTGGTTTTGGCAAGCGGCCAGGCGACTGGCCAGACAGCAGCGGACACCAGTGCGGGCTGGGAATCCGACGGCCCCTTTGTGCGCATCTTGCGCGGCGAGGACGGATCACGCACGGAATTCAAGCGCGAGCCAAACAACCGGGCGCTGACCAAGCGGACGGTGACTGCGGCGGGGTCTTTGTTGATGCGCACCGAGTACCGCATGGACGAGCATGGCAACCCGCGGTCGTGCCGGATTTTTGATGGCCAAGGCAACGAGCTCTTCAAGGTGCGCTATGGCTACGACCGTACCTCGGGGCTTCTCATGGAGGAGCAGATGTTTGATGCCCGGGTCAAAAACATCAATCCGGTGGACAAGCAGGAGTTGCCGGTGCGGCGCTTTATTTACACCTATGATGCCAACGGCCAGCGCAGCAAGCCCATCGCCATTGTCCTGGTTAAGGGGAAGTACGCCGAGGATGTTTACGGCGCGGCGTCCGCGCCCAACAATCACCCGTTTGAGAAGGAAATGAAAAAGACGGCCAACCCGGCGTCCCGGCCGCTGCGCCGTGGCGAGCGCTAGGGGACGGCATTTTCCGGCGCTTGCACCGCAGAGGTTCCGCACTATTTTGTATTTATCGACCGCATGATCTCACGCCACGTGATTTTCGAGGGCCGCGTCCAGGGAGTTGGCTTCCGCTACGCGACCAAGCAGCTGGCCCGCGGCTTTGACATCACCGGCTGGGTAAGCAACCTTCCCGACGGGACCGTTGAACTCCAACTTCAGGGGGAGCGTGACGAGGTTGACGGCTTCCTCCATGAACTCAGCGAGAATTCCGCCTTGGCCCACCACATCAAGAACATGAGTGTCGAACTCAGTGAGCCGGTGGCTCAACTCAGCGGATTCACCATCCGCGGGTAGCCGTCCATTGACCCGCGCGTGCTCATGGAATAAGTTGTCTCCCAATCCGCTCCCATCGACATGAATTTCAGGACCCTTCTTGTTGTGCTCACTGGCATGACCCTTGCCTTGGGAGCCGTCGCCTTCAGCCAAAAGCCAGCCACCGGAGCCATGGAAACCGCCGCATCAGCCCCTGAACAGCCGACCGGAAAGGTCGAAAAATCCGCCGAAGAGTGGAAGAATGTCCTCACCCCGGAACAATTCCGCATCCTGCGCGAGGCCGGCACGGAGGCAGCCAACGGTCCCGTCTATGCTGAGTTCAAGAAGCAGGGCGGGGGCACTTATTATTGTGCCGGCTGCAATGCCGAGTTGTTCTCCTCGGTTGAAAAGTTCGATTCGCGCTGCGGTTGGCCGTCGTTTTATGACCCGTCCAAGGCGGAGAACGTCGTTTCCCGCACCGACATGTCCGGTGGCGTCATGCGCACCGAGGTGCTCTGTGCCAAGTGCGGCGGCCACCTTGGTCACGTTTTCACCGGCGAGGGATTCGGCACGCCAACCGACAAGCGCTACTGCATCAATGGCGTCGCCCTGAAATTCGTCCCCGCCAAGGAGCGCGAGGAGGCGGAGAAAAAGTAGAACTAGCGGGGATGAATTCCCTCGCGATCGCGCCCGGCTAGATTAGAAGGGCAGGTATGCTGCGTGCTTTGCTATCAACTGGTTGGCTTCTCATTTTTGGCTCGATGGCCTTGGCTGGCCCCAAGGTGTCGTTCCAAGATTTTCCGGCCGGCGATGTGGTCAGCGTGAGCTACAGCAGCAGCGGCTGCTTCAGCCAGAGCCGCTTTTCCTTTGAGTTTCGGCGGGGTGATTTGGTTAGCGCGGAAGTTTTTCGTCTCGAGCCGCAGCGCGACCCTGCCAAGGACATCGAGCTTGAACCCAAGCGTGTCTCCCTCGGCACCGTTGCCCTCACCGCCGCGGAGGTCGCCGGCCTTGACCGCCTGCTCGCTTTCTACCGTGCCAACCCGAAGGGCAACTGCACCACGGTGGATACCCTAGTTATCATCCAGCGCAACGGCGAGGCGATCCAAGGCAGCGAAACCTTCATCGACGCGACCTGCGGCGCCGGCCAGGCACCCGACGTTACGCCGTTTCCCGCCCTCGTCGCCAAGCTGGCTGCCAAAGCCGAGTGAGGGCCGCTAGAGGAGGTAGCGTGCCGCCTGCTCGACGTCCTTGTCGCCGCGCCCGGAAAGATTGGCGATGATGATCGCATCCTTGGGCAGGGTTGGAGCGAGCTTGCTGACGTAGGCCATGGCGTGGGAGCTTTCCAGGGCGGGAAGGATGCCCTCGGTCATGGCCAGCTCACGGAAGGCTTTCAGTGCGTCGTCATCGGTGGCGAAGGTGTACTCGACGCGGCCAATGTCTTGGAGGTAAGCGTGTTCAGGACCCACGGCGGCGTAGTCGAGGCCGGCGCTCACCGAGTGGGTGAGCTGGATTTGTCCGTCGTCGTCGGCGAGCAACCAGGTTTTGGTCCCCTGAAGCACGCCAAGCTTGCCGCCTTGGAATCGGGCGGCGTGTTGCTGGGGCATGATTCCGTGGCCACCGGCCTCGACGCCAACCATCCGCACGTCAGCATCCGCCAGGAATGGGTGGAACAAGCCAATCGCGTTTGACCCGCCGCCGACGCAAGCGACCAGGACATCCGGCAGCCGGCCCTCCTTCTGGAGCACTTGGGCCCGCGCCTCGACCCCGATGATCCGGTGAAAATCCCTCACCATCATCGGGAAAGGATGCGCTCCGAGCGCCGAGCCGAGAATATAGTGGGTGTGGTCCACGCTGGCCACCCAGTCGCGCATCGCTTCGTTGACAGCCTCCTTCAGGGTGGCTTGGCCGGCGGTCACGCCGCGAACTTCGGCACCGAGCAAGCGCATGCGCGCCACGTTGAGCGCCTGGCGTTCCATGTCCACCGCCCCCATGTAGACAACACACCCGATTCCAAAGCGGGCGCACACCGTTGCGGTGGCCACCCCGTGTTGGCCTGCGCCGGTCTCTGCGATCACGCGGGTTTTGCCAAGGCGCTTGGCCAGAAGGATCTGGCCGATGGCGTTGTTGATCTTGTGGGCCCCGGTGTGGAGAAGGTCCTCACGCTTGAGGTAAATTTTACCGCCGCCGAGTTTTTCCGTCCACCGCTCCGCGAGGTACAGAGGGGTGGGCCGACCGCAATAGTCGCCGAGCAGGTAATCGAGTTCCGCTTGGAATGCCGGGTCCTGTTTGGCCCGTGCGTACTCCTCGGCGAGCTCGCGCAAGGGAGCCATCAGGGTTTCCGGCACAAACATGCCGCCAAATTTTCCGAAGTGGCCGCCGGCGTCAGGCAGCAAGGTGGTGGTTTCAGGCATAGCTCGCGCCAGAGATTGCCACACTGGCAGCAAAAGACACGCTGAAATTTCGCCATTCCTAAGACTCGTTTGCTGTCTGGTGGAACTGGGCTATCATGAAAAATGATGTTCCGATCCTCCGCGCTGAGCCGCACCTTGATTGTCACCGGAGGAGCCTTGCTTTGCCTGCTGGGTGATTTCCCCGCATTTGGCGAAGAGAAGCCAGCGGACAAGGAGCCGCCGCTTGACAAGGAGCTTGCCACTTCCGCAGCACCCTTGGTGGACTCCCTCAACCTCACCGACGCTCGCAAACAACGGCTGCTGCGCGACCTCCAAGCACTCCATGCCGGAGCCAAAGGGGCGGTTTGGCCCGCGGAACTCACCACCCAGCTCTCCTCCCCGGACGGGCTCAAGGCGGTTGCCGAGATGCTCGGCAGCCATGGCTTCCTTCCCGCCGAACTCGCATGGCTTGAGAAGGTCCCGCAAGAAACCCCGGACCTCCACACCTCCATCGTCGTGCTCCATGCCCGCCAGCTGCTCCAGGACGGCCCGGCGAATTTCGACGGCCTGTGGCCGAAGTGGAATGACGGCGACACTCCCGGCACCACCCCGAATGCGGCCAAAGCTGAACGCGCCGATCTGGCCACCCATGCCGCCAACGCCAAGGGTGACGTCATTGAGGTTCTAAACGCGTTTGTTCCGAAGAGCCTCGTCTACCAGCTCCTGCAGAAGAACTTCGCAGCAACCGCGGGCAACATTGAAAAGCTCCGCGCAGAGTTCATTCCTATCCCGGAGATCAAAGAAGGCAGTGCCATCAAGCCCGGTGACTCCTACGTGGGCGCTCCGGTCCTTGCCCAGCGTCTCGCTGAGGAAGGCTATCTGACTCCGGGCCAACCTGCAGCGGCCGAGCCAAGCGCAGCGCCTGCCCCAAGCACCGAGAAGAAGGCTGACGAAAAAAAACCTGAATCAAGCGCCGCAGGCCCCATCTACACGGTTGAAATGTCCGAAGCGGTCAAACGCTTCCAGGAGCACCACGGCCGCACCGCCGATGGCATCGTCGGCCCTAACACCCTCTCCGAACTCAACCGCGATCCTGACGACCAGCTGGCCCTGCTCAGGATCAACCTTCACCGCTCCCGCCTCCTCCCCGATGAGCTTGGCGGGCGGTATGTGATGGTGAACATCCCCTCAGCCCAAGTCCTTGTCTTCACGGGTTCTGAGAAGCCGGAAGTGATGATGAAGGCGATCGTGGGTGCCGAGGTCAAGGACCGCCAGACGCCGGTCTTCCGGGACATCATGGAGCGCGTCGAGTTTGGTCCGTACTGGAACGTTCCGCCGAGCATTGCCAAGAAGGAAATCCTCCCGAAGGTCCGCAAGGACCGCAGCTACCTGGAGCGCAACAACTACGAGATTGTCACCGCCTACGAAGGCGGCAAGGCCCAGGCGGTCAATGATGGGACGTTGTCCCAGGTGGAGTCCGGCAAGATGTTCATCCGCCAAAAGCCGGGTCCAAAGAATGCCCTTGGCAGCGTGAAATTTCTCTTTCCCAACGATTTTTCGATCTACCTCCACGACACCCCGGATGACCAGTTGTTCGTTGAAGCCGAGCGCGGGTTTTCCCACGGCTGCATCCGGGTCGAGGACCCCGCGGCGCTGGCCGAGATTGTGCTTGGAACCCAAGGCTGGGACCGCGCCCGCGTGGAGACGGCTCTGCAGACCACCGAGATGCACAAGGTGGTCATTGAGAATCCCTTGAACGTCTACATTGTCTACTTCACCGCCTTCCCAAACTGGGATCCGAGCGATCCGCGCCCCGTGCGCTTCCACCCGGATATCTATGGCCGGGACAAGGAGTTGCTAGCCTCCGTTGAGAAGAAGTCGGCCAATGACGTTGCCCCGGCCAAGCCCGAGTAGCTCCAGCGGCTAGACGCTTCTGCCATGATAAACCCGAGTCACCCGCGAGGTGATACCGGTAAAAATCTCCCATGCGATGGTGCCCGCCCAAGCGGCCACCTCGGCTGCTGAGATCCCGGGGCCAAACAATTCAACCTCGTCGCCTTCAGTTGCCTCCGGGCAGCCGGAGAGGTCGATCATGATCTGGTCCATCGTCACCCGGCCAAGGAGTGGGCAACGACGGCCTCGAATGATGACCATGGCTCCGGACCCGGACAGGTGACGAGGATACCCGTCGCCGTAGCCGATTCCCACCGTGGCGACGCGGGTATCTTGGGCAAGAACGGCGCTGCGTCCGTAGGAAATCCCGTGGCCCGCTGGCAACGTGCGGATCAACGAGATTCGTGATCGCAGGGTCATCACTGTGCGAAGTTCGTTCTGGAATTGAGCAAGCGGCGAGATCCCGTAAAGCATCAGGCCCGGCCGACACAGGTTACACAGTCCCTGGCCGTAGCCGAGCAGCCCCGCGCTGTTTGACAGATGCCGCCACGCGAATCGTTGCGCACCACCCAGGTTGCCAATGATTTCCGCATAGCGGGCGAACTGCCGGTTGGTGAAGTCGCGGTCCTCTTCGGCGCTCGGCAAGTGCGACCCAATGCCGTCGATTTCCAGGTTTTCAAGGAGCGCGAGCTGGGCCATGGCCGCGATGACCTGGTCGGCCACAAAGCCCCCGCGGCCCATTCCCGTGTCCACCGCCAGATGCACTTTCAAGCGCACGCCGTGATTCTGCGCCAGAGAATCAAACTCCTGTGCCTCGGCGACCGCTGAGATACATGGGGTCCATCCACGGGCAACAATCTCCGCACGCTCAACCGAAAGCGTCGGTCCCAAAATATACACCCGCGAAGCGCAGCCAACCTGATCGGCCAGCCGCCGCGCCTCACCCACGTTGGCCACCCCGAAAAACGCGATCTGCGCGCCATCAAGCGCCCGGCCGACTTCGATAAGCCCATGGCCATAAGCATCCGCCTTGACTACCGCCATGACCGCCCCACCCGCATGCCGCCGCGCAACCTCAAGATTGTGCCGTAGTGCCGCCAGATCAATCTCCGCCCACGCTCGCGGCGGAGAAGCTTGGGATGGGAATGATGGGTTCGCTGCGATGCCCCGCCAGCCAAGCAGATCCCCGCCTTCTTGGCAACCCAGCGGGTCCGCTGAATTTGCGTGGCGAGAGCACCGCCGGCGGCCGTGACGCGGCAGTTGACCCGGCCGCAGGTGACGCGGCCGCAGGCCGTGTCCGTGGACTGCTGCAGCTCGCTGCCGCTGTTGGCTGTCCAGCTTGCTGGCGGGAACTCGCTCCGCCCGCCCGTTGGACGCTCCCTCCGCCAGCAGCGCGGGTTAAGCGGGGACGGACGCGAGTGAGCAAGGGTGGGACCTACCCCCGGGCATGCCGCAGCAAGCTGCGAGCATCACAGCGGTAGCAAGCTACAGCAGTCCACGGTGGGCCTGCGGCCCACATGAGGAGCGGCGTGTCGCAACCTGACACTGGCGCGGCCGCAGGCCGTGTCCGTGG
>Ga0136639_10000014_pt1 | contig 54275 bp, 46 predicted proteins | sample AntDrymUQ8592106_2_FD_113739 | JGI IMG/M metagenome (GOLD analysis project Ga0136639, IMG submission 113739) | Polar desert sand microbial communities from Dry Valleys, Antarctica - metaG UQ859 (21.06) | ecosystem: Environmental > Terrestrial > Soil > Desert | place: Antarctica: Dry Valley...
CGCTTTGGCTCAATCCCGCGATTCCGCAGGACGCTCGCCTCCTTGCCGGAACAATCACCCGCCCGCCATTGACCCCGCGCCAACCTCGCGCAGAAGCCGCCCTCGTTTGGAGTGCGGTGGGAAGGGGGACTCCCCGCCACAGCGCTTTGGCTCAACCCCGCGACTCCGCAGGCCACTCAGCTCGTTGCCGGACACCCGCCCTCCATTGCCCCGCGCCAACCTCGCGCAGAAGCCGCCCTTGGGGAGCATTTTACTCTTGGCTGTTTTACGTGACCCTCCCGAACGGAATTGAAAATGAATGTATCCACGTGTCATCCAATGGCGTCCGGGGCGCAATGGTGTTGGCGGGCTGATCCCGGGGGCTTCGGGGCGCATCGCCCGACCGGCTGGGCAGGGGCAGCGCGGGGGAACTTACGTGGGAATGGGGATGCATTTGACGTTTGGGAGCCCTTTGAAATCGGCATCCTGGGTCCACAGTTCGGCGTGGTGGAAGATGCAGGTGGCGTAGATGAGAGCATCAGCCATGGCGAGTTGGTGACGGGCGCCGAGGGCGGCCGCGAGGGTTGCGATTTCGTCGGAAACCGGGGCGACCGGGTGGAGGGAAACGAAGGCGAGGAGTTTCTCGGTGGCGGCATCACCGGCAACCCGCGTGGTGTAGCGCGCGATCTCATAAATGCTGATGGCGGAAACCAGCACCTGCTCGGCGTCCGCCATGGCCCGGAAAAACTTTTTGGCATTCGGGCCATCGTGGGCTACGGCGATCCATGCCGAGCTGTCGAGGCAAATAAGTTTCATGCGCGGTCCGCTCACAGGCTGCGATCAGATTTCTCCCGTTCAAAAGGTAGATGGGCCTTGTCCTTGAGGAAACCAACAAATTCGTCGGGAGTCAGAATTGGAAAAATCTCGATTTTGCCGTCCTTGGCAACCAGATGCAGGCGCTGCCCGGCTTTGAGATTAAGAGACCTCCGAATCTCCTTGGGAATTACGATCTGGAATTTGGGCGATAGAATCGAGGATGTCATACGAAAATAAAAATGTAGGGCAAATGGGCCTCGGCGCAACCGATATATGAGATCGGCCCTCGCTGAGGCAGGAGAAAGGTGGGAACATTCCAACAGGGAACCGCTAGATGATCCAGGGAGCGCGGGGCAGGGGGAATGCGCGGTGTTGGGCGCGCGGATCTGGGCCGGCGCGGGTGGTGCTTGCCGCCAGCCGGTCACAGGCATCGTCCTCGTTCTCCACGACGCGGCTTGTTGGCCTTGGGGGCTTCGCTATTTGCCGGGGACCTTCCCTAAGATCTTGGATCTGTCTAAGCCACCCCAATCCGTCGCCTAAAACTGGCGACTCGAAAACAATCACATCCCAACGATGCGGTGCAGAGCCAGAGTATCCACGCAAACAACTTCGCTCCGCTTGATCGTTGGCTCGATGCTGGAGGAAGACTGCCGCATTTCTCTCTCGGCGCTCGGCGCAACCCAAGGACGAAACCCGAAACGCCCCAACACACTCCGCCCGAACTAACCGGGGTTTGTTAGAGCGCTCAACAATCGTCAGTCGAATCGGCGCAGTTCGAGCTCCTCGAAGCTAATCCCCGAACACCCAAAAACGTCCCGCCTGACCAGAAGTTCCGCTACAGCGGCAGATCGTAGCTGCGCCCGCCAACCCCCTCGTACCAGCGCACGTAGGCCAGGTTGACCGTGGAGAATCCGCCCGGTGTTGGATAGTCGCCGGTGAAGTACCAATCGCCTGTTGGGCCATCAATTGAGCTCTGGAGGTTCTCGATGGTTTGAAAAATCACCTGAACCTCGCCATGCCAGTCAATGTCCTCAGGCGTGACCATGCGGCTGATCTCGGCGGAAATCTCCTCGTCGCTGAAGGCCTCGTAGACCGCCTTGACCTTGTTGACCCGCTCGCCCGCCGGCTTCTTCAACTCCGCCACGCACTCGCGGAACACGGTGTCCAGATGGCTCTGGCGTCCGGCCCGCCGGTGCAGCGCCACGGCCGCCTGAAAAGCGATGAATTTCCCCAGCTCGGACATGTCGATGCCGTAGCAGTCCGGGTAGCGGATCTGCGGCGCAGTCGAGCAGACGACAATCTTGCGCGGCTTGGTTCGAGCAAGAATCTTCAAGATCGAGCGCTTCAGCGTGGTCCCGCGGACAATCGAGTCGTCCAACGCCACCAGCGCGTCCTGCGGCCTAACCACCCCGTAGGTGATGTCGTAGACGTGCGAGACTAACACCTCGCGCGCCTTCTCCTGGCTGATGAAGGTGCGCAGCTTGATGTCCTTGTGGGTCATCTTCTCGCCGCGCGGCCAGTTGCGCATGATGAGCTCGTCTAGCTTGTCGGGTGTTAGTTCGCCCTTTTCCACGGCTTCCAGAATCCCCGCGCGCACTTCCTGGCGCCGGTGCATCCGCAGCCCATCCATGAACCCGTAGTAGGCGGTCTCCGCGGTGTTAGGGATGAAGGAGAACACCGTGCGGTCAAAATCCGAGTCGATCGCCTGGATGACCTGCGGCACCAGGGCGGCACCCATCGCCTTGCGCTCGCGGTATATCTGCGGGTCGTTGCCGCGGGAAAAATAGATTTTCTCAAACGAGCACGGCGTGAACGGCGCCTCGTCGGCGAAGCGGTCCTCGCGGATTGTCCCGTCCGCCTTGATGATGAGAATCTCCCCGGGCTTGAGCGAGCGCACCTCGCCCTCCTCCGCTTCAAACACCGTCATGAGCGGCACCCGCTCGGAGGCCACCGCCACGATCTCCTCGTTGATCAGCACGTGGCACGGCCGAATGCCCCGCGGGTCGCGGATGACAAACATGTCCCCATTGCCCACCGCGCCACAGATCGAGTAGCCGCCGTCCCAGTCCTCCGCCGAGGTGCGCACGATCTTCACTAGATCTAACGCCTCGGAGATCTTCTCCGGAATCTCTGTTGGAGGAACCCCCGCGTCGCGCAGCTGGTGGTACATCGCCGTATGCTCCTCATCGAGGTGGAAGCCCATCTCCTCTAACACCGTCTGGGTGTCCGTGCCGAAAACCGGATGCTGGCCACGGTCTAGCAGCTTCTGGTTGAGCGCCCCGGCGTTGGTCATGTTGAAGTTGCCCATCATCATTAACGTCCGCGTCGGCCAGTTGCTGCGCCGCAGGTACGGGTGACAGGACCCTTCATCGAATTCGCCCGACGTGCCGTAGCGCAGGTGGCCGATGAGAATTTCACCGCCGAAGTCGAACTTGGCCTTCACGCTGGCCGGATCGTTCGGATCGACCAAGCCCTTGCGCACCATCTTGAAATACGTCTTCACCTCGGCTCGAAACATGTCGGCGAGCGAATCGCGCGCCGCATCCCGCCGCCGGAACATGTACGGCTGGCCCAGCGGCATGTTGAGCTTCGCGCAGCCAATGCCCACCCCGTCCTGCCCGCGGTTGTGCTGCTTCTCCATGAGCAGGAACAGCTTGTTGAATCCCCACAACGGATTTCCGTAGCGGTCCATGTAGTAGGCCAGCGGCTTGCGCAGCCGCACCGCGGCAATGCCGCACTCGTGGTTCAAAAAATCACTCATGATTGGGTTGTCCGGGTGACTCGGCCGTCCGTGGGGCGGAAGAGGGCGCAACGATACGCTGCATCAGGCTTCCCGCACGCGGATTCCCGGAGTTTTTGTCATCCTTCCCAACACCGTCCCGCCCGGGCCGGCGCCCAGCACCCGCTCGACATCCTCCTCGGCCACAATCGCCACCCAGCCAATCCCCATGTTGAACGTGTGGAATCGGTCCTCGGCGTCGACAAACTCCAACAGCCGGCGCACCGGCGCGTTCTCCCAGCGCGGAATCACCAGATCCGCTCCCAGCCCAACAAACAGCCGCTCCAGGTTCTCCGGCAATCCTCCACCGGTGATGTGCGCGTACGCCCGGGGCTTCACTCCCGCGCTGCGGATGTCAGCCACCACATCATGATAGAGCCGCGTCGGCGCCAGCATCGCGATCATCTCCTCGGCGCTGAACAACCCGGGGTTCTCCTTGAGCACCCGCCGCACCAAACTCCAACCGTTAGCGTGCAGCCCGTCCGACCCGAAGCCGATGAGCACGTCGCCCTCTGCCACCGTGCGCGGGTCAATCAGGTCGGGCTTCTCGCAGGCGCCGATGCAGAAGCCGGCCAGCTCGATGACTCCATCCGGAACCATGCCGGGCATTTCCGCCGTCTCGCCGCCCGCCAGGATGCACCCGCAGTCTTCCAAATAGTCCGCCATTCCGGCGATGAGCCGCGTGATGCGCTCCTTGTCGAGCTTGGCAATCCCGATGTAGTCCAAGAACAACAGCGCGTCCCCGCCTGTTGTTAGGATGTCGTTCACGCTCATCGCCACCAGGTCCTTGCCGGCGGTCTCAACCTGGTCGTGTTCCAGCAGCAGCTCTAGCTTGGTGCCGACCCCGTCGCAGCCGGTGACGATGACAGGCTCCTTGTAGCTGCTCAGGTCGTAGGTGGCGGCAAACAGGCCGAAGGCACCGAAAAGCTTGCGCTTCTGCTGGGTCCTCCTGACGTGCTGACCGATATCGCCCACGAGGGCGGCTGCTTCCCGGGTATCGACCCCGGACTCTTGATAGGTGAGTTTTCCCGCCATGGCTGCGCGCGGTTTGTAACACCCCGCCCGGGCTCCTCAAGGCTGAACTCGCTCCAAGGGAAAATCAGCCCGTGCTAACAATCGCGCCTAACGCAGCTGCTCGATCGCCGCGGCTAGGTCCGCTGGCGTGATTTCCCCGGAAACAAAAGCCTCCCCGGCCGCGCGCAGCAGCACAAAGCGGATCGCCCCGCGCGAAAACTTTTTGTCGCGGCTGAGTTTTTCAAGCACCACCTGGGTGCTGATGGATGCCGGCAGGTGCAGCGGCAGCGAGAAATGGTCCAAAAGCGCGCCGATCTGCTCCGCGCGGGCCACCTCAAGCCCCGCCTTGGCCACTGAGAGCCAGAGGGCTGCGCGCATCCCGAGGGCAATCGCCTCGCCGTGCAGCAGGCTCCCGTAGGGGACCGCGGCCTCAATCCCGTGGCCAATCGTATGGCCAAAATTCAGCAGCGCGCGGATCCCCTTGGTCTCAAATTCGTCGGCCTCGACCATGCGCGCCTTGATCGCGATGTTCCGTGCGATCAACTCCGCGGGCACCTCTTGGGACGCCGGGTCGAGGGCGGCCAAGTCATCAAGCATCGCAGCATCCCGGATGGCCGCATGTTTGATCGCCTCGGCAAAGCCCTCGCGATACTCCCGCGGTGCCAGCGTGCGCAGCGTCTCAGGATCCACCAGCACTAACCGCGGCTGATGGAACACCCCTAGCAGGTTCTTGCCTTCCGGCGTGTTCACCCCGGTCTTGCCGCCCACCGAGGAATCCACCTGCGCGACAATCGTTGTGGGAATCTGCACAAACGGAATCCCGCGGAAAAAAATCGCCGCCACAAATCCCGCCAAGTCACCGGTCACCCCGCCGCCGAGCGCCACCAAGAATGACTTCCGGTCATGCCCGGCCTGGATCATCCCGCGGCACAGCATCTCGGCCTGGCTCATCGATTTGCTCGCCTCTCCGGCAGCAAACTCATGCAGCGACACCTCGCACCCCGCCGCACGCAAGCTCGCCGCCACCCGCTCCGCATACAGCGGACCCACCGTCGAATCACTCACCACCGCGCACTTCCCGCTCAAGCCCGCCGCCACAATCTGCCCGCCCGCCATGTCAACGAGCCCTTTGCCCACCAACACCTGATAGGACCGGTCTGCTAGATCCACGGAGATGCTTGCCATGCCGCGATCTAGCCCGCCGCCCCTCCACCATGCAAACGCGAAAATGCTTCCCGCCCGCGCAATTTCCCCATCCCGGGATGGCCAAACGCCACAAACCCCTGTAGATCCGCCCCATGATTAGATCTCTCCGCCCCTCCGCCTCCGCCGCATTGGCGCTTGCACTGTGCGTTGGGTTGCTTGGTTGCGACAAGATCAAGAGCCTCGCCGCAACCGACGCCCAGCCCACCGCCGACGAGCTTGGTGGATCGGCAGATCCTGCCCTCGCTGGCTTGGTCCGACGCAGCGACGCGGGGCTGATGCTGCGCAAGGACCTGCCGCTTCCGACCAGTTTCAAAGTCAACTGGGAGCGCTGGGATGAGGTCACCAGTGCCCACCGGGTCACCTACGGCACCGAGCCCGGTCGCCCCTCCGAGGCGGTCAGGGAGTCCATCGCCGAACGCAAGTTCCTCAGCAAGGCCGCCTTCCAACGGCTAACCCCCGACCGCTATACTCTCACCATCCCAAGTCTGGTCGCTCCGGCACCTCCCAAAAAGGGCGAAACCCTCCCGCCGATGCCCGTCATGGCCGCCGGCGAGCAGCTTGCTGGCTCCACCGTGACTCTGCTTCGCAACCACGGTGCCTGGAGCGTCGCCAAACCTACCGGCTCGGTCGACTTCAAGGCCCTCAACTGGGGCGACAACCTAACTCCCCAGTTCGACGCGCTGCTGCGCCGCTCGAATCTAACAACCTCGCCGCGCTGGCTCGCCGACCCGCTGGTTCCCGGCAAGCAGATCACGCTGAGCGGCGCGGACACCGCCATCCTGTTAGGCTCGCCCGCCGCCGGCAATTTGGTTTTGGTTTACGAGGGTGAGCAGAGTCTCGGCGGCCACCCGTGCGCGGCCTTCAGCATCACCGGGCGCTATCAGACCGAAGCTGCCCTCCATTGGCACGGCGGGTATGAATCCGAGGAGATGGTGGTTGAGTCCGGGCAGGTTTATCTTTCCACCCTCTATCCGTTGGTGGTGGGAGTGGACCTCAATGGTGTTCTCTCGCAATCCACTTGGACGGCTCCCGGCGGCAAGGGCAAACCCTCGGCGACCCTGCAAGGCAGAACCCAGCGCAAGGTGAGGGCCATCCCCGAGTTTCCCCAAGGCTGGAGCCCGCAGCCGGTGTCAGGCACCGGGAGTTAGTTTCGGCAGCGGCGCGGGCGGTACCGGGGGCTCAACGAGCGACTTGAGTTCGACCGGCCCGTCGACGACCAGCGGTTCGACCGCTTCGCTGGGGATCCAGCCACGAGTCTTGGTGGCAAAGCCGATGTAGCTCCAGCTGCCGCGCGTGGCGATGCCCTCGGCGAGACTCCCCGCCGGCGCGTTGATGACTTCCTTCGCGTTGCGGCTAGCAGCCGTGCGCACCATCGTGTCCGGGCTAACAACAACCACCTGTTTCCGCGGCTCGGCAAACCGCGAGTCGTCCGGATAATAGCGCCAGCCAATGCCACCGCCGATTGTCAGCAGCGGCCCAATGAAAAGAAGCGCAATCGCTGTCGGCTTCCAAGGCGAGCCGCGCGGGGTCAGGAACATCCCTAGCAGGCTGATGAGAATCAACCAACAGCCAAGCAGCAACAGGGACTTCCAGGTTTTCAGGCCGAGCGAGCCGATCGCCTGCTGGGTCTCGGTGTGCGGCACGACCAACGAACCAAGGCTTTTCTCAAGAAACCGCAGGTTCTGGCGCGCTTCGATGTGCCCGGAATCCTGCAGCAAAGCCCGCCGATAAAACAGCGCGGCATATCCTTGTTGGTCGAGCCGGTAGTAACAGTTGCCAATGTTGTAGAGCACATCCGCCGGATAGTTGCCGTCTCCATGCGGCGCGGCATACGCGCGCGCCGCCTCGGCAAACAAGCCCTTTCGATATGCCGCCTCGGCATTGAGGTATGGATTTTCCGCCGCCTCGGCGGCCAAAGCGTTTCCGGCTGTTAGCAAAAACCCGCCGGCCGCTAACAACAGGAGCAGCGCGTGCTGACGCAGGGTCCGCAGGACCGCCCGGCGCTGCGCGGCAGGCAGTTTCGGAGCGGGGGATCCATCCGGGCGGAAGCACAGGCGGTCGCGCTCGGCAAGGATCGCGGCAACCTCTTGGGCATGGTCGCTGCCCAGCCAAGACTCGATGAATTTCCCTGCCGCGCGGTAAAATCCAGCCCCGTCGGCGGGTGCGCGCTCCACCACGCGCAGCGCCGCGCGCTTGGCGACCTCATCGGGATGTTTGACCCATCGGGGCGCCAGTCGCCGAGCGATGTAGCTCATTATCAGCCCAAACGCAATGAGCGCCGGAACCACCTGCCAGCTCCACGCCGGCAGTGCCGCTGCGAGTCCCTTGCTGGGCGCGCCGTGCACCTTGATAATGCTTAAGATGTCGCCCATCTGTTCGCTTGGCATTGGGCGCGCCTGGATTCCGGGTGCGGGCGTGACCCCAGGTGCGGGACCGACCTGAAGCTTGATAGGCTCGCTCAGCAGCGTTTTGTAGGACTCTTCATCCGGATCGAAGTACACCAGCCGGAACGGTGGAATAAGACTTTTTGGCTCAAGCGGGCGGATTAGCTGGCTGAATGACACTTCGCCCGTGATGCCGCGCCGCTCCACCCCGCGCTGCCGCGGCACCGCGTCATAAACCTTCCAGCCGCCGGCATCCACCAGCTTGGGCACCCGCACCGAGTCCAGGTTGCCGCGGCCGCTAACTGTTAAGGTGACGTTCGCCGGATCGCCTGCCGCAAGCGCGGTTTCCTCGACAGTGGCCTTTAGCGCAAAGCTGCCCACCGTCTGTTCAAAACCCTTGGGGGCTCCGGCGGGCAACTCCCGCGCTGTTAGCTCGAGGGGGGGCACCTGCAGTTGGGTCGCTTGATAGGTTGCGCGGAAACCGAAGGCGTCCGGAACCGCCTGGATCGTCATCAAGCGCAGCTTGCCCGGCCCCAAGCTGACCTTTCCCGCACGCGTGGGGGTTAGCGTGCTCGGATAGCTAACACTCACATAGTCGGTCCCATTGAGGGTGACGCCGGCGTTGAGCCTGTTGGGCTCAAAGCGCCAAACATTGAGGCCGTCTCGCTCGAAGTCCGGGATGCCCCATTCCTCAACCCGCTCGGTGGCGGGGAAGTAAATCTTCAGTTCGACGGGCACCGACTGGTTCACAAACGGGCTGGGGGCGGCGGCGTCGAAAAGCGTGGCATAGCGCACCCGCGTGCTGCCCAGCGTGGTCTCCTGCCAGGTCAACCGGTCAGCAGTCAACACTTCAAATTCCAGAGGTTCGGTGCGCACCACCTGGCCGCTTGCGCGCACCTCGATGGCGGGGATCGTGTATTTTCCCGGCGTGAAACTTGCCAGGCTGTACTGGAAGACATACGCCAGAGTGCGCCCGGCTTGGACCCGCGTTTGGGGTCTCCCAAACATATCATTCCGCACGCTCACCCCAGGAATCTCTGGCACCGCCGGCATCGCCTCGGGCTGCCCCTCGCTGACTACGATCTCAAGCACCGCGGTCTCACCGCGGACCAGGAATTGACTCGATAGATTCGCTTCGGCCAGTGGCTCCGCGGCAAGGCGCGCCACCGATAGGGCTGCTAGAACAATCAGGGAAAAATAATGTCGCATGGTCAAAGATAGTTGATTGCCTCACCAGTCCTTGTCTGGACGGCGGAATTCATGGCGGCCCGGCGGCACCAGGCTGCGCTGCAAGTCGGATCCCTCGCCGAGCAGCCGCCGCGCCCGGTCTGCGGGCGACTCGCCCGGCTGGAACTCCCGGTCAAGCTCGTCGCCCTTGCTCTCGCCTGGCTTTTGCTCGGGCTGCTCACCGGGTCCCTCTTGCTCCTGCGGATTGTCGCCGCCCTCGCCACCATCCGCCTTGGGGTCCTGCTGCTCACCGTCGCTGCCGGGTTGCGCTTGGTCGCCTGGCTCCTTGCCCTCGGCGCCTTCCTGCGGCTGCTGGCCACCTTGATCGTTAGGCTCGCCCTCCCCAGGCTCCTGGGGTTCGCCGCCCTTCTCGCCTGACTCTGGCTCCTTGCCTTTCTGCTCGGGCGGAAGCTCGTCCTCGAGTTCCTCGTTTTGCGCTTCCAGAGCGTCACGCAGTTCCTGCAGATAATGGCGGGTCAAGGCGAGGTTGTCGCGCGTGGTGGCGTTGTCGCTGAGGCGCAGGGCGGACTGAAAGTGACTGATCGCATCCGTCCAGAAAATCGTCACCGAGCGCAGTAACAGATAGGTTGGCGACGGCACCTCGGGAGTGGCCGGTACTTTGTTCCACTCATCGAAGCGGCGGGCAATTGCTTCCTCGAAAGCGGCCGGGCCACGTTCGGAGCCCGGGTAGGGCTGCTCGGACGTCAGCTGTTCCCAGCCTTGTTGGAACAGGGCTGTGCCGAGGTTGTAATGGCCGCTTGCCTGCAGTGCCGGGTCCCGCGCTAGCAGCGCCGCGCTGAACGCCTCGCTGGCCCCGCCCCAGTCCTTGAGCTTGTAGGCTTCATTGCCACCGGCGAGTTGGTAGGCCGCGCTCCGGTCACCCTTCGTGAGCCGGGCCCACATGGAGAGTTCCTCGCGCGTCTTGGTCGTCTCGGGTCCGGTGACCTTCTTGCTCACCTCGTTCTGGCCCTGCGCCGGGGCTGCGAGCAGCAGGCCTAACACCAATGCGGCCGCCCCCGTCGTTCGCGCTCCGAAGTTGAGCGCGCGCCAGCGAGTGGCAACCACCACCGAGGCAATCCAAAGGAGGATCCCCGGAAATAACAACCATTGATAGAACTCCAGCGGGATCGAGCGCGTGGCGCTGCGGATGTCGTATTCCTCCAATCCGGCGACGGCTTCCCTGGCCATCGTGGGAATGTCCACCCCGGCGGCACTCGAGACGTAGCGGCCATTGGTGTCCGTCGCCAGTTGCCGCAGCTTGCGCTCCTCCAGGCGGCTAAGCACTTCCCGCCCGTTGCGGTCACGCAACACCCCGCCCGGCTGGCTCGGGTCCGGGACCAGCTCGCCTTGAGCCGTGCCGATGCCCACCGCAAAAATAAACACCCCCGCATCCCGCGCATCCTCAGCTGCCTTCTTGAGCCCCTCCGCATGGTCCTCGCCGTCGGATAGAATAATCAACCCGTTGTTCTTCTGCCCGGTCTCCTTGAACGCGTTGACCGCCATGCCCACCGCACTGCTGATGTTCGTCCCGCCTAACGGGATGGTCGCCTCGTCTAACTGCGAGATCGTCTCATGCACCGCCGCGTGGTCGATGGTCACGGGCGCGACCAAGAATGGGCGCCCCGCCATGGCGATGATGCCGATGCGGTCATTGGGCAGGGCGTCGACCATCTCATGGGCCATTGCCTTTGCATGGACCAGTCGGCTGGGCTTCACATCCGGGGTGAGCATGCTGCGGGACACGTCCAACATGATGATCACGTTGCGTCCGCGGATGGTCTCCGTGGTGTTCCTCGCCTGCCCCTGCGGACGCGCCAGGGCGCCGACGATGCACGCGGTGCCGAGCAGCAGCAGACCTAGCGAGACCCATTCCGTCGTGCGGCTGCCGCCGATAACCAAGCGGCTTTCAAGCCGCGCGGCGACCAGCGCGCGCCAGCGCTTGGCACGGCGGCTCCACGCCAGCAGCGCTCCGATGACGAGCAGCGGCAGCAGCAGCAGGGCGAAAAGCCAGATGGGTTGGGCCAAAGTCATGAAGTCTTTCAGGGCATGGGCGGTGGATTGAGCGCGCGCGACAACGCCGCTGCCACGGCCAAAAGTAGGCCGACGCCCAAAAACCATGGAAACAACTCGTGGTCTTCTATCACCTGATAGCTCTTCACCTCGGTCTTCTCCAGCGCGTCAATCGAGCGGAAGCTGTCCTGCAGCGATGCGCTGTCGAGCGCGCGGAAAAACTCTCCGCCGCTGATCTTGGTGATCTTCTGCAAGGTTGGCACGTCAAACTCCTGGGTAGGAAAGCGCTGGATGTTGCGCGAAACCCGCCCTTCCTCGGTCCCAAGGGAAATCGCGTAAATCTTGATCCCCAGCTGCGTCGCAAGCTCCGCGGCCTCCACCGGATCGATCTTGCCCGAGTTGTTAGCCCCGTCAGTCACTAGCAGGATGATCTTGCTTGCCGCGTCGCGCTGGTCGAGCCGCACCGCGGAGGCCGACAAGGCCGAGCCAATCGCTGTTCCCTGCTCGTTGATCTGGCTCGGTTGGGCGGCGGCCAGCCGGTCTGTTAGCCACTTGTGGTCCAGCGTGATTGGGCTCACCGAGTACGGTCGCCCGGCGAAAATGACCAAGCCGATCCGGTCGTCCGGGCGCCGGCTGATGAAATCGGTGACAACCTCTTTGGCGGCGTCCAAGCGCTGCCGCGGCCGGCCGTCGGGGTGGAGGAAATCATCAATCTCCATGGAGAGGGAGACGTCGAAAGCGATGACGATGTCGATGCCGCTGGCGTTGCGGTTAGAGTACTCGCTGCGCCACACCGGGCGGGCGAGTCCAAGCACGGCGGGGAGGAGCGCGATGGCTAACAATGGCACGGCAAACCCGCCGACGCGTTGGCGCGAACGGGTGCCAAGAGAGGCGAGCACGGAGAGCGAGGAGAAGATCAGCCCCGAGCCATTGCCGCGGCCGCGGCGCAGCAGGGGCAGAAGCGCCACAGGCAGCAGCAGCAACAGCCAGAGCGGCTGGGCAAAGCGGAAATGTTCCAGAAAGTCACTCATCGGGGCAGCAGGGAGGGGTGGAGCTCGCGCAGCAGCGCTTCGGCCCGTTCCAGCAGTGGCGCAGGGTCTTTTGCCTCACTCAGCGGCGCGTACTTCAAGGCCGCGAGTTGGTCGAAGAATCCGCCCGTCGCACTGCGCTCGCTTGGGCTCAGTCGGGCCAGCGCGTTTGACCGGGCGACGAACTCCTCGCGCGTCTCGTAGAGGGCAGGGTCGCGGGTAAGTTCGGCAAGGTAGCGCCGCAGCACCAGGGACACCCCCGTGGCGAGTTCCGGCGCGCTTAGGTCCTTGGCCTGCAGGCGTGTCAGGTCCTGCCGCGCCGCCTGATAGATCGCCTCCGGATCCACCGCAGGCTGCTTGCGCCGGCGCAGCAGCAGGAAAAGCCCAACCACACCCACCACCAGCAGCAGCGCCATTGCCCCTAGCAGCGTCCATCCCCACCACGGCAGCCACAGCCCGTCAAGAAAGCGCTGTGCGCTCTCGACATCGTGGAGTTCAACCGGTGGCGGGCTAGCAGGCATGGTTAGGATGTGCGGCGCCGCGCCCGGCCCTTGAGCAGTTGGTGCAGCGCGGGCAGGAAATCGCCCTCGGTGGACAGTTCCGCGGCATCGATGCCGTGGCGCTTGAAGATCCCGCGCAGGCCTTCTCGATGCCGGCGGGTGAGCTTCGAGTAGGCCATGCGCACGCTGGCGTTGGACGTGTTGACCACCGTCTCGGCCCCGGTCTCCGGATCAATGAGCGCCACGCGCCCAACATCGGGCAGGCTTTTCTCCGCCGGATCTATCAGCTGCAGGGCGATCGCCTCATGTTTGCGCGCCAAGGTCCCTAACGGCTTGTCGAGGTCGTTGTCGATGAAGTCGGAAATCAAGAAAACCAGCGCCCTGCGCCGCAGCGTGCGGATCAGGAACTGGCACGCGGCGGGAATCGAGGTGCGCGGGTCGCTTGGCTGGGCCATGAGGATCTCGCGCACCAGCCGCAGCACGTGGCGAGTCCCCTTGCCGGGAGGCACATACAGGAACGGCTCGCCGGCAAACAGGAGCAGTCCGACCTTGTCCCCGTTCTGTTGCGCGCTGAAGGCGATCACCGCCGCAATCTCGGCCGCCAGCTCGCGCTTGCTCAAATGCTTCGAGCCGTATCCTTCCGAGCCGGAGACGTCGACGGCCAGGATAACCGTTAGCTCGCGCTCCTCGTGGAACTTGCGGATAAACGGGCTGCCCATCCGGGCGGTGACATTCCAGTCGATGAAGCGCACCTCGTCGCCATGCTGGTACTCGCGGAAGTCATCGAAGTCGAGCCCCTGGCCCTTGAAGGACGAGTGGTACTCGCCGGAGAACGAGTCCTTGACCAAGCGCCGCGCGCGCAGCTCAAGGCGCCGCACGCGGGCCATGATCTCCTCGATGTGTTGTTCGTCCTGAATCACCGGATAAGTTTTCCTTCAAAGCGCGCGCGGCTCGCAGATTCGCGCAATTTTCACGGCACCGGCACCTTGGCCAGGATCCGCTCAAGGATCATGTCGGTGGTGGTTTCCTCGGCCTCCGCCTCGTAGGTCAGAAGAATCCGGTGGCGCAGGACGTCCCGGGCCATGTCCTTGACATCCTGCGGGGTGACAAATGCCCGCCCGCCCATGAACGCGCGCGCCCGTGAAGTGAGCGCCAAGTTGATCGTTCCGCGCGGCGAGGCACCCGCACGGATCAGGTTCTTCAGGGGCGCGTCGATGCTGCCCGCCGAACGCGTCGCGTGGATGAGGTCCACGATGTACTCACGCACTGCCGGATCAATGTAGATCTGGTTGACCAGCGCGCGGCTCTGCGCCACCTGCTCGGGCGTGACCACCGCCTTGGTTTGGTACGGCTTGGCCGAGGTGGCCATCTGGTCGAGAATCTCCAACTCGTCGGCCTTGCCTGGGTAGCCCACCGTTACCTTGAGCAAAAATCGGTCAAGCTGCGCTTCGGGAAGCTGATAGGTCCCCTCCTGGTCAATCGGGTTCTGCGTCGCGAGCACCAAAAACGGATCCGGCAGCGGATAGGTCGTGTCCCCCAGCGTCACCTGGCGCTCCTGCATTGCCTCTAACAGGGCGGACTGCACCTTTGCCGGCGACCGGTTGATCTCGTCCGCCAGAATCAGGTTGTTGAAAATCGGCCCCAGCTTCGGCGTGAAGGTGCTTTCCCGCGGGTTGTAAACCAGCGTGCCTAACAAGTCGGCGGGCAGCAGGTCGGGCGTGAACTGGAAGCGCGCGAAGCCGGCGTGGAGGCAGCCGGACAAGGCTTTCACCGAGAGCGTCTTGGCCAACCCCGGCACGCCTTCAAGCAAGATGTGGCCGTTGCACAGCAGGCCGATGAGCAGCCGGTCCACCAGGTGCTCCTGGCCGATGAGCACGCGGCGCATCTCGTTTTTCACGTCGTCAATCCACAACCGCGACTGGGCGATCTGCTCGGAGAGTTCTTGGGTGTCCATAAAGTGGGCGATAAAGTGGGCTTTTTTTCCGCGAATCCCGCGCAGCTGGGCTGTTGGAGAAGGCCGGCGCGGCTGCCGGATAAGCGCCGCAAAGGCCGTTAGATGTTCAAGGAATGGGGAAGTTGTTAGCCCCTGCCGGACCCGCGGACAAATGCCGCAACCTGGGGGGCCTCGGGGCCCGCCGCCCAGACTTGGCGCAGGAAGTCGGCCGGATGGATGTCGCCGTGGTCGCGGAAGAACTTACGGTCGCCGCCGCACCCGAACATCACGTCCGGGTCGAGCTCGCCGCGCAGCTTCCCGCGCGCCTTGGCCAGCAGCCGCGGCAGGTAGTGGATGCCCTCCAGGGCCTCGCCGAATGTTGGAATGTCATTCGCTGTTATCACCGTCGAGCTAACAACCCGGCCCTGGACAACGCCAAAGAAGTCGCGCCGCACTGCCGCCACCAGCAGCGCCGTGGCCGCCGAGGGCTCGCCTTCGTCCACGTGGTCCTCGACAAAATCAAACAGCTCGCGCGGCTTGTAGCCGATCTCGCCCAGCAGTTCATGGTCCGCCGCGCCGTAGTGGGACGCGTAGTCGCTGTTGCCGCCCCGGTAGGCCGCCACGCAGCGCGCAAAGAGAGTTAGAAATCGGTCGTCCCAGGCCATGGCCTAACAAGGTCGGGAATTTTCCGCCCCTGTCAACCGGGGAGGCGCAAGATGTGCCAGGGCGGGCTTGGCCTGGAGGTTCTAACTTCCCGGTGCGAGCACCGAGTCGGCTAGCTCAAGGCGGATTGATTCAGGCATGGCGGTCGGCTCTGGATACTCGAAGTGCTCGCCCTCGTAGTTGCGCAGGACGACTTTTCGGGCGTCGCTGGAGAGGAGGTATTCCGGGTTGAGGGGGATTTTCCCGCCGCCGCCCGGGCCGTCGATGACAAACTGGGGGACCGCGTAGCCGGTCGTGTGGCCGCGGAGTGACTCGATGATTTCCAGGCCCTTGGCGACCGGGGTGCGGAGGTGCGAGGAGCCGTTGATGAGGTCGCACTGGTAGAGGTAGTACGGCTTGACCCGGCACATGAGGAGCTTGTGGACGAGGTCGCGCTGGACCTCCACCGAGTCGTTCACGCCGCGCAGCAGCACGGTCTGGTTGCCTAGCGGGATGCCCGCGTCGGCTAGCCGGCCCAGGGCGTCGCGCACCTCGCTGGTGAGTTCGCGCGCGTGGTTGGTGTGGATGGAGATGAACAGCGGGTGGTAGCGGCGGAGCATCTCGCAGAGCTCGGGCGTGATGCGCTGCGGCAGGAAAATCGGAATCCGCGACCCGATCCGCAAGAACTGGATGTGCGGGATGGCGCGCAGGCGCGAGAGGATCTTCTCAAGCTTTGAATCGGAAAACAGCAGCGGGTCGCCCCCGGAAAGCAGCACGTCGCGCACCTGCGGGGTGCGCTCAAGGTATTCGAAGGCGGCCTCCCACTGGGTTTCTAACTGTTGCTCGCCCACCCCGGAGACCACCCGCGAGCGGGTGCAGTAGCGGCAGTAGGAGGCGCAGCGGTCGGTGACCAGGAAGAGCACGCGGTCCGGATAGCGGTGGACCAGGCCCGGGACGGGCATGTGGGAGTCCTCGCCGCAGGGGTCGGCGAGCTCCTCCGGGGCGTTCCAGCCCTCCTCAAGACGAGGGATGACCTGGCGGCGTACCGGGCAATCCGCGTCCAACGGGTCGATGAGGTTGAAGAAATGCGGCGTGATGCTCATCGCGAGCTTCTTGCCTGCCAGCAGCACCCCGGCGCGCTCGGCGTCCGTTAGTGTTAGCCGCGCCTCAAGATCGGCCAGGGTGTTGACGCGGTTCTTCAGTTGCCACCGGTAGTCGTGCCAGTCAGTCATCGCCTCGGCCGGCCAGGAGCCAGGGGCGTGGGAGCGGAAGGAAAGATCGCTTTGCATCGGGAAAAGGGTCGGCTCAGGGGAGGCGCAGGAACGTTAGAGGCCTTGCCACGGATGTCAAACGACTGCACAGGCTCATCGGCGGCGGCTCGATTTATTGGCCGGTTCACGCCCGCCCGCCGCGATCAAACCATTCATCGGCACAAGCCCAACTTGCTCACAGTCTGCGGGATCAATCGCGCTGGCGGGCATTCCCCGGGCAAGCGGGCCGACCCTGGACGGGGGATCCCGGCGCGTGAAAGGTTGACCCAACAGCGCTCAGCTGCGAAAGCTCCACCCTTATGATGACGTCCTCTCCCGCCCCCCGCCCTAATTTTCCCCGCCGCTGCTTGCAGGTTTCCCTCCTTGCCGTTGCCTTCGCCCTTGCTAGCTGTGCGACGGTGCCTGAACTCGGCGGCCTCATGGACCGCGGCGGCACCAGCGGCCGGCGCATTGAAGTGAGCCTCAAAAATCAGGAGGCAGTTCTCTTCCATCGCGGCAAGGTCGTCGCCATCGCCCCAATCTCCTCGGGCCGCGAGGGCAAAGGCACTCCTTCAGGATCCTATCGCGTCATCCAGAAAAGCCCTAACCACCGGTCGTCGCTCTACGGCAACTATGTCCGCCACGGCAAAATTGTTAAGAGCAACGTTGATGTTAGAAAAACCGCCGCTCCGGCGGGCAGCCATTTTGAGGGCGCGCCGATGCCCTATTTCATCCGCTTCACCGGAGCGTATGGTCTCCACGCGGGGGATTTGCCCGGCTATCCCGCGTCCAGCGGCTGCGTCCGCTTGCCCCAGCGGCATGCCAAGCGCTTCTTTGATGCGGTCAAGGTAGGCACTCCCGTGGTCGTCCGCGGGTAAGGACAGCACGCCATCTTCACGTGCAATTCACCTGACGGGGACGGCGCTGCCTGCTTGATTGGCAGCCACTCGCACCCACCATGTTCATTGCCCATCTGCCCGCAGGCTACCTCGGTGGCCTTGCCCTTGCCCGTCGCGCCGGTGCTCAGCTGCGCCGCCGCGTCATACTTGCCTTCATGCTCGGCAGTGTCCTGCCGGACATCGACATGCTCTATTTCTACCTGTTGGATGACGGCCGCACCCTCCATCACCACTAGTGGACGCACCTGCCGGTCTTCTGGCTCGGCGTGCTTGGGGCGCTTTCGTTAGCCGCTTGGATCTTCCGCTGCCGCGCGCTTGGGTGGGTCGGTGGTGCCCTTGTCGCCGGCGTCTTCCTGCACCTGGCGCTCGACACCCCGCTTGGCGGCGTGCTGTGGCTCTATCCGTTAAGCAAGCACTCGTTTTCATGGTACGAGGTGCCCGCCACCCGCAGCTGGTGGGTATGGAGCTTCGTCCTCCACTGGTCGTTCCTGTCCGAACTGGCAATCTGTGCCGCTGCCGCCGTGGTGCTTGCCCGCCGCCGCATGCGCGGCCGGGCTGCTAGCCGCTGCGCCGCTCCAACAGGTTGAGCATGATGAAGGATAAAAGCAAGTTGAGCTCCTCCCCGGCACCCAGCTCGGCGAACTTCTCAAGGGTGAAGTGGCCTTCAAAGAATGCCGGCTGTTTGGTCAGGCGCATGACCGGGGACTTGTCTGAGGCGCGCGACGCGAGGTATTTCGGATGGAAAACATAACCGGAGAACATCCCCACGATTGGAATGTCGCTGAAAATCGCGTCCCCAACCTTTGCCCATACATTCTCCTCTTGAATGTGGAAACTCGCAGCCTGCTCCTCGGGCGCGGAAACCTCGTAGCTCGCCCTCCAGATCGAGCGCATTCCCTTGCGCCCCACGGATCCAAGCGCGGTGCCATCCGCCGCCGCCGATGTGTAGCGCGCCGACCAGTCAATGATCCGGTCGGCCGCAATCGTTGCCACCAACTCACTCTTGCTCGGATCCCGGTACACTTGAATGCTCTCCTTAAGCTTGAAAAGCTTCTGCTGCACGTAACACACCGACTGGCCGCTGGCATCCGTCACGTGGATCTGGGGTGCCAGCGCGATGAGTTTGGAGCGGAATTGCAGCGGATAGATCATGACCCAGCTTCTCTGTTAGCGCGGCCGGCACAAGCTTTGTCTTGCGGCGGCTTGGCGGATTCCTAAAGCTGTTGCAACCAGTGAGACCCGATGTTTTTACCCGCTTTTCGTGACATGGCCCGGCCCGCGTGGCTCGGCATCCTGGGAGAACTGAAGTGCTCCGGTGGCTCGCCGGTTGGAGCGCTCGCCGAGGCGCTGGGGATGAGCTACATGGGCATCAAGCAGCACTGCATGAAGCTCCTCAAGATGGGCTATCTGGAGACCTGGCGGGTGCCCCGCAAGGAAGTTGGCCGCCCCGAGATCATGTACCGGCTAACCGCCAAGTGCGACCCGCTGTTTCCCGAGGCCGGGGTGGGGCTAACAATCAATGTGCTAGCCGCGGTGCGGACCCTGTATGGGGACTCCGCGCCGGAGAAGTTGTTGTTTCACCACTTCCAGGACCAGCTGAAGCGTTGGCAGCCGCGGGTGCTCAAGGGCGCCTCGCTGGTGGAAAAGGCGACGCGGCTTGCCGACCTGCGCGACAAGGAGGGTTGCTTCAGCCGCTGCCACTATGACCACCAGCAGGGGTTCCGCATCAGCGAGTACCATCATCCGCTGGCGCGGATCTTTGAGATCTATCCAAGTGCCGCGGCCATGGAGCTGCGGGTGATGGAGCAACTGATAGGCTCGCGGGTGGTGCGCCGCGAGGTCGCCGGACGCATCGACTATGAGGTGGCCACCCTCGGCGTGGTGGCCAACTGAAACCTAGCTTGCGGAGCGCTTGCGCGAAGCGGCGCAAGGCGCGGACTAACAATTCCTAACGCCCAAAGTCGTCGTAGTACTCCGAGGTGTAGGCCTCGTAGCGCTTGATGAGGGCGGCGTTCTTTTTTTCGATGTCGGTGAGCTTGGTGGTGATGTTAACCGAGATGGGGATATACCAGTCGAGGGGCTCAAAGTGCTCGCGCATGGCGGCCAATTGGAAGCTGTAGCCGTGGCGGGCGTAGATTTCGTTGCGCATGATGCGCAGCTCGGCGGGACGCAGGTTTTCAACGTCGGCCTCCGTGAGCAGCCTGCTGGATGACTGCGGGTACTGGCCGGCGGCCGGATCAAACTTGTACTCGCGGGCCGGAAAGTTGAAGCTGCGCTTTTCAAGCTTGGCATCGTTGGGTGTCCACACGCCGCTGATGGATTTGGGCTGGGTGAAAAAGAGAATCTTGAAAACTCCATCCTCGGCGTGGTCGCCAGGCTCGCGGGCGAGCACCGCGAAACCATCCACCGTGGGTTCCCAGGCACCACTGAAGGCACGCTCGTTGCCCGCCACGATGCTGTAGCCGGTGATGGTCGCCCCAACAATCCGGTCAAAACACAGGGTGATCTTGCGCGGGCCAAACTCGCCCACATAGGTGCCTAACATCCCGTTTGCCCGCTCGTCGGGCATGCTTACGTCGGCGGCCAAATCCGCCTTCTCGCCGCCCTTGGCCCGCTCGGTCTGCGCCGCCGAGGCGCCCCGCGCCGAAGGCTCATTGCCGGTGAGGCTTGTCAGGGTGCTGAGAAGCCCGAGGGCAACAACGAAGGGAAAGTTTTGCATGGCAGCGAAGAGTTGTTAGAACCTCCGGCAGGTTTCCGTTGATTTCCTCGCGGTTGCAAGAAAATGCTTAAGCTTTTGCCATGGATGCGCAGCAAGTGGCGGGTGGCTGGCGGGGTGCTGCTGCTCTTGCTGCTGGGATTTTTCACCCTGCTGATGGCCCGGATCACGCTGGGTTACTGGCCGCTGCGGCGGGACGCGGGATTTTTGCAGATCAAGCAGCAGTATTTGGGGATTGTGCACTGGGAGGTGGCGTTCTGGGTGCATGTGGCGGTTAGCATGCTGCCGCTCTTAGCGGGATTCACGCAGTTTGCGCCGTGGGTTTTGCGGCGCTGGCCGGCGCTGCACCGGGGGATGGGGAGGGTTTACGTCATTACCGTCTGCTTTGTTAGCGGGCCGGCGAGTTTGGTGATGGCGTGGTATGCCAACGGCGGCCTGAGTTCGCGCATCGCCTTTGGAACATTGGCATTGCTGTGGCTGGGCACCACCGCGCTTGGCTGGCGCATGGTGCTCAGGCGCCAGTGGGCGCGCCACCGCGAGTGGATGCTGCGCAGCTACGCGCTGACTCTCAGCGCCATCACCTTGCGGGCTTGGAAATACGGGATTGTTCTGCTCTTTGAGCCGCGCCCGATGGACGTCTACCGCCTCGTCGCGTGGCTCGGGTTTGTCCCCAACTTGCTGCTAGTGGAATGGCTCATCCGCCGCCACCGGCGGCGGACTAACAAAGCATGAGCATCGCTGCATGGGGCTTGAGCGCGCTGGATCTTGCCTGCAAGGGCGGGCCGGCGCCGCGCCGGAACCAATCAAGGTTGCGGAGCAAGCGCGACGGAGATCCTGCCAAAGGTGGCACCCTCGAGTTGCGGCCAGCCCGCCGGGCGGAAGATCAGTCCGGTGATGGTGGCGGGCAGCGACTCGTGTGCCAAGGGCATCACTGGAACGCTCAGTTCACAATGCCCCGCAGGATCGACACGGAGTTTCTGCTCGGTGTTGGGGTCGTAGAGGTTTGTCTCGGGGATGAAGGAAAGCCCCTTGGAATCCAGGTCAGGAGGGAGGGTGAAGGAGAGTGTTAGCTGCCCGGCAGCAAAGCGCGCCTGCAGCCCGGTGAGGACAAGCTCGCGCGGTACGGCGCTGGCGGCGGCGGCGAAGGCCTCCTTGTTGGGCGCTCCCGCCACCGTTCCAACAGGAAGCTCAAGGGAAACCAAACGGGTGCCCGGATGGCAGGTGCTGGCACAGGCCATCCAGGTGGCGTGGGCTGTCAGCTTGAGCGGCACTCCGGCGGGCAGGCTTGGCGGCGGCGTGATCTGGGCCACCAGCAAGACCTCCGATTCAAAGCCGAAGGCTTTGTACTTGAGCATTTTCACCTGTTCCGGCGGCGGCCACTGGAGCGGGCCGACACGGAACCCTTCCGGAAGTTGCCAGTCGATTGTGGTGGCCATGCCGACAATCCCCGGAGCCTGCCAATACGTGTGGAAGCCTGGCTGATGGGTTAACCTAACACCAAGGCGGAACGGCACGCCCGGCACGACGGCGGTAACATCTGCTAGCAGTTCCACGGCGACACCCGTCGGGACGCCTTCCGCAGCCCGGGCATGCGGGCTGGCACCGGCAAGCAGCGCAGCAACGAGGATGAAAGTGCGCAGCGGGTTCATTTTCGCCAAGCCCCTAGCAAAGGTGGCGGCGGCAACCGGGTCAAAGGCCATTTTGGCTTTTACGCCCGTAGCTCTTGGGAATCCATCAAAAGGAATTGCCTCAGACGGGCGAATTCATAGAGTCGCCTATCTCCCCGCAAACCAATCTATGAAACCTGCTTCCTGCCTCCTGCTCATCCGTCCGGCCCAGCTCTGCCGCCAGTGGCTGCATACTGCGCTTGCCCTCGTCGCCCTGATGCTGGTTTTCCAGGGCATCGCCGCGGCCGCCCCAGCCGCCGAGCCCAAGCGCCTCAAGGTGCTTTTCCTCGGCGACAGCGGCAAGTCCGAGGCATCCCAGAAGATGACCGACCTGACCACCCGGATGTTGGACCGCGACATCGAGGTCTACTACACGGAGGACTTGAACATTCTCCATTCGGTGACGCTGCCTGCCTATGATGCGGTTTTGGTATACGGGGACCACAAGGAGCTGCCCGCGGCGCACGAGGCGGCATTGGTAAAGTACGTCGAGAACGGCGGCGGATTGTTAGCCGTGCACACCGGCGGGGCGAACTTCCCCAACTCGAAGGCGTGGGCGGGGATGATTGGGGCGAGGTCCAAGCCGGATGGACCGGGCGTGGAGATGACGAGCTTGGTTGCGGATCTCAAGCACCCGTTGATGCAGGGCTACAAGCCCTTCACCAGCTGGGATGTCCCCATGGCGCACAGCGTCTTGGCGAGTGCCGGAAGCACCGTGCTCGAAACCCGCAAGAAAGCCGACGGCAGCGCTGAGCCGCTCACCTGGGTGCGCGCCCAAGGCAAGGGCAAGGTTTTCTACACCGCCTGGGGCAATGACTACCGCACGTGGATCAACGAGGGGTTCACCGATCTGATGGAGCGGGCAATCCGCTGGACATCTAACCAGGACGTACCAACTGTTATGGCCAGCCGGGTTCTCAACAAGCCCTTCAAGTACGCCGCGGCCAAGGTTCACTTCCGGCGCCCGTCGCCCAAGGAGCATCCGGACCATCCGGACATCCCGCAAACCTGGCCTGAACGCCAGCTGCCGCTCTCAGCCGCGGACTCGATGCGGCGCATGGTCACCCCGGCGGGCTTCCAAGTCCAACTCTTCGCTGCCGAGCCGGACATCTGCAAGGCCATCACCATGAACTGGGATGAACGCGGACGCCTGTTCGTCGCCGAGACCCTCGACTACCCCAACGAGCTGCGCAAGGAAGGCGGCAAGGACCAGATCAAAATCTGTGAGGACACCGATGGCGACGGCAAGGCCGACAAGTTCACCGTCTTTGCCGAGGGCCTGAACATCCCGACGAGCCTAACATTCGCCAACGGCGGCGTGATCGTCCACCAGGCGCCCTATACGCTCTTCTTGAAGGACACCAATGGCGACGACAAGGCCGACGTGCGCCAGGTTCTCTTTGAGGGATGGGGATTGAAGGACACCCACGCCGGGCCTAACAACCTCAACTACGGCTTTGACAACTGGATCTGGGGATCGGTGGGCTACTCGGCCTTCAAGGGCAAGGTGGGCGGCGAGGAGCAGGCCTTTGGCAACGGGTTTTACCGCTTCAAGGCGGACGGCTCGAAGATGGAGTTCCTGGCCCAGGGCCACCGCAATGTCTACGGCTTTGGCTTGACGGAGGAGGGGGATCTGTTGGGCACGGGTGCCAACGGCGCGCCGTCGATGACGCTGCCGCTGGCTAACAGGTTCTTCGCGCTTGCGGGCATCAAGCAGGGTGATCCAAGCCACACCTACAAGAGCGCGCGCGGGCTGCCAATTTTCCGGCGCTTCCGGCAGAACGACGGTTACTCGATTTATTCGGCGGGATGCGGCCACTACGTTTACACGGCGCGGAATTTCCCGGAGGAGTACTGGAACAAGATTGCCTTTGTCAACGAGCCGACCCTCGGCGTGGTGGGCCAGTGGACGCTTAAGAACGAGGGCTGCGCGTACACGGCGGTGAACAGCGCCAACCTCATCGCTAGCGATGACGAGTATTTCTCACCCGTCGTCGCGCGGCCCGGTCCGGACGGAGCGGTTTGGGTGTTGGACTGGTACAATTACATTATCCAACACAACCCGACGCCTCCAGGCTTCAAGGGCGGGATTGCCAACGCGTATGAGACGGAGCTGCGCGACCAGGAGCACGGCCGGGTCTATCGGATCGTCTATACCGGCGGCAAGCCGGACGCGAAGCTGCCGCTGGACAAGGCAAGCAGCGCGCAGTTGGCGGCGACGCTGGGCAGCCCTAACATGCTGTGGCGCATGCACGCGCAGCGGCTCTTAGTCGAGCGCAAGCCCCTGGACGCGGTGCCCGCGCTGGTGGCCTTGGTGAAGGATCAGAGCATGGATAAGGCGGGTCTCAACCCGGGAGCGATTCACGCGGCCCACGCCTTGAGCGGCATGGGAGCGCTGGACACGGCGAGTTCGGAAGCGTTCCAGGCGGTGGTGGGTGCCTTGAAGCACCCTTCGCGGGGAGTGCGCTCGAATGCAGTCAAGGCGCTGCCGTCGAGCGAGGCCTCGGTGCAGGCGATCATCGCTTCGGGGATTCTCAGCGACCCGGAGATCAAGGTTCAACTGGCAGCCTACGAGGCGCTGGCCGACCAGGGTCCTTCCGATGCCGCAGGCAAGGGTCTTGTTGATGCTCTCGCCAAGGGACCCAATGACCGCTGGGTGAAGGTGGCGGCCACCGCCGCGGCCCGCACCCACAGCAAAAGTTTCCTCGCCGCCGCGGAAGGCAAGGGCGGCGGTGGCTTGGCCGGCATCATCCAAGCGGTCAAGGCCACTCCACTAGGCGACAAGCCGGCGGCCGGTGCCGACGACAAGGACCGCGTCCAGCTGGAGATCGGGCTGGTGCCAAACGCCATGAAGTTCGACAAGGCCGAGCTCAAGGTGAAGGCCGGGCAGAAGGTGCGACTAACATTCAAGAACAACGACCTGCTAGAGCACAACCTGGTCATCGTCAAACCCGGCACCTTGGCGAAGGTGGGCGCGCTGGCGGATGCGCTGGCCTCCCAGCCCGGGGCGTCGGAGAAGCAGTATGTGCCCGACTCGCCGGATGTGCTGGTGTCGAGCAAGGTGCTTGATCCCGGGCAGTCGGAGGACTTGTTGTTCACGGCACCGGAAGTGCCGGGGCAGTATCCGTTCGTGTGCACTTTCCCGGGCCACTGGCAGCTCATGCGCGGCATCCTTGTTGTTGAGGCGGCCAAGTGATGCCTGGCAGGTTGTTGGGCGCTTTGTAAACTTCATGTGCCGGACGTTGCGCGCTCTTCTGGTTTTGGTGGTGGCTCTAGCCGGCCTTGCCGGCAATTGCCGCGGCCACGGCATCGAGCAGCTGCGCGGCGAACTAACTCTGCACGATGGCCGCTGGCAGGCATCCATCTGGATTGCCGCCTGGATGCTCTACCTGCCCGAGGGACCCAGCGTGCCGGCTGGCGAGCCGGGTGCGGTGGGCAGCGCCGGCAAGGCCTGGGCGGGAACGCTGAGCAGTTTCGAACACAGCCAGTTGCGCGACCAGGCTGATGAGTTCCTGCACGCCTCGTTCTGGCTCTCGCTCGGCGATCTGCCGCTGGACTTCACCTGCGCGTTTCCTAACTACGCGAGGAGCGGCCCGCCGGTTTTCGAGGAGGACTCCGAGAGCAACGCGCTGGTCCGGGTCGACCTAACCGGCACGCTGCCGCCCGGGCTAACAGGGCCGCTGAACCTGCACTGGGACAATCCGGACGACATTCTGGTGCTGCAGGTCAAGGGCGCGGGGACGGCGGGCAGGACGGCGGTGTTTCGTCTGGACATGGCGGCGCCGGCCACGGAGCTACTAAGTGTCGGGGCGCAGGGCCGGACCACGGCGGCGCAGGGCAGCACGCTGCTGGACTGGATTGTTCAGGGTTTTGTCCACATCGTGCCCAAGGGATTTGACCACATTTTGTTTATCCTCGGGCTGTTTTTGCTGCAGCCGAAGGTGCGGCCGCTGCTGTGGCAGAGCAGTGCCTTCACGCTGGCCCATTCCATCACGCTGGGGCTTGCGGTGCTTGGTTTGGTGAAGGTTTCCCCGCAGCTCATTGAGCCGCTCATCTCCTTGAGCATTGTCTACGTGGGCGTGGAGAACCTGTGGGTCAAGGAACTCAAGCCGTGGCGGGTGGCGCTGGTGTTTGGCCTCGGGCTCCTCCACGGAATGGGTTTTGCCAGCGTGATGAAGGATCTCGAACTTCCTAGGGACGGGGCGCTCCAGCCGCTTGTTGGGTTCAACGTCGGCGTCGAGTTAGGCCAAGTGAGTGTGCTTGCGGGTGGCTTTGCCCTCGCCGGGGCGACCCTGTTGGCGCTGCTTGGATTCAGGGAAATCGTGCCAAGTTTCAACGTCCCCAAACATATGGAATTTGCCCGCAAGCTTGCCTCGGTGGCAATCGCCGGTGTTGGGGCGTATTGGACGCTTGAGCGGATCTTCACTTAGGCGCCGCGGCGGCCTCGATCTTCTGCAGCTGTGCTGTTAGGTACGGCCCGCAGGGGGTTTCCGCAGCCCCCTTGAGGCGGATCATGTAGGGCTTGCCCGAGGTGGATGAAACGCTGGCCGCCTTGGCGATGAAGTCCTGGGCGGTTTTGATATCGCGTTGCTGGGAGTTCCATTTTTTGCGCAGGAATTTGGCGGCTGACTGGGCGTCATAATCGCTGCCGTTGCGGATGAAGGTGGAGTCCTTGAGGTTTTCCAGGTGGCTGATGAGAGCTTCGATTTTCGCCTTCTCGGACGGGGCGATTGCCTGGGCCTGGCAGGGCAGGGCGGCCAGGAGGAGCAGAAGGAAAGTTTGGAGGATCGCGCGCGGGGTCATTTAGTGTGTGTGTTAATGATGTAGGTCGCCGTGGGTGAGGGTGTCCCAGGCGAGGAAGTGGTCATCGCTTCCGCCGGGGCGCCAGGCTGGCACCATCTTGGCGAAGGCGGGCAGTTGCGCGGCCAGTCCCTTGCGGCGGATGAAGTGGTTGAAGGCCATGTCATAGCCTTGGCGCTTTTTCTGCGAGTCCTTGAAGTGGCCAACCTTCAGGCCAGCCGGGTCAGGCAGTTGCCCGCTGAAGAGCTGCGAGAAGTGCTCAAGGCAGATCGCCAGACGCGGCACGGATTGGCCCTCAAGGCTGAGGCCGTAAAGGTCGTCACCCTGGTTCCAGGCAATCTCGCAGATCTGGATCCATGTTAGGATGGTGTACTGCGGATGCCACGGGTCGCGCAGGTAGTCGGGGCCGAGCGCGCCGGTTTTCTTGCTGATGGATGCGAGGTGGGACTTGTGCAGGGCGAGGGCTTCCTGATAGGCGGCGGCGTCGTCTTGATAGACGGCGGCGGCGACCATTGCGAGGTTGGCCGAGGTTCCCCAATTGTTATTGTTGGTGCGGGCGCCTCGGGCGACCTGGAGGAGCTTGTTGAGGAAGCCGTCAAAGGCAGTGACGCTGGCGGGCTTCCAGCCGGCGGTGCCGCGGTCATAGTAGCGGATGATGTCCGCGGCGGCGATCCAGATGGGCGCGGCCCAGGCGGCTTCCAACTCGATTTGGGCGGCGAACCCGGTCTGGATTTTCAGTTCTTGGAAGGTTGCAGCCCAGCCATCGAGGATGGAAATGGCTTTGTCCCGGTAGCGGTGGTCCTCGGTAATGACCCACATGAGCGCCATGGCATAAGCGGCGTGCCCGTCCCCGCGCAGCGCCGCCTCAAATTTGTTGCTCGCCGAGGCGGCCACAAGAACCACCGCGTAAGGCGTGGACGGGGGCTCCAAGCTTGCGTACGGGCTGCGCTTAAGTTGCTCGTAGCCAGTCTTCGCTGTGGGCTCGGCGGCGACCCGCCGGGCCATGCCGGCGAGGTCCTGCTGGCGGCTGAACACGCCGGGATGGTGGAAGCCCTTCGCGTCCCTGGCCGCCGCCGGTTTGGTCAGCAAGACCATGGCCAGCCCGGCCGCAATAATCCAGCGGCGCGCTGGCTTACTAGCAATGAGCGGACCCTTCATCGTTCAGGAGAACGCCGCGGTGTTAGTCGGCGCGATGTGAGTACGGCGAAATCCCTCAGCTCTTAGCAAGCTTATCGAGCACGCCATTGACAAACCGGCCCGAGTCGGTCGAGCCATAGCGCTTGGCCAGTTCGATGGCCTCGTTGATGGCCACGGCCGGAGCGACTGCTGCAGTTAGAATCTCGTGGGCGGCGAGGCGCAGGATCGCCCGGTCAACCGGATCGACCCGCGCGGGTGCGAAGTTTTCGACCACGGCGGCTAGGCGCGCATCGATGAGGTCCTTTTGGGCAAAGATGGCATCACACAAAGCATCCGCGTCGCGACGCAGGGCCGCGAGGTCTTCCCGGGAGTCGCGCAGGTGGGCGATATCGGTCTGGGCCGGAAATTGACCGGGATTCTCGATCATGCGGACGCGCTCGGAGAGCCGCTGGAGCTTGCGGACCGTGGCGGTGATAGATTCCAAGGCATGGCGCAGGTGCGGGAAGTCCTCCGCCAGCACAAGAAACCGGGCCCGCGCGGTCTCAAGCGAGCGGTCTATCCGATAGAGTTCGTCGAGGCCCTTGGTGAGGCGTGCCGCTGCCTCGTCGTCCGCATCGCTTTCCGGCAGGCGCCGCAGGCGGGTGAGCGCGTCGGTCCAGCGTTCCTCGAGCGCCAGAATCCGATCAAGCTCAAGCCCGATTGGCTCGGCCTCGGCAAATGAGCTGATCAGCGGGCGGGCCGCCTCCGCGCGCACGCCCAGGTCGCGCAGCCGGTCGGCGCGCCCCTGGCTGAGGTGCTCTAACATCTTGAGGCTGGCCGCCAGCAAGCGCCGCTGGCCGGTGCCGGTGACAAACTCCCAGAACGTGTCGCGCAGATCGGCGGCCGGGGAGGCGGCTTCCAGATCGGCGCAGTAGAGTAACTGGACGACGGCTTCGCGGACTTCTCGGCGACTAGGCATGACGGCTAGGGGGGCGTTGGGGACCGGAGCGATCAATTTCAGCCATGACCTTGACCATGGAGGCGGCGGCGCGGGCCGCCTCGCGGCCGCGGTTGAGAGCGTCGCCGATGCAGCGGGCGTGTGCCTGTTGGTCGTCGGCGACTAACAACACCTCGTGGATCACCGGGGTGGCGTGGGCGATGGCCAACTGTTGGAGAGAATCGGTCACCGAGCGTGCGACGAGGTCGGCGTGTTCGGTTGAGCCGCGGATGATCAGGCCCAGGGCAATGACGCAGCTGGGCTGCTCGTGGCGCAACATCGCCTCGATGGTCACGGGGATTTCGAAGGCGCCGGGGACCCGGACGAGGTCGACGCGGGCGTTGGGGAGGACTTCGGCAAGTTCTTCCACCGCGTTGTTAACCAGAGCGTTGGTGAACTCCTCGTTGTACGTGGAGGCAACAATGCAGACCCTCAGGGTGCGGCGCGAGCTTCGCGGGCGGGGTGGTAGGGCAGTGGACACGGGGGCGATATGGAGCGTGGGCCGGGGAAAGTCAATGGGGCTTCGGCATCCTCACAGGGTGTGCCCCATGCGGTCGCGCTTGGTATCGAGGTATTTCTCGTTGTGCGGGTTGCTTGGCAGGCGCAGCGGCAGCTGCTCGACGATGGTTAGGTCGTAGCCGTCCAGGCCGATGACCTTCTTTGGATTGTTAGTCAGGAGGCGGATTTTGCGCACGCCGAGGTCGTAGAGGATTTGGGCACCCATGCCGTAGTCGCGCAGGTCGGAGCCGAAGCCGAGTTTTTCGTTGGCCTCGATGGTGTCCATGCCCTGTTCCTGGAGTTTGTAGGCGTGGATCTTGGCGGCTAGGCCGATGCCGCGGCCTTCCTGGCGCAGGTAGAGCAGCACGCCGCCTTCCGTGGCGAGGGTTTCGAGCGCCAGGTGGAGCTGGCCGCCGCAGTCGCAGCGCCGCGACATGAACACGTCCCCGGTTAGGCACTCGGAGTGGACGCGCACCAGGGTGGGCTTCTCCGGGTCGATCGGCCCGCGGGTGAGAGCGAGGTGGTGGCTGCCGTCCAGTTCCATCCGATAGAGGTGGCAGTCGAAGTCGCCGTAATCGGTGGGCAGGCGGATGGTTTCCTCGCGCACGACGAGTTTTTCTGAGCGGCGGCGGAACTCGATGATCTGGGCGATGGTGCAGGCCTTGAGGCCGTGGCGTTGCTGATAGGCGCCGAGTTGGCCGACGCGGGCCATCGACCCGTCGTCGTTCATGATCTCACAGATGACGCCTGCCGGAGTGAGGCCGGCAAGGCGGGCAAGGTCAACCGAGGCCTCGGTGTGGCCCGCCCGGCGCAGGACGCCGCCCGGCATCGCCTGCAGCGGGAAAATGTGTCCCGGCTGAACAAAGGCCCGGGGTCCGGCGGCCGGGTCGGCTAACAGCGAGACGGTCAGCGCGCGGTCGGCGGCGGAAATCCCCGTGCTGATGCCCTCCGCGGCGTCGACGGAAACCGTGAAGGCGGTGCGGTGGGCCTCGCGGTTGCGCCGGCTCATCAGTGGCAGGTCAAGAGCCTCAACGCGCTCCGCGGTGATCGGCGCGCAGATCAGGCCGCGCCCGTGACTGGCCATGAAATTGATCAGCTCGGGCGTCACCTTGGCCGCCGCGCCGATCAAATCCGCCTCGTTCTCACGATCCGGGTTGTCGGCAACAATCACCAAACGGCCCGCGGCAATCTCCGCGACAATCTCTTCAATGGGGCTGAAATCAAGCGCTTCGGACATGAACTGCCACCCCATACCCGATCCAAGACCAAAAATCCAAACGCCAAATTCAAAACCCTCCCGCCCGAACCGGAATCAATCGAGCCAAAGAAAATTAGCCTTGGCTAAAAATTCCGGTTGCCGCCGCGCCGCGCCCGGGCTATCGAGGCATTATGAAGCATGGCATCCGAGTGATGGGGGCCGCGGCCTTGGTTGGGCTGGCGGTATTGTTAGGTGGTTGCGGCAAGCCCGCCGCAGCGGATGGCCGGCCGCAGGTGGTGGCCACGGCCACGATGGCGGCCGATCTGGTGCGCGAGATCGCCGGTGAGCGGGTGCAGGTCCACGGGCTGATGGCGCCAGGAGTCGATCCGCACAGCTATACGACGCGGCTGGGCGACGTGGGGCTGCTAGAGAAGGCGGACCTGATAGTTTATGTTGGGCTCCACCTTGAGGGGGCGATGCACGAGACCCTTGAGGAGATGGGCAAGCGCGGCAAGCGCACCGTGGCACTAGGGGAGACGCTGGCGCCCGAGCGGCTGTTAGTGCCGGAGGCGGCCTTTGCGGGCCACTACGACCCGCACATTTGGGGTGACCCGTCGCTTTGGGCGCAGACGGTTCCGGCGTTGGTGAAGGCCTTGTCGGAGATGGATCCTGAGGGAGCGAACGAATACGCGGCGCGAGGCGAGGCGTACACCGCGAAGCTGCGGGACCTTTTCGAGTGGGCCCGCGGGCGGGTCGGAGAGATTCCCGAACAGCGCCGCGTGCTGGTCACTAGCCATGACGCGTTTTTTTACTTTGGCCGGGCGTTTGGCTTTGAAGTCAGTGGCTTGCAGGGGCTCTCGACGGTCGCCGAGGCGGGCGTGCGCGACCGGTTGTTGTTGGTCGAATTGATCAAAACCCGCGGCCTGCGGACGATTTTCCCCGAGACAAGCGTCAACGCCAAAGGGATCCAGGCGGTGGCCACGGAGTCCGGCGCGGCCCTGTCCAAGCAGCCGCTGTATTCCGATTCGATGGGAGCGCCCGGCGACTTGGTTAGCCTCGGCGGCGAGGAATACGATCGCGGGACCTACATCGGCATGATGAAACACAACGTCAGTGCCATCGTCGACGGCCTGAAATGAAAGCCTGGCGCCACTGTGCGGCGGCCCTGTTTGGGGTTTTGCCGGCCGAAGCGATCGACCGACTGCTTGTCGAGGGGGATTCCAGGATTGTCCAACTACCTGACGATTCAGCCCACTGGCGTGGATCGGCGCAGGCAATGTGGGAGAGTCGTTATCTAAGCGAAGGGCGCGACAACCTGGCGGGCGAGAGCCTGGCGAGCATCTGTATCGAGGGCGGCCTTGGCGAGCTGAACGCCTCGCTATGGCTGGCGCAAAGCCTGGACTCAGGGTACCGCGAAGAGCAGTTAGGGGTGGCCCACAATTGGGAATGGGGGGCGATTGAGTGGGAGGTGAGTGCGAATCTTATTTGTTTGCCTCATGGAGAGCGCGACCAGGAAGTTGGCCTGCGCTTGCTTTACCCCGCCGGGGAGCACTTTGAGGTGCACTGGCACATCGATCAATCAATGCAGGCGCGTGGCTGCTATCATCTTGTGGAGGTCGTTTCTCCCGGGTGGGAGGCGGGTGGGTTGGCGGTGGATATGAAGCTCGGCAGCGGGTTCAACGGCGGCTATGTTGCGGATGGCCATCGCGGCCTCGACCATTTGAGCGCCGCGGTTGAGGTCCGCTTTGCCTTGAATGCGACCTGGAGAATCTTTGGGAATTTGCTCTTCGCCTCGGCGGTGGGCCGCAATCCGCGCGACCATGCGGGTGACTCGACCCTCCATGATGGCTGGCACTTCGGAGCGGGAGTGATTGCCGGATTCTAACTACAAGTTTCGATGCCTGAACCAATCTCTCAACCCATGGCGGCAGAAATCGCGCTTGAGACCCACGATCTGACGGTAACCTATCACAAGCGGCCGGTCTTGTACGGGGTGGACATCGCGCTGCCGGCCGGCGAGCTCATCGGGGTGGTGGGTCCTAACGGGGCCGGCAAGTCCACGCTCATCAAGGCGGTGATGGGGGTTGTGCCGCTCACGGGTGGTTGGATCAAGGTGTTTGGCCAGCCGCTGGCCAAGGCGCTCCCGCGCATCGGCTACGTGCCGCAGCGCGAGAGCGTGGACTGGGACTTTCCCGTCACGGTGATGGACGTGGCCCTGATGGGGACTTTCGGCGGCCTTGGACTGGTGCACCGACCGGGGACGGCAGAGCGCGAGCGCGCGGCTGCGGCGTTAGAAAAAGTTGGGATGCTGCCCTACGCCAACCGCCAGATTGGGAATCTGAGTGGCGGCCAGCAGCAACGGGTATTCCTGGCGCGGGCGCTTGCCCAGGATAGCGATCTGTATCTGATGGATGAGCCGTTTGCCGGCGTAGATGCCGCCACCGAGGCAACCATCATCGCCTTGCTCAAGGAGATGCGCCAGCGCGGCAAGACCGTGCTGGTCGTCCACCATGACCTGCACACCGCGCGGGCGTATTTTGACCGCCTGGTGCTGCTCAACATGCGGGTCGTCGCCTGCGGCCCGACCGCGGAGGTCTTCACTCCCGAGCTGCTGCAGAAAACCTACGGCGGGAGGCTAACAATCCTAAGCGAGATGGCCGCCGCGGCCGCCCAGGCTGAGCCATGATTGATTTCCTTGGCATGCCTCCCGGACTGTGGATGCCGCTGGCGGCCTCCCTGTTGTTGGGGATTGGCTGCGGCCTCATCGGCAGCTTCGTGGTGGTCCGGCGCATGGCGCTGGCGGGCGATGCGGTGTCCCACGCGGTGCTGCCTGGAGTAGTCGCGGGCTTTGTGCTTTCGCCGAGCCGCAATCCGCTGGTGGTGCTCGGGCTCGCCTTGGCCGCCGGGCTGCTAGGCATGTTGCTGGTGCGCGCGATCACCACCACGACGCGGCTCAAGGAGGATGCGGCGCTGGGGATCGTGCTGGCGGTGTTTTTTGCGGTGGGGATTTCGACCATCTCGGTCTATCAGCCATCGGGGGTGACGGCGTTTCTTTATGGTCAGGCGGCCGCGGTGTCATGGTCGGACCTGTTACTGATGACGGGGGTCACCGCGCTGGTGGCGGCGGCGGCGGTGGTTTTTGCCCGTCCGCTGGTGGTGATGAGTTTTGACGCCGGGTTTGCAAGCTCACTGGGCTATCCGGTGCGGCTGTTTGAAAGGATGTTTGCCCTGATGCTCACCGCGGTGGTGGTCGTCGCGATGCAGGCAGTCGGGGTGATTTTGGTTTCCGCAATGCTTATCACCCCCGCGGCGGCGGCCTATCTGTTAACTGACCGGTTCAACCGGATGATGTTAGTTGCGGCCATCTTCGGCGCGGCCGCGGGCGTGGCGGGTACCTTGATCTCGTTCGCGGGAGCCGGCTTGCCGACCGGGCCAATCATAGCGCTGGTGGCAAGCGGGGTTTTTGCCGCGGTGTTCTTCGCTGCGCCGCGCCATGGAGTGATCGCCAAGTGGTTGCGGCTGCGTCGCCGCAGTGCCCGGGTGGCGCGCGAGAACTACCTCAAGGCGGTCTATCAGGTTCTCGAGGCCCGCAGCTTCCATGGCGACGGCGTGAGTGTGCGCGAGATCGCCGAGCGGCGGCGCGAGACCCTCGAGGATGCCACCCGCGGGGTGCAAGCGCTGGTGCGCACCGGCGAGGCGTTCCGCACCGGCGAGGTGGGCGACATTTTTCTAACACCCGACGGCTGGCGCCGTGCGGCCGAGATTGTGCGCAACCACCGGCTGTGGGAACTTTATTTAACCCACCAGGCGGACTACGACGCTGATCACGTTCATGACGACGCGGAGCGCATCGAGCACCTGTTGGGCGAGGAAACCGTGCGCCAGTTGGAGCGGGCGCTGGCGTTTCCGGAAACCGATCCGCACGGCAGCCCGATTCCCGCGCCCGAGCGCCAAAGCCTTGGGAAGGGGGAGCTGCGATGAACTGGGTGCTTGATCCGCTGCAATCGACGACCCTGCTATGGCTGGCGGCAACTGCCTTCTGTGTGGCACTGGCCTGCGGGCTGCCGGGCACCTTCCTGGTGTTGCGGCGCATGTCGCTGGTTGGCGACGCGATAAGCCACAGCGTGCTGCCGGGGATTGTCATCGGCTTTTTGTTCACCGGCAGCCTGACCTCGCCGTGGTTGTTAGGCGGGGCGGCTCTCGCCGGTGTGGGTGCGACGCTGCTTATCGAACAGATTCATTCGCGCACACGCATCAAGCAGGACGCGGCCATCGGGATTGCCTTCACGGCCTTGTTTGCCCTCGGGGTATTGCTGCTGCGCTTGTATGCTTCGCGGGTGGACCTTGATCCTGACTGCGTGCTGTTTGGCTCTTTGGAGTCGGCGGTGCTGCGGGAGCGCTTTGTGTTAGGCGGCTTGGTTGTCCCGAAAGTATTCGTGATGCAGGCGGTGGTGGCGGCGGGCACGGTGTTGCTGGTGGTGTTTTTTTTCCGGGTGTTGATGCTTACGTCGTTTGACGCGGGTCTAGCCGCATCGCTTGGCTATCGGCCGGTGCTGGCGGGACGATTGCTGTTGGTTCTCGTTTCGGTCATTGTGGTGGCAGCCTTCCAGGCGGTGGGTGCCATCCTTGTCATCGCATTGTTGATTCTGCCCGGTGCGACCGCCTACCTCTGCTGTGTGCGGCTGCCGGCGATGCTGTGGTTGGCCGCCGCCCACGCGTTTCTATCCTCCTTTGGCGGCCTGCTCCTAGCCTATCATACGAATTCCAATGCCGCGGCGGCGATGGTCATCATGGGAGGAATCCTTTTTGCCAGCGCATGGCTGTTTGGCCCCGCCGACGGCGTGGTGCTGAAGAAATGGCGGGCGCGCCAAGCCCGGTTAGAGCCGGCGGACCCTAGCGGAAAATGAGCACCGGCACATGGCAGGTGCGCAGCAGCGAGGTGGTGGTGCTGCCAAGGATGAGTTGGCGGATGCGCGAGTGGCCGTAGGCGCCCATGACCAGGAGGTTGATGTGGCGGTGGGCCACCTCGGCGGCGATGACCTCATCGGGCTCTCCCGGCAGCAGATCGGAGCTGACATTCACTCCGGCGGCTTGCAAGGTTTCGCAGGCCTGTTGGAGGGTGCGGGCCAGCTCTGTGTTAGGCTTGCCGGCCGCTATCAGGTGGCACTCCAAGCCGGCAAGCAGCGGCTGGGTGGCGGCGTGTTCAACGGCTTTGATCGAGCTGGGTCCGCCGTCGAAGGCAATGAGGAAGCGCTCAATCGGGTGGAATTCGCGTGCGGCGACAAGAACCGGGACGGTGGCGCTGCGGATGACGCGTTCAAGATTGCTGCCGAGGTGGCCGGTGGCGAAGTCGACATGCTCGCCGCGCTTGCCGATGATGATCATTAGACCGGGCTCGCCGGATTCTTCTAACTCCTCGATGGTTTCTACCAGCGATCCGTGGCGCTGGATGGCGGAGACGTTAGGCAGGTTGAGCCGGCATTTACCGTCCTCGAGGATTGCCTTGCCGCGAATGCGGGCAATGCGGGCGTGGGACTCGCTGAGGCCGGTGAGCTCCTCAAGGAGTTCGGCGCTGGCATCAAAGCCGATGTTGCCGCTCAGGTCGCTGCCGCCGATGTATTCGGCATGCTCGATGATGTGGAGCAGGCGCACGGGTGCGCCACAGCGCGAGGCAAGCCAGCGGGTATGGGCATAGATGCTGGGTGCATAGAGCGAGCCATCGGTGCAGACGAGAATGGGAGCCATAGGTTAGTTTGGCAGAGTCCGGCTCAATGTTCCAGCATCCGTTCAACCTCGGCCTCTTATTAGATAGCGGGCCGTGGTCGCGCACGAGGTCGGCCAGCCACCGAGGCGATGCACCGCAATGCAGAAGGGTGCATAAAGCCCGACGCGTGGGTCGACGTTGGCAACCAGCGACAAGGCTGCGGCCTGCGGAATGAGGGCGGGGCGACCAGCGGGCCGGCCAAGAGGTCGCCCTGGAGGTTGGAAACCACTGGAAGAAGGATTACGGGCAAACATGGAACAGAAAACGCTGCGTGAAGGCCCACGGGGGGCTGGCCAAGGCAAGGGGGCAGGCCAAGCCGTGGGACGCCAAGAACATCCTCTCCATTGACGGGGCGGCGAACTCGCAGCCGTGGTTTTTGTTGCTAGAACCGCAGGTGCGTGCGTATCCTCCCCGTCCGCGGCTCTCATAGGGGCTGGATGGCTTCTAAGAAACCGCGGCTTTGAGCCCATCGGGCAAGCCCAAGCCCTCCAGACTACCCATCTGATTTCATGAATCCGGACCGCGCCACACTCAACTTTCTCAACAGCTTTCCTGAAGAATCCCGCCAGCGTGGGGAGAAACTTCAGAACGACGGGGCGGTGACCCAGATTTTCGGCAACCACTTGTTCATTCAAGGCCGGGTTGAGGACGAGACGGGGACTTTCCGCACCAGCTTGCGCCTGCAGGGGAACCGCTGGTTTGGGTCGTGCACGGCGGAGAACGAAATGATCGCCGGTGCCTGCCAGTACGCGACGATGATGGAGCGGATGCACCGCGGCGAGGACCTGCCGGAATCCCCCAACGAGTTTGACGACACTCCGGTGATCGACCTCATCGAGGACAAGCTTAAGCGCGAGTTGGATGACAAGGAGGCTGACTTTGTCACCAAGGTGGAGAAGCGCTACCGGCGCTATGTCATTGAGGGAGAGCTTCATGACCACGACCTGGTGCGCCTCAACCCGCGCTGGGAGATCCACAGCTATGAGCCCTTGGAACTGTGGCCGATCCCGCCCGGGGACATCCTGGAGTTCTGGAACTATATTGCCTACGCGTTCTACAAGCGTAAGTTGCCGTATCCGGAGTTCATGAACGTGGTCACCGACCTGGCCAACGTGCAGAAGCGGATGCACGACTGGGAGCGCGAGCGTGAAGTGGCCGCCTGGTATGACCGGATTGAGAGCGTCAACGACCGGCCGCCGCAGGACGCCCCGATCCAGATCGCGATTCGTTTGGTTTCAACGATCAACGAAGCGCGCCTGGAGTCGTGCGAAAACAACGGGCTGTGGCAGTCGGTACGCGAGAAGCCGGAAATCGAACGCCTTGTCCAGCTTCACGCGGAAGCCGCGCTGCGCATGGACGCCTCCAGCCAGGTGCTGTGGGAGCATTTCCTTGCGTTCTACCGGGGAACCGGTGAGAGCACGGTGGACCTCGATCTTGAGGAAAGCTGCCGGTTCATGAACCGGATTTTCCGCCAGCCCGCCCTGCGCGGCTACATCGTCAACCTCGACGAGCGCCCGTTCAATGTGGTCGACCGCGCGCTGAAGTGGCGATGCGAGGACGACAACTATGACGTTAACAATTTTGCACTCCAATTAGTCACCGAGGAGGAGGAGAACGTCTCCCACTCGGTGCGCTTGCTGCCCGGGCGCCAGGAGCTCTATCAGTCCGACGAGACCGTGTTTCCCGGCCCGCCGCGCTGGCTGGAGGAGACCGAGGTGATGCCGCGCTATCAGATTCCCAAGGCCGTCATCGACAGCCTTGAGGGCGTGGAGTTCCTGCGCAAGATCGGTGCCTCGCTGCCGCCGTCGCTCAAAAAACGCGTCGTTGACCTTGAGTTGTTCCCGCGCTTTGAGATGAAGCTGGCGCAGGGGCTAACAGCCGCGGAGACCGAGCACCTCGTCATCGAGGTTAACGCGATTGAGAAGAAGGGCCGGCGCACCGAGCGGCTGACCAAGGATGGCTGGGAAGTTATCGAACAGCAGGCGCTCAAGGGCAAGCAGCTGTTGCGTTTTGCCCGCGAGGATCTCTATCCGGTGCCGCGCCTGCTCGCCGAAATGGGTCTGACCTACGACGAAAAGTTGGAGGCCTTCAAGGCGCGCATCACCAAACAGTTTCCCGAGAAGTTCGCCGAATGGGTGCGCGCGCTGCCAGCCTCGCTGCAGACGGAAATCGACCTGCGCCTCAAGACGATCCTGGCCGACCCGGTCACCGCGGCGGTTCGCTTCGAGGTCATCAACCAGGAAATCGACTGGTTTGACCTGCGCATCGTCATCGACGTGGAAGGGGTCAACCTAACCAAGGCGCAGATCCGCTCGCTGGTGGCCGCCCGCGGCGGCTACGTGCGGATGGAGGACGGCTCGTGGATGCGTCTGGAAATCAAGCTCGACGCAGACCAGCGCGAGGCGGTCACCCGTCTGGGGCTGGATCCGTTCGACCTTTCCGGCGAAACCCACCGGATGCACGCCCTGCAGTTGGCCGACCCGAAGGCCGCCGAGGTCTTCGACCCGAAGGCCTGGCAGCGCATCAAGGACAGCGCCCAGGAAATCCAGATCGACGTGCGCCCGGAGCTGCCGACCAACCTCAACGCCACCCTGCGGCCCTATCAGATCGACGGGTTCCACTTCCTCGCCTATCTATCAACCAACCACTTCGGCGGCATCCTGGCCGACGACATGGGCCTGGGCAAAACGATCCAGAGTCTAACATACATCCTGTGGCTGCGGCGCGAGGCGTTTGAGCGCGGCGAGAAGCTGCCGGTGCTCATTGTGTGTCCGAAGTCGGTGTTGGACGTGTGGTACAGCGAGGCGGAGAAGTTCGCCCCCGAGCTGAAGGTGGAGATCCTGCGCTCGCGCGACGACTTGGACATCCCGCGCGTGCAGAACGAGCTGGACATGCTGGTGCTCAACTACGCGCAGCTGCGCGTGTGTGGCGAGCTGCTCAACCAGATCAAGTGGCTAACCGTCATCCTCGACGAGGGCCAGCAGATCAAGAATCCGGACTCGAAGGCGGCCAAGTGCGCGCGCGAGCTGAACTCGCGCAACCGCCTCGTGCTAACAGGCACGCCGATCGAGAACCGCCTGCTAGACATGTGGTCGCTGATGGCCTTTGCGATGCCCGGCGTGCTGGGCTCGCGGGCATATTTCAAGAAGCGTTTTGACAAGCGCAAGGACCCTGGCAGTCAGAACCGTTTGGCGTCGCGTTTGCGGCCTTTCCTGCTGCGGCGCACCAAGCAGCAGGTGGCCCAGGACTTGCCGCCGCGGACCGAGGAGGAGGTTTACTCCAAGATGGAGGGCGTTCAGGGCGAGATGTACAAGGCCGAGCTCAAGCGGATCCAGAAGGCGTTGTTAGGCCTGGACTCCGACGAGGCGGTCAAGAAGAACTCCTTTGCCATTCTCCAGGGGCTCATGCGCCTGCGCCAGATTTGCTGCCACCCGGGGTTGATCGATCCGAAGTTCCTCAAGGAGGAGAGCGCGAAGATGGAGTCGCTCTTCTATCTGCTAGACCAGCTCCACGAGGAAGGCCACAAGGTGCTCGTCTTCTCGCAGTTTGTCTCGATGTTGGACTTGATCAAGGCGCGGCTTGAGTTGGGAGCGCGGCCGTTCCACTACCTAACAGGCCAGACCAAGGACCGCAAGGGTGAGATTGAGCGCTTCCAGACGACGAAGGACCCGTCGGTGTTTTTGCTCTCGCTCAAGGCGGGAGGATCGGGCTTGAACCTGACCTCGGCGTCCTACGTGATTTTGTACGACCCGTGGTGGAACCCGGCGGTGGAGAACCAGGCCATCGACCGAACCCACCGGATTGGTCAGAAGAACAAGGTGATTGCCTATCGCTTGCTGACGCGCGACACGGTGGAGGAGAAGATCCGCGTGCTGCAGCATCAGAAGACTCAGTTGGTGTCCAACGTGCTTGGGGACGAGGGCTTTGCCAGCAACCTGGGGATCGAGGACCTGCACTTCATCCTGAGCCACGGGGCGGAAGATGACGACGAATAGGCTTTGAGTGGCGAGGAATGAGTTTTTCTGTGCTAGAACCGCAGCCCGGAGGCGGTATCTTGTGGCATGAAAAAGTTCATTGCTTTGCTGTTTGCAGGGGCTTCGGGGCTTTATCTGCTCACGTTTGGGCTGATCCCGGATCCGATTCCGGTCGTCGACGAGGCTGTGGCCTTGTTGATCTTTGTCAATTCCGCGGCCTACCTCGGGCTTGATCTGCGGCGCTTTGTCGGGCTCAAGCCGAAGGCGGCGCGGAGAAGCTCGCGCACGGTCGATGTCTAGCAATTAGGTGTGCAATCCCGTTTATTTGAGTATCCATCGCTAAGTCATGTCCGATCCTGCCTCCTCCAAGACCTGCTGCTGCAGTAAAATGCGAATATTGCTGACCCTCGGCGGGCTGCTTTTGATGGCGGCGGTGCTGCTGATGCCGGTGCTTGCCGGCCCCCCGGTGGAAGGGCGCGAGGTGCCTGACACGGTGCGCTTTTTCGGGCGGCTGCACCCTGTGCTGCTGCATTTGCCGATTGGGATTTTGATGCTTGCGGGTTTTTTTGAGTTTGGGGGGATTTTTTCCAAGCGTCGGATGGGAGCGGGGTCGGGGATGTTGTTTTTTGGGGCGGCCAGTGCGGTGGTGGCGGCGATTCTGGGGTTCCTGTTGTGGCAGGGATCGGCGGGGGACTATAAGGAGGAGCTGGTTGAGCGCCACTTGTGGGGAGGCATCGCGGTGGCGAGCTTGGCGATTTTGGCCTTTATTTTGAAGTTGTGGACCAGCGGGAAGAGCCCGTGGCCGGTGCGTCTCAGCGTTTTTGCGGCCGTTGGGGTGTTGACCTTTTCGAGTCATGACGGGGGCACGCTGACCCATGGCGAGGGATATTTGACGCAATATGCGCCTGCCTGGCTTGGCGGCAAGGCGTCCGACGATAGGAAAGGCGGCCCTGCGGGCGCGGCGGCGGCATTGGCGCGACCGCCTGAGGAGCAGATTGTTTATGCGGATGTGATTGTGCCGATCCTTGAGCAGAAGTGCTACGGATGTCACAACGCGGAGAAGAAGAAGGGAAAATTCCGGATGGACGAGTACGAGTTGCTCGTCAGTGGGGGAGATGAAGGGGAGGGGATTGTCCCCGGGGACTCGGAGAAAAGCGCCATCGTTGAGCGCATCAGCCTGCCGCTTGAAGATGACGACCACATGCCGCCGGATGGCAAGAAGCAGATCGAGGCGCACGAGTTGGTGCTTATCAAGTGGTGGCTTGACCAAGGCGGCCTGCCGACGACCAAGCTTGCGGACATGGCGAAGACTCCCGAGGTGGAACTCGCGCTAAGCAAGCGTGTCTCGCCTGCCCAGCTGGCGGCCGAAAAAGCCCAGCAGGAGGCCGCGGACAAGAAGCAGCTTTCCGCGCGGACTGCCATCTCGGGCAAGCTCGCGGATTTACAAAAGGACTTTCCCGGTGCGCTCAGCTTTGAGGCGCAGAACTCGAGTTCGGTGGTCTTCAGTGCCGTGAGCATGCGCTCGTCCTTTGCCAATGAGCACCTTGCAAAGCTCAGCCCGGTCATCCCGGCGATGGTTTCGCTGGACCTCTCGGGCACCAAGGTCGACGACACCGGCCTGCGCGGGTTGGAGTCCGCCAGCCAGCTGCGGATGCTGCGCCTGTCGGAGACCGGGGTGACGGACGCCGGCATGGACGTGGTTGCGAAGATGAACACGCTTGAGTCGCTCAATCTTTATGGCACGGCCATTACGGATGCGGGCCTCGACAAGCTCGGTTCCCTCGGGAAGCTCAAGTACCTCTACGTCTGGCAAACCAAGGTTACCGACGCCGCCGTGGCAGCCCTGCAGAAAAAACTCCCGGACTGCGAGATCGTCCGCGGTTTGTAACAAGACATGCGCGGCGGGACCGCCGAGGGAATCACACATTTAGCTTTCAGGTTCCTCTCTGTATGCTGCGCCCACTTCTAGCCTCCGGATTCCTATTGGGGCTGGCCGCCGCATGGGCGCAAGGGGGAAAAAGTGCGCACTGGGCGTACCGTGCGCCGATCGCCGAGCCGATCCCGGGTCCGGGCAATCCGGTGGATGTGCTGCTAGGGCAAGCGCGCAAGGTTGCCGGCGTCCGCGAGGGCAAGCTTGCCGAGCCGCGGCGCTGGGTCGAGCGGGCGGCATTTACCCTGACGGGACTGCCACCGACTCTTGAGCAGATTCGCCGGATCGAAGCCACGCCAGACGAGCCAACCTGGGCGGCTTTGGTTGATGAGATGCTTGCCAGTGGTGCCTACGGCGAACGCTGGGCGCGCCACTGGATGGATGTAGCCCGCTACGCCGACACCCGCGGCTATCACTTTGACCAGGATAACCGTTATCCGTTTGCCTACACTTATCGCGATTGGCTGATAGGCGCCTTCAACCAGGACATTCCGTTTGAGCGCTTCATCAAGCTGCAAATCGCGGCCGACCTGCTCGTCGCCAAGCAGGACGATCCTGACCTTGCGGCGCTGGGGTTTCTAACTGTGGGCTTGCGCGGCCGCGATGCCGACACGCTGGATGACCGGGTGGACGTGGTGACGCGCGGCTTCATGTCGACGACCGTTGCCTGTGCGCGCTGTCATGACCATAAGAGCGACCCGATCACGCAGCGGGACTACTACTCGATCTACTCGATTTTCGAGAATGCCGCCGAGCCCGCCGAGCGGCCGGTGATTGGCACGCCCGGCGACAAGCCTGCCTTCGAGGCCTATTTGCGTGAGGCGCAGGCGCTAGAGGCAAAGGACCTCGAGGTGCGCCAAGGGGTGCTAGAGCACCTGCGGGATCCTGCGGCGCTGGCGGTCTATCTGAAGTTAGCATGGGAGGCGCAGAAGGGCGGCTGGGACCAGGGGCGGGCCACCGCCGAGGCGTTCAAGCACGGGCGGTACCGGGGTCAGGCGGTGGTCCGCTGGCGGGATTTTCTCCAGAAGGTTAGGAAGGAGAAGGATCCGCCGGCCGCACTAACAGCCTGGGATGGGGCGATGGACTCGGCTGATGACGCGCGGCGCAGTGGCTTGTGCGCGCAACTGGCGGCAAGCCTGCTGGGGGATGCGGACGCGGGGCTGGCTGGCTTGAAGAGTCGCAAGGATTGTCCGCTTGGCTACGGCGTTGGACGGATGCATGAAGTTTTCGACGTTGAAGACACCAACAAGAGCCGTGAGCGCGAGAGTGCCAAAAGCAAGCTGCAGGCGGAGCACCCGGGATCGCCGCCCCGTGCCATGAGCGTGAAGGACGCCCGCGATTGGAAGCAGGCGCGGATTTTTCTCCGCGGTGACCCAGGCGCGCCGGGCGAGGAGATCCAACGGCAGTGGCTCGGGATGTTGGGCGGCGGCTCCTTCCAGGCGGACAAGAGCCCGCGGCTGGCTCTCGCGGAAAAGATCGGCGACTTTTCTAACAACCCGCTGACCGCCCGCGCATGGATCAACCGGGTGTGGGCGTGGAATTTCGGCGCGCCGCTGGCCGATCCGGGCGACTTCGGCATCCAGCAGCCGGAACCGAAGTTGCTGCGGCTGATGGACTGGCTGGCGCTCGAGTTTGCCCGCTCGGGCGGCTCGACCAAGCAGCTGCAGCGGACGCTTCTAACATCGCGGGCCTTCCGGGTATCTGTTAGCGGCGCGGCCGGGAACGCCGGTGTGGACGAGGGCAACACGACGTTTTGGAAGTGGAACCGTCGGCGTGCGGATTTTGAGTCGATGCGTGACCGCATGTTGATGACGAGCGGGAGTTTGGAAGTTGGAATGAGGGGCGGACGCTCGGTGAAGCTTGACGAGCCGGCGGCGGATGCGCGGCGGAGTGTGTACGCGTTTGTGGATCGCTTTGAGCTGCCGGGGACCTTTGTGTCCTTTGACCTGCCGCACCCGGATCATCATAGTGCGGGACGGATTGAGACGACGGTGCCGCAGCAGGCCTTGTTTTTTCTGAACAGCCCGTTGCTGCTTAGGCAGGCCGCGAAGCTCGCGGAGTCCCCCGAGCTGGCCGCGATCAAGGACGAGGCGGGAAGGATAGGCTGGATTTATGAGCGGTTGTTGCAGCGTGCGCCAGCGTCTGGGGAGAGCGAGATGGTGAAACGCTGGCTGGCGGCGGCGGATCCGGCCGACTATCAGCCACGCCTTGGCGGGTATTGGGAGATTCTGCATGGGCAGGACCTTGACGGCGTGCCTAGCGGGCTGCGGCCTCTGCCGATGTTTGATGCAGGGCAATGGAAAACGGGAAAAGACCTCGCCACCGCACCCATCCCTTACCTCCACGCGGGTGCCAATGGTGCCCATCCCGCGCCCGGCTATGCCTTGGTCGCACGCTGGCTGGCTACTGGCGCGGGCGAGGTGCGCCTGGTTGGCGATCTCGACCGCCGCGCCAAGCAGGGCGACACTTTGGCATGGGAAATCCGCGGGCCTAACAACGCTGTGGGCGCTTCCGGCAGGCTTGCTGCGCCGCAGAAGACAAGCCTTGAGAGTTCATGGGTGGCGGTGAAAGCTGGTGAGCACGTTGATTTTGTGCTGCGCGCGCCGGAGGGTGCTAACAGCGGTTCGACGGCATGGGACTTGCGGGTTGTTGGGCGCGAGACGCCCGAGGCCGAGGAGATGGATCTGGGCAGTCTGCGGAGGGACTTCCCCACCCCTGGAAGCGTTAGGCCGAGCATGGCCGCGGGCGATCCGTGGGCGGACCTCATTCAGATGCTCTGGGCGTCCAATGACTTCAACTTCATCGAATGATGGGTTCATCCTTCCACTCCCCTAGATCGCAGGACGTCATTGTTGACCGGCGGGATTTTTTGCGCCGCTGCGGGATGGGTTTTGGCGGCATGGCGCTGGCTGGCTTGATGGGCGGTAGTGGGCGCGCGCTTGGTGCCGGGCCCGAGGCATGGCCCGCGCCGCAGTTTGCGCCGAAGGCCAAGCGGGTGGTGCACTTGTTCATGAACGGGGGGCCGTCGCAGGTGGACACGTTTGACCCGAAGCCGATGTTGGACAAGCGCCACGGCCAGGTCATTCCGCTGGAGGGTCTGAAGACGGAGCGTCCAACGGGGACGGCGCTGAGGTCGCCCTTCAGCTTTGCGCGCTATGGCAAGAGTGGGTTGGAAGTTAGCGAACTGTTTGCCCACACCGCGGCGCACGCTGACGAGCTGTGCGTCATCCGCTCGATGACTGCCGACGTGCCAAACCACGAGCCATCGTTGATGCTGATGAACTGTGGCGACGGGCGCTTGTCGCGGCCATCGGTGGGATCGTGGATCAGCTACGGGCTGGGCAGCGCGAACGACAATCTGCCTGCGTATGTTTCGATGTGTCCGGGTGGAATGCCGATCAAGCGGGCGGAGAACTGGCGCTCATCATTCCTGCCGGGGAACTTCCAGGGGACCTATCTGGACACCTCCATCCAGGATGTTGAACGGATGCTAGAAAACCTGCGCAACCCGAGAGCGCGGGATTCCCGCCAGGCCAAGCAGATTGCCTTCCTCGAGGAGATCAACCGCCGCCACTTGGCCGAACGCCAGCATGACCCGCAACTCGAGGCGCGCATCCGCAGCTTTGAGCTAGCCTACCGGATGCAGTCCGACGCGACGGATGCTTTTGATCTATCCAAAGAACCGGCGGCCATCAAAGAGATGTACGGGCCGGGGGACTTCGCCCGTCAATGCCTGATGGCCCGCCGCCTCGTCGAGCGCGGCGTGCGCTACATCCAGCTTTGGCACGGCAACGGCCAGCCATGGGACAGCCATGACGACATCGAGGATCATCGCCGCCTGGCCCGTGAGTGCGACCAGGGGATCGGCGCGTTTCTAACTGACCTGAAGCAGCGCGGCCTGTTGGAGGAGACGCTGGTCATCTGGGGCGGGGAGTTCGGGCGTACGCCGGTGGTGGAGATGCCGCAGGCGGGCTCCAACATGGGAGTCATGAAGGGCCGGGACCACAACCATTACGGGTTCAGCATGTGGATGGCCGGCGGCGGGGTGAAGGGTGGCCACGTCCATGGCGCCACGGATGACTTCGGCTTCGCGGCGGTTGACAAGCCGATGCATGTCCATGACCTGCACGCGACCATCCTGCACCTGCTAGGAATGGACCACGAGAAGCTAACCTATCACTACTCCGGCCGCGACTTCCGGCTCACCGACGTGCACGGCGTGGTGGTGCGCTCGATCATCGCCTAGCAGCGGATGGCTAGGCCGGTTCCGCGGCGATTTCTGCCTTCTCGATGCGTGGGAAGACCGGCTTGGGTTTGCCGATTTCATGGGCGTCGGGAAGTAGGCCCCAATGGAGGTCGGCGAGTTGCACCTTGGTGAGGTGGTCGGCGCGCAGCTGGCTGAGGAGCTTGGCGGAGGCGTCGGGCAGGACCGGGGAGAGCAGCACCGCGGCGTGGGCCACGCTTTCCGCTAGATGATAGAGAACCGTGGCCAGGCGCTCGGCCTGTTCGGGGTCCTTGTTAAGTTCCCACGGCTTCATGCGTTCGGCATAGCCATTGCAGTGGGCGACGTGGCGGTTGATCGCCTTGAGGCCTTCGGCAATGTCAAAGGCTTCCATGGCGGTGGTGTAGGCCGCGGTGGACTCCGCAAGCGATGCCTGGAGGGCGCGGTCATCGTCTGTTAGAGCAGCGCCATGCTGCAGGATACCGGCGGTGAAGCGCTGGCTCATGTTGAGGGCGCGGTTGCAGAGGTTGCCCAGTTCGTTGGCCAGCTCGGTATTGTAGAGCATGACGAGGCGATCGAGGTCGAAGTCCGCGTCCTTGCCGGTGGTGATGTCGCGCACGACGTAATAACGCAGGGCGTCAACGCCGAATGTGTCGGCAAGTTCGGAGGGGTCGACGATGTTGCCGAGGGTTTTGGACATTTTTTCGCCGCGGATGTTCCACCAGCCGTGGACTAACAACCGGGGCATTTGTTCGTTGGCGAAGCCCATGGCATGGAGCATGCATGGCCAATAGATGCCGTGTGCGGGGACGAGGATGTCCTTGCCGATGATGTGGGCGGCGCATGGCCAGACCTTGGAGAAGTCCGGCAGGCCGGCGTCCGCGGCGGCGCGGTAGCCGGCGAAGGAGATGTAGTTAATCAGCGCGTCAAACCAGACGTAGGTGACAAAGTCCGTGTCGAAGGGGATCTCGATGCCCCAGCGGAGGCGTTCCTTGGGGCGGGAAATGCACAGGTCGGTGTCGCCCGAGCGCTCAAGGGCGTTGAGAAGTTCACTGCGGCGAAACCCCGGAACGACAAAATCGCCGGTGGCCTCCACGTACTCGCGCAGCCATGCGGTGTGTGCGCTGAGCCGGAAGTACCAGTTTTCTTCTTCAATCTCCACCACCTCGCCCCATTCGGGGCCAAACTCGCCCGCCTCGTTGCGGTCGCGGTCGCTGAGGAATTGTTCCTGGCGCACCGAGTAGTGGCCCTGGTGGGCTTTCTTGTAAAGTTCGCCCTTGGCGTGCAGATCGGTTAGGATCGCCTGCACGCAGGCGATGTGGCGAGCGTCGGTGGTTTCCGCCCAGCCGTCGTAGGCGACGCCAAGCTTGGTCCACAGCGAGGAGAATTTCTTGGTCGTGCGTTTGACGAAGGTAGCCGGATGGACGCCCTCCTTTTCCGCGGTCTGTTGGACTTTTTGGCCGTGCTGGTCCACGCCGGTTAGGAAAAATACCTCCTCGCCGCGCAGGCGCCGGTAGCGCGCGATGACGTCGGCAAGCACCTTCTCATAGGCGTGGCCGATGTGGGGCGAGCCGTTGGTGTAGTCGATCGCGGTTGTTAGGTAGAACATGGCAGACGGGTTAGGAGCCGGCGCGGCCGGCGGTTGGGACAGGAGGTTAGTCGCGCACGACCCTGCCGCCAAGCGAGAGGATGCGAGCGTTGCCCTTGGCAGCCTCGGCCTCGGCGATTTGGCCGTCTTTGACGTACATTTGCGAGAGGGCGGTCCATGCGAGGAGGTCGTTGGGTTTGAGGAGGGTGGCCTTGAGTCCGCAGCCGATGGCCTCGCGCAGTTCGCCGGCCTTCATGAGGGTCATGCCAAGGGCATGCCAGCCATCGAAGAAGTCCGGATCCAAGGCGACGCACTCGCGGTAGCCGCGGATGGCTAGGTCGTAGTCACCGACAGCGAGGCAACCGTTAGCCTCATCGAAGCGCGAGTCGCGAATGGAGTCGTCCGGCATGGGGACGTTGGATCAACGGGCTTGCAAGACCTTGTAGCCGCCGGAATTCCGGCGTGCGGTCAGCCATGATTGGAAGGCCGCGCGTTCATGGAAGCTGGCAAAGCGCTCAGCGGTGGCGGTAAGTTCAGCCTCGGGGTTAGGCAAGCGCTCGGCCTCGCGGCTTTGCAGGAAGACGAGGACTGCCTGGTCATCGAGTTTGATGAGCTTGGCCATGGATCCCGGGGTGAGGTCCTGGACTGCGGGAAAGAGGTCTTGGGAGGCGGGCGCATCCAGAGGTGGCTGATCGCGGCGGAACGGACCGTAGGATTTCACCTCGAGGTTAAGTGCCTTGGCGGCCTCCTCGAAGGGGGCCTTGGCCTCCACGGCCTTGGAGAGTTCCGCCTCAAGCTCCTCGGCACGCTTGAGCATGGCGCTGGCAGCATCTTTCTCGATAAGAGCGGCCCGGGCTTGGTCCTTGGCTTCCTCAAAAGTCATGTTGCGGACGGGATGGATTTCATCCAGACGGGCCAACAGCCATTGGCTTTCACCCACACCGATCGGGTCGGAAAAAACCGAGAGCGGGTTGGAGGTCTTGCTGATGGCAAACAGGAAATCAGCCGTGGTCCTTTCGTTGCGCGCCTTGAGGTCAAGGGCGGCGGGAAGATTCGAACGGGTGAAAAACCCGGTCGATTGCACCGTCCAGCCCTGCTTCGCGGCCAGTTCCTCGAAATTCTGGCCCTTCGACTTGCCGAGCTCAGCCAGCAGATTGTCAACATCCTGACCAAGCTTCATGTCCGCGGCGCGGCGGGCAGGGTCAACTTCCTTTTGCTCACCCGGAGCCGCCGGCGCGGCAGGGGCCGGTTGCGCCTCCCCGGCAATGAAGTAGCTCACCCTGATCTCCGGCTCAGTCTTGAAGGACTCCTTCGACTTCTCCCAGAACGCCTTGACCTCTTCATCGGTCGGGTTAAGGGACTTCTTGAACTCCTCGACGCTCAGGGTGGCCAGCGCCACGGTCACTTCCTGCCGGTCCGCATCAAACATCCGCGAGGTCGCCTGCAGGTCGGGCAGCAGCCCGCCGCCAATCAGCCGCGCTAACTGTTCGCAGGCCAGGTGGTCGCTCACAAGGCTGCGGATGTCCGTCTCGGTCATGCCCCAGCGGCCGATGTTATCAACCAAGTTGTTGAATGCGTCGCTCTGAAAGGTGCCGTCCGGACTAGTGAACGACGAACGCTCACGGATAAAGGCGTTGATGGCCGCTTCATTCGGATAGATGCCGTAGCTCTCCGCCGCGTCGCGCATAATTAGCCGGTTGGCGAAAAACAAGTTAGGGTCAGGCGGATAAGTGTTGCCGCCGAGCTGGCCTAACAACTCCATCAGCCCCATTTGCGCGGCGATGCGCATGGAGTTTGTCCCGAGACGGTCGAACTCGCTCTGCTTGAAGGTGCGTCCGTCGAGCTGGAGGACCGGCTCGCCGGAGCCGGAGCCTTCGCCGGAGCCGGAGTTGTCGACGAGGAAGAGCAGCCCGATAAAGAGCAGGACCAGCACCAGGCCCATGGAAAGGCTGATTTTTTTGCGGCGAGTTGGGATCATGGAGCGGATTCTGGATGTGGCGCACCCATAGGGGGAGCGGCGGGGGGGAAGTTAAGAGGTGGAGTAAGGCGGCAGCAACCCTAATTAGCGGCGTGCGCGGGTGAATTTGTTTCCGCCGTGGCGGGCGGGAAATCCGCCGCTGTGGGTCATTGGCCTTGCCGAGGCCCCGGCGATGCCCGATCAAGCGGGAGTGAACGCAACTGAGGTAAGAGAGGTGCTGGCAGGCGCCGGGGTGCTGCCTAGCCGCAAGCTCGGGCAAAACTTCCTCATTGATGCCAACGTGGCGGCTTGGATCGTGGCCCAGCTTGAGCTCCAGCCCGAGGACACCATCGTGGAGATCGGCCCGGGGACCGGGGCGCTCAGCGAGCATCTGGCAGGCAAGGTGAAGCGGTTGGTCCTGATAGAATATGACTCGCGGCTGGCAGACTATCTGCGGGAGCGCTTTGCCGGGGTGGCCGGGGTGGAGGTCCACCATGCCGACGGGGCGCAGTTTGACACGCGGGTGCTGTTTGGAGCGCAGCCGGTGAAGATGTTAGGCAATCTGCCGTACTCGGCCGGGGGTGCGATCCTGCGCAACTTTTTGCGCCAGCCGACGCCGATTTGTTTGGCTGTGTTGATGTTGCAGAAGGAGTTCATTGACCGGATCGTGGCGCGGCCGCGGACCAAGGAATACGGGGTGCTGAGCTTGCGGATGCAGAGCGAGTGGGATTCCCGGCCGGTCAAGACGGTGCCGCCGGAGGCGTTTCACCCGCGGCCGCAGATTGATTCGACGGTGATGGTGGTGCGGCCGCGGGAGAGGGATCTGGCGGTTTTTGACGCGCGCTTGTTTGACGAGTTGATCCGGCGTGGATTTGCGCAGCGGCGCAAGCAGCTCCACAAGCAGATGCCCGATGAGCCAGGGTGGCAGGAGGTGGCCGCGGCGGCGGGGATTTCGCCCTCGGCGCGGGCCGAGGAGCTCTCGCTGGAAGACTGGGTGGAGCTGACCCGGGCGTATGACCCGCACCCGCTCAAGGACACTGCGCAGAACGCCGCGGAGGAGTTTGACGTGGTCAACGAGGCCGACGAGGTCATCGGTCGGGCAACCCGCGGGGAGGTCCACGCCAAGGGGCTGATGCACCGGGCGGTCCATGTGTTGGTCTTCAACCGTCGGCGCGAGTTGTTTTTACAGAAGCGTTCGCGGTTAAAGGACGTCCACCCCGGGACATGGGATTCAAGTGCCGCGGGGCACCTTGAGCCGGGCGAGGCGTATGCCGCCGCCGCCCAGCGCGAGCTGGCAGAGGAGCTCGGCATCGAAGATGCCGAACTCCAAGAGGCCGGCAAGCTCTCGCCCACCGCCGAGCTTGGCTGGGAGCATGTTGAGCTTTTCCTCGCCCTCTACGATGGGGCCGTGCGCTACCCGTGCAGCGAGGTGGAGACCGGCGAGTGGTTTCCCCTTGAGGTGGTCCGCAGCTGGGTTGGCGCGCGCCCGGGCGACTTTGCCCCGGGTTTCCTCGCCTGTTGGAAGCTGTTTGAGGGGCGGCTGGCGGACAGCGCCGCGACAGATAGCTAACAAGTGGGGCGCAGTCCGCGGGGTCGGATAGAGTTTTCAACCCGGCCCGCGCGGTGGGAAGGGGTACTTCCCGCCACACCGCCTTTGCGCGTTCGGGCGTTCTGGCGGCAGGCGGTTCGCCCCGCCGAACTTCTCACGAAGTTCGCTACGCGGGAATCAACGTAGCGAAGCTCGTGAGAGCTTCGGCGGGGGGAGGCGGGAAGTCCTTTGCGCGTTCGGGCGTTCTGGCGGTAGGCGGTTCGCCCCGCCGAACTTCTCACGAAGTTCGGGCATGTAGTCATTCAAGATTTTTTGTCGGGAAATTCTGTTTGCGAGTGATTTTTACTCGGTGCGGTTGGGCTTGGAGGAAAGTTGGCCACAAGGTTCCGGGGCGAGAATGGGCCGGTGACGAGCTCGTCGGAGCACCGGGTTCTTGTGGCCAACTTTCCGGGGGTGGGTTTGGCGGGCGATGCCACCTTTGGACGGGCGAGGCGGCCCTATCCGGCGGCGGCGGGTATTTGGCTGATGCGTTTGCAGAGGTGCTCGACGCAGTCACTCGGGCGAGGCGGAAGGGAGAGTTCCTCGCGAAGTTTTTTCCCGAGCATGGTGGCGAGTTTCATGAGTTTGACGCGGAGGCTTTTTTCAGACTCGAGGGCCACGGGCGGGTTGCCGGAGAGCAGATGCCAGACCTGGACAAGCAGCTTGCGGGCTACGGCGACCACGGCGATGTTGCGCTGTCCCTTGCGGGCAAAGAGCTTCCATCCCCACTTGCCGAGCGGGGTGGCGCGGCCCTTGCGCAGCACCGCGTGGGCACCTTGGACGAGGAGGTTGCGCATGTCGCCCCGGCCGCGCTTGCCGACGCCGAGCTTGATTCGCTTGCCGTGGCCGCTGTCGCGCTGGCCGGGGTTGAGGCCGATGTAGGCGACGAGTTTTTCCGGGCGCTCAAAGCGGCGCACGTCGCCAATGACGGCCAACAGGGCAAAGGCGTTGATTTGGCCGATGCCGAGCAGTTTCATGCATCGCAGCATCAGGGGCTCGTCACAGATGGCGGTGCCGATGAGGCGCAGCAGGTCCTTGCGCCGTTCCGTCTGGGCACGCAGGTTTTGGAAATATCCGGCTAAGAGTTTGATTTGCAGCGGGGTCCAGTCGCGCTTGGCCATGACCCAGGCCTCGGATTTCTCCAGCTTCCGCGATCCGGTCCGGATGGCGAACTGGTTGAGGTAGCTTTTGAGCGAGTTGCTTGCGGCGGTGCGGTCCTCGACGGCCTTGTTGTAGGCGTGGAGAAGTTCGCGCCGCTCGCAGGTGAGCGCGTCGGGCACCCAGACGCAGGGCACGTTGCCTTGGAGGTAGACCAGCGCGATCCGTGCAGCGGCCATCTTGTCGTTGTCCGCGTAGGTCTTCGCGTGCTTGCCGACGTGGCAGCTCTCCATGACCACGGCGCGCAGGCCCAGGGTGAGCCGGCGGCGGTGGATCTCGAAGCTGTTAGAGCCGGCCTCCATGAGGAAGAGGTCGTTCCAGGTGAACTCCTTGGCCGCCCAGGCGAGAAACTTCGCCAGGCTCATGTCCGGGTGGTTGGAGAGTTTTTGCGCGTTGTGCGGGGTGGTTCCTTGGAAGACCGCCGCGGTGAAGGTGTCCGGGTGGCAGTCCAGGCCGATGATCCGCCCTTTCAAAGGCGGTGGAGGCGCGAGGTAGGTGTCGCATCCCACCGGCCGGGCTTCTCCGGCGCGTTTTGGAATGCGTAGTTTAGTGGCTATTTTCATGGTTTCTCCAGTGTCCCGGTTAAGGGTGGATGCAACCGGCGCGGGCGGCCGTTCTGTCTGGTCACGGACGGAAGGTTACAGTCAGGCATTCGGGGTCTTGCGCCCCACGATGGTGCTTTCCGTCATGGTTCAATCATAAATTGGAGGAGTTACCTCAGCGAACTTATCGAACCATTTGGACCTTCGGCCACCCGTGCGTGTTGCTGCACTCACGGGTTCCGCGAGGGACGTTGAACCAAACCTTGCGGTCTGCCCAGCGCCGGTTGCTGAATGACTTCATGCCATCACTACGCAGGAATCAACGTAGCGAAGCTCGTGAGAGCTTCGGCGGGGGGAGGCGGGAAGTCCTTTGCGCGTTCGGGCGTTCTGGCGGCAGGCGGTTCGCCCCGTTCCACCCCGATGTGCTGGTTCTGGATATCGGCCTTCCCGACATGAGCGGCTACGACGTCGCGCGGGAAATCCGCTCACGCCCAGGGGGGAGCGAAATAACCCTCATCGCCGCCACCGGATGGGGGCAGGAGTCCGACCGTCGCGAGTCGCAGCTTGCCGGAATCGACCACCACTTGGTCAAGCCCATCGAATTCTCCAAGCTCCTTGATGTCCTCAAGGGAGCCTAGGCATCCCGCTGTCAGTAGGAGATTTAACCGCAGAGTGCGCAGAGTGCACGGAATGGGTCGGACCATCTGCCAGAAGAGCCTTCTCACTCTGTGGATTCCGCGCACTCTGCGGTTAACCCAAGTTTCTTGAGCGAGTCCGGAATCCCGCATGGCTCGGGGGTTTGGCTCCGAAAGGCACTACAAAGTCGTCAGGTTTTTCACGAATTGTTTCTGCACGGGGAATTCGGCAGTCCAGTCGATGCGGAGCTTGCGGTA